>Ga0207756_100023_pt1 | contig 306086 bp, 320 predicted proteins | sample A23M1SouthBayCA_FD_187748 | JGI IMG/M metagenome (GOLD analysis project Ga0207756, IMG submission 187748) | Aerobic enrichment media microbial communities from Eden Landing Ponds, California, USA - A23 M1 (3) (SPAdes) | ecosystem: Environmental > Aquatic > Marine > Unclassified | place... | reverse complement strand
CAAGCTAACACCGTATCTCAGAGCCTTTCAGCTCCGCTGCGAACTCTACAGAAAACCAGGTGACGAAGCACTCAAACATGCTCTCGACGCTGCGCTCTGAAAATCAACAATGTGCTTCACAAGAGCGATCCAGCACTTGGTCGCTGTTGGTTTCATACTAGCACCGACCAATGGGTTCGGCAGTTGCTCTGCTTTCTTAAAGAATTTATTTGTCCGGCTACAAGCAGATGTATGGATTTTGACTTCGTGACCGCAGTAGCCCCACTCGTCGCAATTGTCGCCGTCGCGACGGTCGCGCTCACATCTATGATGGGTCGCTCGACGGTGTTCATGATGGTGCTGCCCTCGATGATCGTATTCTCGGTCATTGCGTTCTTCTTCGGAATGAAACACGGTGAGTTCCGCGCCAGTCCGTAGCAGTCCATCTCGGTCCAAAGGTCCGCGAGGTCAAGGCACCACTACCCTGAATTGTTCCGATTCCGGGTGCCCTCGGTGACCGGTACGTGCTGTGTGTCGACTGATTTAGGTCTGTGTGAGAACTCTCTGTCAGGTGACTCTGTTTCACCGTGTCCGGTAAGTGCCTTGTCGGATTCAATACTGGTCTGTCACTGGAGCCAGGGTCGTCTAAACGTTGGCCTTGCGGTCACTCCGTCGGTCGAACGAGGTCCGCAAGCGTCACCAGCAGGCCGAGCACCCACCCCAGCGGGATGGAGATACCGAGCCAGATGATGACGTAGGCGATGCCTTCCCGGTCGAAGTTCTGGATGAAGAACTCGGCGGCACCGACAGTAGCCAGCACCTCATAGAGGAACCACCGGGACAGCGAATCGCTTGCTGGAATGACGACCGAGGCGACCGTCGTCGAGTACAGCGCCGCGACGACCGGCGGCAGGAAGATAGCCGTCATGGCGAACGGGTACGCCAGTGCGACCGTCGTTCCGCGACCACCGACCCGTCGGAAGGTGACGGCGAGTGCGGCCGACAGCGTCGCAACCCCGCCGGCGACAGCGACAGCGGTGAACCCACCCGACACCAGGTCGATACTCCCCGGTTCGAACCGCGCGAGAGCCGCCAGGCCGCCCCAGACGAGCACAGAGAGTAGAACGACGCCGACAACGCCCAGACGGGTCGCCGTGCCGTCGATACGACGGGTCTGGTACCGCAGGACGACGCCACACAGCACCAGTGGATAGACCAGCGCGATGACTGGCACCCCGATCGCAGACCAGAGGCGGTAGAGGGCCATTCCGACCGAGGAGTCCGGTGTCCACGTCCCGAGGACGGTGTTGTCAGCGTTTCGCTGGCGTGGATACACGATTTCCATCCACGTTTCGTGTAAGCGGTTGAGGTCGATGCGGATCCCGCCGACGACCCCGTGGCTTCCGGTAGACATACCGGTGGTTTCGTTCTACCGGCGTTAAATGTTTCACGGCACCGGGGACTGGTGCGCTGTCGCCGCACGGACGACTGCCTCTATTCGAAACCGACATATTCAGGACGGGGAGTCCCAAACGGTCAGGTATGACAGACGGTAGAGCGGACGTGTCCCGTCGGGGCTTCTTACGGACAGCGGCCGGAGCCACGGCTGTGTCGGCCGCTGCAGGCACCGCGACCGCACAGGAAGGCACCGAAGGTGGCGACGGCGGTGGCGGCGGCGGGCCGCCGGATTTCGGCGGGTTCCTCGACCAAGTCGGGAACTATGACGGCTCAGTCGCTGATGCGACCGGACAGGACACGGCGACGGTGGAGGTCGGCGTGCAGGCCAACGGCGGGGCCTTCGGCTTCGGCCCGCCCGCGATTCACGTCGACAACGGCGCGACCGTCCAGTTCGAGTGGACGGGCAACGGCGGCGGCCACAACGTCGTCTCGGACGGTGACGGCCCGCTTGACTCCGGAAGCGCCGTCTCTAGCGCCGGCGTCAACTACGAACACACCTTCGAGGAGGACGGCATCTACCCCTACGTCTGTGTGCCACACGAGAGCCTCGGGATGAAGGGGGCTATCGTCGTCGGGACGGACTACCCAACGAAGTCCTCCGGCGGCGGTGGTGGTAGTGGGAGCTCCGGCCCGCCCGAAGTGCCAAACAGCGCGAAGACGCTCGGCGTGGCAACCTCGTTCGTGATGGTCGCGACGCTCGGACTCGCGTACTTCTTCATCCGGTACGGCGGCGACTACGAGACGCCCGAGTAGCGGGTCGTCGCCCTGTTACACCGAATCCGGACCCGTGTGAATCTTCAGATCAACGTCCCGTTCCTGTCCTTCGAGGTCCTCGACGACGCGTTCGACGATTTTGGTCGCTTCCTTTCGGATGAGCGGCTTGACTTTCTCGATAACCCAGTCCATCGAGACCAAGCGGGGAAGGTCGATGGCGCTGTCCGAGGCCGACCCGGGGTCGAACGCGACGTGAAACCGCACCCGTGACGCCGTCTCCACGTCCGCCGGGACGCCGTCCGGATCAGGCTCGACCGCCCAGTACCCATCGGCGTCGATGTCTTTGACGATGCGCCAGTCGATTCGCGTCGGTGGCGACACGTCGGTCACCTCCGACCGAGCGGTGTAGGAGAGCTTCCACCACGAGAACACGAGGTCGTAGTTCGTGCCCGGCGTTCCGTCGCCGTCCTGCATCACTCGGTCGAGGTACTCCGAGTATCGTGCGTACCCCGGAAAGTCCAGCAGAAACTCGTACACCTCTTCGGGTGGAACGTACACGACCGTGCTGACCTCGACTTCGTCCACGTCTGTGACACCGGATGTACTGAAGGTAAACTTTCGGGCCTGGCACCCCATCCGTGGCCGCGTTTTTTGCCGAAAGATTTCCACAGGGCATAATCACGAACAGAAAATATTATCACTCTGTATTGGATATAGGGGAAGTACCATGAGTGCATCCGATATCCAATCCGCTGATACCGACAGCGAGCACGAGACCAGCGGGTGGGAAGCCGTTCGCGACCTCCCGCCGAGCGCGAAACTCGTCGCGAAAGTCCTGGAGTACAACGATACCCTGACCCAGAGCCAACTCGCCGAGGAGACGCTACTGCCGCCGCGGACGGTCCGGTACGCCCTTTCCCGCCTCGAAGATGTCGGCGTCATCGACTCCCGGTTTTCGTTCGCCGACGCGCGCAAACGGATCTACACGCTCCAGGTCGAGTAACCGCCGCCCGCTTCCTGCGCCGATACCCGTTTCACTCCCCCTTGCCGCCCGTTCCAGTGTGAGGACAACGTTGATTAGTCAGCCTCACAAGACATCTGGTATGAAAGTCGTCCTGATTGGTGTCGGGCAGGCTGGCGGGAAAGTAACCCAGTCTCTTGCCCAATTCGACTACGACATGGGGTTCGACGCCGTCCGGGGTGCCCTCGCCGTCAACACGGCACGGGCCGACCTCCAGAGCCTCGATATCGATACGGCCCTCATCGGACAGGACCGCGTGAAAGGTCACGGCGTCGGCGGTGACAACGAGCTCGGTGCCCAGATTATGCAGGAGAACGCCACCGAGGTGCTCGACGAGCTCGACGGCCGCATCACGACCGAGGCCGAGGCTATCGTCGTCGTCGCCGGACTCGGCGGCGGCACCGGCTCCGGCGGCGCACCGATGCTCACCCGCGAACTCAAGCGTATCTACGAGAAGCCGGTGTACGTCCTCGGCATTCTCCCCGGCCGGGACGAGGGCGGCCTGTACCAGGCCAACGCCGGTCGCTCGCTCAAGACCGCCGCCCGCGAGGCGGACTCCCTCCTGCTCGTGGACAACGACGCCTGGCGGGGCAGCGGCGACAGCGTCGCCGCCGGCTTCGAACGCGTTAACGACGCCATCTCCCAGCGGGTCGGCCTGCTGTTTGCCTCCGGCGAGGCAGTCGAGGGAGTCGGCGAGAGTGTCGTCGACTCCTCGGAGATCATCAACACGCTCAGAGGCGGCGGCATCGCCTCCATCGGCTACGCAAGCGCCGAGGCCAGCGAGGAGGCCGGTGAGAACGTCAACACCATCACCAGCGTCACCCGGAAAGCCCTCCTTACGAGCATGAGCCTGCCTAACGCGGTCAAGGCCGACTCCGCTCTCCTCGTCGTCGCGGGCGACCCGGAACGCCTTTCGCGGAAAGGCGTCGAGCGGGCGCGCCGCTGGGTGGAAGACCAGACCGGCAGCATGGAGGTCCGAGGCGGGGACTTCCCGCTCGGGTCGGATAAAATCGCCTCGCTCGTCGTCCTGTCCGGCGTCGAACGGTCCGAGCGGGTCGACGAATTCATGAACCGCGCCCGCGAGGCGGCCAGCTCTCAGGGTGGGACGACCGACCCGGACGAGTTCACGAACGACGACCTGGACGGCCTGTTTTAGGCGCTATTTTCGCCGAAAATAGCGGAGTTTCTCAACTAGGTAAGAGGCGCATACCGATTGTTGTAGCGATTAATCGCTGTGGGCCCGGGGACGGCACTATCCGGAAACGATCCGCGACAGCCCGTATCAGGCGAGACTGCTACCGTCGAACTTCGCGCGGTCGAAGTCGTGGTCGAGCAGGTCGAGAATGGTCGGCGCGATGTCGTAGAGGTCGGCGTCCTCGATGCGAACGTCCGGGTCGTCGACCATGAGCGTCGCGTTGTCGAAGCTGTGCATCCCGTTTCGCGGCCCGACGCCGAACACGTCGTCGGAGCCCTTGAAACCGGCCTTCAGGTCGAAGCCATGGTTCGGGACGACAGTGAGGTCCGGTGCGATATCGTCGTGGTCGCCGCGGTAGGCGTCTTCCTTAGTGACGACGCGGTCGGCGACCGGCTTGCCGTCCGGTCCTTCGAGCGATTCGAGTTTCTCCTTGAGGTCCGCGCGGACGGACTCGTACTCGTCCTGGGGGACGCCGCCGTTCGGTTCGCGGCCCTCCAGATTAATGTAGAAGCGGCCGGGGATGAGCGAGTAGGCTTTCGTGTCCTCGCTGATGTCGCCGAGTTCGGAATGGTCGTCGGTCGCATAGTCAAGCCACCCCTCCTGCTGGAGCCACTCGTTGAAGTGAACCTCGTAGTCGAGGGAGGTGAAGCCGTGGTCCGAGGCGACGACCATCGTCACGTCGTCGGGGAGTCGGTCGCGTAGGTCACCGAGATAGGCGTCGACCTGCTTGTAGAACTCGAAGAACGCCTCCTGGTTCTCGCCGTCGCGCTCGTAGTCCTTGAACAGGAAGTGGTTGACCCGGTCCGTGGTCATGAACACGCCGAAAAACAGGTCCCAGTCGTCCTGGTCGACGTAATGCTTGAACGCCTCATAGCGCTTTTCGAGCGTCTTGTGGGCGTCCTCGACGAAATCGCTCTTGTCGTCGTCGTGGCCGAGTTTGGCGTTGACGTCGATGCGGTAGTCGCTGTCCTGGAGATGGTCACGGAGTTCGTCCGGGTAAGCGGCCTTGTCCACGCCCGGCGAGAGAAAGCCCGACACCATCCGCTGGACGTTCCGCTGCGGGGGGAAGGTGACCGGCACGTTCAGAACCGTCGCGTTGCGGCCGTCGTCGGTGACGCGGTCCCAGAGCCGCGTCGCCTGCACGTCACGCCCCATCGGGACGTAGGTGTCGTAGGAGCCGACTTCGCGGTCCTGAAACCCGTAGACGCCCGTTTGGCCGGGATTAACACCGGTCGTCAGCGCCGGCCAGCAGGCGCTGGACTCCGGTGGGACGATACTGTCGATGGGGCCGGCGCTGCCCTCCGCCGCCATCTCCGTGAGGTTCGGGAACACGTCGGGGTGTTCGTCGATGAGGCTGAACGGTACGCCGTCAATGCCGAAGAAGGCAACACGCGGTGCGTCGTCTCCCTTCAATCGGTCGAATAATCCCATACGACCCGTTAGTCAGGTCAGGAACAAGAAACTTCTTTTCGCTGCCGCGTCACCGAAAGCGGCAATATCGTCGTCACGGCCCGACGGTTACGACGACTGGTCCGCGTTCTCCGGAACCACGGTTAGATGTGCGATTCCGGGTGTCGACCGCCGTTCGACTCGCGGAACGACAGTCGTGTGGTCCAGCGCCGCATCGGTGTCATCAGTAGCCATACGCGTAGCGATAGCGGCTACACGGTCAAAAGATTACCCATGCTCATACATAATCGGAGACACCTGCCGGTATTACTTCGGGAAATACACCGGCGGCGGAGGAAAAATCGCGAAAGGTGGTGGACCCGGGAGCGTCAGTTGAACTCTTCGTCGTACAGTTCCTGGGCGTGGACGATGGCGTCCTTCGCGGCTTCCTTGTCCTCCCAGCCTAGCGTTTCGACTTCCTTGCCCTCTTCGAGGTTCTTGTAGGTCGAGAAGAACTCGTCAATCTCGTCGAGGGTCTGCTGTGGGATGTCGTCGAGATCCTCGATGTGGTCATAGCGCGGGTCCTCAATCGGGACTGCAATGACCTTGTCGTCTTGCTCGCCGTCGTCGTCCATCTTCATCAGGGCGACGGGACGGGCCTCGATGACACAGCCGGGGAACGTCTGGTCTTCGACGAGGACTAGCACGTCGAACGGATCCTCGTCGTCGTAGTACGACTGCGGAATGAAGCCGTAATCAGACGGGTAGTGAACGTTCGAGTGAAGGACGCGGTCGAGGACGACACCGGGGATGTCTTTCTCATACTCGTACTTGTTACGCTCGCCTTTCAGGCACTCAACAACAGCGTAGATTTCTTCGGGGGGGTTCGGTCCAGTTTCGAGGTCTTCCCAGAGGTTCGTCATCACCGCCGACTGCGCGACGCCGTCAAAAAATCCTTTCGTAATAGCCACAGCTATTCGGTATTATGCGCTATATAACCCAATAATATCTAACTATAGATATATTCTTAGATTACACTTACCACCTGAAAACGACAATCTGAAAGCAGATTAATCGGGAACTCAATTCGCCTTAGTCCACAAAATATAAATTTCTTTATACTATTGCGACCGCTAGTTGTGTGGTGGTTAATGCCCCACAGAAGGCGTTGTGCGCCGGAGTTAACAAGTGTTAAATAGCTTGCTGACATTTACCCAACTATGTCAGAGGCACAAACAGTTACTGACAGTCCGGGCATCGCAAAAGAACTTACCGCTTTTCAGCAGAATATCCTAGTAATACTTGCTGAGGAGCCGCGGTATGGTCTCGCTATCAAGCGCGAACTGGAAGAATACTACAACGACGAAGTCAACCACGGTCGCCTGTACCCGAACCTCGACGACCTCGTCGAGATGGGCCTCGTCGAGAAGAGCGAACTCGACAAGCGAACAAACCAGTACTCCCTGACAGAGTCAGGCAAGGACGCAGTCCTCGACCAGCTTGGATGGGTGTTCGGGAAGTTCATTTCCGATGACGGTCGAGCCGACGAACTCCGTGATCTGATCGCGGCGCAGCAGTAGATTCGCACCTGGGCACCTGCGAACTACTGTTAATCCATTCCTAACGCGAAACAAACATCGAATACCGACGGGTGTACTGAGCAGTTACACGTCGGGGACACGGCCACCGGCTTCTTCGACAGTGAGACGAATCGACTGTTCGAGGACCGACTGTTGTTCCTCAGTTGGCCAGGCGTTCCGGCGGACGTAGTCGTCCCGAAACTCCTGGATTTCGTCCGGTGTCGCCTCCGAAATCGGTTTCGCGTAGTGGTTGCCCATGAAATCGGCGAGCAGTTCCGCGTTGGCTCCGTGTGTCTCGCCGTGTGCTTCGGTAATAGCCTCGACGACAGCTCGGTTTGCAGCGTCGATCTCCGCCCACTGGTCCGGGTCACCGGGACCCGAGAGCCGTATCTCCACGCCGCGGTCGATGTCGTCGACTCGCTCCGGACGGATGACGCCGTCATCGACCCATTCGACGGGATGGCAGACGAGTACGTCACCCGTCTCGTCGTTCCGGATGCGGGCAGTGTAGTCGTACTCGGCGAGGATTTCGTCGCGTTCGGTTCTGTAGGCGTCCGCCTCGGCGTCGTCGACCGCCTCGCGAGCGAGTCTTGTCAGCCGTTCGGCCCGTTCGGTCACGTCTGTCGGCAGGTCAGTCATCGTCGAGTGCGTCGTTGGCTAGTTGGTCCGCACGGTCGTTTATTTCCCGCGGAACGTGCTCGATCTGCCAGTCGTCGAAGTCGGTCAGCAGTTCGCGTACGCGGACGCGGTTTTCCCGCAGTTCGGGGTCGTTCGTATCCCACTCACCCCGGACCTGTTTGACGATAAGCTCTGAGTCACCCCGGATGTGGACGTCGTCGAACCCGTAATCGCGTGCCACTTCGATCGCTCGGATGAGTGCTTTGTACTCCGCCTGGTTGTTCGTCGCCGTTCCGATCGTCTCCCCGCCCTCCGTGACGATCCCGCTGTCGTCGACCAGCACGTAGCCGACCGAGGCCGGACCCGGGTTGCCCCGTGACGCGCCGTCGAAGTACGCGTGGACGCGCCCACCGTCATTGCCACGCAACAGCGCCTCAAGTTGTGCGGTCCCCTCACCCTGCACGACGACTTTTCCGTCGTAGGCGACCGCCATCGCGTCGCCGTACTCGACGCGCCAGCGCTCGTGGTCAGTGTTTCCCTGCTGGATGTCGAGTCCCGCGTCCGTCAGACGCTCGCGGGCCGTCGTCTCGTCGCATTCGATGACCGGCATTGTCCGAGGGTGGCTGATCCGTCGGTATAGACGTTGTGGTCGGCCTGTCAGTTCCCGGCGTTCCGGCTGATTCGTTCGGCACCGGTCTGTCGACCCTCTTCACCGCCCAGTACCCGTCCCAGGACACCGACCAACCCGCCGACGGCAATAACCGCCCCGGCTGCGAACATTACCGACAGGATGGGGTCGACAGGCTCGATGAAGATCGGAGAGAGAAACAGGAAAACACCGGACAAGATGGCTATCGCCGCTGCGACGGGGCTAACCTGTTTACCCGACGAGACGCGGTAGGTAGAGTGAGCGAGTGCGATAGCCGCGAGTTCCCCGACGAGAAGGTTGACAAGGGCCTGCTGGTACGCGACCGGAATGATCGCCGAGACGAATATGACGACCATGCTGACCAGCGTTGCACCGAGCAGGAACCACTTTGTTGTATCCACCATGATTTATAACACCAGTTGTTACTCAACCCAACCCCGTAAGAGTTACTCTCCCATGAACCGCCGGAAAGGTTCTTATCGGGGAGGGCCGAAAGCGTGACAGATGCAACTCGACGAGTTCATCGAGGGGTTCGAGGAGGACGAAGCCGCACAGCGGCGCCGCCTCGCGGCGGAGAAATCCTACGCCATCACGGACCACCTCGAAGACGTCGAGCGGCAGTTCGAGGCCGCGGTGCAAGGGGATTCGCTGTTCGGATCGACGGCCCCGGAGATATTCGTCGGCCGGTCGGGGTATCCCAACGTCTCGACGGGGCTGCTCTCCCCGGTCGATACCGACGCCGCCGCTGCCGGGTTCGCGACCAGCGGCGACTGGTACCAGGAGGGGCTGGGCATCGAGGACGTCCTCCAGCGCCGGACCGGAATGGTCAATTCCACCCAGACAACATCGGTCGACTCGGTCAGCGCCGGGGGCGGAAGAGGCAGTAGCGGGGTTCACGACGTCTGGAACGGCTTCGTCGGCGTCCAGCGTGAAGTCGCTATCGCGGACCATCCCGTTGACGTGGAGGTGGGCCTCGACGGGACTCCCGAGATGGACGTGAGTTTCGACGACGTTGGGACGCCGACGGGGCCGCGGGCCCACGCGACTGGTGCGGACCTGGCAGAGAATCCCCACGTGCCCCGCCCCGTCGAAAAGACGCTGTCGGACGACGACTGGCGCGCAGAGGGCGCGATGGCGTACCTGTACCGCCGTGGGTTCGACGTGTACGACATCAACACCATCCTCTCGGCGGGCGCGCTCGGGCAGGCCAGCGAGCGGTCGCTGGTGCCGACGCGGTGGTCGATCACCGCCGTCGACGACACAGTCGGGCAGTACGTCCGCGGCACGCTCCGCAACGCCGACACCATCGACAAGCCGGAACTGTGGTACAACGAGTACATGGGGAACCGCTACTGGGTCGTGCTCGCGCCCGGTCGCTGGGAGTTCGAACTCGTCGAAATGAAAGCCCCCCAGAGCGTCTGGAACCCACGCCCCGAGACGGGCTACTACATGTCCAGTGCTCACGAGGGCTACGATGGCCGGACCGCCTACGTCGAGGAGACTGCAGGGGCGTACTACGCGGCACGGCTCGGCGTCCTCGAACACCTCCAGGAGCGCGCCAAACAGGCGAAGTGTCTGGTGCTGCGGGAGATCACCGAGAACTACTGGGCGCCGGTCGGCGTCTGGCAGGTACGTGAGGGCGTCCGCAATGCCTTTGACGGCGAGCCTGGAACCGCCCAGTCCTTCCGGGAGACGCTGACGGCTATCGCCGACCAGCTTCCCGTCAGTCTCGGACAGTTACGGCGCAAGTCCGAACTCGTCGCCGGGCTTCAGTCACAGTTAAGCGATTTCTAACGGCGACCGAACTCGACAAAAACGGCCGCTCAAGTTCCTGCCGTCGGCACCGCCAGCCATCACTGCTCGTCAGGTCGACGGGACGGCTCAGGTACCATCGGTGTTGTGTGTCGGGATTTCGACGAACGCCGCGGCATCAACTGCTCCCGCACAAACTGGGCACCCAACCACCAGTAGACGCTCTCGAACACCGCCGTCAACCGTTGCACACGCATCACAGTTCGGGCACGTGAAACGGTACTCCGGCATGTACTCAGGCACGGACTGGGATAGCTGAAGGAACTGCCCCCTCAATCTAGAGGGAATATAGGTGGTCTGATGTCGTACCGCCTGAAGAACGCTTCCCCCGTACTACCGCCTCACAGTCGTTCAAACATACCGCCCAAACCCAACGAGCGCATAATCGATAGCCGGCCCGGAATACCACTGACGTAGCCGGAGAGGATCAGGACTATATAGACCACAATAGCGGTCTTAGGAAGGGTTATTCCGCTCGCTCGGAACTAGTACGCGATGACTGATACGCCCCTGAAGTTCGGATTCGTCTGCGTTCAGAACGCGGGCCGAAGTCAGATGTCCGCAGCGTTTGCCGAACGAGAACGGACGCGTCGTGGACTCGAAGACGCGGTCGAGATCCTGACCGGCGGCACAGACCCCGCGGACGAAGTGCATCCGGAGGTCGTCGAGGCTATGGCAGAACGTGACATCGACCTGTCTGGCCGGGTCCCGCGAGCGGTCTCGGACGACGAACTCAACAGTTGCACCGTCGTTGCGACGATGGGGTGTTCGACGCTCGAACTCGACGCCGACGTCGCGGTGCATGACTGGGCGCTGGACGATCCACACGGGCAGTCCGTCAAGCGGGTGCGAGAAATCCGGGACGAGATAGAAGGACGTGTCGCCGACCTGTTCGACGAATACACCGACTAACGGATATCTAACCGGGCGCTGGAGTCAGCGGGACCCGGCGCGTCGACCGAGCAGCCTCGGCCCTTGACCACTGGTTACCACTCGACGTACGTGAGATACTCGACCTGTTCGTACTCCAGTAGCTACGTTCCGTAGCTATCGGTGACATCGAGTCCCTCGTGTTCCCGAATGCGGTTAGTTACTGACCGGAACGCCTCGTCATCCTGAAAGTACCCGCCGTCAATCGCCTCTTCGACCACTTCCCGCTCGGCTTCGGAAAGGCCCGTGAGCGTGAACAGGTACTGATCTCGAACCCGGTCGGCGAACGAGTCGACACCCGACGTAACCGCTGTCGCCTCGTACCGGTATTCGGTCTCTGTTGTCGTTCGCGAACTGACTCCAACCCGATATCGGTCGCCGTTGTGGACGATAATATCGTACTGCTGCTCCGGAACGAACACTGACCCGTCACCCACTTCCTGGGTGGTACCGTACCCAATACCCACGTCGTACCCGTCCCCGCTGGGCGGGTTGTCGTCTGAAATGATCGGATCAAGGCGCTGGCGGTCCGCTGCCGGTAGCTCCTCGTAAGCGATTTCGCCGATTTCAGCCGTCGAATCAGCCGGGTCGAAATCGATTCGCACCTCGTACACCGTCACTTCGCTGCTCTCGAGTGGCGTCTCCGAAACCTCGTAGAAGGAGTCGCCGATCCGGACCGTATCGGTACGGCCGAACAACTCGGATCGACCCCGGCGCGTCGCAGAGCCGTTTTCGATGGCCGCCGAGACGACCGTGTATTCCGCCGACCCGGGCTCTGGCGAGATCGAAACCTGGTTGGCGATATCGGCCGCTGTCGCGTCGTCCATATCCAGCACGACGGAGGGATGGCCACAGCCAGCGACGGCCGTAGCGAGGAGGGTCGTTCCGCCCACGAGGAACTGACGTCGTCGCATACATCTACTGACAAGCAACCGGAAGGAAAGTTTTCTGGGTGTGTTTGTTCGTGGTCGGAATCCTGCAGACACGCCTCACTCGTGAGAACAGCCTGAGCCGTAGTAAACGCCAGACTGCGGCAGGGTCGGCAAGGTTCGCTTGCGAGTTGACAGATACTTCCTTCAACGGCACTTTTCAATTCCGTCGAAATCGACGAACTACGGCGCTGTGGCTCCGATTCTGGTAAAGCCAGGAACGGGAAGAACTCGGTATGGGCCAACGCGGATTTGAACCGCGAACCTCCCGGTTATCAGCCGAGCGCTCAACCTGATTGAGCTATTGGCCCAACGCATTCAGTTGTACCCGAGGGGTATTGAAAAGGGTAACGTTTCGCGGCCGGTTGGGGATGTGAAACCGCGTCAGGGCTTCAGTTTTCGTCGTTGTCTTCGAAGTCGACATCGGTGGCGTCGTTGGGATCGAAAGAGGTTCCGGAGCCGGAGCCGGAACCGGAGCCCGGGCCGGGGCCGCCCTCCGGACCGGTCGGACCCTGGCCAGTCGGGCCGCCGTCGTCGTCGGGGAAGCCGCCGATGTACACCTGGCCGCTGGCGAAGCCGCCGGTCTTGGCGTCGATGTAGGGCCGGACGACCCAGCGGCGCGTGGCGGCGCGGACGGGGTACCGGGTGAACGGCACCGCGAGCAGGAGGCCGACGAAGTCCGTCACCAGACCGGGGGTGAGGAAGAACGCGCCGGCGGCGATGAGGAGACCGCCGTCGATGAGTTCGTCGGTCGGGAGTTCGCCGACGGCGAGCCGCTGTTGGATCTTCCGGAGCGTCGCACGGCCTTCGGCGCGGACCAGCAGCATGCCGACCAGCGCCGTCAGGACGACGAGCGCGACCGTCACGAGCGCGCCGAGGAACGGTATCGCGACCGTCACCAGCAACACGATGTCGAACAGCGGGATGAGCAGCAACAGCCCGATGACCCGGAGCATACCACTGCTTGCAGGCCCGCCCCCAAACGCCTTTCGAGAGCGGGACCGGGCTGTTGGCCGACCGGGGTAGCGGGTCAGCGTTCCCGCAGTCGGACCTCGATAGGCTCTGTGGGACTCAGCGTAATCTGCATCGCCAGCGACAGCGGGGGTTCGGTGACCGCCTCGACAGCGTACTGCTGGGCAATGGTCGCCAGCGCGAGTTTGGCCTCCATCCGGGCGAAGCGCATCCCGATACAGTGGCGCGGGCCGCCACCGAAGGGGTAGTAGGCGTACTCCGGGAGAGACGCTTCGAGGTCGTCGTTCCACCGTTCAGGGCGGAACGCGTCGGGCGCGTCGTACCAGCGCTCGTCCCTGTGGACGAGCCACTGCGGGAGGGTGAGCTGTGCGTCCGGGGAGAGTTCATACCCGCCGAGTGTCACCGGCTCCGTCGGCTGACGAAATACGGTGAAAGCGGGCGGGTACAGCCGGAGCACCTCGTTCAGCACGGCGTCGAGATACGGCAGTTCGAACAGGTCCTCGGGCGTCGGCTGGCTGTTCCCCAGCGTCGCGTCGAGTTCCTCGTGCAGGCGCTGCTGGCACTCGGGGTTGTTCGCCAGCAGGAACCAGGCGTAGGTCAGCGTCAGCGCCGTCGTGTCGTGCCCGGCGACGAGGAAGGTCAGCAGCTGGTGGCCCAGCCGCTCGCGGTCCATCGTCTCGTCGTCGAGCGAGAGCAGCAGGGAGAGCACGTCGTCGCGGGCCTCGCGGGCGCTCGCGTCCTCGCGCTGGCGGGCGGCGATAACGTCGTCAAGCGTGGACTGGAACTCGGCCAGCGAGCGATTGACCGCCCGGTTCGTCGGCGTCGGGACCCACAGCGGGAGGTATGCCGACAGCGACCGCGGGTCCAGCCGCTTACGCAGCGCGTCCAGCAGCGGCTCCAGCGCGTCCGCAGTGGTCTCGATGTCCACGTCTAACAGCGTCTTCCCGAGGATGTTCAGCGTCAACGACTGCATGTGCGGGCGCACGTCGATGCGCTGGCCGTCGGCCCAGCCCGTCGCCGTCCGGTCGGCGAACGCGGTCATCGTGTCGCCGTAGGCGGCGATGCGCTCCCGGTAGAACGCCGGCTGGAGCGCCGTCCGCTGGCGCTGCCACTCCTCGCCCTCCAGCAGAAACAGCCCCTCACCGATGAACTGCCCGAGGGTATCCTGGAGGAGGCGCCCCTTCTCGTAGGCATCAGCGTCGGTTACCAGCACTTGCTCGACGAGATCGGGATGGCAGACGAAACAGCCCGTCGTCCCGGCGACGTTGTACCCCACCACGTCGGCCTCGTGAGCGCCGGCGCGGTCATAGAACCCCAGCGGGTCGCGCAACATCGCAACGGTGTTGTCGACGAACGGGATGCGACCGAGACTGGGCGGCTGGTCACCCGGTGTGACCGGCTCCGGTAGTTCGGGAATCGCCTGCTGGGTATCCATCGTCGTCGCTTGTGCCGCCCCGCCAATCGGTCTTTCGCCGAGAGTGAGAGGGCCTTTGTACGCCCACCGCCCAGACCTGGTATGGACGAATACGCACGCGACACCAAGGTCGAGTGGCGCGAATGGGGCACAGCCCCGTTCGAGGACGCCGCCGAGTCGGGGAAGCCGGTACTGCTGGCGCTGACGGTCCCGTGGAGCGCCGAATGCCGGGCAATGGACCGAGGCACGTATGGCGAGCCACGCATCGCGGCCAACATCAACGACGGGTTCGTCCCGGTCCGGGTCGACGCCGACCGCAATCCGCGGGTCAGAGAGCGGTACACGATGGGCGGGTTCCCGTCGACAGTGTTCCTCACCCCAGAGGGCGAGGTTATCACCGGCGCGACGTTCCTCGGGCCGGACGGGTTCCGCGGTATTCTAGACTCCGTGCGTGAATCGTGGGACGCACAGGGCGCGGCGGCGGGCTCTGTCCCCCGGCAGTTACAGGACGAATCGCCGCCGGCCGGCGAGCTCCGCCCGCGCATCGAGGAGCACATGGTCGAGCAACTACTGGGTGCGTTCGACGACGAGTTCGGCGGCTGGGGAACCGACGTGAAGTTCCCGCTCCCGCGGACTGTCGAGTTCGCCCTCGTCCGGGCGCGGGACCAAGCCACCCGGACACTTGAAGCGATCCGCACGCACCTGCTTGACACATACGACGGCGGTTTCTTCCGGTATTCGACGGAGCGCAACTGGGGGAACCCCCGGCGAGAGAAACTGCTGGACGAGAACGCCGCCCTGGTACGGGCGTTCGCGCACGGCTACCGCTACACAGGAACCGAGGCGTACCGGGACGCCGCCCAGCGGACCGTCGACTACCTCACGACGACGCTGTGGGCCGACGACGCGTTCGCGGCGAGTCAAGCCGGTTCGGACGAGTACTACCGGCTGGAGCCGAGCGAGCGCGAGGGGACGGTGTCTCCGAACGTCGACGAGACGGTGTTCGCCGACCGCAACGGGCTCGCCATCGATGCCCTGCTGTGGGTCGCTGCCTACACCGACGACGAGCGCGCCCGGCAGTACGCCAGTCGCGCCCGCGACGCCGTCTGTGAGTCGCTCGTCGACGGCGGCGAGGTGGCCCACTACGACGGCGCGGACAGCGACACCGGCCTGCTGCTGGACCAGGCCCAGCTCCTCCAGGGCCTGACGACGAGCTGGCAGGTCCTCGGCGAGCCGGGGCCGGCCAGAGCTGTCGCCGACTGGACCATCGAAAACCGCCGGCAGGACGGCGGGGCGTTCCGCGACGGCCCCGCCAGCGGAGCGGGGCTCTGTAACCGCTCGCTCCATCCGCTTGACGCGACAGTGGAGCTGGCCGACGCACTGGTCGACCTCGCGGCGCTCACCGGCGAGGACCGGTACCGTAACGCGGCGCTTTCAGCTGTCGAGTCCTTCGCCGGCGCGGCCGAACGGATGGGCGTCGAGGTAGCCGGCTACGCCACCGTCGCAGCCCGCCTCCAGCAGCCCCAGACGCTCACGGTCGGCACCGAAGCCGGAACGGACCTCCACCGCGCGGCGCTGCGACTGGCCGACCACGAAACCACCGTCGTTCCGGAGCCGGACGGCGACGGCACGGCGCGGCTCCTCGACGGCGACGCTATAGTCGCCGAGGGCGCGACACCATCCGAACTCGAAGGCGCGCTGACCGGCGAACACTGACAGGAACAACGGCAGCAAACGTGGACAAACGGTAAACGCCCGATAAGTTTTTGCACGCGTACCCTGATGTACGGGTATGTCCAGTCTCAGAGACCTCGGACTCTCCGAGTACGAAGCCAGAGCGTACCGGTCGCTGCTGGAAACGGGGCCGACAACGGCCAAGGAACTATCCCGGGCCAGCGACGTGCCGATGGGCCGAATCTACGACGTGCTCAACAGCCTCGAAACGTACAACCTGGTCCGCAGCCAGACCGCCAGCCGACCCAAAAAATACGTCGCGGTCGAGCCGGATACGGCCCTCGACCGCTTGCTCGAGGACAAGAAACGCGAACTCCAGGAGAAGGTGGGCCAGTACGAGGACATCGTCGACGACCTCTCGTCGCAACTGGAGTCGGCAGATCCCGTCGAGGAGCCGTTCTGGACGGCCGCCGTCGGCCCCAACGACTCGCTTGACCTGTTGCTTGAACGGCTGGCCGCCGCCGACGACGAGATCATCATGGTCGGCTCGGCACCCGCCCGGCAGGTGGACATTCTCTCCGGCACCGAGCGGATCGTCGACGAACTCGAAGCGGCGTTAGAGCGGGGCGTGGACGTATCCCTGCTCGTCAGACCGGACCTGTTCGAGAGCCTTCCCGAGGAAGCCAACCGGGAGTACTACGAGCGCCTCTTCCACTACGACAACTACAGCGCCCGCGCCAGCCCGAACATCAGGACCACGTTCGAGCTACTGGACGGCGTCGAAGTCTGTATCGAGGTCCCACATCCCCTCGGCCGCGAGGAGACCTTCGGCGTCATCGACATGAAAGACTCGGATTTCACTGCCGATATCAACAAGGCCTTTGAGGAACACTGGGCCGAAGCGACGCCGGTCGGGCCGCCGTAACTGGTAATCAGAGAGCTAGAACCACAGCCAGCGACCGCGATATCGCGGGTCGCTACGCTCCCCGCTCAACGTCCCGAGGACTTCGCTGCGCTCAGTCCTCGCTAACTTCCTGCCGCAGATCGCCCAACTGCGCCACACGCTCGGCGTGGGCGTTGTGCTGGTGGATAGACTCGTCGTTGGACTGTTTCATCGTCACGACGGCATCGTCCGGAAGGTCCGGGAACGTCTCGACGACGCCTTCGGCGAGCGCGCGAACGCAGTCCTCGACGAACTTGGCGTCTTTGTGGGCCTCGTAGGTCATGTGGTCCTCGTCGGGCCGCTTCGCGAGGTTGTAGATGCGGGCACTCATCGAGTCGCGGGCGACTTCGATGAGTTCGTTCAGGTCGACTTCGGGCGCGCCCTCGCTCTGAACGGTGAGCGTGGCGTGGCCCCGCTGTGAGTGGCCGGCCTGCGGGTTCGTTTCGAGGAACTCCTCAATGACGTCGTCATCGACATCTAGCTGCTGGAGCGTCTCGCGGGCACGAGAGGCTGACATCCCCTGTGAGCACGGGCAGACGGTCATCCCGGTGACACGAGCGCCGATTTCCTCGCTCGTCCCGTCTTCGGTCGCCGTCGCCGAGGCGATGATATCAGCGGTCGACTGCGTCGGCATCCCGGAGGCCGGCGTGGACTCGTGGGTGACGTACTCCGCTTCCATCCGGACCTCCGCCTTCGTCGTGTAGTCGTGTTTCTCCAACAGAAGTTCGGCGGCGTCGCCACAGACGTCCTCAACGCGGTAGGCTTCCTCCGACACGGCGGTTTCCAACGTCTCGTCGATAACCTCCATATTGCGGGACATATCCGCCCCCTTTCGCCAGGACGGCAGATCCACGAACACTTCGAACTCCGCCATGAGTACGATGGGGTCGCGGTCACGACGCCCCAGTTTGACGAGTTTTTCGACGCCCGTCACACCGACGCGATTGAGACCGACCGTTACGTCCGGACTCGACGCCTGCACGTCCGGGAGTTGCTGACTCATTGCCCCCTCTATGGAAGAGAATCGGTTAGTGCTTTCGAAAGGGTGGGTAGGTCGCCGTGAGCATCGCCACCGCAGAAACTACCCGCTCCAAACTCGATCAGAGCTGTGTACTGTCCGGCATCGATTCACCCGTCTCGAAGTCCCGGAACAGCAACTCGAAGTCAGTGGCGTCGAACGAATCGGTGATCTCGTCAAGCTCCGCTCGTACCTCCGCCAGCTCAGCCTCCAGTTCAGTGAACTCCTCGCTCTCGTCGAGGACGCTCTGTGGTTTCGAAGATTCCAGTGCGGCGTATTTCGCCGTGAGCGAGTAGCACTCACGCAGGCGTTCCTCGTAATCGGCGTACAGGCGCAACTGTTCGATTGTCTGGAATAAGTCCTCCTTCGACACCGGTTTGATGACGTAATCGTCGAAGGGCATCTCGATGATGTCGAAATCGGGATCCACTGCGGTCACCATCGCCACGCGCGTATCGTAGCGTTTCTCACGGATCGCCGACAGCACCTCGTCGCCGGAGAGATCCGGCATCCGTCGGTCTAGCAAGACAACGTCGACCGCCGAATCCAGTTTCGAAAGGGCGGCCTCACCGCTGTACGCCGTCTCGATTGTGTACCGATCCCGCAACTGTTCCGCGTACATGTCGGCCACCGCTGGCTCGTCGTCAACGACGAGGATTGTCGCACGCCGACCCTTTGTCATTAGATAGCATGTTTATAGCAGAATTTCAAAAGGGTTCCGGCTGCCTTATACCGATCTGCCTTATTTACCAAGCCCTACTGGCCGACAATGTCGTCGTACCGTGCTCCGGTCTGTTTGAGCGTCGCCGTCGAGTAGAGCCGGTCGTGGTCGTAGGGGAGGTGGTCGGTCGCGAGTTCGTCTATTTTCTGGTCGACCACGGTTGCTTCACGGCCGTGAATCATGGTAAAGAGGTTGTACTGCCAGTCCTGGTCCGGGCGGCGTGGCCGGTGGTAGCACAGCGTGACATAGGGGAGTTCGCCGACCGCCTGTCCCCGCTCGTCGAGGGCGTCGTCCGGCACGTCCCAGACGACCATGCAGTTGTTGTCGAACCCGGTGACGATGTGGTTGACGACACAGCCGATGCGCTTGATACAACCGGTTCGCTTGAGCCGCTTGATAGCTGAAAGTACTTCGGACACGTCGGCATTGACGGCCGCTGCCACCTCCCGGTAAGGCGTTGCGACGAGCGGGAAGCCAGTCTGGATTTCGAGCAGCAGTCGCCGGTCTAGCTCCGAGAGGTCGGCGGCGGCGTCTTCGCTGATTCGAGTTGCACTGGCGTCAGTCGTCTCTAAGCTCTCCCGCGCGAACCGGTCACCGTTGACGACCGGGAACTCCAGGTCGATGTAGTAGTCGGTCAACATCGGCAGGACGAGCACCGAGCAGCCGGTTCGCTCCTCGATGTCCGCCAGAATCTCGTCGCGTCGCTGTCGGGACCCCGCGGTGACAACGAACCACATGTTCCACTCGTGGTCGCGAGCGTAGTTGTGGTTCACCTGCCGGTACTCGTTGATGATCTCGGCTACCTCGTCGAATCGGTCCTCTGGAGCACTGACAGCAGCCAGCGTCGAAGAGCCGATAACCGGCGGATTCAGAACCGGGCCGAACCGACGGAAGATACCGTCGTCACGGAGCGTCTTGACCCGGTCAAGTGCTGTCTCTGCCGAGACCCCCAACGCGTCACCGACAGCCTCGAACGGGCGTTCCTGAATCGGGAAGTCGCTCTGGAACTCGTCGATGAGCGCGGCGTCTACCTCGTCGATGCGCTCGCGCCACTCGCCCGACTGGAGACTCATTGATTCTCATTGGGAGTGTAATGGTGTATCCCTTTCGGGACCCCGGCCAGTTCCCGCAAATTGAGAACGAAACGCAGGGGCTTTTGAACTCTGGCCCGAACACGTTTCCATGGCGCAAGCGACCCGGGAGTACGGCGAATGGCCGCTCAAACGACTCATGACGGAAGTCGTCGGCTCTGGCCACAAATCGGCCGACGACATGTCCCGCACACAGGCCCGGGAGGCGTTCCAGCGCATCCTCGGCGGCGAACCCGACCACACGACGCTTGGCGCGTTCTGGCTCGCCAACCGCTGGAAACGCAACACCCCAGAGGAACTGGCTGCGTACGTCGACGTGATGGCCGAGGAATCAGTCGAGACAGCTACTCCGGAAGCCGACCCGGTCGACTGCGGGGCCAACTACGACGGCAAGGGCCGGTCCGCGATTCTCGGCGTCGGCGCGGGTGTCGTTGCCGCCGCCGCCGGCACGCCCGTTGTCGTTCACTCCGGCGACCGCGTCCCGACGCAGAAGCAGGACGCCTACAAGCACGTGCTGGACGAACTGGGCGTCCGGACCGAAATCGAACCGAGCGAAAGCGCCGATATGGTCGACGAGGTCGGCTTCGGTTTCTACTACCAGCCCGCGTTCAACCCAGGCATCGACGCCCTGTTCGAGCGCCGCGACAACATGGGCGTCCGGACCTTCGTCAACACCGTCGAGACGCTCGCGAACCCGGCCAATGCAAGCGTGCATCTGGGCAGCTTCTACCACCTCGCCTTCGCGAAGAAGATGGTCCGAACGCTTGCCCGGTCTGAGACCAGCAGCGTCGAGCGCGCCCTGTTCTTCCAGGGGATGGAAGGCTACGACGACGTTCGCCCCGGCGAGACGGTCGTGGCCGAATGGCCCGTCACCGGCGAGGAGTCCGACGACGAGGACATCGCGGACTTCGAAATCCGCACCGGCGAGTACGGGATGGACATCGAGAGCGAGGATCTGCAGGTCGATGACGTGGCCGAGGAATCGGCGGAGATAACCGAAGCCGTGCTGACCGGCGAGCGCGAGGACGGGTTCGCTGATGCTGTCGCGCTCAACGCCGCCCTCCGCATTTATGCCCGCGAGGACGCCGACAGTATCCAGGACGGCCTCGAGCAGGCTCGCGACGCGATTGCCGACGGCAGTGCCGCCGCGACGCTCGACGACCTCCGGACCTTCTAATTGACGACAGGGCCGGAAGAGCGGAACCCACTTCTACCAAGCGGGCGAAGGAGTGTCGATGGGACAACACGACAGCGCTCGTGACAGCACTGCGTGGACGGTACCCACATCCGAGACGCCCGGTGTCCACGAGCTGGTCGACACCAACGGTATCAGGCTTCACACCGTGACCGCCGGGCCGCCGGACGGCGATCTCGTCGTCCTGTTGCACGGCTTTCCGGAGTTCTGGTACGCCTGGAAACACCAGATACCGACGCTCGTCGACGACGGCTACCGCGTGGTCGCGCCGGACCTCCGGGGGTACAATCACTCCGACAAACCCAGCGGCGTCGCGGCGTACCATATTGACGAACTGGTCGCCGACATCGCGGGCCTCGTTTCGGCGTTCGACCGCGAGCAGGCCAACGTGGTCGGTCACGACTGGGGCGGCCTAGTGGCCTGGCAGACCGCTATTGACCGTCCCGATGTCGTCGACCAGCTAGCGGTCCTGAATGCTCCCCACCCGTCGGCCTACGAGCGAGAACTCCGCCGCTCGCTCGACCAGATTCTGCGCTCGTGGTACGTGCTGTACTTCCAGCTCCCGGTCCTGCCGGAAACTGGCCTCCGCTGGAACGACTTCACCCTGCTAGAGCGGATGCTGACGAAAGGACCGACCCGACCCGACGCCTTCACCGAGACGGACATCGAGCGATACAAGCGAGCCCTCGGACAGCCGGGCGCGCTCACGGCCGCGGTCAACTACTATCGGGCGCTTGCCCGGCGGAACGCAAAGCTGACGCTCACGGAGGGCGGCGTCGGCGACCGACCGGTGGCGGCTCCGACGCTCCTCGTCTGGGGCGTGCAAGACGACGCGCTGTCGCTTTCGCTGACCGAGGACCTCGACGAGTGGGTTCCGGACTGTCGGGTCGAGCGGCTCCCGGCAGCGAGCCACTGGGTCCAGTTCGACGCCCCCGAACAGGTGTCGGACCACCTGCTAACACACCTGTCGTAGCCCGGAATGGCGAACAGCCGACACTTCCGCCCGCGTGGCGACGTGTCGGGCTCCCGCGACCCGCCACGCGGCGGCTACTCAAACCATGGCGGCGATGGCCTCGTTACAGTACTTGAACCCTCGGTCAGTAAGCAGGCTTTTCTGCCGGGCTTCCCTCCGACTGAGTATGAGCGACTTGACTGCGACCCTCCACACGACAGAGGGTGAAATCGAAGTCGAACTGTACGACGAGCGCGTGCCGACCACCGTCGAGAACTTCGTCGGCTTGGCCGAAGGTGCCGACGACTACGACGGGACCGAAATCGGCCCGGGGACCGGTGCGTGGGAAGACCCCGAATCCGGCGAGAAGCGGATCGATCCGCTGTACACCGATATCGACATCCACCGCATCATCGAGGACTTCATGATCCAGATGGGCGACCCGACCGGCACCGGCCGCGGCGGCCCCGGCTACTCCTTCGACGACGAGTTCCACGACGAACTCAGTCACGACGGCCCGGGCGTCCTCAGCATGGCCAACAGCGGCCCGAACACCAACGGCTCGCAGTTCTTCATCACGCTCGACGCCCAGCCCCACCTCGACGGCAAACACGCCGTCTTCGGGAAGGTCATCGACGGGATGGAGGTCGTCGAATCCATCGGCAGCGTCGACACCGACCGAAACGACGCGCCGACCGAGGAGATGCTGCTCGAATCCGTCGAAATCCACCGGTAACCGGCCGTCGATCCCGAAACCGAGCTAGTTCCAGTCCGGGCTCGACCCCTGTTTCAGGCCGGACCGCGATAGCCGCTTTCTGAGGTAGCGTGCGACCGGGAACAGCCGCTCGCTCAGCCGACCGGAAACACCGGTCTGGCTGGCGTAGACGAGGACCGGTACGTCCCGTTCGGCGGCGAGGGCGATGACCTCATCGGGGGTGCTGCCGAACAGGGCTTGCCTGAGCCAGCGGTCCCGCGACGCACCGATGACCAGCACACCGCCGTTCTCCGCTGCAGTCTCAACCAGGCCGTCGGCGACGGTCCCGGCCCGGACGTTGTGGACCTGTGTCGTCTCGACGCTTTCGAGCGCATCGAGCGTGGTGCCCGAGGCCTCGTCGGTCCCCTCTTTTTCAGTGCTGACGTTGATGAGGTGGAGATCGCTCCCCAGTTGACCGAGCGCGTTCACGAGCGGGAGCACTGCCTGATGGTGCGGGCCACCGCCTGCGCCGATGTTGATCACGTCGAGGTCGTCCGCGGACGTGGTCTTGTCGGCGAAGAACACGTCACAGGGCGCTTCGTGCTCGACAGTCTCGGTCACGCTCTGGTGGCGCTCGGGATACCCCATGAGAATGAGGTCGGCGTCGTCGTTGCGCGCCGTCTGGAGGATATCGAAGGCCACGTCGCGACAGGTGTGGCCCTCGATGAGGAGATCAACGCCGTACCCGTTCTCGTCTAGTTCTGCCCGGATGCGTTCGGTTCGTCCCTTCGCAGTGTCCTGAACGGATTCCCAGGGCGTCTGGTCGGGAACCTGCGTCACGTTGAGGACGTGGACGATGGGGTCCTCGTCGGACACCTTCGCGAGCGCCGCCGCGAGTTCGACGTAGCGAGCGGCCCGGTCAGGACGTGCAATGGGGACGAGGACGCGGAAGCCGCCAGCCTCGGGAGCCGCTTCAGCTTCGCTTGCTGCGGCAGTCGTCGGAGGAGTCTCCGGGACCACCTCACGGAACAGTTCCTCGGCCTCCGGCGCGCCACCCCAGATGAGGTACGCGACGACCATCGCGCCAGTCAGTACGAGCCCGGTCACGACGCCCTTCGGCGGGAGGTTGTAGACGAGGCCGAGGTTCGCGAGCACGCCGATAACTGGGACGACCGGGACGCCCGGGACGCGGAAGCCGCGCGTGATATCCGGATACCGCCGCCGCGAGTAGATGAGCGCGACGTTGACGACGGCAAGCGGCAACAGGAGGTTCAGCGTCGCGAAGCCGGTCAAAGCGTTCAGCCCCAGGTGGAGGCCGAGCCCGGCGAGCAGGCCGCCCTCGGCGGGAAACAGCGCGATGAAGACTACGATAAGCGCGACGATGGTCGCCGTCGCGGTCGTCACGCTCCAGGACGGCGTCCCGTAGTCGGGGTGGATGCGCGAGAACCGCCGGGGGGCCTGCCCCCGAGTCCCCATCAGCGAGCCGATACTACTCGCGGCGAGGATCGACGCGTTGGAGGCCGACACCATCGAGAAAATCGCGCCGGCGACGATGAGGCTCTCCCCGATGCTGCCGAGGAACGAGGCGGCAACCCGACCCATCGCTGTCTCGCCTTCCTGTGCGATGACCTCGGCCGGGATGGGGGAGTTCACCATCGCGACGATGACGAACGCGTAGAGAACGGTGACTGTGAGGATGCTCGCGGCGATAGCGCGCGGGACGGTCCGCTTGGGCTTGATTATCTCGCCCGCGCTGGCCGCGATAGCCGAGAAGCCGAAGAAGGTGATAAACGCAAGCGCCGAGATGGTGAGGATGTCGACGGCGCCGCCGCCGAAGTTCCCCGCGAACCTCCCGACGGCCACCGAGGGGCCGCGGAAAGCGAAGGCACCGCCGATGAACGCGAGCAGGACGGCAACCTTCGCGCCCGTGACGATGAGCTGAAAGCTCCCGCTCTCTTCGGTCCCTCGCGCGTTGAGGATCCCAAGCAAGAGCGCCGTCGCCACGCCGGCGGTCCCGTGGGGCAGTAAGTGGAGCGATTCAGGGAGGATGAAGCGGACGACCCACTCGTCCATCGTCGCGAGGTAGAACGCCGTCGTACCGGTGTAGCCGAGAAACAGCGACATGCCGATGCTGTAGGTCAGCAGGTCTCGGTCCTCGAAGGTCCGTGAACAGAAGAGGTAGCCGCCGCCGTTCTCGGAGTAGACGGATGCGAATTCGGAGTACGCGGCGGCGGTGACGCCCGCGATGACGGCGGCGATGACGAACGCGATGACGGCACTCGACCCGATGGCTGCGACGGCGGTGCCGGACAGCGAGAAGATCCCGGCTGCGATCATCGTCCCCAGCCCGATTGCGAACGCGATCTTGAAGTCCAGCGTTCGAGTGTGTTCGACCATTCGTCTGGCAACTGATTACCCCAGTCGCTACCTAATAGTGTCGCTTAGCCGATTATCCGAATACCGCCTTATGTTCATTTTCCACGGTAGGTGGAGGGAGCGACCGCTTCGTGTCGTTTTCGCTCGTCTTCGCTTACGACCGGGAGCGGGACCCGGAACGACCCGGATACAGTTTCGCAAGCCGTGTCCTCGCATCGTGCCGGATCGATACGCCACCGGGATGTCCCAGAACAAGACACTGCTATAGGCCCGGCCGCTGAAACCACTAACAGTGACACACGTCGAACGACTCACCGTCTACCCCGTCAAGGCACTGGACGGCATGGACTGCGAATCGGTATCGATCCGCCCGGGTGGGACGCTGACCCACGACCGCGAGTTCGCCATGTTCGACGCCGACGGCGACGTGGTCAACGGGAAGCGGACTGACCGCGTCCACGACATCGACACCGGCTACGACCCCGACACGAGGACGCTGTCAGTCACCACCGACGGCGATAGCGCGTCGTTCGAACTCCGGGATGCAGGTGAGCGCACCCGAGCAGCCGAGTGGCTCAGCGCGTTCTTCGACGTGGACTTGACCGTCGAACGCGACGAGACGCTGGGATACGTCGACCGGCGGGAGATGGGTCCGTCGGTCATCAGCACCGCGACGCTTGAAACCGTGGCGTCGTGGTTCGACGACGTGACCGTCGAAGGGTTGCGCCGGCGGCTCCGGGCGAACGTCGAAATCGGCGGGGTCCCGGCGTTCTGGGAGGACCGTTTCGTCGGCGCGGACGCTCCTGCCTTCCGGGTCGGCGGCGTTCGTTTCGAAGGTGTGACCCCCTGCGGTCGCTGTGTCGTCCCACAGCGGGACCCCGACACCGGCGAGGAGACGCCGGGGTTCCGGGAGCGGTTCATCGAACGCCGGCGGGAGACGTTTCCGGAGTGGGCTGACCGGGACGCCTTCGACCACTTCTACACCCTGATGCTCATCGCCCGCGTTCCCGAGGGCGACCGCGGTGCGGACCTCGCCGTCGGGGATCCCGTCGAGGTCGTCTCGGGGGCCGAGCCGTAGCGGGCGAACGACGGCGAGACCGACAATCGAAAGACGGTCCGTCTCGAACGAGGAGTAATGGCAGACGCGGACGACCCCGTCGACCCGAGCGAGTTCGGCGAACAGGACGGCCCCCCGGTCGAGGAGAAGCCTTACAAGATCATCTTCGAGGCCAACAAGTGCTTCGGCGCGGGCAAGTGCGCCGAGAAGTCGCGCAACTGGACGCTCAACCTGGACACCGGCATCGCCAAGCCCGAGACCTATTTCATCGACGAGGAGGATCTCGACCACAACATCGCGGCCGCGGAGGCCTGCCCGGCGAAGAAAGACCGGGGCATCATCCACGTGATCGACCGGCGGACGAACGAGGAAATCGCTCCGGACCCCAACGGCGACGGGTCCCTCTCCGTCGACTGGTAGCGACCGCCTGGAATCGGACCGAAACCGGCACCGGTCAGTCCTGCCCGTCCCGACAGAGATGGCAGGCGACCGTATGGCGGTCGGTCCCCTGCTCCGGTTCCACCTCGTAGTCCGGTTCTTCTCGCGCGCAAACACTCTGTTCCGCAAACCCCGAAAGCAGCCGCTCTGACGCCGCCTCCCAGTCATCGGCGGCGATGTCCGCTATCGCGTCAGACAGGAGAGCCCCGGCACCGCCGCCAGGAAGCGAGCCGTCGAAGAACCGCTCTCGGAGCGTGTCGGGGTCCGTCTCAGTGAAATCCCGGCGCTTGACGTGGCGCACGAACGACCGCACGCGCTCCCACTCGCCGTCGGTCAGGTCGTACTCCGCGGGGGCGATGAGTTCCGGACAGCGGGTCCGGAACCGACAGCCTGAGGGCGGATCGATTGGCGAGGGGACGTCGCCTTCCAGCACGCCGCGGTGCCCGTCGGCCCGCGGGTCAGGGACGGGGATCGAGTCGAGCAACGCCTGCGTGTACGGATGGGTCGGGTTCTCGAACAGCTCCCGCTTGTCGGCCAGTTCGACCAATTGTCCCAGATACATCACCGCCACGCGGTCGGAGATGTGCCTGATGACGGAGAGGTCGTGGGCGATGAACAGGTAGGTGAGGCCGAACTCCTGCTGGAGGTCCCGCATCGTGTTGAGCACCTGCGCCTGGATCGACACGTCCAGTGCGCTGACCGGTTCGTCACAGACGATGAAGTCGGGGTTGACCGACAGCGCCCGAGCGAGGTTGATTCGCTGGCGCTGCCCGCCGGAGAAAGCGTGGGGGTAGCGGTTGTAGTGTTGCGGGTCCAGACCGACCTTCTCCAGCAGTTCCTGGGCCCGAGCGGCCCGGTCCTCGCTGTTCAGCATCCCGTGGGCCTGCATCGGCTCCTCGACTATTTTCCCGACTTTCATCCGGGGGTCCAGCGACGACTGGGGGTCCTGGAAGATCATCTGGATGTCCTTGCGGGTGTTCCGGAGCCGCTCGCCAGAGAGGTCGGCCAGGTCGGTCCCCTTGAAGTAGATGCTCCCCTCGGTCGGCTCCAGCAATCGCAGAATCGTCCGTGCGAGCGTGCTCTTGCCACAGCCCGACTCGCCGACCAGTCCCAAGGTCTCGCCCTTGCGGATGGTGAAGGAAACGTCCTCCACGGCTCTGACCCACTCGCGGCCGGTCTCGACCGGGAGCCCGTCGGCGTCGCGGTCGAAGGAGAGCCAGGAGAACATTCCCTCCTCGTTCGCGAAATACTTGCTGACGTTCCGTAGCTCTACGAGCGGCTCGCCGAAGCCGGCGGTGTCCGCGCCGTCGGACACCGAGCTGGCGCGTTCAGTCATCGGTCTCACCGCCCGACAGGGACACGTCGAACCCGCCGCCGGCCCCGGTCTCAAGCGGCGGAGACCCCTCGTACGCCGTCTCGAACGCGTCGTGTTTGATACAGGCGGCCCGGTGCTCCGTGACGCCGTCGGTGACGTCTCGACAGTCGGGGTTCGTCGTCTTGCAGGCCTCGCGGGCCGCCGGACAGCGCGTGTGGAACCGACAGCCTGCGGGGGGGTTTATCGCCTCGGGCATCACCCCCTTGATTGGGTTCAGTTCCTCGACCGTCTCGTCGGGCCGCGGAACGGAGTCCAGCAGGGCTTCGGTGTAGGGGTGTTGCGTATCGTAGAACAGGTCGTCGACGGGGGCCTGCTCGACGATTTCACCGAGGTACATCACGTTCACCCGGTCACAGATTTCGGCGACGACGCCCATGTCGTGGGTCACCCAGACGAAACTGGTGTCGTAGCGCTCCTGTAACTCGTCGACGAGGTCCAGAATCTGGGCCTCGACGGTCACGTCCAGCGCGGTCGTCGGCTCGTCTGCGATGATTAGCGACGGTTCGCAGGCCAGCGCCATCGCGATGAGCACGCGCTGGCGCATCCCGCCGGAGAACTGGTGGGGATAGTCGTCGTATCGGGCGGCAGCCTCGGGAATACCGACCTCGCGGAGCATCTGTACCGCCGTTTCCCGTGCCTCCCGCTCCGAGAGGTCGCGGTTGAGTTCGATGAACTCCCGGAGCTGCCCGCCGACGGTAAACACCGGGTTGAGCGACTCCATCGGGTCCTGGAAGATGATCGCAATCTCCCGACCACGGATCCGCTCACGGAGTTCGCCGTCCGGTATCGTCGCGTCGGTGCGGTAGGGCTCGCCGTCGTCGTCCCGTTCGACTTCGATGAGCGTCTCGCCCTTGAATTCGATGCGGCCGCCGACGATTCGGCCCGGCGACTCCACCAAGCGCATGATCGCCGAGACGGCGACGCTCTTGCCGGCCCCGGACTCGCCGACAAGGCCGACCAGTTCGCCCTCGCGAACGTCAAAACTGATGCCGTCGACGGCCCGGACGACACCGTCTTCGGTGAAAAACTGGACTTCGAGGTCGTCAACGCGGAGGAGTGGAGCAGACATGGTTAGTTGTTGAGTCGGGGGTCGAGCGCGTCTCTGAGACCGTCACCGAACATGTTGAACGCGACTACCGTGATGAGGATGCACAGCCCCGGCCAGACGCTGAACCACGGGTTCTGGATCATGTAATTACGAGAGACCGACAGCATCTGCCCCCAGGACGGGGTCGGGGGCTGGATGCCGAACCCGAGAAAGGAGAGGCCGGCGATGATGATGATGGCCGTCCCGACCTGCAGCGTCGCCTGGACGAGCACCGGCGCGAAACTGTTCGGGATGACGTGCCGGAGGATGATGTTCCGGTCACGGACGCCGGCGGCCTTCGCTGCCTCGACGTACTCGTCTTCGCGGACGCTGACGACGCGCGATCGGATGAGGCGCGCGAACTTCGGTATCGATGCGACGCCGACGCCGATCATCGCGAAGGTGATGCTCCGCCCGAACGCGGCGATGAACGCGAGCACCAGGACGAGGAACGGAATCGCGTACAGGGTCTCGGCCAACCGCATCAGCACGTCGTCGGTCCAGCCGCCGTAATAGCCCGACACGGCCCCGATGACCATACCGCCGACGAGGCCGATAGCGGTCGCTAGCACGCCGACGAGTATCGCGATGCGGGTCCCGTATATCAGGCGGAGCAGGATGTCCCGGCCGCGGTCGTCGGTGCCGAGCGGGTGCGCCCAGGTCCCCTGACCGAACGTGTTCTCCATGCCGACGGGCGGCAGCAGCGTCGGCGTCCCGGCCGGCTCCGCGGTCGGGCTCATCCAGAGCGTCTTGGCGAGCCAGTACTTCTCGACGCCGAACTGGGCGAACACCTGATACTGGGCCAGATACTCGAAGACGACGGCGTCGATAGTCGTCACCACCGCGACGACGGAGGCGACGGCGATGATGATGAACCCGGCGAAGGCCGTCGGATCTTTCCGCACCTGGGCGAGCGTGTAGCGCCAGCCGACCCGGGCCTCTACGGAGGAGACGGACTGCTCGGCGTCATCTACCGATTCGCTGCCAATCGTCTCGGAATCCGAATGTGTCGTAGCCATAGTTACTCCTGATCACCGTATGAGACCCGTGGGTCGATGTACGCGTAGGAGATGTCCGTGATGATGACGCCGACGACGAACACGAGCGCGAAGACGAAGGTCGTCCCCATCACCACCGGGAAGTCCTGTCGCGAGATGGAACTGACGATGAGCCGCCCCATCCCGTTGATCTCGAACACTGTCTCGGTCAGCACTGCGCCGCCGATAGCGGTCGTCAGCTGCAGACCGATGATGGTGATGACCGGCAACTGCGCGTTCCGGAAGGCGTGTTTCCGGAGAATCGTCCGCTCCTTGACGCCGTAGGCACGCGCGAGCCGGACGTAGTCGTCGGAGAGTACCTCCAGCATCGACGACCGCTCGATGCGCGTTATCGCCGCCATCTGGAGCGTCCCGAGTGATAACATCGGCAAGAGGAGGTGCGCACCGGCAACGTAGAGCACGCCGAGTCGGGTGCCCGCGCCGGTGACGGTCGAGGGATGCGCCCACGGCATGACGAGGTTCGTCGCCGGTAACACGCCGAGGTTGTACGAGAACAGGATGATCAGGATCAGCCCGATCCAGAAGGACGGCGTGCTCACGCCGACGAGCGAGACGATGCGGGTGACGTGGTCGGTCGGCTTGTTCCGGCGCTTGGCCGAGATGACACCGAGCGGGACCGCCGTCGCGATGGCGAAGGCGAAACTCGACACCATCAGCAGTATCGTCTGTGGGAGCCGCTGGGCGATCTTCGTCGTGACCGGCGCGTCGTAGTAGATGCTCCGCCCCATATCGAGCTGGACGAGGTTGACCAGATACTTCCAGAAGCGGACGTGCAGCGGCTGGTCGAGCCCGTACTTGGCCTTGAGCGTCTCGACGGCCGCCTGGTTCGGCGACGGTCCGAGCATGATCTCGACTGGGTTGCCCGGCGCGGCGTTGACGAGCGCGAACGTGATGGCGACGACACCGAGGAGTACAGGAACCGCCTGGACGACCCGTCTCCCTGAATAGCGTAACAGGCTCATATGTATTCAAAACAACACGAACTGCCTACTGGACGGAGACGTTGTTGAAGTCGCTGACGAGCGAGAACTGGTCTATGGGGTGGGCCGTGAAGTCCTGCACCCGGTCGCGGACGCCGAAGCTGTTTTTCAGCGTGTACGACGGGATGTGTGGCCGGTCCTGCATGAGCGTCTCCACCGCAGAGATGTACAGCTCACGGCGCGTCTCGCGGTCGGTTTCCTGGCGGGCGTTCATGATAGCCGAGTCGACCTCGTCGTTGCGGTAGTACGTCCCGTTGGTGACGCCGATCTGCTCCTGGGCGAACAGGAAGTACATGAACGTATCAGGATCAGGCGACCCGGACCAGCCCAGCGTGAACATGTTGTAGTCGTCGGCGCTCCCCGAGACGTACTGGTCGAGGAACGCGCCCCAGTCGAGGCGCTGGACGGAGGCGTCGTAGCCGGCTTCGCTGAGGCCGTTTGCGACCGAGGTGCCGATCTGCTCGCGCTTCTCGTCCGGCGGGACGATGATTCGGGGCTGCCAGTCGTCGGGGACGTTGTCGTTGTCGTCGAGCATCGACTTCGCCTGGTCGATGTCCTGCTCGTGGGTGATGTCGGCCCAGTCGTCCTGCGGGAAGTCCCAGGCTTCCGCGAGCGTTTTGGGAATCGGCGAGACGGCACGCACGCCCGAGGGTTCGACGAACCGTTCGACGGCCGTCTGCATCGAGAAAGCGTAGTCGATGGCCTCCCGGACTTCCGGGTCGGCGGTCGGGCCTTCGTTGCAGTTGAACGCGAGATAGAAGTAGCTCATCCCGAGCGCGGATTCGATGCTCGCACTGTCCATCCCCTCGACCGTTCCCCAGGACTTCGGTGGGATGTTCTTTACAACGTCGTTTTTCCCGTTTTTGAGTGTCGTGATGCGAGTGGTCGGCTCCTCGACGGGGACGAACTCGAGCGTCGAGAGGTTCGGCATCGGCTCGCCCCAGTAGTCGTCCCACCGGGAGAGCACTACGGATTCGCCTTCGGTCCAGTTCTCCAGGGTGAACGGACCGGAGCCGACGGGGTCCTCCTTGTTGAACGCCTCTCGGTCCTCCGTCCGGACGCTCTTGGGAACGATATTGCGGTTCGTGTAGTATTTGAACGCGCCGAACTGGTATTTGAGGTCGAACTGCACCGTCTCCTCGTCGACGGCGGTGATCGAGTCGATCATGTTGACCTCGCCGGCGTTTTCCGTCTCCTCCTCGACCGGCGCGAGGAACGTGTGTTTCACGTCCTCAGCAGTGACGGTGTTCCCGTTGTGGAACGTCACGTCGGTGTTTAGCGGGACGATCCACCGCTGGCCGTCCCGCTCGATCGTCGGCATCTCCGCCGCGACTTCCGGGACGAGTTCGGTCCCGTCCTCGTGGTACGCGTACAGCGGGTCGAAGATCATCATCGCCACTTCGAGCGACGGGACGTCGTTGAGAACGACGGGGTCGAACTCTACCGGCGATTTCGCCTGGGCGAGCCGGAGTCGCGAGCCACCGCTTTCACCGTCGCTGCCGCCGCCACCGCTATCCGCACCGGTCTGGCCGCCGCTGTCTCCACCGTCAGTCGGTCCCTGACAGCCAGCGAGGACTGCGGCCGCGCTGCCGCCCGCGAGCGCCCGTAACAGTTTTCGTCGTGATACGCCGGGTCGGTTGGAGGACTCGGGAAGCGTCATGCTAACGTAACACACCGCTATCGTGAAGTGTAGCTATAATAAATCCAGTGGTTGTTTTCGGGTAATACTTTCACAGAACCTGATGCAGAAGGCGTATAATCCGTCCAAAGCAGCGGTCTGAGTTATAGCGTGGGTGTGCCACATTTGCCATAGTTATCACAGGCATATCGAAAGGACCATTCATCAGCCCCCGCAGAGTTCAATCTGCGCGAGGGTAGCCGAGCTTGGCCAAAGGCGGTGGGCTTAAGACCCGCTCCCGTAGGGGTCCGTGGGTTCGAATCCCATCCCTCGCATTGATCCGCTCGAACGACCGTGAGAGCGTGTGAATTGTTCGGATGGCGATTCTAACTACGGAAACGCGAGCAGCGTGAGCGTTTGCATTCGAGTTCGAATCCCATCCCTCGCATTCTGCGACGAGTGGACACGAGGATCGATGTGAGCGCGATTTGGCTCCCAGCCATATCGTTTGTAGCACGGACCGTGAGCCACAGTGTCGGATGTGACCCTGACCAGTCTGTCTGTGACACACTCGACAGTCCGGCGTACGCCAGATGTGGCACAGATGTGTGGACCACAGATTCGGGTGCGGTGCTCAGACGGCAGTGTCGGGTGGCAGGCGATTCGAACAGAGGCGGTCCGGACACGACGCGTTTTTGCACGTCTGCGGCCTATACCGGCGTAATGACTGACGTGCCAGACGACGTTGCCGAGGCGTTCGACCGACACGATTCGCTCGTCCCGGCTGGGGACAGTTACGCTGTCGAGACGACGAACTTCGACGGCCGTGTGACTGCGACCGAAGGGGAGGAGTGGCGGACGAACTACGAGGTCACGGTCAAAGCACCGTCCCTGCAGGCCGCGACAAGCGACGAGGTCGGCGACGCCGTCATCGACGGCTGGTTCGAGACGCTTGAGCGACGGCTCGAGGACGCGCCGAAAGCGACCCGGACAGCCGTTGAACTGGACGATTACAGCGTTGTCGAGGACGGCGAGCAGGTCGTAGTCACGTTCGAGTACACGATGGGTGGCGAGCGGCAGGCCGCGGACGTCGCCAAGACCTTCGTCGAGTACGTCGAGGGGACGTACGTCGAGGGCGTCATCCCGGGTTACGACTACGTCGGCGTCGTGGCTGACCTGCTCGATTCCGCGAGTACCGGCGGGAGCGAGGGAGCGCGCGGCAGCACGCCGCTGTAGCTGTCGTGGTCTGAGGGCCGAAAACCGTGGCCGCGTCGTTCAATCCATCGCAATATAGGTCTGCGTGGTTTCGACGCCCTGGATTTCCTGGATGTGCGTCGCCGCGACGTCCTTGACCTCAGCGGGCGTCTCCACGTTCACTTTCGCAATGAAGTCGACGTCACCGGCGACGATGTGGGCCTCGGCAACGCCATCGACGGCCTCGATGTCGTCTTTCAGACGATCCGCATCACCAGTGTGGGCTTTGACCATCACGTAGGCAATGACCATGTTCAGGCACCTCCAAGCGCGGTCGCACGACCTGATTCACCGACAACGATGCTGCGGACGTCCGAGAGCGTCTCGAAGTCCGCGAGTATCACGACTCGGTCGCCGGCCTCCAGCGTTTCGTCCGGGTTCGGGATAGCAAGCGGGGCCTCGCCTTTCCCGTGCGCCATCAGCCGAGAGTCCGACGGAAGCTCCAGTTCCGACAGCGAGTACCCCTCCATCGGTGACTGCTTCTGAATGGTGAACTCAACGAGCTGGAGGTTCTGTGCGATGTCGGCGACCGCACGGATGTTCCCGCCAAGCAGGGCGTTCTTCGCCGCGATGGCCCCCAGCCGTTCCGGGTAGATAATCTCGTCGACGTCGGAGGCGTAGCGTCGGTAAATCTCCTCGCGGTAGTCCTCGTCGATACGCATAACGGTTCGACAGCCGTGTTCCTTGGCGATCATACAGGCGACGAAGTTGTCGTTCAGGTCGCCGGTGAGCGCGCCGAGCGCGTCGGCGGCTTCGAGGTCGGCGTCGCCGAGTGTCTCCTCGATAGCGCCGTCGCCCGCGATCACCTCGAAGCCAGCCGTCCGTGCGCGCTCGACCGCGTTCTCATCGCGCTCGATGAGGACAACTTCGTGGCCACTCTCTTGCAGGACGCGAGCCGTCCGCAGTCCGACACGACCTGCACCCACGATAACGAATCGCATACACTCCCCTATGGGACGGGGGTGAATAAAAGTACCCACCCGGCGGAACCACCGGACGCCTTGACCGCGCTGTCAAACAATAGGACGGTTGTTGTCTCGTGACGGAAACTTTTTCGTGCTATGATACGACATACCATAATATGGTCAGCGCTTTCATTATGATCAAGACGGCTGCCGGCAAATCCGAAGAACTCCTTGCGGCAGTTCGTGACGCCGAGGGTATCACCGAGGCGCACATCGTCGCCGGGCAGTACGACATCATCGCCGAAGCGACGGGCACGGAGGTGTACGACATCATGCAATCCGTCTCGGGTCACGTCCGGGACCTCAACGGCGTCGCCGACACGCGCACGTACATCTGCTTAGAGTGAGCAAGCCGCGTTGTTTCGACACGGCAAAGGGACTCGCCGCCCTACGGCAGGTATGGTCAGTGTCGCCGGTATAATCGGCCTGCTCGTCATCGTGCTGGTCAACAGTGCCGTGACGGCGCTCATGACGCGCTTTTTCCGCGTCCGCTTGCACACGCGATGGGGGAGCCTCGTCTACTCGCTGCTCCTCTGTCCGGTGGTCATGGTCGTCATCCTTCTCGTGTTGAGCGGTGTGTTCAGACTCGGTGCGAACCTCGGGAGCCAGACGGCCGTCATCCTCGTGACTGTCATTATTCCACTCGCTATCGGGATGACGTTCGATTACTTCTGGATGCCTGCTCCCGACGAGGTCGAACTGCCGGCGTCGATGGACTAGTCGAGAATCGCTGCTCGGACCCGTTCGTACACGGTGTCCGGGTCGGCGGTCGCGTCGACGCGAACGAACCGCTCCGGGTCGGCGTCGATGAGTCGCTCGTAGTTATCACGAACCGTTGCGAGATAGTCGGCGGTTTCGAACTTGTTCGTTGCGCCGCTGCGCTGTGCGGCGGTTTCGGGATCGAGATCGAGATACACGGTCCGGTCCGGCGGCCGGGTCCATGGGGCGTGGACCTCCCGGACGTACGACAGCGGGTCGTCGAGCGTCTCGCTAGCTGCGAGTGTCGCACCCTGATAGGCGTACCGCGAGTCGCTGTAGCGGTCGGAGACAACAAGCCGGTCCTCGCTGAGCGCCGGTCGGACCGTATTCGAGAGGTGTGCGGCGTGGTCAGCCGTGTAGAGAAACAGTTCGGCCAGCGAATCCGCGTCGTCGTCGTCGATAGAGCGCTGGACGGCGTCCCCGTACCAGGTGTCGGTCGGTTCGCGCGTGAACACGGCGTCATCGGGGACCGTGTCGTCGCTTCGGAGCCGTTCCCACACGGTCGTCTTGCCGCTCCCGTCCAGTCCTTCGAGCGTGACGAGCATACCTCATAATCCGCGTGGGGGGACGTAAGCGCCCCGACCTGGACAGTTCATCCGTAGGCTGACACAAGTGACCGGACTGCGGGCCGATGAGCCGAACAAACACGCCCACCTTTACGGTTCTACCGACCGTATTGTGATCTATGGATGTACTTGTCGTCGGCGGGACTGGATTCATCGGGCAACACCTGTGCCGTGCACTCGACGACCAGGGACACACTGTCACTGCACTGTCCCGGTCACCGGAGGATGCGACGCTTCCCAGCGGTGTCGAAACCGTCGCCGGAGATGTCACGGAGTACGACAGCATCGAGAGCGCGTTCGAGGGGCAGGACGCGGTGTATTTCCTGGTCGCACTGTCGCCCCTGTTCAAGCCGGACGGCGGCGACGAGATGCACGAACGGATCCATCTCGACGGGACCGAAAACAGCGTCGAGGCCGCCGAAGAACACGGCGTCGACCGGTTCGTCCAGTTGAGTGCGCTGGGTGCAGACCCCAATGGCGACACGCATTACATCCGGTCGAAGGGCCGGGCCGAGCAGGTCGTTACGGAGTCCTCGCTGGACTGGACCATTTTCCGGCCGTCGGTCGTCTTCGGCGAGGGCGGGGAGTTCGTCTCCTTCACGAAGCGTCTCAAGGGGATGTTCGCGCCGGGCGTCCCGCTGTATCCGCTCCCCGGCGGCGGAAAACAGACCAGATTCCAGCCCATCTGGGTCGGTGACCTCGTGCCGATGCTCGTCGACAGTATCGAATCCGAGGAACACGTCGGCGAGACCTACGAGATCGGTGGGCCGGAAGTACTGACGCTCAGAGATGTGACCAATCAGGTGTACGATGCTGAGGGGTCGTCGGTAAGCATCGTCCCGCTCCCGATGCCGCTGGCGAAGGTCGGTCTCTCTGTCCTGGGGAGCGTCGGGTTCCCGATGGGTGCCGACCAGTACCGCTCACTCAAATTCGATAACAGTCCGGCGACGAACGATATCGACGCGTTCGGCGTCAGTAGTGACTCTTTAACCACACTCAGCGGATACCTCCGCGGATAAGTCCCGACGGTAGCCTCCCCCTACAGAGAGTCGTGTTAGACAGTATTAATTTTCAAGCCTGAGTTTCAGGGCTGAGAGCCGGGCAAAACACTTATACTCGCTATCGCTCTTTGACCCTTTAAGCGGAGAACCATATAATGAAACTGGCGATGATCGGCTTCGGGCAGGCCGGTGGCAAAATTGTGGACAAATTCCTCGAGTACGACAAGGAGACCGGCTCGGGAATCGTCCGCTCGGCTGTCGCAGTCAACACAGCGAAAGCAGACCTGCTTGGGCTAGAACACATTCCGGAAGAACAGCGAGTGCTCATCGGCCAGGCCCGCGTCAAGGGCCACGGCGTGGGCGCGGACAACGAACTCGGCGCGGAAATCGCCGAAGAGGACATCGACGAGGTTCAGGGTGCGATCGACAACATCCCTGTCCACGAAGTCGACGCTTTCCTTATCGTCGCCGGTCTCGGCGGCGGGACGGGGTCGGGCGGGTCGCCGGTCGTCGCGAAGCACCTCAAACGCATCTACACCGAACCGGTGTACGGCCTGGGCGTCCTGCCGGGCAGCGACGAGGGTGGCATCTACACCCTCAACGCCGCCCGCTCGTTCCAGACGTTCGTGCGCGAGGTGGACAACCTGATGGTGTTCGACAACGACGCCTGGCGACAGACCGGCGAGTCCGTCGAGGGCGGCTACGATCACATCAACGAGGAGATCGTCCGGCGCTTCGGCGTGCTGTTCGGGGCCGGCGAGATCGAGGCCGGCGACAACGTCGCCGAGAGTGTCGTCGACTCCTCGGAGATCATCAACACGCTCGACGGCGGCGGCGTGTCCACCGTCGGCTACGCCTCCGAGGACGTCGAGGTGTCCTCTGGCGGCGGCGGTCTGCTCTCGCGGTTCAAGGGCGACGACTCGTCTGACGACGGGATGGACACGGCGAACACGACGAACCGCATCACGTCACTCGTCCGGAAAGCCGCGCTCGGCCGGCTGACGCTCCCCTGTGAGATCGAAGGTGCGGAGCGTGCCCTGCTCGTGATGGCAGGTCCGCCGGAGCACCTGAACCGGAAGGGAATAGAGCGCGGGCGGAAGTGGCTCGAGGAGCAGACCGGTTCGATGGAGGTCCGCGGTGGCGATTATCCGACCAACGCCCCGAAAGTGGCCGCATCGATCCTGCTGGCCGGCGTCCACAACGTTCCGCGGATCAAGGAACTCCAGCAGGTCGCTATCGAGGCACAGGACAACATCGACGATATCCGTAACCAAAGCGAAGATAACTTAGAGGACTTGGTCGAAGACGACGAAGATGAACTTGATCCGCTGTTCTAACAAGACCGCCGCACTCCTCTGTGTTGTCGCGCTGCTCGCGACTGCCGGCACAGCGAGTGCGTTCTCTGTCTCTGCCGACGGGGTCCCGACCGAGACGGCTGTCAACGAAGAGGTATCGGTGACGTACACGATAGACGACCCGTTCACCGACGCGCCGAACGAGTGGACGCTCACCGGCTCGACCGAACTCCAGAACGTCAGCTGGACGGTCACTGTGTTGCGTGCTGGTAACCAAGTAAATCAGGAGACCTACGGCGACCAGTCCTTCGAGCAGGACTTGGACATCGACGACAACGGGGACCAGGTTCGCATCGAACTCGTCGGCACGACGCCGGGCATCTCGAACTACACGTACGACCCGGCGCAGAACTACCAGGTCGCCTCCCTCAATCGTGTCAGCGGGAACAACGAGGACGAATTCCGCAACGACACCGCCCACCACTACACCGAAGAGAGCCAGGCAGCCAGACAGGCGATCGACGACGCACAGGCTGCAATCGACGCAGCCGGTGGGAACGAAAACGCCGAGGAACTGATCAGTAGCGCCATCTCCTCATACGAGAACGGCAACTTCCAGAACGCCCAGGACCTCGCCGGGCAGGCCGAGAGTCAGGCACAGCAGGCACAGCAGAGCGCCCAGACCCAGCGAACACTCCTGCTGGTCGGTGGCGGACTCGTCGTCCTCCTGTTGCTGGTCGGTGGCGGCTACTACGCGTACACCCAGATGGGTGAGGACGACTACTCCAAGCTGTAATGCGCATCGTCGTCCCCGTCTCGGGGTCTGACCCCAAAACGCGGCTTTCAACTGTTCTGTCTCCCGACGAGCGCCGCGATTTTACCGAAGCAATGCTCGCGGATGTCGTCGACGCGGTGATCGCGACGGGCCACGAACCCGAGGTCATCTCGACAGCGCCGCTCGACTGTGCCGCCCCGGTCACCGTCGACGACCGCGGGCTTGACCCGCTCGTCAACGACCTGCTCGCGTCGACAGTGACCGACAGCGATGACGCACTCGCTGTCGTGATGGCCGACCTCCCGCTCGCAACGACAAAAAGCATCGAGCGGCTGTTCACTCCCGATGCCGACGTAGTGCTGGCCCCAGGCCTGGGCGGCGGAACGAACGCCGTCGTCTGTCGCCATCCCGAGTTCAGGGTCGATTACCACGGCGCATCCATACGCGACCACCGGCGGATCGCCCAGGAAGTGGAAGCTGAAATTGTCGAGGTGGACTCCCGACGACTCGCGACCGACATCGACGAACCGGGCGACCTCGCGGAGGTGCTGTTACACAGCGACGGCGCGGCCGCCGACTGGCTCACTGACGCCGGTTTCAGTCTGTCGCTCACAGACGGCCGTGTCGCCGTGAGCCGCGAGTGAAGGTTTTTGTCCGTGGGGTGCAGACCCCGGGACGTGATACCCGGCACGGACGCGTACGACATCGACATCGAGGTTTCGGACGCCGACATCGAGCGACTGCTGTCGGTGATGCCCGAGGACGTCGAGGCCGCGTCGGCGCTGTCCTATTGCCGGAACGTGTTCCTGCCGCTGACGACCGCCTGCCGGTACACCTGCACATACTGCACGTACTACGACCCGCCGGGGCAGGCGGAGCTGATGGACCGCGAGGAAATCCGGGAGACCTGCCGCCGCGGGGCCGACGCCGGCTGTACCGAGGCCCTGTTCACCTTCGGCGACGACCCGGACGACCGCTACACCGCGATCCACGACACGCTCGCCGAGTGGGGACACGACTCGATCCACGAGTACCTCCGGGAGGCCTGCGAAATCGCGCTGGAGGAGGGGTTGCTCCCCCACGCCAACCCGGGCGATCAGACCCGCGAGCAGATGGCTCACGTCGCCGATCTGAACGCCTCGATGGGCGTGATGCTGGAGACGACCACTGAGGTGCAGGCTCACGGCGGTCCGCGGGCGAAAAACCCCGGCCAGCGGCTGAACACCCTCCGCGTGGCCGGTGAGCTCGGCGTCCCGTTCACGACGGGCATCCTCGTCGGCATCGGCGAGGACTGGCACCACCGCGCCGAGAGTTTGCTCGCCATCCGCGAGATGCACGAGCGCTACGGCCACATCCAGGAGGTCATCGTCCAGCCCGTCGTCGAGAACGAGCGCTGGCAGGGCGGCTCCCCCGATCTGGCGACGATGCGCCGGGTGACAGCGATGGCCCGGGCGGCGCTTCCCGAGGAAGTATCGGTGCAGGTCCCCCCGAACCTCGCGCCCGCCCGGGACCTGACCGACTGTGGCATCGACGACCTAGGCGGCGTCTCCCCGGTCACGGTCGACCACATCAACCCCGAGTACGAGTGGCCGGCCCTGCAGGAACTGACGGCCGTCGCCGACGCCGCCGAGGTGCCCCTGACGGAGCGGTTGCCCGTCTACGACCGCTTCGTTGACGACGGCTGGCTCTCGGAGCCCATCGAGGCGGCTCTTGAGGCCGAGAACGACGCTGGCGAGCGGTTCCGGTCGATACTGGACCGGGGCGTGAACCCGGCGAGCGTGTGACTCTGGCGACCAGCCTCCGCGTATGCACAGTTGTCACCGTCGGGCTGCGCACTGTGAGTATTAACCACCTAGTCCTCTAGGCTGTATCTACACATACACTGGCGCACCAATGTATATCATGCCTGGACGTGCCTCTGACAGCAGTTCCAGGCGGAATACTCTACCACGTCGGCCACGGCCAGTGTCCAGCCGTGGTCCACTAATTTACTCGAGCAACGGCGTTCCGTCAGCCTGTGGCCCGAGTTGCGGCCCGAGCACGTCGGCGTCGGAATCGATGACGCGGCGCTGTTCGTAGTCCGTCGACCGCTCGACCGGCGTCCGCCCGATCGCGGTAATCATGTCGGCGTACTCCTGGAACGACCGGAACTCGCCGTAGTCGCCGCCGGCACGCTTGGTGATTTCTTCGGAGAGGATGGTCCCCATGAAGTCGTCCGCGCCGCAGGTAAGCATCTTCAGTCCCTGCGTGTCGCCGTATTTGACCCACGAGGACTGGATGTGGTCGACGTTGTCGAGGAAGAGCCGCGAGACGGCGATCAGCAGTTCATCCTCGTCGACAGTTGCACCCGATTCGACCATGCCACGCTCGTACAGCGGCGTCTCTTCGTGGACGAACGAGAGCGGGACGAACTCGGTGATCGCGCCGGTCCGGTCCTGCAGGTCGCGGATTCGCTTCAGGTGCAGCGCGCGGTGGCGCTCGTTCTCGACGTGACCGTACATCATCGTCGAGGTCATGTCGAGGCCGACCGACGCGGCCGCCTCCATGGCTTCGAGCCACTCGTCGGTGCGGATCTTCCCCGGACAGATGACGTCCCGGACCTCGTCGACGAGGATCTCCGCGGCGGTGCCGGGCACGCTGTCGAGGCCGGCGTCTTGCAGTCGGCTGAACACCTCCTCGTAGGACCAGTCGGTGCCACGGCGGGCGTGGTAGGCCTCCTCCGGCGTCATCGAGTGGACGTGGACGCCGCCGACGTGCATCGCTCGAATCTGTTCACAGTAGGTGGCCGGGTCTTTCTCGTACTCCGCCGGCGAGCGGTAGTTCAGGTCGCCGCGGTCGCTGGTCTCCAGTATCTCTCTGTGTTCGTCGTCCAACGCGAGCGCGGGGTGGAGTCCAGACACCGAACAGACCTCGTAGATGCCGCGGTCGAGGGCGTCGCGCACGATTTCGCGGGACTCACTCGGCGTCTTCGTGAAGCCGCCGTGGTCCTCCTGATACTCGCTCCGGAACTGCTCGGAGCGGTCCTTGAAGTTGCAGAACAGACAGCCGGTGTTGCAGGCCGTCGTGACGTTGTTGTTGAGGTTCGCGACGAAGGTGACCTCGTCGCCGACGACCTCGGCCCGGCGTCGGTCGGCCGCTTCGAGCACCTGCTCTTTCCGGTAGTGGTCGATGCCGTCCCGGTCGGTGCCCGTCGTGAAGAGTTCGACTGCGTCGTCGACCGTCAGTCGCGTCCCGTTTCTCGCCTTGGCGAGTGCGTTCTCGAACGACTGGTCAGTCGTCGGACGGTGTTCGAACTCGACGGACCCGTCCGGTGTACCGACGGTCTCTGGGACGTCCGGCATTGCTGGACAGGAGGGAAAGAACGGTCAAAAGCGTATGGGTCCACACACGGCCCACAGGGTCGACATGTCCCCCTGTTGCAGGACGGCAACGGGTACCGACGGCCGCAGTGCCACGGGGCGACGCATCAGGTCGGCAACACGCCGCCGATCCAGCCCGCGGTCTCGACAATAATCCAGGCGACGAATACCGCGTAGGCGCCGAGCAGCGCATAGGATTCGAGTTCGCTCAACACGAGGTCGGTCCGGAGGACGGTGAACAGGAGAATCGTCGCGCCGGTCAGGACGCCGAACATCGGCACGGCCATCGCGAAGTCGACGGTCCACGCACCGGCGATGAGGACGCCAAGCGGGATAGCTACGAGCAGGTCGAAGGTGTTCGATCCGAGCACGTTCGCGAGCGACGTGACCGCGCGGTCGTCGCGGGCCGCCCTGACACTGACGAGCGTATCGGGGAGGCTCGTCGCCGCCGCCAGAATCGTCACGCCGAGCAGGAACTCCTGGACGCCGGCGGCGCGTCCGATGACGCCGACAGCATGGACAAGGTTCTCCACCGCCACGAGGATGACGGCCAGACCCAGCAGGAGGAAGAGCCACTGCCGCCCGACCGAGATTCCGGTGGTCCAGTCCGCTCCCGGATTGTGGTCGGCCGTGTCCTGATACTGGATAAAGACGTACAGCCCGTAGAGTGCGAGCGGGATCGCCGCCAGCGGCCGCGTGATGACGCCCGTGAGCGTCGCCTCGCTGGGGTAGTAGATGACTGCAAGCGCCATCGTGATGAGCAGGACTGAGACGGCGAGCATGTAGAACTGTGCTTCCTTGTAGACGAGCGTCCGACTCGATTCGAGTTCGTCGTCAGTCGCGACGCCCGCGACTGCGGGGATGACGAGAATATTGAAAATCGCCGACCCGACGATTGCGCCGACGCCCAGTGGCATCGACCCGCCGAGCGCCGCGACCACGACGGTTGCGACCTCAGGGAAACTGGAGCCGACAGCGACGATGATCGCTCCCTGAACCACTTCGGGGAGGCCGTAGTGCGTCGCAAGCCGTTCGCTCGAGGACTCGAGCCAGTCGCTCCCTTTCCATATCGCTACCGTCGCGGCAACGATGATTACGACCTCGGCCAGCAGGTTAGCCGCCATCAGGAGGTCAGTCGACAGCCCGACGGAAAACGTTGCCCTCCGAGCGCGAGTGATACTGTCGGCTGTAACTATCGTAAGATACTCGCGGTGGCGAGTTTCTCTACAGACTTACAGCCGACAGTATGAGAAACGTCTTTGTCCCCGGCGCGAAAGGCGGGCACAATGACGAGCGTCAAGGAATTCCGTGTGGACGAACCGGCGACGGCCGAGGGGCTCGGCCGCGGCGCGTTCGTGTTCACGGACGACTACTCCGTGTTCGACTGGGGCAAGATGCCGGACCAGATCCCCGACAAGGGCGCGTCCCTGTGTACGATGGGCGCGTACAACTTCCAACTGCTGGAGGAGAACCACGTCCCGACACACTACGAGGGCGTCAGGCTCCCCGACAGCGACGAAGTGGTAGACCTCGGCGAGGCGCTGTCTGCCGACACCGCCCCCGAAGAGATGGTCATCGAACTCACGCAGGTCCCGGACCTCCCCTTCGAGGGCGGTAGCTACGACTACGACGCCTACCACCGGGGGGCCGACGAGAACTACCTCATTCCCCTGGAAATCGTCTTCCGGAACCGCGTGGGCGTCGGGTCGTCGCTGCGGTCCCGAACTGAGCCGGCCGACCACGGCCTCGACTATGACGCCTGGCCAGAGGAAGTCGTCGACCTCGACGAGCCCATCGTCGAGTTCTCGACGAAATACGAGGAGCAGGACCGGTATCTCGACCGGGAGGCAGCCGACCGGATCGCCGGCACGGCCAGCATCGACCGCCTCGAAGAACTGGCTCGCGCGGTCAACCACATCGTCACCCAGCAGGCCGCCGAGGCCGACCTGGTCCACGAGGACGGGAAGATCGAGTGCCTGTACTACGACGGGGAGATACGCGTGGCCGACGTGGTCGGCACGTTCGACGAGAACCGCTTCTCCTACGGGGGCCAGCAGGTCTCGAAGGAGGTCATCCGACAGTACCACAAGCGCACCCAGCCCGAGTGGGTCGATGCCGTGAGCGAGGCCAAACAGCGGGCCGACGCGGAGGGGGTCGCCGACTGGAAATCGCTCTGTGCGGAGTCGCCCGAACCGCTCGATGAGGACGTAATCCAGGTCGCTCGCGACCTCTACTGCGCCGGCACGAACGCCTACGTCGGCGGTGACGTGTTCGACGCGCCATCGCTCGACGAAGCCGTCAGCGCCGCTAGCGAACTCTGAGAGAGTTACAAGTACAGCGCGTTTTCAGTCGTCAGCCTCGATCTCACCGTCGTCCTCGGCGACGAACTCGCCGAGGCCGTCGATTGGACGGTCGGGGTTCAACTGGTCGAGTTTCTCCGGTGCGCCGAGCTGGGCCGAGGTCTCCTCGGGGTCCCGCAGTTTCGTCCGGCCGCGGTGGACACTCACCTCGTCGTTGAGGTGGAGCTTGATGGCCTCGATGAGCGCCTCGGCTTCCAGCGGTTGACCGATCTGCTGGAGCTCTTCTTCGGTGGCGTCGTCGGGGACGTTGAACGCTCGCTGAGTGATGATCGGCCCCTGGTCCAGGTCTGTCGTCACGTAATGGGCGGTGACGCCGGCGATGCGGACGCCCTCCTCGATGGCCTGCATGTACGCCGACGCGCCGGGGAAGGCGGGCAGCAGACTCGGGTGGACATTGATGATCCGGCTCTCGTAGCGGAACACGACATCCGGCGAGAGGATGCGCATGTAGCGGGCCAGCGCGATGAGGTCGGCGTCGTACTGTGCGAGCAGGTCGAGCAGTTGTTGCTCGTCCGGCGTGCCCTTCTCGTCGCCGATGTCGTGGAACGGAACGTCGTATTTGGCCGCCAGCGGTTCGAGGTCGTCGTGGTTCCCGATGACCACCTCGATGTCGGCCCCGAGGTCGCCGTTGGCCCAGGCCTCGAATAGCGCCTCCAGACAGTGTGATTCCTTCGTGACGAGGACAGCGATGGTCTGGGTCTCTCGGTCGGCGGGGAACCGGACCTGCACGTCGACGCCGAGTTCGTCGCCGAGTTCGGTGAGGTCCTCGCGGAGCTTCTCCTCCGTCGTCACCATCTCGGATGTGTCGACGCGCATGGTCATCCGGAAGACGCCTTCTCGGACGGCCTGGTCGAGGTCCTCGATGTTGATACTGCGCTCGAACAGCAGCGAGGTCACTTCGGCGATGAGGCCCGTGTCGTCCTCGCCGACGACCGTAATCTCGGTCAGACCACGTGTCACGATACCCACCACCGGACAGCGTCGTGATTCATTTGCCCCAGAGTCGGCAGTCCCACGGCAAAAGCCTTCGTTTTCCACCTAGGGTGGACGCCAACGCTTTGTGTATCGGTCCGTGTATGTACGGCCGTGATGAGTGATTCGCCGACCGTTCTCTGTGCCCAGCCGGATGCCGACGAGCGCGCGGAGACGGCCGACGCGCTTGCCGACGCCGGACTCGCTGTGGAGGAAGTCGGGTCCGTCGATACGTTAGACGCGGCACTTGACCGGTCGATTGACTGCGTTGTGACGGCCTTCGACCTCGAGGACGGGGACGGGTTCGACGTGGTCGATGCGGTCCGTGATGTGAACCCGGAGTGCGTGGTGATCCTCTATACGGAACACGCGCCCTCGGACCTCCCGCGCGGCGGTCCAGAGCAGGTCGTCGAGTACGTGCCGCGGACGGTCCCGGAATCCCGGGAGCGACTCGCGGATGTCGCTGCCATGGCTGCCGCGGAGGTAACGCAGGCGGCCTATCCCGTTCCGGAGGCCGAAACGGAGCGGCTGGCCGCCGTCCAGCGGTACGACGTCGACCAGTTGGCGGCAATCGACGCGTTCGACCGGCTGACGGCGCTTATGACCAGCCACTTCGACATCGACGTGGCCTTTGTCGGCCTCATGGACGAACACGAGGAGCGGTTCCTGGCGTGTGAAGGGGCCAACTGGCGGACCCTCTCCCGCGAGGACTCCATCTGCACCCACACGATTCTCTCGGACGAGACGATGGTCGTCGAGGACACCCACGAGGACCCCCGCTTTGCCGAGGTCGATGCGCTGAAACAGCTCGACATCAGGTCCTACGCCGGCGTGCGAATCACGGACAAAGAGGGGAACGCAATCGGTGCAGTCTGTTGCACCGACGGCGAGCCGCGGCGTTACACGCGGACCGAACTCGACGACCTCCAGCGGTTCGCCGACGAGGTCGAGGAACAACTGCTGTTGCGACGACGGCTCCAGAGGGATACCTGATGTCACAGCGACGAGACGACCGATACACGTTCGACGGCCTGCCGCTGAATCCGGTCGAACCGGGGACGAATCTGCTCGTGACCGGCCCTGTTCTGAGCGGAGCGCGGGAGATGGGGCTGCGACTGCTCTGTAGCTCCGACGCCGACGGCGGAACCGTCCTCGTCGCGACGGACAGCGATGCCACGACGCTGCTAGAGGACTTCGAGCGCCACGGCGGCGTGCTCGACCGCGGAAGAGTCCGTGTCATCGATTGCGCACAGGAGAGCGGCGACCTGCCGGAAGACAGCGTGTCTACCGTCAGTACGCCGGCGGACCTGACCGGCATCGGTATCGAGTACTCGGGCCACTACGAGTCGACGTACGCCAGCGGCTACACGCGGGTCCGGTCCGGCATCATCACGCTGACGCCGCTGCTCGTCTACAACGACGATGTCAGGGCGGTGTACCGGTTTCTCAACACCATCACCGGCCGTATCGGTACCGCGGACGGCCTCGGCGTCTGCGTGCTCGATCCGAACGCCCACGAGGAGCAGGTCGTCGAAAGCGTGGCACGGTTCTTCGACGGCCGGGTCGACGTTCGTGCCGACGCGGGCGACCTCGATCTCCGTGTGGCCGGCCTGCGCGACCAGCCGTCCGATTGGACGCCGGTCGGCGCCGGGACGTGACCTGCCGGGAGAACACAAGCGTTTTCTCCGCTGCCCGCTCGCTTGCCAGTAATGACTGCCTTTACCGCGACCGTCACTATCCGGCTCAAGCGGGGCGTCCTCGACCCCGAGGCCGAGACGACACAGCGCTCTCTGGAACGCCTCGGCTTCGATCTGAACGACCTGCGCTCGGCGGACGTGTTCGAGCTAGACCTCGACGCCGACAGCGCCGAGGACGCGGCCGAGCGCGCCGAGGAGATGGCCGAGCGGCTCCTGGCGAACCCCACCATCCACGACTACGACATCGAGGTGGCACAGGCAGAATGACCATCGCCTCAAAACTGACGGCAATTATCTGTTCCCACACGGAGTGGTCACTGTGACTATCGCCGTCATCCAGTTCGGCGGCTCGAACTGCGACCGCGACTCCGTGCAGGCTCTGGAGTCACTCGGCTTCGACGGCGAGCTCGTCTGGCACGAGGACGGCCTCCCCGAGGACGTCGACGGCATCGTCCTCCCCGGCGGGTTCTCCTACGGCGATTATCTCCGTGCCGGCGCGATGGCTGCCCACTCGCCCATCATGGCGGAAGTCCGCGAAGCCGCAAGCGACGGAACGCCGGTGCTTGGTATCTGTAACGGCGCACAGATCGGCTGTGAGTCGTCGCTGACCCCCGGCGCGTTCACGACTAACGAGAGCGCCCGGTTCCAGTGTGAACACGTCCACCTGCGCGTCGAGAACGCCGAGACACCCTGGACCAGCCAGTACGAGCAAGGCGAGGTCGTCGAACTCCCCATCGCCCACGGCGAGGGTCGCTACGAGATCTCCGACGACCGCCTGGACGAACTCGAAGCCGAAGACCGTATCCTGTTCAAGTACTGCGACGAGAACGGCGAGGTCACGCCGGAGGCGAACCCGAACGGCTCGAAACACAGCGTGGCCGGCGTCACCGGCGAGGACGACCACATCGCCGTCATGATGCCCCACCCCGAGCGGGCGACGCTTTCGGACCTGGGCCGGACCGACGGCCAGGGCGTGCTCAAGGGCTTCGCCGAGTAGCGCCGCTTTTCAGTGTCGTATCAAAGGGGAGGGACCAGCGGAGCGTGTGACATAGTCCGGCGGTCCCTAAGCCAACTTTGTGGGTCAAGCCGTATAAACACACGCTTACCGGAGTGTAAGTGAAATCCGGGATTACAGTCGGCGAGAGCGGCTATCGAGGCTGTCTGACTCACAGTGGTGTATTCGGTCCATCGGGAACCGCAGGCCGACAGTGTCGCCGATTGACGGCGGGTCGTCGGCGAAGGCGGTAACGGTCACGTCGTCGAACGAGAGCGTGACTCTGTTCGTCGCGTCCTCGCGAACGACCCGTTCAACGGAGGCCTGGACGTCGCCGGGGTCGCCGAACGCGATGGCCTCCGGCCGGATTGCGGCGTGGCCGTCGCCCTCCGGCGAGGCGCTGCCGTTCAACAGCCGTCGCAGGGACGGGGCCGACGAGAGGTCGACGGTGTTTGCGCCGGTGAACTCGGCGACCATCGGCGAGGCGGGTCGCTCGAACACGTCCTCGGGCGTGCCGGTCTGGACGATGCGGCCGTCGTGCATCACCGCGATGCGGTCGGCGAGGGCCCGGGCCGTCGTCCGGTTGTGCGTGACGTATACCGAGGTCACGTCGGCGAGGACGTCCGCCAGGTCGTCTCGCAGGGCCTGTCGCGTCGGCACGTCCAGCGCCGCGAGCGGTTCGTCAAGCAGCATGACCCCCGGCTGGATTGCGAGCGCCCGAGCGAGCGCCACCCGTTGTTTCTCCCCGCCGGACAGCGTGGGTGGGTACCGGTCCGAGAGGGGACTCACACCCAGTTCGGCCAGTAGCGCGTCGGGGTCGCTCGTCTCGTCGTGGTACTGGGTGCCGTAGGCCACGTTCTCCGTGACGGTCATGTGCGGGAAGAGGGCGTAGTCTTGGAACACGAAGCCGAAGTCGCGCCGCTCGGGCGGCAGGTCGGTGAGTTGGCGGCCGTCGAACGCGACGAACCCCTCGTGGTCGTGGAACCCCGCCACGGTTTCCAGCAGGAGGGTCTTGCCGCTCCCGCTCGGGCCCAGAATAACCAGACTCTCGCCCGGTTCGACCTCGATTTCGGCGTCGACGGTGAACGCCTCGGCCCCGTCTGCGGTGAACGTCGACTCAACGCCGGCGTGGAGTCCGTTCACGGCATCCCTCCCGTAGCCGAGTTGTCATCGGTGAGATACCGGACGATGAGGAAGATGACGGCCGAGACGGCGAGCAGGAGGAACGCGACGGCACCGCTCTCGGCGAGCCCGCCCTGGAGGTAGGTGTTGTAGACGAACACCGGCGCGTGCTGGGCGGTGACCTCGCCGCCTTCGAGCGGGTAGAAAAACGACACCGAGTAGGCGACGACGGCGACTGCGCCGAACTCCGAGACGGCGCGGGCCCAGGCGAGAACGCCGCCGGTGACCATGCCCCGAAGGGCCAGGGGGCCGGTGACACGGCGGAACGTCGCCCACTTGTTCGCGCCGTGGATTCGTGAGGCGTATTCGAGGCGGTTGTCGATGGCCTCGAACGATTCGCGGGTCGCGTTCACGGCGTAGGGAGCCGAGACGAACGTCATCGCGAGCACCATCCCGGTCATCGTCCCGAGCACGGAGAACTGGGGGAACGCGCCGCCCTGTCCGAACCCGAACAGGATGAGGATACCCGCTACCGAGTGCGGGACGACCAGCGGGAGGTCAACGAGGCTCTCGACGAACGGCTGTCCCGGGAACCCCTCGGCGAGGAGGTGGGCCAGCGGTACACCGAGGACGAGGCTGAGAACGGCCGCCAGCAGCGGCCCGTACACCCCGAGATAGAGCACGCGGTGGACGCCCGGGTCCGTCGCCTTCTCCGCGACGAGCGAGGGGTTCTGCCGGGCGACGAACAGAAACAGCGGCAGGCCGAGCGCGACCGTGAGGAGACTCCCGACGGTCGCCGTCGCGACGGTGAACGAGGAGCCATCGAGGACGTAGGCGGTGACGGCGGTGCTACCGACCATGAAGTAGGCGTACCAGGTCGGCCGTCCGTAGGTGTAGGCCCCGGCGAACGCGACCGCCTGCAGGGCGATGAAGGCCACGACGAGCGGCCGCGTACCGACGCGGTCACGAACCAGCCGGGTGTCTGTTTCAGTTGCCATCGTGTAGTGTCTAGGTGAGAGTCATCGACCGGAGTGGGACCGCTTACAGCTCCAGCGGGCCGAGGTTGCTCTGTGCGCTGGCGACGTCCATCACGCGGTCGGGGACGGCGTCTTCCCCGCTGGCCGGAACAACGACGGGATCGACCGGGACGAGCCCCTGGTTCTCCAAGATGGAGCGTCCCGCGTCGGTCGCGAAATACTCGACCCACTGGGCCCCACGGCCGGGTGCTTCGGCGACGCTGGGAACCGTGACGCCGTACGCGATGGGCGCGCCGGTGAAGGTTCCGCTGCCGGTCTCGACCTCCGCTTTCGCGTAGTGTTCCGCGTACTCGCTGGTCGCCTGCGAGAGGTCCACCTCCTGCTGGAGGTCGATGAAGGGCTTGCCGGACGTGCTGGAGATGGACTGGTAGTACATCACGTAGTCCAGTTCACCGGACTCCAACTGGCCTTCGAGGTTCGTCTCCGTCCCCGTCGGAACCACGGAGTTGTCACGCAGGGCCTGGTAGGTCGACTCGTCGTAGAGCCGTCCCCCGTTGAACTCCTCCTTGCCGAGTTGCTGTGTCATGACCGCGCGGTAGCCACCGGGGTCGACGGCCGGGTCGGAGTGCCCGATAGTGACGTCGTCGCGGGTCAACACCTCCCACCAGTTGTCTTTCGAGATGTCGCCAGCGCCGGGCGAGTCCTCGCGGTACTGTATCGACATCGAGTTCGTCGTGAAGATAGCGTACCAGTCCCCGTAGTCCGGGAGGATACGGTTCCGGATGAGACGGAAGTCCGAGACGCCGAGCACGTCGGCCGACCGGCCCTGCTGGGTGATCTTCTGTGTCGACGCGACGGAGCCCTTCGCTTCGCGGTTGACATCGACGCCGTACTCGTCCTCGAACGCCGGTTCGGCCTCGCCAAACGGCGGTGCGAGGCTGCCAGCGTGGAAAATCGTCATCGAGTCGGCCATCGACGACTCGGTCGGCGTCGACCCCGTCGACGAGTCCGCCATGTCGGTCGTGGCACCGCCGGCGTCGCCGTCGCCGCCGTCGCCGCCGTCGCCGCCGTCGCCACCGTCACCACCGCCGCTACACCCTGCGAGTGCGGTCAGGGTTGCGGCCCCTGCACCAGTTAGAAACGCTCTCCGTGTCGTTCGTCGTCCGGAAGTGCTGCCTGAGTTCGAGCGTTGTGTCATGAGCGATACTTCCCCTTCTATCGTGACAGTCATAAACGCTTTGACCACACTCCACCACTCGTTCGTATGGACGCGACTGCGGACGTCGAAGTGCAACTGGGGCAGGGCGACGTGGCGCTGACCGCACGTGACCGAACGCTCCTGCAGGCAGTCGCCGCCCACGGGTCGTTGAACAGCGCCGCCGACGCGCTCGGCCGGTCGTACGCCCACGCACAGCGGCGGATCGTCGAACTGGAGGACGCGTTCGGCCCGCTGGTCGACCGCAGTCGGGGCGGCAGCGGCGGCGGCGGCAGCGAACTCACGGACACCGCCGAGCAACTGCTGGCCCGTTTTCAGCGCCTCCAGGCCGAGTTCGACGGGGTGGCGACGGCGGAAGAGACGGTCCTCCGGGGGACTGTCGTCGACCGCGACGGCGAACTGGCGACCGTCGAGACGCCGCCGGGGACGGTCCGGGCCATCGTCGATACCGACGCCGACGCCGGCGACGCGGTCGAAGTCGGTATCCGCGCAGACACGGTGACGCTGAACGCCCCGCCGGAAGCGCCCGAACCGGCAGGGACGAGCGCACGGAACCAGTTTGCCGGCACCGTCGAGCACATAGAGGAGGGAGCGTCTATCGCGCTGGTCTCGCTGGCTATCGACCCGGACACGACGCTGTCCGCGCTGGTGACTGACACGAGCCTCGACAAGCTCGACATCACCGCGGGCGCGGAACTCGTCGCCTCGTTCAAAGCGACCGCGACCGTCGGCGTCATCCCGGCTATCGAATAGCCGGGGTCAGAAAGCTGTCGTGAGCGTTGAAAACCAGTCGTCAGCAGCGATGTGCGGACTGCCGTGCGTCAGTTCCACAGTTACCGCCTGGGTTCGGGCGGTCGTGGTACAGCCGTCCGTATCAGAGACCCCAACCGGACGGCAACAGGTCGGACTGGCAAGCGGTGCATGCGACCATCCCGTCGCCGTCGATACACTGCCGCTGTTCACCGCACAGGTCACACTCCGTGACCGTTCCGCGTGTATTGAAACTGCGCCTATCCTGGTCACCGTTCGGGGTCATATCGAACAAGCTTAGGCGCGAAAGACGGATAAGCGTTGGTCGACAGGCTGTCACACGGTTTCTGTCGGGTCGCCGGATGGCTCCGAGCTATCGAGCGAGCGGGAGGGAGTAACTGCGCTCGCGTTCGATGACGGCGTCCCACGTCGCTTCGCACTCGCAACTCACCTGCTCGAACACCGACGGGTCCTGCCGGAGGTCGAAGTCCTTGATGGCGCGCTGGACCTTGTCGTCGCACTCGCCGCAGTTGTGCGGGCCGCGGTCGCTGCCGTGGCCGACGGGGTCGGAGACGACGATGACGTCCTCGTCAGCCGTGGATTCCAGCACGTCAGCGACCGACCAGAGCCACGGCGGCCGATAGCCGCCGTCGTGGTACAGCTCCTCGACCATCGTGTAGCGCTGGACGTTGCAGGGGTTCATCGAGACGGTGTGACAGCCGTCGACGGCCGCACAGCGCCGAACCGACCGCTTCATGTCCTCGACGGCCTCGGACTCGGCGAGGAACGGCGGCTTCATCAGCAAATACGCCTTGACGCCGGCGCCGGCCGCCTGGGCCGCTTCGGAAGCGTCCTCGAAGTCGGCGAAGTCGAAGTACTTGTTCACGCAGTCGTGTCGGACCCTGTCAGTTGCGGTCTCTAAGCCCACCGCCACGTCGGTCTCCAGGCCCACGTCGACGAAGTCACCGACCGTCTCCTCGTCGACGAAGTCCGGCAGCGACTCGACGACGATGCGCTCGCGGTCGGCGAAGGTTTCGGCGATGGCCTGCCGTGTCTCCGCCGGAACTTCCCGCTCGTCGAGGAAGCTCCCGGACGTGTAGATCTTGATGAGACCGCTTTTGTCGTCGCTGTTTTCGGCCTCGTGGTCCAGACAGTGCTGGATCTGGGCCATCAGGTCCTCGTGGGCGACGCTGCCGCCCTCGACGCTTTCGGCGACGTAGCCACACATCGTACAGCCGCCGGCGCGCGCCCACCGACAGCCGCCGGTGTTCAGGATGATGGTCAGGCTCTGGTAGACGCCGTCGGGGGTGTTGTCCTCGTCGAGCCACACGCGGGTCGGCTCACGAGGGTCGTAGGTCGAGTCGTTACGCGACCGGATGTCACGCATCACGGAGTTGTGGGCGTCCATGCCCTTGCCCTCCTCGTAGACTTCGGGACTGGGCTTGCTCATTGGGGCGAGGTAGCCGATGAGTGCGTAAAGCCGCTTCGTTACTGCCGGGATTGTGGGTCGGTTCGGTCCGAAAGTATGCCGGAGCGGTGGGCCGCGAGCCACGCCAGCCCGGCCAGAACGGCCCCCACAGCGTTGGCCACGAAGTCAGTACCGCTCACACCGCGTGACGGGACGAGCCCCTGTAGCAGTTCGACTCCCGCCCCGTAGCAGACGGAGACGGTCACGAGTGCTGCAACTGCGATGACGTCACTGGCCTGTCGTCCCCACGCGAGCAGTACCGCCAGTGTGCCGTAACTCGCCGCGTGAACCCACTTATCCAGCGTAAAACCGAGGAGTGCGGGGACCTGCTCGCCCGCCCCTTCGGGAACCGGGAGAAGCGAGGTGACGAGTAATAACAGCGAAAACCCGACAGCGGGCAGGTAGCGGCGGGATTCCGACCAGTCCATACTGGCGGTTCTCCCGTTCGGCAAATAAGTCGCGCGGTCGTCAGAACACGCCGTAGAGAGCTGCGAGCCAGCGCACGCCGACGCCGACACCGACCAGGCCGCCCAGGCCGTACATCGCCGCCTGGTTCCGGTAGCGAGTAGCAACGTTTCCGAGAGAGCCGATAGCAACGTGGGTGCTCTCGCCACCGATCACAAGCCCGTCGTCGGTCGTTGCCGTACCGGCGATAGCGACGTGGTCGCCGGGGGCGACGATGGATTCCTCGTAGGTCCGGGACTTGTCGGCGTGGTTGCGCTCGACGTCCGGCGCTGGCGACTGAAACCCCGTCGCAGGCTGTTCGTCGGGTTCGAGCGAGCGCGTCCGCGTGGCACCGAGGTCCATCGTCGCCCCCTCGGGGTCGATACGTACCGGTCCGCTGCCGTCGTCTATCGTGAACACGACGCCTCCGTCACCGCCGTCAACGGTGACGTACTGGTCACCATTGCTGCCGACGCCGTAGGGGTTCAACACCTCGACTGACCACGACCAGCAACACGCTTCGCGTCCGGTAACAGGGGCGGCATCGACAGCAGCGCCAGTTACCTCGCCCATACAGGCCACCTCGCCGGGTTCGAGACTGCCGGTAGGTGCGTCGTTGTCCGGATGGAGTCGCCGCCACCGGCAGCCGAGCGTGTGACTGATATTGAGTCCCAGATACCCCAGTACGAGCGGAATCGAAATACCGATAGTCGCGTATCCGAGACCACGGAGGTTCGCGGAGATGTCGACATTCCCGAGAAACCCAAACACGACAATCGTACCCAGCGTTCCGACGGTGGCGACCACGATACCTCGTTGCGTGACACCGCGCTCCCTGAGCGGGCGACCAGCCGGGGTCCGGAGCTCGTAGTAGACGTACGCGGCCGCGAAGAACACGACCATCCCGGCCACTGCGAGCAGGTACAGTTCGAGCGGGTCGGCCATCAGCCGACGCTATTCCGTGGGCAGGCAAAAAACCAGCTACAGTTCCTCGGTGTGGCGCATCTGGACGGCGATCCCGCGCGTCGAGGATCGCATCTCCGGGCCGCTCATCTGGGCGCGACCGACGCCGAAGGCCGCGTCACCCCGAATCACCACGTCGTCGCCGACGCGGATGTCGTCGCTGGCGTCCGTGATTCCCGGCGCAAGCACCGAGCCGTGGGGCACGAACGGTTCGATTTCGACGGTTTTCGTCGGCACGTCGCTCTCGACCCAGCGGCGCGCCCCGGCGGTGGTCAGCGAGAGCACGCCGTACTGCTGGGCCAGCGCCGCCAGTTGTTCACCGTCGGCGTCGTCGGCGCGCAGTTGCGGATACCGGCCCTGCGTCGAGAGGTCGTCAAACAGTTCGTCGCCGGCACCCTCGCCGAACTGGTAGTCGGCGACGGCGCGGATGGTGTTGTGTTCGCGTTCCCGCTTGGGATACCGGTCCCAGCCTTCCAGTTCGGCGGCGAGATACCCCAACGAATCCGCCGTCGTCGGGTGGTCGGTGACCGTGTAGGTGAACTCCCGACCCAGCGAATCGGCCACGCGCTCGCAGATGTCGCGGTAGCCTTCGCCGGGAACGTGGGCAATGATCTCCGGGTAGTCGGTGCCTTCTAAATAACGTTCGAGCACGCGGCTGACGAATTCGATTTCGGTGGCGGTCCAGTTGCCTGTGACCACGGAGTCGTAGTGCTGTGCGGGGTAGGTGAGTTCGAGTTCCTGTGGCACGACGCCGATGGGCGAGGTCATCGAGACGACGTGGGCGCGCCACTTGATCGCGTCGTGGTACTGCTTGTGGCTCTGAGAATCGCTGTATGGCTTGCGTGCCGAACACGGGACCAGCACGAGCGGACGGTCGTCGAAGCGCGGCACGTAGCGGTCGGTGACGCGCTCGGCGAAGCGCTGGATTTCGACGCGACGCAGCGAGTCGTCGCTGGCCGCCGAGAGGTCGGCTCGCCGGATGAGCGGCGTTCGCTGTTCGAGATAGCCGTACTCCTGGTCGAGTCGGCGGAACGTCGCGGTGAGCCAGTTGTCCTGTCTGGCCTGTCCTTCGACGTAGTCCCGGAGGCGACCGTCACGAATCCGGCGGCGGACGCGACGGAGTTCCGCGGCGAGCGCGTTGACGTTGTGCTCGACACAGTCCTCGCGGTTGAACTCGTCGCGTGGCTGCTGGCAGGCCGGACACGCACACGGGAGTTCGTCGAGGTCTTCGAGGAAGTACGCCTCGTCGGTCGTGAGATACCGACCCACAGTCCCGCGGATGACGGCGCGATCGGGGTCCACGAGGTCCACACCGGCGTAGACGAGCGTCGCGACGTTTCGCGGCGTAGCGACGCCAGGAAGGTAGAGCGCAGTGTCTGCGGGGATGGCTTCGCGGACGGTCGTGACGGCATCGACGAACGCCGACGCGTGCCCGACGTAGCCGGGCGCGCCGGCGAGCACGTAGGCGTCGCTGCCGTGGTCGGTCGCGGTATCGGGGGAGACGACTGCTGCGCTCGGGAAGTCAACGTCGGGATAGTCGACCGCGAACGCATCGGCGACTTCGTCCGGGGTTCCGGCGGGGAGTCCGCGGTGGGGCAGGACGGTAAGCAGTGAGTCATCGCCCACAGGGTCGTCCTGTGTCGTCGGCCAGCGGCTTCCGGCGTCGTCGAGGACGTGCCAGCAGTCGCCCGGCGTCGCTGTGTCCACGTCGTCGACCAGCGCCGGCGTCGTCACAGAGTCGGCGAGGCGCAACTCACCCACTCGCGCGGCGCTGTCGCGCTCGTGGATCTCGAAGTAGTCGGTCATGCAATGGCGTCAGCCACGCGCGACCAACTATCTTGCCTTTGGGCCGGCAAGCATCGGTAGCGACCGAGAATGGTTCACGTATGCCGTACGTCGTCCCGGCCGACGGTTATATGTCCCTGATTATCGCAGACAGACCGCTATCCACCGGTTAGCTGGTTCCTAACTAAATCGATAGGAGATGACTGACTGTTCGTGCAGCGACAGACACGACGAGACGTGTTGCTCGCCCTTTCTGGGACGGCCGCAGCGCTGGGGGGCTGTTCGACCGGCCTCTCGTCGGGGGAGTCGGACGCGAGGGCCGCGTCGCAGGAGACGGAACCAACACCGACGGAACGGGCATCCGAGTCAGCCACGGAAAGCAGGCCCGCAATGTTCGTCCATCTCGATACACTGGCTGCGATACGGGGCCGTGTCGAGAACGGTGACAGCCCGTGGACGGAGGCCTACGAAGCCTTCATCGATGATGTCCGCGATGCGATGGCAACGGCTCCGGAGAGCGTCACGGACAACGGCGACGGCCACGAGTTCAAAACGAAGGGTCCCGAGGACCCCGAGGCACGCAAGGACTACGTCGCCGCCATCAGGACCGGGGATCGGATCCGTGACCTCGGACTCGCTTACCAGTACACCGGCGCGGACCAGTACGCCGAGAAAGCCATCGAACTGCTGGACCACTGGTTCCTGAGCTCGGAGACCCATATGGCCCCTGTGAAAACGAACAGTATCGAACAGTACATCACGCTCCCGAAAATGTGGTGGGGCGCGGAACTCGTTCGCGGCCACGAGGCGTGGAACGCCGACAGCGTCGGCACAGAGGCCGACCTGCAGGAGTGGGTCCGGGCGTTCCTGGATGATATGGGTCACGGTATTCCGACCGAGATGGGACAACAGAACATCTTCAACTGGCAGGAGATGACCCACGCCGCCGGCTCAGTGTACCTCCGGAACTGGGACCGGTTCCGAGAGGCCATGCGGCGAAACCGCGAAGACGGCTTCAACCAACTCCGAGAGGACGGCCTGCTGGAAAACGAAATCACTCGCGCGTCGAGCCTGGCATATTCGCTGTACGCGGCAAAGGCGCTGGTCACCGCCGCGGAACTCAGCCGGCTCTACGCCGACAAACTCGACGGCCCCACGCTGTACGAGTACCAGAAGTTTGGCGGAGACAGGGGCGCTATCGAGCGGATTCTCGACGCCCATGCACCCTACGTGGCTGACCCTCAGGCCTGGGAAGCGATGGGCGAGGGAGATCCCGACCGGTTCGTCAACACGGACGGCTTCCCTGCCAGAAAGCAGGAGGCCGCGTCCTCGCTGTACGAGGTGGCCTACTCGTACTACGAGAAAGACACGTATCTGGAGGCGCTCACGCAGAGCGGCCAGCCGGTGAAGAACGTCCCGACGTACGTCTCGGCCCAACAGGCCGCGATTGACAACCCCGACCGACCGCATCGGGACGAACGCATCCTCGGCTGGACGACGTTCACGCACGGTGAGCGGTTCCGGCTCGATTTGTAGAGCGGGCATCCGGCGTTGATAGCCACATCATCAAATTTTGGATGCCAGCGGCCACAGAGCAGATATGGATGTTGTCGTGACCGGCGGCCGGGGCAGTTCCGGGCGCTGGATCGTCGACCGACTCGCCGGACCGCACGACGTGACAGTACTCGACCGCCACCTCCCTGACGATGGGGGCCATCCGGCTGTCGGGTACCGAGCGCTTGATCTGACAGATGCCGGGAGCGTGTTCGATTCGCTCACCGCCATCGACCCAGATGCAGTGGTCCACTGGGCGGCGATTCCGGTAGCCGGGACCCACCCCGGCGTAGACCTCTTTCAGAACAACACGCTCGCGGCGCACAACGTCCTCTCGGCGGCTGGCCGCGTCGGCGCTGACGTGGTGCAAGGCTCCTCGGACGGCGCGTACGGCTTCTTCTTCGCCGAAGAGACGCCCGTGCCGGACGAACTCCCAATTACAGAACAGCATGCGCGCAGGCCGGAGGACGACTACGGGCTCTCAAAGGTCGTCACCGAGGAAATCGGGAAGACAATCGCCCGCCGGGACGGCATCTCGGTGGCGTCGATTCGCCCCTCGTGGATACAGAGCCCCGGGACCTACCCCTGTCGGGACGAGGAGTACGTCGACGACCTCGCGGCTGGCGCGGGCAACTACTGGTCCTACGTGGACGTGCGGGACGTGGTCGACCTCGTTGAAGCCGCGCTCACGAGCGATATCGACGGGCACGAGGCGTTCAACTGCGTCGGTCCCGACAACGCGCTCGGTCGGCCGCTGGTCGAACTCATGCGCGAACACTACGGGGCCGTCCCCGAGGACTGTACGGTCGAGGGGGACGCCGCGGCGTACTCGACGGCCAAAGCCGCGGAACTGCTGGGCTGGGAGCCGACCCGGTCCTGGCGCGAGGCCGCCGACGAGGACGTGGACGTGTCGAGGGTCTGACCGACGGGCGAGACAATTAAGCGCTGTCAGTCGCGGGCGTGCAGGGCACGCAGGCGGACGCTGTCAGGCACACGGTCCAGCGCCGTCGCCGGCCAGTCGTCGTGGACCAGCGTGAAGGACACGTCGGGATGGAGTTCGACCAGCCGCCGAACGCCGTCTGCTGCGGCCTCGTAGGCCGCTCGGTCGGTCCGGTCCGGGACCTCCGCGGTCAACGGATAGGTGTCGGCGAGTTCGCGCGGGTACGGACCGAAGGGCGGCCGGACGCCCCAGGTTTCGTCGTAGCGCGTGCTGGAACTCCCTTCGGTCAGCAGGACCTCGTCGCCCTCGACCGGGAGGCGCTCTAACCGGTCCTGGTGGCGTCGGACTTCGGGCCGACGCGCGCTTTCATTCGAGGTGTAGAAGAAGGCGTCCTTCGAGACCGGGTCGGTGCGTTCGAGTTGTTCGGCGTGGTCGAGCAGCGCGCGGTAGCCGTCGAGCATGGCCGGATGACCGCGGGCGCGACTGTCGACCAGTTCCATGAGGTTACCAGAGCGAATCGCCTGCTTGACCGTCCGGATTTCGCCGTAGGTGACGTGGAGGTTGTGCCGGGCGAGCAGTTCCTCGCGCTGGTCGGCGTCCATCGCATCGAGTTCCGCCGGCGCGTGGTCGGTACAGACCGGGCAGTGACACGGGAAGTAGGTCAGTTCGGACAGCAGTTCCGTCCCCTGCACCGTGAGATAGCGGTCGTCGCGGGCGTACAGCGCGTACGCCGCAGAATCGAACAGGTCACAGCCCAGGGCCGCCGCCATCGCGAACATCATCGGGTGGCCAGCGCCGAACAGGTGGACCGGACCGACCTCCCCCAGCCCGCGCTTGCAGGCCGCGACGACGTCTGCAAGGTCGGCGTAGCGGTACTCGTTCATCAGCGGGACGACGGCCCCGAGCGGGAACACGTCGAGACCGGTGGCGACGGCGTCCGCGGCGGCGCGCTCCCGGAGGTCCGGATAGGTCGACCCCTGGACCGGCGCGCTGACGAGCATCTCGCCGGTGTCGACTGTGGCGGCGTGTTCGAGCCGCTCCTGGGTCGTCTTGAGTTCCTCGGTCGCCCGCTCGCGGTCCACATCGGGCGGCGTCGGGATGTCCACCGGCGTCCCGATGTCAGAGCCGATCTCGTGCTGGAACTGTAGTATCTCCTCGGTGGTCACGTCGATGTCGCCGTACTCGGCGAGCTGGAAGGACCCCGAGTCGGTCATGATGGCCCCGTCGAACCCCAGCAGGTCGTGGAGGCCCTGCTCCAGCACCGGCTCGCGGAGGTCCTCGGAGCCGTGCAGGATGTAGCTGTTCGTAATGAGTATCTCCGCCCCGAACTCGGATTCGAGCGTCGCCGGCGCGACCGTCTGGACGTGCGGATTGACCACCGGCAGGATGGTCGGCGTCTTGACGGTGACGCCGGCCCGTGGCACCGTCAGCTCGCCCAGCCGGCCCGCAGCGTCGTACTGGCGGACCTCGAAATTCGTCATTACACGTCGTCGTCGGTCAGCGCGCCTAAGGGTTGTGTTCCCCCGTGAGCGCAACCGTTCGCAATCGGGGGCAGCAGTGTACAGAGCGACGCGCCGGCCGGCACAGCGCCGCTATTCGTCGGACTGCTCAGGCCCGCCGGGCACCAGTTTGCGCTCGGGCCGATGGACGGTCCCGGATTCCTCGTCAGCGACGTACGCCTGTGACATCCGGAACATATCGACCACCTCGTTTCGGGACCCGTAGGCGTCCTCGACAAGCCGTTCGAGCAACTCCGCCCGCGAAATCGGGTGGCCGGTCTGACGGCGAACGGCCGCGCGGAGTTTATCCAGCCGCCGTTCCGTCTGTTCGCCGAGTTCGATCGATGCCATATGTTAGATGATACCACCTCTCAGGATTTCAAGCTGTCGTCGGTTCAGCGCTCGAACAGCGCGTAGTGCATGATACCCAAAGCGGCACGGCCGTCCCGGAGCGTGCCGTCACGCACCGATTGGACCAGCGAATCGAAGTCGGCAGTGTCGACCCGGATCGATTCGTTGTGGTCCAGTTCCTGGTCGGCCGTCGCCTCACAGTCCCGCGCGACGTAGTAGTGGAACACGTAGTCGGTGTTGCCGTTTGCCGGTTCACCCGTGTAGAGATGGTCTATAGTGTCGGCCTCGTATCCCGTCTCCTCGCGGAGTTCGCGGGCGGCGGCGGCTTTTGGGTCGCCGTCCTCGCCCTCCATCGTCCCGGCTGGTAAGCCGCGGTTGACTCGACGGACCGGTTGCCGCCACTCCTCGATGACCACCACGTCCCCGTCGGTAGTGAACGGGAGGACGACGACGCTGTCGCCGTTCTGCACGTAGTCGAACTCCCCCTCGGTTCCATCGGGGAGGCGAACGTCCTCCCGGATAACATCGAACCCTGGACAGGCGTAGGCGGTTTCGGCACCGAGCGTCTCCCAGACGAGTTCCTCGTCCATACCGGCAGTGTGGCCTGCACCGGCAAAACCGGTACGGGTCCACGCAAATGCAGGCCCCAGACGGATGTGGCTTGGTGCGCTACGTGTAGATGAAATGAGGATATCGAATATCGTCCTGCTGCTCGGTGTCGTGTTGTTCGTCCTCCCGGTCCCCGGAACGTTCATCGCCGGGGGGCTGGTGCTCGTCGCTGGCGGATTGGCCCGGTGGTTCGGGATCTGAGAGCGGGGAGGAGTTTACAGTTTGTCGGCGGCCCGTGCCTGCTCGGCCCGCCGCTCGGCCTGGTCGAGCCGCCGCCGGGCTGCATTCGACAGCGGGTCCGAAAGGTCGTCGCTGGCGTCCTCGATTCTGGTCGCGACGCGCTGGAGTCGGTCGGCGACGGCCTGGAGTTGCTTGTCGGCGTTCCCGCGGTCACCGGCCTCGGCGCGCTCCGTCGCGCGCTTGGCGGCCTCAACGACAGCGGCGAGCGCCCGTTCGAGGCCCCGGATAGCGTTCTCGGAGCCACCGCTGCTCCCGGGGTTGTCGTCATCGTCGTCATCGGTGTCACCGTCGTCGTCCATCTCGTCAAGCACCGATTGCCGCGTCTCCTCGGCGATATCGACGAGGAACGACGCCAGCGACGCTTTGCCGGTGCGGGGCTGTTCGATTTGTGCCGCAGTGTCGGCCTCGGGGTTCGGGTTCACGCGGAACGCACCGATCTCGTCGTCGCTATCCCGGACTTCCGTCGTGTACGCGCCGCCGCCGTGGACGTACACAGCGTCGGGTTCCGAGAGCGGGGCGTCGTACAGCCGGCCGGCGAAGTCGTCCTCGACGGCCAAGTCGGTGAGGTCGCTGTCGGCTCCCGACGGGTCGACTTCGAGGCGAGTGGCGTTCTCGCGGGCGACCAGGGGGAGTTCCCCGTCGACACCGGCTCTGGTCGGCCCGTCGGCCGACTCCGCGTCGGGGACAGACACCGTCTCGCTGTGTGGCGCGACGCCGGCCCCGTTGACGGTGAACCGGTGGTCGCCTTCGGGCACGTCCTGGACCACGGCTAGTCCAGAAAAGGTCGGGACGGCCTCGGGGTCGCTCTCTAGCAGGGCGACGGACTCGACGGCAGTGTCCTCGGTCGTCAGTCCCTCGTCTTCCGGTGCGTCGTCGTTCGAGACCGCTTCCGAGAGGCTGGCAACGACGGTCCGTATCTCCGCCGGTGCCCCGATGGCGTCGTATCGTTCAGCCAGCGCCGCCCGGTGGTTGGGCTCGGAGATGTCCGCGGCGGGGTTCTCGTATCGCGGCTGGTTCCAGGGCGCACCCGTCGTCGTGATGTGGCCCGAGACGGCGTCCTCGGCGAACTGGGGGACGGCGAACTCGAAGCTCAACTGCGGGCCGGTGAAATCGGCGATGTGCTCCAGTTCGCTGCTCGGCACGAGGTCGTATTCGATGTCCGGGTCGGCCTCGCCCCGGTCGGTGTGCTGGAAAACGAGCCCAGTCTCCCGCGTCGGCAGGTCCGTGGGCGGTTGGGCGAGGCTGTCGAACGAACGGACAGTGAGCGACTCCGAGATGAGATCCTCGCGGCTGACCGACGGGAGCCGCTCGTGTTCGTACAGCGGCGCGCCCTCGTACTCAGGTACGAGATAGGGGAGCCGCGAGCCCTCGTCGCGCGGGAGCCCATAGGCGACGGGGATCTCCGCGAGATCCTCGATGGTCTCGACGGCGCTGTTCGTGATGTCCGCGAACCGGTCGCCCTCCGGCAGCCGGGTGAACCGGTCGCGGACGTCGTTGACCGAGAGCGCGCTGGAGTGCGAGCCCAGTTCCGAGAGGATGCGCGGCACCATCTCCGGGTCGGGGTCGAGGAACTCGTTGTTGGGTACCTTCCGAGAGTGCGAGCTGGCGACGTACAGCTGCGGGTCGCCTGTCTCCGTGTCGACGAACACGTGCAGGACCTCCCAGTCGTGCCAGTGGAAGTTCGTCGTGAACTGGTCGAACGCCGAGTAGAACCAGAACTGGACGACGGCCAGCGGCGAATTCTCGTACTCGACGACGTTGTAGAACGCCGTCGGGTCGGGCGGCTCCCCGTCGGTCATCCGCTCGTGATACCCGTCGAAGGCGTCGAACCCGTCGACGACCGTCTCCCCGCCCTGCTCGCTGGTGTAGGGCCGCGGGTCCGTCGGGAACCACGGCTCTTCCCGGTCGAAATACAGCGTCGGCGCGAACCGGCGCGCGAGTTCTTCAGCCCGCTCGCCCTCAACTGTCGAGGCCGCATCATCGCTCCCATCTTCGAACGCCGAACAGCCGGCGACGGACGCGAGGCCGGCCCCGGCGACCGTCTGCAAAACCGCACGACGTGACACCGCATCCCGGTCAGTCATCGATACCTCGTCGCATCGGTCGACGTCGGACAGCGCGACCCGTCGCTGTCTCCGAGCCCGATAATCCCATACACCATTCAGCGAATCGCGGAGGAAAACCCTTCTGGCAGCCTCCCGCCGTGCCCCGTCAGTACTGCTCGAACCCCGCCGTGTCCAGATAGTTGTGCGCGACCGTAATCGAGTGGTCAGCGTGGAGGGCCTTCGGCCCGAGCGAGACACGCTCGTCAACGCGGTCGGCCAGCAGCGTCGCTTCCTCGTCCCGGAAGTCGTGATGGTCCGAGAGGACGAACACCGGGTCCGACGGCGGTGCAACGTCGACGATGGGGTCGCCGTCCTCGTGTAGCTGGACGACGGTTCCGCGGCGGGCCACGTCGTCGAGCGTCCCCTCGAACCCCCGTTGCGTGAGCGATACCCCCGGCGATGTTTCGACCGGGATGTGGCCGATAGCTTCCTCGCGCTCTTCCAGAGCCTTGCGGATCAGTGCCGCCGTGGACCGTTCGTCCGGGTTCAGCCGGCGGAGGTCACTCCCCTCGAACGTGACAGTGTACTCGTCCGCCAGGATCAGGTGGACCCGCACGTCCTCCCGGATAGCATGACTCAGGAAGAACGCGCTGGTGACACACCGGCAGAGCACGTCGAGCCGGCCGGCAGCGCCGGCCAGATCGTCGAGGGAGAACTCCGGCGTCGTCGGGGCGTCGTGGCCGATGATGACGAACTGGCGCATACGGACGCGAGGCCGGTCAGGGACTTACGTGCATCGACAGCGAAGTCGTGGGCTCTCATCCAGCCGACGAGGAGTCAGATGCCGAGTGGGGCCACCGTTGCGGTCACGGGGGCGGTGTTCCCCGCCGTGCCTACTTCCGACTGTGGGTCGAAACGCCGATATGCCCGTTTCAGATTTCGACGAATTCGACCACGAAACGCACATGCAGCGCGCTTTCGAGCTGGCTCGGACCGCTGTCGACCGCGGTGACCGGCCGTTCGGGTCTGTGCTCGTTCGTGACGACGAGATTGTGATGGAGGCGTCGAACCGCGTCCGCACTGAATCCGATGTGCGCCGCCATCCGGAACTCCAACTGGCGCACCGATCGATGCGCGAGTTTGGCCCGGACGAGCGTAGGGAACTGGTGATGTACACGAGCACCGAGCCGTGCCCGATGTGTGCCGGCGGTCTCCGATACGCTGGTCTCGGGCGGGTAATATACAGCGTCAGTAGCGACGAGATGACCGGTTTCAGCGACCACGAGGAATCTGTCCGCTCCGGCGAAATTCTCGACGGCGTGACCGACGTCGTCGGACCGATCTGTCAGGAGGAGGGATTGGCGATTCACGAAGCCTTTGACTGGTAAGGCAGCCGTAGCACCGCTTGCGGGAGTCGTACGGCTTATTATGTGCGTTTCCTAACTTGTGGTATGAATTCACTTGACACACCTGTCCAACAGGTGATGACGAAGCCAGTGAAAACCGTCGACCGCGAGCTTTCCGTCCGAGACGTTTCGAAGCTTCTCGCGACGGAAGCGGTGGGCTCAGTCGTCGTTGAAACCGAGTACGGGCGGGGGTTGCTCACGAAAACAGATATTATCGACGGCCTCCGCGCTGGGATTGACCCGGATACGACACCGGTTGGAGACCTGATGACGACCCCCGTCAAGACCATCGACCCCGGTGCCCCGCTGGAGGAAGCCATCGATACGATGGTCGAGCACGGCATCAAGCGGCTCGTGGTCGACGGACAGGCCGACGGCGTCGGTATTCTCACGACGACAGACGTGATGCAGGAACTGTCGCCCGATCTGGACCGCGTCGTTGAGATGTTCGCGGAGGGGTGACAGTCCGAATCCGAAAGCCGGGGTAGGGAGACGCAGTTGGGCCAAGCCTATCTCGGAGTCGAGTGCCGAAAACGCTACAAACGCCGTCTAAGCGTCCAGAAAGGGTTTACCGGGGGCGACGAATCGCTGCCCATGCGCAGACGTGCCCTCCTCGCATCGGTCCCGGGTGCGCTGGCCGGACTCGCCGGCTGTTCGTTCGATACCCTGGGAGCTGACGAGACTGACAACGTGACGCCTGCACCGCGACCGGACCAGTCACCTACCGACGCGAACGACAGCGGGACAGAGACATCGACAGACACCGGCGACCCGCCCCGACCCGAGAATCCGACGACCGTCGTCGAACTAGAAACTGGACCGCGGACCTATGCTCTCAGTTCGCCGGGACTCCACACCGACGACAGGGCGCGAATCAGGCTCTGGTTCGACCGGACGGCGACCGCCAGCCATCCGGCCACGCTTCGCGGCTGGCTCCAGAACGGCAACGAGTTCGAGAACACGTTCAGAACCGAGTGGATTCCGGGAATCGGTCGGACACACAGCCGCCAGCCCAGCGGCTACGACCACGAAGCGCGCCTCCATCTCGCACCTACGGTCAACAACGAACTCGCCGCGGAAGTGCCCTCGCTCGGCCGAACGGACGAGGGGTACTGGTGCGTCGACGATGTCGGTCCGTGGATGCCAGAGACGTACCGGCTAAATCCCGGTGAATGGGTCAAACTGGAGTACGCCCTCGTCGGCGAACCGAACCAGTCCGGGCGGCCGACCGGGACCTACGAGTTCCGCGGCCAGGGCGAGTCCCTCTCGGTTACCGTCTGGGATACGGGCAGTCCCGGCCCGGAAACCGATTCCCGGTTCGCCGGCCGCTCGCTCCCGCCGTTTCCCGGCGACGGCGGCGTCCAGTGGTTCCACGAAGCCGGCAGGGCGACCACGGCCTTCGTTCGACCCGGGACCGAGCGCGCGGAACTGGACGCGCAGGTCGGCTTCGAGATGGTCAACAACAGCCACGAGCGACTGCGGTGTGGCCACTGGAACCTCTACAAACTCGTCGACGGCGAGTGGTTCCACATCGCGCCGACGGGTCACACCGCCGACTGCCGTATCCTGATGCCGGGCGGCCGGGAGCAGTGGGACCTCCGGGCGTTTAACGGACCGGCTGTCGGGTGCAGCACCGGCGACTGCAACTGTGACGGCCTCACACAGGGCTATCTCGGCGGCGGCGAGTACGCCATCGTCGCCGGCTACGGGCAGGCGACGACCGAGAGCGGTGCTCTGGTTGCGCTAGTCGGTGACCGCGCTGCGGTGACCCCGGTCGACGGCGTGTCGACAGTACGTGACGGCGACACCGTCACAGTGACGACCGGACGCCACGGCGATGGAGAGCAGCCACCCGACGCGACGTTCTCGCTTGCTCGCGCCGACAGCGCGGGCGAGCGGGTCATCGCCGAACAGGTGATGACAAGCGGTCGGTTCGCCACGTACGAGGGTGGGCTTCGTAACGCCCTGCCGTTCCTGACCGACGGTGTGAGCCGCGTCGTCGTCGAGACCGACGAGCGGACCGTGGACGGTGTACTGGGATACGATACGAACAGTCGGCGGTTTCGGTTCCGCGGGCAGGCATACGAAGTCGTTCGCGGTCGGAGCGACGGCTGATGATCAACGGGAGAGGCGATCCTGTCGCTTCCCAGTAGCGTCGTTGAAAAATGGGCCGGCGCGAATTCGAATCGCGGTTACGGCCACCCGAAGGCCGAAGGATACCAGGCTACCCCACCGGCCCGTGCGATAGCAATCGGATAGAAGATAGGGTCGGTTTTAACGGTTGCGAAACAGCGAGAAGCGGAGCGGTTTCACCGGTGGCCCGCAAGCGGGAAGTATGGACCGGCACGACGAACGCATTCCGACGGAGACGTTCGCCACCTGTCTCGACAACATGCCCCAGCCCTGTGTCGACCTCGTCGTCGAGTACGAGGGGGGTATCTTGCTCACACGGCGACAGAACGAACCAGCCAAAGGCGAGTGGTTCTGGCCGGGGAGCCGCCTCTACAAAGGAGAGCGACTGGACAACGCGGCGGCGCGCATCGCCGAGGAGGAACTCGGCCTCACATCGGTTGCGACGGAACGGCTCGGCGTCAGCGAACACTTCTGGGACGCGTCGTCGGTCGACGGCGTCGACTCCCGGCACACGATACCAGTTGTGTATCGAGTCGTACCCGAGGACGGAGCAGAGATAGCACTCGACGACCAACATGACGCCTATTGCGTCGTCACGGAACCACCGGTGGACGCGAACCAGTACGTCACAGAGTACTTCGAACGGTTCGATGTCGGCCAGTAGAGAAGGAATTGCTGTTTTGAGGACGAATACGTGTCTGATGAGCGGTCAGGCTGTACGAGATTAGCAGGCAACCGAACAGAAGATTGATTACGCATCGCGGTTACTCACTATCTGAGTAACTATGACCATCCTCATCACTGGCGGCGACGGCTACGTCGGCTGGCCGGCCGCGCTGCGAATCGCGGACCGAACGGACGACCGAGTGCTGCTCGTCGACAACTTCGGCCGACGGGAGTGGGTCGAAGACGTGGGCGCGACGAGCGCGACACCGGTGGCCAGCATCGACGAGCGCCTCGACGCCGCCCGCGAAGTCCACGGGCTGACGAACCTCTCCTTCGTCGAGGGCGACCTCGCCGAGAAATCCTTTGTCGACGAACTGCTGACGGTCCACGAACCCGAGGTCGTCGTCCACACCGCCGCCCAGCCCTCCGCGCCGTACTCCCAGATCAACGGCGAGCGGGCGAACTACACCCAGCACAACAACCTCCAGGCGACGCGGAACCTCCTGTGGGGGCTCGAGGAACACGACCTCACTGACACCCACTTCGTCGAGACGACGACGACGGGCGTCTACGGCGCGCCGGAGTTCCCGATTCCGGAAGGCGGTGCGACGATGGAGAATCAGGGCGAGCGCGACGACGTACCGTTCCCCAACATGGGCGGGAGCTGGTATCACGCGACAAAGGGCTTCGACGCACAGAACATGCGTCTGGCCCACACGCAGTTCGACATCCCGATTTCGGACGTGCGAACGGCCATCGTCTACGGGACCGAGACCGAGGAGACACGCGAAGACGACCGCCTCAAAACCCGCTTCGACTTCGATTACTACTTCGGCACGGTCACGCACCGCTTCTGTGCGCAGGCCGTCGCGGGCTACCCCGTCACGGTATACGGCAAGGGCGAACAGCGCAAGCCGTTCATCTCGCTCGAGGATACCGTCGAAGGGCTGGCCGAAGTGGCGCTGACCGACCCCGACGAGCGCCCCGAGGGCCTGACGGTGTACAACCAGGTCACGCGCGCCATCAGCATCGTCGAGATCGCCGAGACGATTGCAGATGTGGGCAGCGAGTACGACCTCGATGTCGACGTCGAGCACTTCGAGAACCCCCGCGACGAGGACGAGACACACAAGATGGAGATCGAGAACGACCGCTACGCCGACCTCATCGACGGCCAGTCCCAGTCCTTCGAGGACGGTGTCGACGATATCTTCGAGACGCTGACCCGCTACGCCGACACTATCGAGGCCCACGAGGACCGCTTCCTGCCGGGCGTCCTGAGCGAGGACTGACGATGGACGTGCTGGTCACCGGGGCCTGTGGCTACATCGGCAGCGCGCTGATTCCGCTGCTGCGAGCGGACGACCGCGTCGACAACGTCGTCGTCTTCGACGACCTCTCCTCGGGGTCGCCGCGAGCGCTGCTGGGGACGCTTGGGGACGGACTCGCGTTTCGCCGGGGCGATGTCCGCGAGTACGGCGACGTGGAGAGCGCCATGCGCGGCGTCGACCGCGTCATCCATCTCGCGGCCATCACCGGCGCGTCGAGCACCCACGAACGCCGCGACGAGACGTTCGCCATCAACTACGACGGCACCGAGAACGTCCTGACCGCGGCCGGCAAACTCGGCGTCGACCACGTCGTCTTCGCCTCCTCGTGTAACGTCTACGGCCGCGCGACCAGCACCGACATCGACGAGACGGTCGACCCGGATCCCATCAACCCTTACGCGGAGACGAAACTACAGTCCGAGACCCTGCTGCGGGAGTACTGTGAGGAGTTCGACATGAGCGGCACCGCCCTGCGAATGGCCACGAACTTCGGCCACTCGCCGGGCATCCGGTTCAACCTCGTCGTGAACTACTTCGTGTTCCGCGCGCTCACCGACCGCCCGCTCACCGTCTACGGCGACGGCTCGAACTGGCGGCCGTTCATCCACGTCCGGGACGCTGCCCGTGCCTACGCGGAGGCGGCGTGCGACCCCGAGTCCTGGGACGAACCGGTGTACAACGTCGGGTCGATGGAATCGAACTACCGGATTTCGGAAATCGCAGACATCGTCGCCGACGAGGTCGCCCCGGTCGACGTGACCTACCTCGAAGACGAGCATCCCGGTCCGTCGTATCACGTCAACTTCGACCGACTGAGCGGGACCGGCTTCGAACCATCGTGGACGCTCCGGGAGGGTGTCCGCGACCTCGAGGAGAAATTCATCACCAATGCCTGAACACGAACCCACAGACAACACGCCCCACATCGCCGTCACCGGCGGTGCGGGCTACATCGGCAGCCGCGTCATCTACGAGCTACAGCAGGCCCATCCCGACTGGGAGATAACCGCCATCGACAACTACTATCTCGGGACTGTGCAGTCGGTCGGCGACGTCGACATCGAGCACGTCGACATCCGGCACCGGGACCGACTGGAATCGGCGCTTAACGGCGCCGACGTCGTGATGCACCTCGCCGCGGTTTCCGGCGTCGACGACTGCGAAGGGAAGCAAGACTTGGCCTACGAGGTCAACGTCCAGGGAACCGACAACGTCGCCTGGTTCTGTCGCAAGACAGGCGCAGCGTTGATCTTCCCGTTCTCGATGGCCGTCATCGGCGATCCACAGGAGTTCCCCATTACAGTCGACCACCCGCGAGACCCGCTGAACTGGTACGGCCGAACGAAACTACTCAACGAGCGCGATATCGAGACGTACGCCGACGGCGCGTTCCCCGCCCACCAGTTCATGATATCGAATCTCTACGGCAGCCACGAACTCGACGGCCAGACCGTCTCGAAGGGAACCGTCATCAACTTCTTCGTGAATCGCGCACTCGCTGGCGAGACGCTGACCGTCTACGAGCCGGGAACGCAGTCCCGGAACTTCATCCACGTCAAGGACGTGGCCCGGGCCTACGTCGACAGTTGCGAGCGGCTGCTGGAGCAACTGGACCGGGGCGAGACCGGCGTCGAGAAGTACGAAATCGCCAGCGACGAGGACCCGGGCGTCCACACCGTCGCCAAGCTCGTCAGGGACATCGCCGCTTCAGTCGCCGACATCGATGCCGACGTAGCCCTAGTTGAGAACCCGCGCGGCGACGACGAGACGCTCGTCGATTCGTTCCCGGTCGACACCGGCCGAACGACCGACGCGCTGGGGTGGACGCCGGAACACGACGTGGAGTCCGCGGTTCGAGAAGCACTGGAGTCGGCGGACACGTAAGACAGCGAGTCCCGATGGATTTATTCGCCAGACCGGGAAGAGGGGATACATGAGCGACACGCCCGGGGCGGCAGCGGTACTCGATGACCGGCCCGAACTGAAATCCGCGACAGAGGCGGTTCTGGCCGTTGACGACGAACAGGACGGCTGGACGTTCGATGACATCCCTATCGATTCGGGGCAGTTCGGCGAACTCGTCTCCGCAGGCATCGTCGAGAAAGACGGTGACGAGTACCGCGTCGCCGACCCCGACGCTGTGCGGGCCGCGCTCGCTGGCGAATCCGAGGTCGGTGGCGACAGCGAGCACGGTCTGGGTGTCGGAGGTGCCCTGGATTTTGACTTCGACGCACGAGCGACTGGTCTGCTCGTCGCCGCCCTGGCCGTCGTGTTCGTCGCCCGAACGTACGTCGTCGGGTCGATCTACCGCGGCAGCGACATCGTCCTCTCAGGTAACGACCCCTACAACTACAGATATCACATCGAACAGGTCGCAGCGAACGCCGGAAGTGCGGTCGATCTCGGGGCGCTCTCCGTTCTTCCAAGTGGATTAACCAACGGAGAGCCGCTCATGGTCGCGACGCTCTGGTGGGTCGCCAGCCTCTTCGGCGGGAGCAAACCGGTCATCGGTCACGTTCTCGCGTGGTACCCGGTCGTGTCGGCACTCGTCACGGGCGTCCTGCTCTATCTGCTCGCAGTGTGGGTGTCCAGCGACCGACGTATCGGTCTCGCATCGGTCCTCTTTCTGGCGTTCATTCCCGGCCACGCCTTCCGGACGAGTCTGGGTTTCGCGGATCACCACGCCTTCGACTATCCGTGGTTAGGGCTTACCGCTCTTGCACTCGTGGTCGCGCTAACGACGGCCACGAATCGGGCATCGCTTCGGCGACCGCAACCGTGGATCGCCGCGGTCGGCATCGGGGTCGGGATCGCCGGCCAGGTGCTCGCCTGGGAAGCGGGGCCACTGCTTGTCCTGCCAGTCGGTCTGGTGATACTGGGGCAGACACTCCTTGACGTGTCAAACGACCGATCATCGCTGGTCAGGAACGCACCGGTCCTCGCTGGGGTCGGTCTCGGCGCGATACTCGCGTTCGGTGTCCACGCTGTCGCCGGTTGGCAGACAGCGCTCGTGGCTGGCACACCGGCATTACTGACGCTGGGCACCGTCGTCGTCATCGCGACGGCAGAAGCGGCCAAGGGCTTCGGTGGCACTGCCAGGCAACTGGCCGCAGTCGATATCGGCCTCGGCGTCGTCGGGCTCCTTGTCTTCCGCTTTGGCTTCACAGAACAGTGGGGAACGTTCAGTAACCGGCTCGATACGCTGTTCCGCTCCGACGGGATCGCCGAGACGTACGGGCTGTTCAGCGCTGACGCCTTCGGCTTCCTGTTCCTGCTCGGCCTGACGCTGTTCCTGGCGCTCCCAGCGATGGTGTGGGGCGTCAATCTCGCTCGGAGCGACCGGAGCGGCTGGCTCGTCGCCAGTAGCTACGCCTGGGTGCTGTTCGGCCTCGCCGTGATTCAGGTCCGCTTCGTCGGCGAGCTGGCCCCGTTTCTCGCGCTGTTCGCCGGCCTCGCGTTCGTCTGGACCGCCTCGTGGGTCGATGTCGCCCGACCGGTGCTGACGACCGGTGATAGGGACTTGCGAGACGCGCTCGTTCCGGACACCCGCGCGGTCGCGTCGCTGTTCGTACTGTTTCTGTTGTTCGGGGCCCTCGGGATGGTTCAGGTGCCGGTGAAAACGAGTCAGGTACTCGTCGAGGACGGGACGTACGGCGCGGCGACTGCAATCGAAGCCGACGCCGCCGAGCACGGACTCGAATACCCCGAGAACTACGTGCTCAGCCGCTGGGGACAGAACCGCGTGTACAACTACTTCGTCAACGGTGAGTCACGGAGCTACGCCTACGCTCGCCAGACGTACGGGCCGTTCCTCGCAGCAACAGACCCCGACGAGGCCCAGGACCAAATTTCCGGACGAGTCGGGTACGTCGTGACAACTGAAATCGAGGTCGAAGAACCGACCACGATGTACGTCCGCTTACACCAGCACTTCGGAAGCCAGAACGGGGATGTGGACGGCCTGGCCCACTACCGACCGCTCTTCGTGAGCGAAGACGGGAGCCACAAAGCGTTCGCGGTCGTCCCCGGTGGGACGATACAGGGGACCGCAGCCCCGAATTCGACCGTCTCGGTGGCAGCGACGGTCGAAATCTCGGACAGAGAGATTCCTTACGAGCGCCAGACGACAGCCAACCGGAACGGTGAGTTCACTGTTACCGTCGCAAACCCCGGGGTGTACACCGTGACGACCGATGGCGGAAGTGAAACGACCATCGAAGTCCCGGAACAGACGGTGTACGACGGCGGCAACGTCACTGTCGAGTGATTTTCAGAGACCGCTGTGGTTCTGAAGCGAAACGACCATTGTACCCACCGAACGAACAGAGGGTGTGCGCGTCTGGGTTCGTGTCGTCATCGTGCTTGGGCTGTGTCTGACACTCGGGGGACTGTTCGTCCACGCAGCGGTTACAGAAGAGCAGCGATCACCCTATCCAGATGCTGCGGACCTCTCGTCCGGGTACGACTCGTACGTCGGACAAGAGGTGATGGTGTTCGGAACGGTGACAGAGACGACCGGTAGCGGGATGACAATCAGCGCCGAGAGCGGCGGGACGGCAATAACGCTCAGGGTCACCGAGACGGAAGCAGCCGTTGAACCCGGTGGTGTGGTCCAGGTGTACGGAACGCTCGAACCGAATCAGACGATAGCGGGCGAGCGCGTCGAAGTCGTCAACAGCAGCCGGCGGGCGGAGTTCTACAAGTACGGCGCCTCGGCTATCGGCGCACTCGGATTCCTGCTGCTGTTCTTCCGGTATTGGCGCATCAACCGTGATACGTGGACGCTGGAGGCACGCGATGGCTGACCTGCTGACCCACCTTCTCGTTCCGTACGTCCTCCTCACGGTCGCTAGTTGGCGCGTCGACTGGCTCGATCAGCGCTGGGTCGTCGTCGGGATGGGCGGTGCAGCAATTCCCGATTTGATAAAAGTCAGGATCGTAGTGGACGAGAGCACAGTCGAAACGCTTCTCGGAATACCGTTCGCCTATGGGCCCCTCTCCACATTCGGTGGAATCCTGCTACTGGCCGGTATCATTACCGTCGCGTTCGAGCGACGCCACTGGGGACGAGTGTTCGGTCTCGTGACGTTCGGTGGCCTCACATCGCTGCTGCTCGATGGGATGCGGGTGTACGCCGACGGGCGAGCGAGCGCCTGGCTGTATCCGTTCACGAACTGGCGGCCACCGACGCCGAGCCTGTACGTGTCTTCGGATCCGACTGTGCTCGTCGTGGCGGTACTCGCTGCCGGTACGGTAACCCTCCTCGACAGGCGAATACGGGCGCGTAACTGACCGCGCTACCAGGTCAACCCTTCGTAGGTGATGCCGTCGCGCCGCTCGATGATGCGGCGTCCGTCAACGACGACGGGGGCGGCCATCTCGTCGAACGCAGCGTCAAGCGCTGCGAACTCGTCCCAGTCAGTGACAACGACAGCGCCTGACGCACCCTCAAGGGCGGCCGCCGCCGAGTCGGCGTACTCGATGTCAGGATAGTGCTCGCGCATGTTCTCGGCCGCCACAGGGTCGTAGGCGACGATTTCTGCACCGCGTTCTTTGAGTCCCTCAATGACCGGAACCGCTCGCGTGTTCCGGATATCGTCCGTCCCGGGTTTGAACGCCAGTCCGAGAACGGCGATGCGTTTCCCGGACACGTCGACGTGGTCGTCGAGTAGAGAGAGGAGGCGGTCGGGTTGGGCGTCGTTCAGTTCCACGGCCGCGGAAAGGACGGCGGGGTCGTAGCCCTGTTCCCGTGCCGCAGCGATGATGGCATCCGTGTCCTTCGGGAAGCAACTGCCGCCCCATCCAACCCCGCTCCGGAGGAACTGTTCGCCGATGCGGTCGTCGAGTCCAATGGCATCGGCCACCTCGTAGGCGTCGACGCCGAACTCCTTGCAGATGTTCCCGATGTCGTTGATGAGGCTGATCTTCGTCGCGAGGAACGTGTTGTTGGCGTACTTTATCATCTCGGCCTCGGCGATGCCGGTTTCGACGACCGGCACATCATCGTCAGCGGCCTCGCGAAGCGGTTCGTACAGTTCGTTGAGAAGCGCCGTCGCACGGTCGTCATCCGTCCCGAAGACGAGTTTGTCGGGGTTCAGGAAATCCGCCACGGCCGTCCCCTCGCGCTGGAACTCGGGATTGGACGCGACGAGGAAGTCCGTCCCGCGTTCGAGACCGGCGTCGGCGATACGGGGAGCGAGCCGGTCCTCAGTCGTGTTCGGGACGACAGTCGACTTCGTGACGACGAGGTGCGGCTCGTCAGCCGGATTCTCAGCGCCGGCCAGCGCCTCGCCGATGGATGCCGCACCGGCTTCCATGAACTGGAGGTCGATGCTCCCGTCGTCGTTCGAGGGCGTCGGGAGCGCCAGCATCGTCAGCTCAGTATCGAGAATCTCGTCGTAGTCGGTACTTGCCCGGAGTCGGCCGCCGCCGTGCTCGGCGACGAGTTCGTCGAGCCCCGGTTCGTGTATCGGCGACTCACCGTCGTTGACTGCGTCGACGATATCCTCATCGATGTCGATCGTTACGACTTCGTGTCCGAGATCCGCAAGACACGCCGCAACCGTCGTCCCGACGTATCCGCTCCCGACAATACTGACGTTCATCGAGCGACGGTAGTCGAGGAGCGGGTATTATAATTCGGATCTTATACTTCGACAAGAGTTTTATCGGGTGACCGACGAATGTGGACATATGAAAGCTGTCGTTCTCGCCGCTGGTGAGGGGACCCGTCTCCGCCCGCTGACTGAAGACAAGCCGAAGGGCATGGTAGAAGTCGCGGGGAAACCGATTCTGACGCACTGCTTCGAGCAATTGATCGAACTAGGCGCCGACGAACTCCTGGTAGTCGTCGGCTACAAGAAGCAGGCCATCATTAACCACTTCGAGGACGAGTTCGAAGGCGTTCCGATCACCTACACCCACCAGCGCGAGCAGAACGGCCTCGCACACGCACTCCTGACCGTCGAGGAGCACGTCGACGACGACTTCATGCTGATGCTCGGCGACAACATCTTTGAAGCGAATCTCCAGGACGTTGTCAACCGCCAGCAGGAGGAGCGCGCCGACGCCGCCTTCCTCGTCGAGGAAGTCCCCTGGGAGGAGGCCGGGCGATACGGCGTCTGTGACACCAACAAGTACGGCGAAATAACCGAAGTGGTCGAAAAGCCCGAAGAGCCCCCGTCGAACCTGGTGATGACCGGGTTCTACACGTTCACACCAGCTATCTTCCACGCCTGCCATCTGGTGCAGCCCTCGAACCGCGGCGAGTACGAGATCAGCGACGCGATTGACCTCCTGTTGCACTCCGGGCGGACTATCGACGCAATCCGCATGGACGGCTGGCGGAACGATATCGGCTACCCAGAGGACCGCGACCAGGCTGAGAAACGGCTACAGGGCGAGATTGATCCGGAGATGGCCGCCGAGAACATCGCCGCAAGCGAGTGAGAGAACAGACCGGTCAGTAGCCAGCGACTTCTCCGGTTACGTGAGTTGTGTGGTGATGCGGTTTCTTGATCGAAGAACAGCCCACAACTGCGAGAATAGTTTCAATATTTGAGTCTCCGGACGCAGGACTTATCCCGGAACTCGGTAATCACACTGATAATGGACAGTGGCTGGCGGTACCGGGTCGCAAGTGTGGCTGGCGTCGTCGTGCTGACAGCGATTGCCGTCGCACTTGTCAACAACGCTACCTTCCAGTCGATAGCGACCACCGTCCCGATATTCAATCGGCTGCCGGCCGACCCCCCAACAGGGTCGGAGTTCACGTTTGAACTCCTAGTCACAATCGCTGTCGTCGTCAGTGTGTTCCTCCCGCTGTACAAGCCCCGCCCGCGTCGGATTCTCGACGCCGTAGCGCTGGCTCAGAAGCGAGTGCTCGTGGCAGTTCTCGTGCTGGCGACAATCGGCTACTTCGACTACACGTATCGACTGCCGCGCTTGACTGTCGTATTGGTGACCCCGTTGTTACTGATCGCACTGCCAGCGTGGTTCGTGTGGATTCGGAAACGGCCGTCGTCAAACGGCGAGCGGACCATCGTCGTCGGCGATGACCTTCAAGTGATCGGGGAAGTCGCACGTGAGGTCGACGGGACACTCTTGGGCTATCTCTGTCCGACGAGTGTCGTGGCGACGACCGAACGGACCGAAGCCATCGCTGACGGTGGAATCAGCCCCGGTGGACTGGAACGGTTGGGCGGCCTCTCGCGGATCGAGGACGTGCTCGTCGAGTATGACGTCGATACTGTCGTGTTGGCGTTTGAGCATGCCGACCGGGCGGAGTTCTTCGGTGCCCTTGACGCCTGTTACGAGTATGGAGTCAACGCGAAAGTCCACCGAGACCATACGGACTCCGTGTTGACCGCCAGCGGTGGGGTCGGAGCGCTGGTCGACGTGGATATCGAGCCCTGGGACATACAGGACTACATTCTCAAGCGCGCGTTCGACATCGCGTTTGCGTCAGTTGGACTGGTCGCGCTGTCGCCCGTGATTATCGGGATCGTAGCAGCAATAAAAGTCGAAGACGGCGGATCGATACTGTACCGGCAAGACCGGACAGCGGTGTTCGGGGAGACATTCTCTATCTACAAGTTCCGGTCGATGATCGAGAACGCGGAAGACGGGACCGGCGCGAAGATAAGCGACGAGGATGCGGGTGGGGTCGATCCACGCGTGACATCGGTCGGGCGAGTGCTGCGACAGACGCACCTGGATGAGATTCCACAGCTCTGGTCGATACTGCGGGGCGACATGAGCGTCGTCGGCCCGCGGCCCGAACGACCGGAGCTGGACTCGGATATCCAGACCGGCGTCGTTGACTGGCAGAAACGGTGGTTCGTGAAACCCGGTCTGACCGGTCCTGCGCAGGTTAATGACGTGACCGGGAAGGAACCGGGCGAAAAGCTGCGATACGACCTCGAGTACGTGCGTGACCAATCGTTCAGCTACGATATGAAGCTGGTCTCAAGGCAGGTGTGGAGCGTTATTATCGATGTCATTATTGCGTACAGAACCTCTTGAGAAGGGTTTGCAAACCGACAAGCCGTGATCTGGACAGTACATTCGACAGCAAAACGTCGTTCGTAGTGGCCCCGAATACGCTGACGTGTTGGTCCCGGTCGGGAGCACGGCACCAGTCGGGGTAATAGCGACAAGCGAAAAGGCCATACACCGGCCGCGAAATGGGCTGGTATGGAGTCGATGGAGGAGTCATCCGGTATCATCGATGACGAGGGGAATCTGTTTGGCGTTATCAATATCATCGATGCCCTCGTCGTTGTATTTGTTCTTGCTGTTCTTATTGCCGGAATCAGCCTGGTCCTAACGGATAACAGCGATTCGGGTTCGACATCGTCGGCCGAGACAGCCGGGACAACCAATGTAACACTCGATCTCGGGCCCCAGCCGGACTATATTATTTCTCAGATATCGGTCGGAGACAGCTACAGTCCGTCAGGGAATTCGGAACTCACAGTTACAGATGTCTATTTCGCCCCGCAAGGTGAGTCGACACGAGCGGTGGTGCAAGCCGAATTGTCAGCCCCGCAGTCGGGAGAAACCATACAGTACAACGGGTCACCACCGCGATACGGTCGACAGCTTGAGATCCTCACTGAGACCTACTCTACCGCAGGAACGATTCGCGACGTTGGTGGCAGTTCCGAACTTACTACGACTGAGACAGAGGTGGTAGTCAGAGCAAATCTATCGGAGACCGACGCCAGGCGTCTCAGTGCCGGGCAGCCGATCCGTGTCCAGGGACGAGAAGTAGCTACTATCGAGTCGGTAACAGTATACGGGACCCGAAACCCCGATAAGAAGACCGTCTTTCTTGGAGTGACGCTCCAGAGCGTAGCCTACGGTGAGCAGCAGGCGTTCGGCGAGACGACAATCCGACAGGGAGCAAGCCTCTCACTCCCGACGGACACTGGCCTCATCAAGGGTAGACTCACGCGGGTCGGTACTACGACGCAACGCGGTCAGTCCGCAACTCGCGATGTCCGACTGCAGTTGTCCAACGTGTCTCCGTTACTCGCCGACAGCGTTTCGCCGGGGATGACGGAGTCGTTCGGCGGTGAAACAGTCGCACGGGTTTCGACCGTCCAGCGTGAAAACGCGACAGTCGTCACCAGAGGACAGGATGGGGAGATCTACGAACGGGCACATCCGATAAACCGGGACGTTACGCTCACCGCAAACCTCTCTGTTCGAGAAACCGATACCGGTGTCACATTCAAAGGGCAGACACTCCAGCAGGGACGCGTCGTGACTCTGGATCTGGGAACCGTAACGATCAGGGCGACTGTTATCTCAGGCTATCGATGAGCAACGGAGGGACAGCCACAGTGGTGAAAGCACGTCTCCGGTCGGCTATCGAGAACTCGGCGCTCAAGTCGCTCTCCGATGAGTTTTCACGAAGTTTCGAGCACTCGACGCTCAACTGGGTTCGCGCTCGGTTACTCGAGATAACCAAGGCATCCTGGATCTACCGCTGGCTCACGGCAGAACCGGAGCCGGAGGTTATCGTCATCGATCTACGCGAAACGCACACTGTCGGTCCATTTTTCACTATGCTCGACGCTGTCACACCTCAGGTTGTGCAGTTCTGGAAAAATTCCGGCCTCGCGGCGATTGCGCGATCTATCGGAAAGATACTCTCGGGTTCGACAACCCTTGAACTGGCGGCAAGGCTTCTCGAACCGCCGGAACCACCAGAAAACTGCGAGCATCGCGAGTAGCCAGCTACGTGCTGCTCACTCGACTGTCACGCTTTTTGCCAAGTTGCGCGGCTTGTCGATGTTCCGCCCCAGCAGCGCAGCCGTGTGATACGACACCAGCTGCAGGTGCGTGTTGGCCAGCACCGCAGCTGCTCGCGGATGGGTCTCCGGAATCTCGAGCACGTGGTCGGCGTAGCGTTCAACGTCGCTCTGTCCGTCTGTAATCGCAACCACCGGGGCGTCCCGCGCTTCGACCTCTTTGACGTTCCCAATCGTCTTGCGGGCGCGCTCGTCGTCGCCAGTCACGATAGCGAACACCGGCGTGTTCTCGGTCACCAGCGCCAGCGGGCCGTGTTTCAGCTCACCCGCAGCGAAGCCCTCAGCGTGCTTGTAGGTGATCTCCTTCATCTTCAGTGCGCCTTCGAGCGCCACGGGCTCCTGGTAGCCGCGGCCGATGAAGAAGTAGGCATTGGCATCCTGGTACAGCTCTGCGATTTCCTGGGCCGCAGATTCGTCGAGGACTGCCTGGACGTGGCCGGGGAGATCGCGGAGTGCGCTGATGACCTGCCGGGCGTCGCCGGTCGTGGACGTTCCGAGCGCGAGCAGATTCAGCGCGGCCAGCTGTGAGGCGAAAGTCTTGGTAGCGGCGACGCCGATTTCCGGACCGGCGCGGATGTACAGCGCGTGGTCGCACTCACGGGCCGCAGTGGAGCCGACGACGTTGGTCACGGCCAGCGTCCGCGCGCCGCGGCGGCGGGCCGCCCGAAGTGCCGAAAGCGTGTCCGCAGTTTCGCCGCTCTGCGTGACCCCGACGACGAGCGCGTCGCCGATGGGGGGCGTGGCAGTGGCGTACTCACTGGCGAGAAACGCCTGGGCGGGGATACCCGCTTCGCGGAACAGTTGCGCGCCATGCAGGGCAGCGTGGTACGAGGTCCCGCAGGCGACGAACTGGACGCCCGTCGGGGAGAGATCGCCGAGGTCGCCGATGTCGACTGTGCCGGCGAGTTCGTCGACGCGGCCGCGGAGACACTGCCGGAGCGCGCGCGGTTGCTCGTGGATCTCCTTGAGCATGAAGTGGTCGTAGCCGCTCTTGCCGGTCTCTTCGGGGTCCCACTGGACAGTGTCGATGTCTTTCTCGATGACGGTGCCATCGGTGTCTGTGACGGTCCACCCATCACCGTTGAGGCGGGCGAACTCGCCGTCAGCGAGATAGACGACCTTGTCGGTGAAATCCCGGAAGGCGGGCACGTCGCTCGCCAGGTACGTTGCGTCTTCGCCGATACCCAGGACGAGCGGCGAGTCGTTCCGCGCGGCGAACACTGAATCACAGCCGGCGACCACGACGGCGACGGCGTAGCTGCCTTCGAGTCGGCTGATTGCCTCGCGGACGGCGTCCTCGGGGTCGGCTCCCGCGTCCAGCGCGTCCTCGATGAGGTGGGGCACGACCTCGGTATCGGTGTCGGACGTGAAGGTGTGGCCGGCGCTAACGAGTTCGTCCCGCAGGGACTGGTAGTTCTCGATGATCCCGTTGTGGACGACTGCGACATCACCAGTGCAGTCCTGGTGTGGGTGAGCGTTCTCGTCGGTCGGCGGGCCGTGCGTGCTCCAGCGGGTGTGGCCGATACCGACCGACCCAGAGAGGGTCCGGTCGGACAGGGCCTCGCGCAGGTCGGCGATTTTGCCGGAGTGTTTACACAGGTCGATGTGACTGTTGGCCAGTGCGACCCCTGCGGAGTCGTACCCGCGGTACTCCAGTTTCGAGAGCCCGTGAACGAGTGTGTCGAGCGTCTCGTCGCCGCGGCCGACACACCCGATGATGCCGCACATCAGCGGACCACCTCCGCGCCCTCGCGGACGGTTCCATCGACCGTCACGCCGGTGGCGAGCCGAGCGTTAGGGCCCACGAGCGACCCAGAGACGAAGCTCACGTCACCGAGCGCGACGGCGCGGTCGGCAATAACGGCTCCGAGCCGCTGGTCCTCGAACACTTCCGTGCCGACCTGGACATCGGCCGGGCCGCCGGGGACGACCGTACTGACGCCCAGGTTCACGTCCTGACCGGTGACGGTGTCGACGAGGGTCGAGCTCGGGTCAACGCGTGTGTCCGCGTCGAGCACCGAGTGTTGGATGACGCTGTTGGCCCCAACAGTGACGTTTCGGCCAAGCGCGACATCTGGGCCGATGACGGCGTCCGGTCCGACCTCGCAGTCCGGCCCGATGACGACCGGCGACTGGAGGGTCGCCTCGTCGTGGACACGAGCGGAGTTGTCGACCCAGACCTGCTCGTCGCGGGCCGATTCGACGACCCGACCCCGCGCTAGCACCTCGCGGGCGACGGTCAGCAGGTCCCACGGGTACGTCGCGTCGACCCACATCCCGTCGACTTCGACTGCTCGAACTCGGGCGGATTCCAGCAGGAGTTCGATTGTGTCGGTCAGCGCCAGCTCTCCGGCGTGACGCGTCGTTTCGTCAATAGCCTCGAAAATGTCGCCGTCGAAGGCGTACACCCCGCCGTTGATGAGTCTGAAATCGTCGTGTCGGGGCTTTTCGACGATGTCGACGATATCACCGTCCTGTACTTCGACAGCACCGTACCGACTGGTATCCTGTCGTTCGAGAACAGCGATGCTCGTGTGGCCAGTCTCCGCGTAGGAGGTATCTACCGCCTCGATAGTGGCCGCGTCGACGAGACGGTCACCGTTCATCACCAGGGCCGGGCCGTCGACGACGCTCCGTGCCTGGAGGAGCGCGTGGCCGCTACCCAGCTGTTTCGTCTGGCTCACGTACGAAATCGGAACGCCACGGTACGTCGGACCGAAGTGGTCCTGAACGCGGTCGCGCTTGTAGCCGACGACGGCGACCAGTTTCTCGATGCCTGCCTCGACCAGCGCATCGAAGACGTGTTCGAGAATCGGACGGTTCGCGGCCGGCAACATAGGTTTTGGCCTGTTGCGCGTCAACGGCCGCAGGCGAGTCCCCTCTCCCGCAGCGAGGACCACAGCCGTATCGGTGTGCATACCTGTTGCAGACGGAGGAGGGGCTTCAATATGGCGGCCTTACTGAGACTGGTCGGTGTCTACTCTCCACGCATGTCCAGATCGTGGCGTGGAAACCGAACGGATGGGGGCGTCCGAGACTACCGGTTCAATCAAAGACCGGCCGGTGCAGAATCGTTCGCTACTGCTCGCCCATCCGCTCGCCGGCGACCCGACGGCCCTTCGTCGTCAGGTTCACCTCGGTTCGTTCCCGGAGCACGCTTATCACGTCGAGTTCGATCAGCCGGTCGAAGATTTCCTCGGTTTTCTCGACGTCGATACCGACGAAGTTTGGAATATCGAACGGCGATACGCCGGAGTGTAGCGCCATGATGACCCGTTTCTCCGTCGAGCTCAGGTCCAGGTCGGCGCGGTTCTGTTCGGCGCTCTCTTCGAGCATCGTCCGGAGGACGGTGGCGTGGAACTCCTCGCCAGCGAGATGTGTTTCGACGCTGATGTCGTCCTCGCTGTGCTCGACCTGAATGACCGTCCGTTCCTCGCCGCTGACCTGTTTCTCTTCGACGGCCAGGTCGCCGATGTCAGCGCGGTCGACGACGACGGCTTGCCCGTCGGCCATTGCGAGTTTCAGCGCCTCGTCGGTCACTTTGAGGCGGCCCTTCGTCCACTCGGCGGACTGGACGACGCCGCCTTTCAGTGCAGGGTGTTGAACCAGCACGATTGCGCCGTCGAGACTCGCCCGGTAGAAGTCGGTCTCGAACGTCTCGTGGTCCGACGCCGACACGAGGATGACGTCCTCGCCGACGTAGAGCGCGACGTAGTCGGAGACGCCGGCGCTCTGCTGGTTCACGTCGAACCGGTCGGCGATACGGTCGATATCGGTCAGTGAAATCTGTCGCTTGTCGTCGCCCAGCAGGGCAACCCGCTCGGTGGTGAGGACGATTCGACAGTTTCGCCACTCGGCGTCGGTGAGGCGCTGTCCCTGTGAGACTGCCTGGAGGAATTGCCCCTTCGTATCGGCGATTTTCTTTTCCGTATCGCTCATGCCCCGTACCGGCCTCTCGTACACCTGTTGTCCGCAGGACTCAATATAAGTTCCGTCGCCAGTGTCGAAAGTGAGAACAGCCGACAGCACTGGCGTCGGTTCTCTCGCAGGGAATCGTACATAATTAGAGAGGACATTTTTGAGTGCGCCGATGTATTGTCAATTGATGACACGGGGTGACGAACCGGGTCGGGACCAGTCCCACACGGGGCGAGAGACAGTCGAACCGCCGGACTGGTTCGTCGAACAGGCGAACGTGACTGACCCGGCTGTCTACGACCGCTTCGAACGGGAGTGGCCCGATTGCTGGCGCGACGCCGCCGAGTTGCTCGACTGGGAGACACCGTTCGAAACGGTATTCCGTGGCACGGACGGCCCGCCGTTTGAATGGTTCCCCGGTGGCCGATTAAACGCCGCATACAATTGTCTCGACCGGCACCTCCCCGAGCGGAAGAACCAACTCGCACTGGTCTGGGAGGGGCACCTCGGCGAGTCCCGTACTTACACCTACCTCGAGCTGTACCGGGAAGTCAACGCCTTCGCCGCGGCGCTGCGCGAACGCGGCGTCGGGCCGGACGACGTGGTGACGCTGTACCTGCCGATGGTGCCCGAACTCCCGGTCGCGATGCTGGCTTGTGCACGGCTGGGCGTGCAACACAACGTCGTCTTCGCCGGGTTCTCCGCGGACGCGCTGGCGACGCGGATGGAGCGGGCCGAGTCGGAGTACCTCATCACCTGCGACGGCTACTACCGCCGCGGCAGCGCCGTCGCACAAAAGAATAAGGCCGATAACGCGCGCATCGCCGTCGACCACGACGTGTCGGTCGTGGTGCTCGACCGCCTGGGCCGTGACGTACATTTAGGCGACGACTACGACGACTATCACGACCTGCTGGCGGCCCACGAGGGGGCCGAAGTCGAACCCGTCTCGCGGGCGGCGGACGACCCGCTCTTTCGCATCTACACGTCGGGGACGACCGGGCAGCCGAAAGCCGTCACCCACACGACCGGCGGATATCTCGCACACGTCGCCTGGACCGCCCGATCAGTTCTTGACATCAAGCCCGAAGACACCTACTGGTGCTCGGCCGACATCGGCTGGATCACCGGTCACTCCTACATCGTCTACGGCCCGCTCGCGCTCGGCACCACGACGGTGCTGTACAACGGCACGGCGGACCACCCCGAGAAAGACCGGCTGTGGGAACTCATCGAGAAGTACGCCGTCGACGTCTTTTACACCGCGCCGACGGCCGTCCGGGCGTTCATGAAGTGGGGCGAGGAGTACCCCGACAAGCACGACCTCTCCAGCCTTCGCCTGTTGGGCACCGTCGGCGAACCGATGGACGCCCAAGCCTGGGAGTGGTACCGCGAACACATCGGGGGCGGCGAGTGCCCGATTGTCGATACCTGGTGGCAGACCGAAACCGGCGCAGTACTTGTGTCGACGCTACCCGGCGTCGACGAGATGAAACCCGGAGCCGCGGGAACGCCACTGCCTGGAATCGAGGCGTCCGTCGTCGACCGGTCGGGTGCGGCGGCCGGGCCGAACACGGCCGGCGAACTCGTCGTGACGCGCCCCTGGCCGGGAATGCCCCGCGCGCTACTCGACGGAACGGACTGGGGCAGCGTCCCGGACAACACCGATGGGTGGCGGTACTATCCCGAAGATAGCGTCTCGGTCGACGATGACGGCTACATCACCTTCCTCGGTCGGATCGATGACGCGATCAACGTCGCCGGCCGGCGGTTCAGCACCAAGGAACTTGAGTCAACGGTCGCCGGCGTCACCGGCGTCGCCGAAGCCGCCGTCGTCGGGGCCGACGACGAGACGACCGGAACGGCGGTGTACGCGTTCGCCTCTCCGGAGGACGGCTACGCCGAGAGCGAACTCCGGACGGCCATCGAAGAGGCCGTCGTCAACGCTATCGGTGGTATCGCCCGCCCCAAGGAGATCGTGTTCACGCCCGACCTCCCGAAGACGCGCTCGGGCAAGGTTATGCGCCGCCTGCTGACGGCAGTGGCCAACGACGAGGACCTGGGCGACACCAGCGCGCTACGGAACCCCGAAATCCTCGGCGAAATCCAGTCGACCACGAGAAGAGAGTAACTGGTTTCGTATTCTTTTGTATCTCCGAAATAGTTCTGCGGCAACAGCGTCTTTAGTGGCTGTTTTATCGTGCGTCTCTCGTCCATGTCCACGATGTGACCGCAATACTTATTTCGTTATTCTCTGAATTTCCGAAATATATGGACAGCGCAGCGGACCGCATCGGTGAACGAGGGTACGAGCAGCTTCGGCGTGCGGCCGAAACACACCGGTCCGATCTCGTGCTCCGGCTCGGCGCGGAGGTCGGGCTCCGTCCGGCGGAGATGACAGCTGTTCGGCTGGCCGATATCACCGAGTTCGAGGGACATCGCCTGCTTTCCGTTCGGGAGGACAGCGAAGTTGTCCGCGAGACGTACCTCCCGGATTCGGTCGAACACGACATACGGAAATACGCGAACGCGGCCGGAACGGATGACGACGAGCCGCTGTTTTCCGTCTCCGCGCGACGGCTCCAGATGCTCGTCAGCGAGGTAGCCGACCGCGCTGCCGACGCGGCACCACACCTGCAGGGGATGTCCACGCGCGACCTCCGGTGGCGGTTCGCGGCGAGCCTGCTGGACGACGGCGTTCCGCCGGACGTCGTCTGCGCGCTCGGCGGCTGGGACCGGCTCGACCGACTGGACCCCCTGCTTGACGAACCGGACCGCGAAACCATCATCACGGCCGTTGACGGGTCCGACGGGCGGGCGGTCTCAAGCGAGTCCCAGCGACCCGTCGACTGGATTATGACGGTCAGCGAGGCGCTTGCGGCTGCCGCAACCGGCGAAGCAATTGCGACAGCAGTCTGTGACCACCTGACCGGGACGGCGGGCTTCGAGTTCGCCTGGCTCGCCGAGCGTACCGGCGACGGGCTGACACCGCGCGCGACGACCGAAATTCCAGAGACAGCTGTCGAGCAACAGATCGACGCCCACATCGAGTCAGTCACCGCACCGCTCGACGTGGGCGATGTTCGTGTCAACGACGACAGCACCGGCCCCGTCGCTCTGATCCCGCTCGTCAGAGAAAACGCCGTGTCCGGTGTCATCGGGATCGGGGCCAGCGAAGAACTTACTGACGCGGAACGCGCCGTGCTGTCCGCGCTCGGCGTCCAGATCGGCCACGCACAGGTCGCCGCCGAGCGCAAACGCCTCCTGCTTGCCGACACGGTGACCGAACTGGAGTTCCACTGTGCGGACGAGCGAACCTTTACCGCCGGGGTATCCGGGGCGTTACAGTGTACGGTCGAGCTGTCCGGCGTCGTTCCCGTCGCGGGCCAGTCGCTGCTGTACTACCTGATGGTCGAAGGCGCCTCGGCCGACGCGATACTTTCGTATGCGGACACCGACGACGGGGTGACAGACGCCAGACTCCTCGAAGAGCACAGCGACGGCGTGCTACTGGAGGTCGTCGTTACAGACACGCCGGCGCTTCAGTTGGTTGAGAGCGGCGGCCGCATCCGCTCTGTGACGGCCACTGACGGTGTGGCAACTATCGCCGTCGAGCTTCCCAGTGAGGCCGACATCAGACCGACGGTCAACGCCGTCACCGACGCCTACCCGGAGACGTCGTTAGCGGCGAAGCGAGAGACGGAACGGCCAGCCGAGACGGACACCGGGTTCCGCGACCGGCTGACCGACACCCTCTCCGACCGGCAAGAAACAGTCCTCAGAGCGGCCTACCACAGCGGCTACTTCGAGTGGCCCCGCGGGTCGACCGCCGAGGAGCTAGCGGACTCGCTAGATGTCTCGTCGCCGACGTTGCACAATCACCTCAGGAAAGCCCAACAGAAGGTCCTGACCGCGTTTTTCGACGACCGGCCAGCGGAGCCGCGACGGCCCGCCGACAACTGAAACCCTGTTTCATGTTATCGTAGTTAGACCCCCCGTTTATATGGCCGCTGTGAAATATCGATGATAGACTATGTCAGATGAAGATGTCCAACTAGAAGCGCGGCTCGAAGAGCAGGAGGTATTCGAGCCCCCGGAGTCGTTCGTCGAGCAGGCGAACGTCACGGACGAGGGTATCTACGAGGAGTTTACCGAGAACTGGCCGGAGTGCTGGGAGGGGGCCGCCGACCTTCTCGACTGGGAGGAGGATTACGACCAGGTCCTCGACGACTCGAACCCGCCGTTCTACGAGTGGTTCACCGACGGTACACTGAACGCGTCGGCGAACTGCCTGGACCGGCACCTCGACGAACGCGGCGACGAAGCTGCTATCGAATGGGTGGGTGAGCCAGTCGAGGAAGACAACATCACCTACACCTACGAGGAACTCCACCAGAAGGTCAACGAATTCGCGGCCGGCCTGCGGGAGATGGGCGTCGGCGAGGACGACGTCGTGACGATGTACATGCCGATGATCCCGCAGCTGCCCATCGCCATGCTGGCCTGCGCTCGCATCGGCGCGCCACACTCCGTCGTGTTCGCCGGCTTCTCCGCGGATGCGCTGGCGACGCGGATGAACTCCGCCGACTCGGAGTATCTGGTCACCTGCGACGGCTACTACCGTCGCGGCGACCCGCTCGACCACCTCGACAAAGCCAACGACGGGCTGAGCGGCGTCGACCACGAGGTCGAACGCGCAATCGTCGCCGAGCGCCTGATGGACGGCGACGGTTTCGACCACGACTACGCCGACAACCAGGTCGCCTTCGAGGACGTCATCGCCGACAACGAGGGCGCGACGGTCGAGCCGGTCGACCGCGACGCCGAGGACATGCTGTTCCTCATGTACACCTCCGGAACGACCGGGAAGCCGAAGGGCGTCAAGCACTCCACCGGCGGCTACCTCGCCTGGGCGGCCTGGACGTCCCAGGCGGTGCTGGACATCAAACCCGAGGACACGTACTTCTGCTCGGCCGACATCGGCTGGATCACCGGCCACTCATACATCGTCTACGGCCCGCTCGCGCTCGGCACCACGACGATGATGTACGAGGGGACGCCGGACTACCCCGACAAGGACCGCCTCTGGAACATCGTCGAAGAGTACGAGGCCGACCAGCTGTACACCGCACCGACGGCCATCCGCGCGTTCATGAAGTGGGGCAAAGAGTACCCCGAGCAGCACGATCTCTCCAGTCTGCGCCTGCTGGGCACGGTCGGCGAGCCGATCAACCCCCGGGCCTGGAAATGGTACTACAAACACATCGGGGGCGAGGAGTGTCCCGTCGTCGACACCTGGTGGCAGACCGAGACCGGCGGCATGATGATAACGACGCTGCCCGGCGTCAAGGACATGAAACCCGGGTCGGCCGGTCCGCCGCTGCCGGGCAACGACGTACGTATCGTCGACACCGAGGGCGATGAGGTCGAACCCGGCCGCGCCGGCTACCTGACCGTCGACAAGCCGTGGCCCGGCATGCTCCGGACGCTGTACAAGAACGACGAACGGTTCATCGACGAGTACTGGGCCGAGTATTCCGACACCGACAGCGACGACTCCGACGACTGGGTGTACTTCCCCGAGGACGGAGCGAAGATCGACGACGACGGCTACATCACCGTGCTGGGACGGGTCGACGACGTGATCAACGTCTCCGGCCACCGTCTCGGGACGATGGAGATCGAGAGCGCTATCGTCGGCGTGGAAGGTGTCGCCGAAGCCGCTGTCGTCGGTGGCGACCACGACATCAAGGGCGAAGCGGTGTACGCGTACGTCATCACCGAGGACGGCTACGAAGAAGACGAGGAACTCCGCAGTGCGATCATCGACGGCGTCGAGGACGCTATCGGGCCAATCGCACGGCCGGAAGCGGTTATCTTCACGCCCGAACTGCCGAAGACCCGCTCCGGGAAAATCATGCGCCGCCTGCTGGAAGACATCGCCAACGGCGAGGAACTGGGTGATACGAGCACCCTGCGAAACCCAGACGTCGTCAGTGATATCGCGACCAAAGTCCAGGGTGACTGAGCGGTAACAGCGAACAGCACCACGAATTTTCAAGCTTTCAACCCCATGTCAAGAGACACGCCCGCGGACCGAGAAGAGTCAACTATCCAACCAGATGGCGGCACGGAGCCCGCCCACGAAGAGATCAACTACCTCGACAGGGAGGTGAACCTGTTACGGCCGAGCACGCCGTTTATGCGCGACCACCTGAAGATTATCTGGAGCAGTTTCGTGCTCTGGGCGCTGGTCGTGTTCGGGCCGGTGACGCTGACCGCACTTGCGCCGGAGATGATGACCGTGCAGATGCCTGTGCTCGGCTTCCCGCTGCACTACTTCCTCGTCTCGCTTGGCGCGCCAACGGGTGCGCTCATCCTGGCGATAGTGTACACGCGATACCGGGACGGGCTCGACCAGAAGTACGGTATCGACCCCGATTCCGTCGAGAGCACGGCTCCCGAGACGGGCGAGGCGACGGCCGCTGACGGGGGTGTCGAGCAGTGACGGTCCCGTTACAGGCGGAAGCGCTGGATATCTCCTTCAAACTCGTCCCGGCGATCATCGTCTTCCTGATGATGGCCTCGTTCCTCGTCATCGGCTACGTGTTCAAGGTGGCCGACACCGAGGGGATGTGGGTGGCCGGCCGCGGCATCGGGAACATCGAGAACGGGATGGCCATCGGCGCGAACTGGATGTCCGCCGCCTCGTACCTCGGGCTGGCCGGACTGGTCGCGCTGTCGGGCTTTTACGGCCTGGCGTTCATCGTCGGCTGGACGACCGGCTACTTCATCCTGCTCATCTTCCTGGCCGCGCAGATGCGGCGGTTCGGGAAGTACACCGCGCCGGACTTCGTCGGCGACCGGTTCAACTCGCCGACCGCCCGCGCGCTGGCCGCGTTCACCACGCTGCTCATCGCGTACGTCTACTCCGTCGGCCAGGCCCGCGGCATGGGGCTGGTCGGCCAGTACGTCTTCGGCCTCGACATCATCCCGATGATCGTCGTGATGATGACTATCACCGTCGGCTACCTCGCGCTCTCGGGGATGCTGGGCGCGACCAAGAACATGGCCGTCCAGTACACGATTCTCATCGTCGCATTCCTCGCGGGAGTGTACGTCGTCGGCTTCTCGCAGGGCTACTCGACGATACTCCCGCAGATCGAGTACGGCGCGCTGATGGCCGACCTCGGCCGCGAGTTCTCAGCGCCGTTCGTGAACCAGCCGTTCTACATCTGGATCGCGACGGCGTTCTCGCTCATCGTCGGGACCTGCGGCCTTCCACACGTCCTCGTCCGGTTCTACACGGTCAGAAGCGAGCGCGTCGCCCGCTGGTCCTGCGTGTGGGGGCTGTTCTTCATCCTCCTGCTCTACTGGGCTTCGCCCGCGATGGCGGCCTTCGGCGTCGACCTCTTCCAGGCGACGACCGGCGCGAGCGCCTACGCCGCGGAAGGCGGCATGTCCGGCGCTGAGGGTGACGTGATCGTCGTGCTCGCCGCACAGTTCGCGAACCTCCCGACGTGGTTCGTCGGCCTCGTCGCGGCCGGTGCGATGGCCGCGGCTATCGCGACGACTGCCGGGCTGTTCATCACAGCCTCCTCCGCGGTCGCACACGACATCTACACCGAACTGATCAACCCCGAAGCGACCCAGCGCCAGCAGGTGCTCATCGGTCGTGGGACGATCATCGGCATGGGCGCGCTGGTGACGGTGACCGCGTTCAACCCACCGGCGCTCATCGGCGAACTGGTCGCCTACGCGTTCTCGCTGGCCGGCGTCGTCCTGTTCCCGATGTTCTTCCTCGGCCTCTGGTGGGAGAACACGAACCGTCAGGGCGCGCTGGCCGGGATGGTGCTCGGCCTGCTCATCTGGATCACCTCGATTATCAACAGCGTCCTGCCGAACTACATCGGTGCGCTCGGCGCAGCCGCTGGCGAGAGCGGGGCACTCGTCCCGATATACGCCCAGTACGTCCCGCCCATCGGCGCTGCCCTGATCGGGACGCCGGTCGTGTTCGTCGTCACCATCGCCGTCTCGCTGGCGACGCCCGAGCCGCCCCTGGAGACGAAGAAGATGGTTCGGCAGTGTCACAGCCCCGAGCCGATGGGGCAACAGGAAACCGCCGCAGACGTCGTCGGTGACAGCACCAGCGGCGGCACCCCCGCAGACGACTAAACCCATGTACGACAACATCCTCGTTCCGACAGACGGCAGCAAAACCGCCGAAAACGCGGTCGACCAGGCAGTCGACATCGCCTCGAAGTACGGCGCGACGGTCCACGCGCTATACGTCGTCGACGTCGACGCCACCAGTTACTCGCTGGGGACGGAGCAGGTCGACCGCATCCGCCAGGGGAACCTGGAGGAGATGACCGAAATAAACGAAGACGCCGACGAAGCCACCGGCTACGTCCGCGACCGCGCCGCCGAACACGGCCTCGAAGTCGAAGAGCACATCACCGCCGGCGAGCCGGCCCGCGCAATACGGAAGTTCGTCGAGGACAACGACATCGACCTCGTCGTGATGGGGTCCCACGGCCGCTCGGGCCTCAAGCGCGTCATCCTCGGCAGCGTCACGGAGAAAGTCCTACGCCGGACGCGACTGCCGGTACTCGTCGTCGACGTCCACGGCGAGACAGACATCGACGAGTGACTAGCATGGGACTGAACCGATCACGACCGCCACGGACGACGCGAGGCCTCCGATGAGCGTCGTCGACACCCTCCGCGACCACGTGCGCGACCACAAGCGAGGCATGTTCGTCGACCTCGTGTTCGCTATCGCCTGGGTGACCGCCGTGAGCGTCATCTTCGACCTGCTGTCGGCTCCCCAGTGGGCTTACTACCTGACGCTCGCCGCCGGCGTCGTCGCGTACTACGGCTTCTTCTGGTCGCTCGAGCTGGCGATGCAACAGCAGCAGTAGGCCAGTCTCGGTTTTCGAATCGGACACAGATTTCCCGTGTGTTCGGTACAACCGCGTGCGATTGACTCACACTATCGCGAATCGTTGTCCTCCCCGGCCGATCCAGGCACCCGCTATACTCTGGGCCGGCGAATTTCGATCCCGCCGGTAGTAATAATACAATGTAGATCCATTGACTTGTTCGACGGCAGCGGATGGTGTGGAGTCAGCAATGATATACCAAAGTTCAACGGGAGAGTACTACAGTGGTCTCGACATCTGGATGCGCTTCGAATCGGGGCTCTGGGAACCACACGACTGGAGCCAAGCGACAGGACAAGAGTGGGTCCAGACTGAGGCGGACGAAGTCCTCACCCTGACGCCGGTCCCGGAGTCAGATCTACCAGACGGAGTGTCGGTGACGGAGGCCGAGGACGTCGAGTACCTGAGTGAGTGAACGACCAGCGACCCACGGAGTCCGGACTCCGTGGGCCACACTGTACAGGCCGAGCACCGCTGGCGAGAAAACGCCGCTGTGGGTCGCTTCGGACGTGCCGTTCGGTGGTACCGCCCTGCTGGTCCGAGTGAGAATCGGTCCCCGACCGTTTTTTGAGGATTGAGATGAGGTGGCTCGCTGCTCGCGAGTCACTACGTTCCCCGTTCCTTCTGCAGCGCGTGACGTATCGCTGCTCGCGGGTCACTTCGTTTCCCGCTCGCTATTCGAGGGCCGCTCGCTACGTTCGCGCCCCTCGCTACTCACGCCTTCGCCGTTCGTTCAGAGGCGCGTAGCGCCTCTCTACTTCTCACTCATCGCCTCACTCGCCATATTCCGCCCCTGCGCGTTCAGCGCGACCTCGGTCCGAACGCGGACCTCGTCAACCGCACCGATCTCAAGCAGTTTCTGGTAGATTTCCTCGACCTCGTCGGGCGTCGTCCCGACGAAATCGGACATCTCGAACGGTGAGACACCGGAGTACAGCGCCATCAACACCTGACTCTCCATCTCCGAGAGTTCGTAATCGTCTTCGCGGTCCTCGATAACGCGGGTGAACAGCGTCTTCAGCGCCCGCGTGTGGTGGTCCATCCCCGAAATATGGGTTTCGACGCTGCGGTCCTCGTCGTCGGTATGTTCGACCTCGATGACATCCCGCTCCTGGCCCATCACGGTACTGGTCCCAGTTTCGATGGTCCCGACGTCCTCGATTTCGAAGGCCATGCTCTTGCCGCCGGGGAACTGGAGGCGGATGATGTCGTCGTCCAGTTGAAACCGTGCCTTGGTCCACTCGGCGTCCTCCTGGACCACACCGCCGACGACCGCCTGCTGTCGCGCGAGGATGACCTCGCCCTGCAGCGTCGCGCGGACGTACTCCGTCTCGAAGTCGTCCATGTTCGGCGTGTCAACGAGGAGGACGTTGTTGCCCACCTCTAGCGCGGTTGCGCCGCCGGTACCGCCGTCGGGGACTAAGTCGTCGGGGTCCGACGGAAGGGTGATGTTGGAGTGGGGAATCGGCTGTTTCGAGCCGTTCGTCGCCAGGATAAGTCGCTTGTTGGTGACGATGAGCCGACAGGAGCGCCACTGCGGGTCAGTCACTGGGTCGCCGTCGCGGACGACGTACTGGAAGTCCCCCGACGTGTCGACTAGCTTGCGTTCGTCACCACTCATAGCCGCTGATATTACAGATTTGATGCCAAGGGATAAATAAGTTCCATCGTCGCCGGGCCAGTCCCGGACGATATCATCGGTCTGTGTTGGGCTAGAAACCGTTCACGTCCGGCAAATCGGGCGAAATTCGGCTGAACTCGGCCCGACTATCTGCCGGCTCCTTTACCCCAGGGTGGCTGTCGAACAGTGTATGCGCGATCCACAGCAGTCGGGAACGACGTCTCGACGCGACTATCTGAAAGCCGCCGGCGGACTCGCGGCAGCGAGCACGGTCGGCCTCGCCGGCTGTTCCGGGAGCGACGCCGAAACAGGCACGCTCGCGACGCGAGTGACCGACCAGCCAGGCGACATCGGCGATTTCGAATCGTGTGTCATCGCGATGGCCGGGATCTGGGTCAAGCCGGCCTCGGAGGAGGCCACAGCGACCGAAGAATCGACGACAGCGGACACGAGCGACGCCCGCGAGTACCACGAGTTCGATGAAGTCCAGGAAGCCGACCTGGTCCAGCTACAGGACGGCAACACCACTCTCGTCGACGAGACCGAACTCGACGTTGACACCTACGAGTATCTCCAGCTCGACGTGACCGGCGTCGACGCGACGCTCGCAGAAGGCGGTGACGCGACGGTTGACACGCCTGGCGACGCGCCCCTGCAGTTCACCCAGGAGTACGAGATCCGCGCGGACACCCGGACCGTGTTCACGGCCGATTTCACCCCGGTCAAGCGCGGCCGCACTGACGAGTATATTCTCCAGCCGGTCGCCAGTGGCACCGAAGTCGAGTACGAGGGGTAAGCCAACCCGGCTTTTCCGGGAGCTACAACGCGACGAGCAAGCCGCCGACGACCCCGAACCCACCGAACACCGTACAGACTGCCCAGAACGGGACCTGCCGGACCAGTCGGACCAGCGCGTCGACAGTGAGGTAGCCGACGAGGGCGCTCACGGCGAGCGCCACGACGGCCGGTAGTGGCTCGATTGCCGGCACGCCGTCATCGACGAGAACCAACGCATTAGCGGCGAGCGCGGCCGGAATCGACAACAGAAACGAGAGCCGAAGTGACGACTCGCCCTCGTGGCCCCGGAGCAGCAGGGCACTCACCGTCGTCCCGGACCTGGAGACGCCGGGGAGGATAGCCAGCCCCTGCAGTACGCCCACCAGCACGGCGTCGATCCAGTTCGGAATCTCGCGCTCGCCCAGCGACAGCGCCGCGGCAAAGCGCTGGAGCAGGCCGGTGACGACGAGCAGGCCGCCGACCAGCGCCAGGAAGAGCCCGCCCTCTAGCTCCGAAACCGCCGCGTCGAGGGCCATGTAGGCGGGAAGACCGGTGACGGCGGTGGCCAGTGTGGCGATGACGATAAACGAAAGGTCTGCCGTCTCGTCGGCGAACGGGCGGCGCGAGAGTTGCCGGATCGAGTGCAGGATGGTTCGGACCTCAGTGCGGTAGTAGGCCGTCGCCGCGACCGCCGTCCCGGCGTGGAGAAAGAGCGCGAGGCGGGTCGCGGCGGCGGGCGAGACGCCCGTAGCCACCGTCGAGGCGAGGGCGACGCCGCCCTCGCTGGAGACCGGAATCCACTCCAGCACCCCCTGCAGCAAGCCCAGGAGAATGGCGACGAGAATCGGGTTCATACCCACGGAGCGGACGCCGCGGGACAAAGGCCGTTCGGTTCGAGCCGTCGACGTGGCAGTATATATAGCGCCGGTGTCCAAACGGGGGTATGCAACTGGGAAGCGGGGTGGTAGACCTGCTGTCGGGACTGCCGGCCTGGCAGGGGTTTCTGGTGCTCGTCGGTAGCGGGGTCGTGCTCGCGCTGGTCATCCGTGTTCTCGGTGACCGACTACTCAGACAGGTCACGCCCCACATCGAGGGTGATGTCGATGACATCGTCTTCCGTGGGATTCACACTGCCGTGTACGTCACGGTCGGCCTCGGCGGCGCGTACGCCGGCGCACAGATTTACGACATCCGCCCGGCCATTGCTGTCTCGCTGGAAGCCGGGACGCTCTCGCTGGTCGTCATCGTCTGGATGGTGACGCTACTGCGTATCGGCCGTCAGGCGTCCGCCCTTGCGACGGATTCGGCGTACATCGACCGCCAGATGGTCCCCATCCTCCAGAACGTCTGGAGCGCGCTCATCTCGGGCGGAGGTGTTCTGCTCCTGCTGATTCTATGGGACATCGACGTGACGCCGCTGCTGGCCTCGGCGGGGATTATGGGGATCATCGTCGGGCTGGCGGCCCGGGACACGCTGGCGAACTTCTTCGGGTCGCTGTCGCTGTATCTCGACGGTACGTACGAAGTCGGCGATTTCGTCGTTCTCGAAACCGGCGAACGCGGCCGCGTCGAGGACATCTCCGTGCGCTCGACGGTCATCCGTACCCGCGACGACATCCTCGTCACCGTCCCGAACTCGAAGCTCAACAACGCCGCCATCATCAACGAGTCGACGCCGAGACGCAAGCGCCGGATTCGCGTCCCTATCGGCGTCGCCTACGGGACGGATATCGACCAGGTCGAGGAGATTCTCCTGGAACTAGCCGGAGCCGAGGACCTCGTTCAGGACCGCCCGAATCCGAGGGTCCGGTTCCGGGAATTCGGCGACTCAGCGCTGAACTTCGAACTGCTGTGCTGGGTCAGCAATCCGGCCCTGACAGCCCGTGCGACGCACGAACTCAACAGCGCGATCTACAAGCGGTTCCGGGCGGAGGACATCGGAATTCCGTTCCCCCAGCGGTCCATCTCCATCTCGGCCGAGGAGATTCCGGGCGAACTGTTCGACCAAGCGCAGTCGAAGGGCAAAACCACAGACGACGGCGGCGTGACTGGCAAGTGAGCGCAAGCAAGGTCGCAGGACCGACTGACTCGGGTGACCGAGAGGTCGAAACGCAGTTACGGGGTCGCCGCGTCGGCTCAGGCAATGAGCATACTTGAGGACGCCCGTGCGGCGCTTGCGACCGGGCCGCTGTGTGATTCCTGTCTCGGCCGGCTCTTCGCCGACCGGAGCTTCGGGCTGGCCAACGCCGAACGGGGCCACGCCCTGCGGGTGACGCTCGCGCTTGCAGACGACGACCCCTTCGAGGAAAGCGAGGACTGCTGGGTCTGTGAGGGCGAGTGTGACCGGTTCGACTGGTGGGCCGAGCAGGCCGCAAGCGCCGTCCGCGGCTACGACTTTGATACCTACCAGGTCGGGACGAAGGTGCCGCCGCTGCTCGAAGAGAACGACGAACTGCTCCGGGAGGACGTGGGCCTCGAACCGGACGCCGGCGAGGCACTGAAGACCGAGCTCAACCGTGAAGTGGGGAAACGGATCGGCGACCTGACCGGCGCGGAGGTGGAGTTCGGTCGCCCGGCGATCCAGTTCACGCTCGATCTCGCGACAGATGAGGTGGAGACCCACGTCAACTCCGCGTTCGTCTACGGCCGCTACCGCAAGCTCGAACGCGATATTCCCCAGACGAAGTGGCCCTGCAACGACTGCAACGGGACCGGACTGTGGCAGGGCGAGCCCTGCGACGGCTGTGGCGGCAGCGGCTACCGCTACGACGAGAGCGTCGAGCAACTGTCCGCGCCTGTCGTCTGCGAGGCGATGGACGGCGAGGAGGCCGTGTTCCACGGCGCCGGCCGCGAGGACGTCGACGCCCGGATGCTCGATTCGGGCCGCCCGTTCGTCATCGAGGTGATGGAACCCCGCAAGCGCGACGTGGATGCCGACGAGCTCGAAGCCGACATCAACGCTTTCGCCGACGGGAAGGTCGAAGTGACGGACCTCCACCTGGCGACCCACGAGATGGTCGAGCGCGTCAAGGAACTGGACGCCTCGAAGACCTACCGGATGGACGTGGAGTTCGGGGAGCCGGTCGACGCCGACGCCCTGCAGGACGCGCTGGCGGAACTGGACGGGACGACCATCGAGCAGGAGACGCCCCAGCGGGTCACCCACCGGCGGGCCGACATCACCCGGACGCGGACGGTGTACGACGCCGAGGGCGAACTGACCGACGACCGTCAGGCCGAACTCCGCATCCACGGCGAGGGCGGCTTGTACGTGAAGGAACTCGTTTCCAGCGACGAGGGCCGCACGGAGCCGAGCCTGGCCGGCCTGCTGGACACCGACGCCGTGGTGACGGCGCTCGACGTAATCGACGTGCAGGGCGAGGACGAACCGTTCGCCAAAGACGAGTTCCTCAAAGAGTAGCTCGCTGGACTGCCGTCCAACCGGAACCTGTTTTTACACCGGCGTCGACGTGCCAGCCATGCGATTCGGCGTCGACGAGGCCGGGAAAGGACCGGTTCTTGGGTCGATGTTCGCCGCCGCTGTCCGGGCCGACCCGGCGGCCCTGCCCGATGGTGTCGGCGACTCGAAGGACATCAGGCCGGAGCGACGCGAGCGACTGGCCGGCGAAATCCGCGAGTCGGCCGACACCGTCGGTGTCGCCGAGATTCCGGTCGAACGCATCGACGCCGACGGGACGGACATGAACACGCTGACCGTCGACGCGCAGGCGGCGGCGCTCTCGTCGGTGGCCTGTGAGGGGCTGCCGGGTACGGTCGACGCGGGCGACACCGACGCGGCGCGGTTCGGTCGCCGGGTCGCCGATTCGGTCGACGCCGAGGTGAGCGTGACCGCGGAGCACGGGGCCGACGAGACGGACCCGCTGGTCGGTGCGGCCTCGATTGTCGCGAAAGTCGCCCGCGACGCACACGTCACGGAGCTGGCTGAAGAGTACGGCGACGTGGGGTCGGGCTACCCCAGCGACCCGACGACGCGGGCGTTCCTGGCGGACTACGTCGACCGCCACGGCGAGTTACCGGCGTGTGCCCGCCGGTCGTGGTCGACGTGTGACGACGTGCTGGCGGCGGCAGAACAGGCGACGCTGGGAGACTTTTGAGCGATAAAAGCCCGACAGAGGCGGTGTGGAGTCGGACGGGAGCTGTTTTCCACAGCCCGTACGGCTCTTCCAGCACTGTGCCGACTGTAGCCGGTCTTCAACCGGCCTCGCCCTTTCGGGCTTTACCCGGGCTTGCACCGGGTTTTGTCGATATGCTGGGTTCCCGAACGCCACTTACGTGACATCCGGTAGTTGGCCTTCGCACCGATCCGGCCGGCCGGGCCGGCGGTGGGCTGTTTCGGTTCTCCTTCGGAGCGTTCACCTCGGAGTCGTGTGACGGACCGCTCGGTTGTTGCCCCCAACGCGTCCCGTTCCGTCCTGCTCGGACAGTCTGAGACCCGTCGTCCGATGACTCCCCGCGTCTGGCGGGATGTGTAGATATGCCCTGCTGGATAATAAGTCAATCTAAAAGAATTTGATATTCGTTGGCATGAAAATAGTCCACAGCGGAACACCCTGACAGAACAGGCGAGAAGGGACCGCTCAGTCCTCGTCCAGCACGAGGCTCCGGAGGATGTCACCGTAGGCCGGGCGCGTCACCAGCACGCCGACCAGCACACCGACGATGGTGATGATGGCGAACCCGGAAAGATCGCCCAGCGAGAGGACCATCAGCGGACTCATCGCGACGATGGTCGTCGCCGCGGCCGCGCCGATGACCCAGAACGCCTTGCGGAATCGGCTCTGGAACACGCGCCCGGTCTCGACTTTCCCCTGCTGAAGGATTTCGTCGGCGATGATGATGAGGTCGTCCACCCCCGTCCCGATGACCGCGATGAACCCGGCCAGATGCGAGAGATTCAGCGGATACTGGACGAAGGCGACGAACCCGAGGAGGATGAACACCTCCGACAGCGCCGTGACGATCATCGGCAGGGCGACCTCTGGACGCCCGTACCGGAGATACACGACCAGGCTCACCGCGATCACGGCGAGAATGCCCGTCAGGAGGGAGCGCTGCTGGAATTCCTGTGCGAGCGCGGAGGAGAGCGTCTGGCTCTCCGCGCTGTCGAAGTCAAGCGGGGCTGGCAACCGGCCGGCCTTCAGCGCCAGTTCCAACTCTGTCGCCTCGGACATGTTGCTGGTCTGCATGATGAACTGCGGGTTGTTGACGAACTCACCGTTCCGGTAGGACTGTCCTAGCCCCGGGTCAACGCCGCCGACGAACACCGGTTCGCCGTTCAGCGTCGTCACCAGACAGTCCGCCTGCGTGTTCTGGAGGTTCTCGTGGTCGTAGTCCGAGCGGCGGCACGTCGACCCGCTCCCGAAGCCGGCATCGACCATGTCGTTCGCGTAGCGCTCGGCGACGCTCTGTTTGACCGTCACCGGGACGTGCGTTCCCTGTGTGTCGCTTCGCTGTGCCGACCCGATGCCGGCGAAGTCACCCTGGGAGAGGACTTCCTCGCGGACGTAGGTCCCGTTCTCGGTGTTGTCGTGGACGGCGTACACCCGGACGACACCGCGCTCTTCGAGCAGGCCGATGAGTTCCTCACGCCCTCTGTCCGGGGCCGTGACGCTGATGAAGCTCCGGCCGCCCGGCGAACTGACTTGCTGCACGGAGCCCCCTGTCAGCGCCGATTCGCGCAGTTTGTCGTCAATGACCGATACCATGTTCTCGCGCGTCTCTCGGGTCACCCCGGGCCGGACCTCGCTCGGCTCGTACCCCTCGGATTCGAGCGCGGACTCGACCTCCGACTCGGAGACGTCGTTCGAGAACACCTCGACGGTCTCGGTCTGGTTCGAGACGCGTACGTCGATCGGGTCAACGCCCAGCCGTGACGCCAGGGACTGGGCGAGATCGGCCTCGTCCGCGGGTGCGACATCGACGCCCTCGGCAGTTGTGCCGACGATGGGGGCCTGGATGCGTGTCCCGCCGCTGAGCTGAATCCCGTACTGGAGGTTCGTCGACTGGTTGGCGGCCCCGGCTCCTTCGGTGCTGGACGTTCCTGGCGGAACGCCGGGGATGAACAGCGCGACAGCGCTGAGTAGCAACAGCGCGACCAGCGCGACGACGCGCCAGTTTTCCTTGAGTGTGCTCATCGATTGACCCCCTCGTACTTGTACCAGCGAAGCAGCGTGACGTTGAGCATGTAGGTGTTCATCAGATCAGCCGCCAGTCCGACAACGAGAACAAACCCGATAGAAGCCATCAGTTCAATACCGAACAGCGTCGCCGAGATCGCCATCACTGCCATCGCCGCCATCGATGTCAGTGTCATCGTCACACCGGTCCGCATCGCGCGGTACGTCGACTCGTAGAAGCCACCGGACCGCCGGAGGACGTGGTTGTTTAACAGGATATCGGAGTCGACGCTGTAACCGATCAGCATCAGCAACGCGGCGACGGTCCCCAGAGAGAGCTTGATTCCTAGGAGATTCATCACCGCAAGCGGGATAACGAGGTCGGAAAACGCAGAGAGGACGACCGCGATACTCGGCACAATCGTCCGGAACATCGCAAAGACGAGGAGACTCATCCCGAGGAAGGCGACACCGATGCCGACGACCGCTAGCCGCTGATTCTCCTGGCCGAATATCGGCGAGGTCGTCCCGCTGCCGAGGAACTCCATCTGGTCGCTCGACCGCGCGGTTTCCTCGATGGGCTCCAGGTTCGACGAGTCGAACGTGATGATATAGCGGTTCTCACCCTCGACCTGTTGGACGGAAACCACAGGCTCGTCGAACGTGGCCCTGAGCTCCGCCTGTGAAAGGGACGACTCGACGGTGAGTTCCGAACCGCCCGTGAAGTCGATGCTCGGAGACACCGGCGCACCGGTGACCAGATACCAGCCACCGAGCACCGCGAGCGCCAGACCGAGCACTACCAGCGGAACCGCCACTAGTTGGCGGTTCGAGTACTGGGTGTAATCGACTTCCGGGACCTCGAACTCGAACATGACCGAACGATGTGAGACGGGCCCGAATAAGCCTTCTCAATCACTGCCGCTGACATCCGTTGTGCCGCACATCTATGCCAGTCTATCACGTATATCCACCCATGTCCGAGCACGCAATCAGGGTCGAACTCTCGTATCCGGCGGACCTCAGCGGGTGGGGTCGGGACAAAGTCGACGGGTCGCCGTTCCGCGCGTACCTCCGGAAGACACACGACAACGCCGCGCCGGGCGACGTGTGGACGGAGTTCGTCGGCGTCGGCTGCTGTGGCGACACGCTGGATTTCCCGCTTCGGGTCGAATCCGTCGACGGCGGCTCCGCGGTGACCGAAGACACCGCGTTCGTCTACACCGAGCGCGAGGCCTGCGGGGTCGCCGGCGGCTGGCAGGTCCAGAGCGCCGCCGGCCCGACCGAATGAGAGGCCGAAGCATGCGGGCGCGCGCTCAGTCCGGCAAGTACCGCACGCTGACGACACCCTCTGCCGTCCGGACCTCGACGCGGTCGACGCCGAGCCTGGCCGCCCGCGAGAGGGTGGCCTCGTCCTCAACGACATCCGCCGCGGCCTCGCTCGTCTCGCCTTCCGGGACCGTCAGGACGTGAATCTCGCCCTCACCGGCGCGCTCGACCGTGGTTAGCTCGCCGGGGGCCTGTTCGGCCGCGATTTCGGTCGTCTGCGCCGTCGGCGCGAGGTCGACCGTCTCCACAGGAATTGTTCGCCGCTCGGCGACTTCGGTGACGGTGTAGGTGACCTCCATCGGCGGCTCCGGTTCGACTGTTCCCTCCACAACCTCGCCGGTCTCGACGCCGGGGTTGTCCGACAGTGTCAGCACTTGCGAGTCCGCGACGTTCCGAAGCGTCGCCGACGCATCGTCGGCGTTCGTGACCAGGAACGTCCCTTCAATGCCTGTCATAGGGACACGTTCGGCGCGTGCGCTCTTGCCCGTTTCGACCCGGGAGCGAGTGTGACGTATCACTTGGTAGGAGTGGGGCCGTGGGCCGGCGGCGCTACTTCAACAGCCGATGGGTCAGATATATCACCAGCGTCGCGAGCAGCGGCGGAGCCAGGCCCGCAAGCGGCGGCAGCGAGTAGAAGAAGCCGACGACGGGGCTCTGTGTCGGTTCGCGAAGCTCCGCCGGGGCGGAGGTCAACAGCGCGAGGTATATCGACCCGATGAACAGGAACGCCGAGAGTGCAAGGGCGCGGTCGTAGGCGACCGAGGATTCGGTCCGTCGGTGGCGGCGCGCGACGGAGAGCACCGGCGCCAGCAGCGGCGCGACCAACAACAGACCGATGAACAGGAAGAAGCTCCGCGAGAAGGTGAACGTTCCGCCGCGGACGCTCCCGGTTTCGGCGAGTTGCGTAATCAGGCCGAAGGAGAACACGAGCGTAATCGCCACAGACAGCAACAGCGCGACCGGGACGTATGCTTTGAACAGCAGCGAATCGCTGGCCCGGAACGCGTACGGGAACGCACCGGGGAGCCCGTTGTACGGTTCGGGCCGGTCGTCGTCGGCGTCGGCTGTGACGGACTGCTCTGCCGTCGCGTCTGTCATACCTGTGGGTTAGGCGAGCGCGTGGTTAAGCGCGGTGTTGTCCGACCAGCGGTGAGAGCGGAGCCACGTCTGCTGCCCGCCGTGCTCTCCGGGAGTTGTTTGTACCCGCCCGTCGACACCTCCAGTATGCACGTGGATATCGGAGCCGCACTGGCCAGTGCCGCCGACCCGGGCGTCGAGCGGGCGACGCTGGACGACCTGGACGAGCGGGTGGCCGCGGCTCACGACCGTATCGAGCAGGGGCGGGACGGGGGCGAGTTTGGCTACGCGTCGCTGAACCTTCCCGAAGCAACTGACGCCGAGGCCATCCGCGACGCCGTCGCGCCGGTCGCCGACGCCGAATCGGTCATCACTGTCGGCATCGGTGGCTCCGCGCTGGGGGCCAAAACCATCACAGAGGCGCTGGCCGACGACCCGGGCGGTCACGTCGTTCTGGACAACGTCGACCCGGAGCACGTCCGGCGGACGCTCGACGGACTCTCGCTCGCCGACACAGCCATCAACGTCGTCTCTCGTTCGGGGACGACGGCGGAGACGCTGGCGAACTTCCTCGTCGTCCGCGAGGCCTACGAGGACCGGGGCGTCGACTGGACCGAGCGCATCGTCGTGACCACGGGCGAGTCCGGTCCGCTCCGGGCGCTCGCCGACCAGCACGACCTGCCGACGCTGCCGGTGCCCGGGGGCGTCCCCGGCCGCTTCAGCGCGCTCTCGGCGGTCGGGCTCGTCCCGCCGGCGATCCTCGGCATCGACATCGAGGGGCTGCTTGCTGGCGGTCAGAAGGCGGCCGACGACCTCGCGCCGTCGCTGTACGACTCGCCGGCCTACGCCTACGGCGCGATGGCCTACGCACTCGAAGAGGAGGGTGCGAAAGTCAACGCATTCATGCCCTACGCCGAGCGGCTGGAGTCCTTCGGCGAGTGGTTCGCACAGCTCTGGGCCGAGAGCCTGGGCAAGGACGGGCGGGGCCAGACGCCGGCGCGGGCGCTGGGTGCGACAGACCAGCACTCCCAGCTCCAACTGTACCGCGCCGGCCACCGCGACAAAGTCGTCACGTTCGTCCGCCCCCGGGAGCGCGCCAACGTGGCGATTCCCGACCCGGACCACGAGGACCTCGCGTACCTCTCGGGGACCGACCTCGGCGACCTCATCGACGCCGAGTACGAGGCGACGGTGGCGAGCCTGCCGGCGGCTGACCGGCCGGCGCTGGAAGTAGAGATCGACCGCCTCGATGCCGAGAGCGTCGGAGAACTGCTGTACGCGATGGAGGCGGCCTGCGTCCTCGCCGGCGAGCTCGCCGACGTGGAGACGTTCACCCAGCCGGCCGTCGAGTGGGGCAAAAACGCCACGCGAGCGCTCATCCGCGGCGAGGAGACGGACGAGACGGCGGTTATCGACGAGCGCGAACGCCTGCGGATCGGCGAAACGGAGTCCCTTTAGGCCGGCACGACCGACTGCCGATAATGGACGACACTGCCGCGAACTGGGGTGTCCTCGCCGCTGGCCTCGGTCTCGTCGTACTCGTCGCCACGGAAACCGGCGTCGTTAGCTGGATGACACCGGCGACGACGGTCGGCCCGGTCACCGCCCGCCAGGTCGCCGCCGCCGGGTTCGTCATCGCCGCGCTCGCCTTCTCGCTCGGCCGTCACGGCGCACTCGACCGCCGACAGGCGGGCCTGGGCGCGACAGGCGCGAGCGCCGTTGCAACGGTCGCGACGCTCGTCGCCTTCTTCGGGCCGGAGTTCCGGACCGGCGTCGAGGCGACCGTCGGAATCGCCGTGTATCTCACAGTGCTGGCCGGGGGCGTGACGGTTGCGCTGGGCTGGGCGCTGTCGACCGGCGTCTCGAACGACCGGCTGTACACGGTCGCCAGAGCGCTCTCGGTCGCGACGGGAATCGGGCTGGCCGGCTTCCTCGTGGGCACGCTGTTCGCCCAATTCGTCGTTCTCGGGGCCGCGGCCGCAGGGCTTGTCAGCGCCGCAGCGCTCAACGGCGGGACCGTCACCGGACCGACGTACATCACGCTCACTATCGGTATCGGCGTCGGCTTCATCGGTTTCGGGGCGGCCGTCGCCAGGCGGTTAGACCGGACCTGGGCCGACCTCGACCTGCGTCGGCCCGGACTCCGCGACGTTGGCTATGGCGTCGGCGGCGTCGTCGTCCTCATGGTCGCGCTCTTCGGTTTCAGTTACCTCATCCAGGCGCTCGGCCTCGAGGCGGCCCGGAGCAGCGTCGAGGAACTGGCCCGCGAGGACCCGTCGTTCCTGCTCGTGATGGTCCCGCTCGCGTTTCTGACCATCGCGCCGAGCGAGGAGTTCATCTACCGAAACCTCATCCAGAAGTACCTGTACGACGATTTCGGTGACCTCCAGGCGATTATACTCACCAGCGCCGTCTTCGGCGTCGTTCACTTCGGACAGTACAGCACCGGCACGCCGACACAGACCGTTCTCTCGCTGCTCCTGGTGTTCGTCCTGTCGACGCTGCTGGGCCTGAGCTATCTCAAGACCGAGAACCTGCTCGTCCCGATCTTCATCCACGGGGCGTTCAACGCTATCCAGTTTCTCACATTGTACATTGAAATTACAGGAAACCCGGTAATCTGAGCCGTCTGACCGCTGTCTGACGGGTGTTTATGCGAACTACCGTTGTAGGCGATGGCATGGCTCGGCGGTTCACCATCGTCTGTGATGACGACCAAGCGCGGATCATCGAAACGCTCGCGCGGCGCTACGGCATCACAGAGGAAGAAGTGCTTTCGCAGCTAGTCGAGCTCGGGCTCGAAGCCCGGGACGAACAGACCGTCTAAGCCGGGTTTTTCCGCGAGAGCGAACTGCCACAGATGGGACAGCGGTCGCGCTTCTCGTCGAACTCACGGCCGCAGCCGGCACACTGGAACAGCCAGTCCCGCTGTTCGGTGATACCGTCGCGGGCGATTACCTCGACGCTCACGTCGAGTTTCTCCGCGACGTTCTGCATCGCGTAGTCGTCTGTGACGAGTCGACTGTCGAGTTCGAACGCGGCCGCGATCAGCCGGATGTCGGTTTCCGAGAGTTCCGCGAGGTCACCGGTTTCGCTGGCAGCGCGCTCGATGCGCTCGACGGTGTTGTCCTCGGGAATGTGGAGGTGCATGCCCGAGCCTTCGAGGGCGTCGAAGCGATAGGCGGCCTCGTCTTCCAGTTCCTCTCTGACGAGCGGAATCGTTGCTATCTGCTCGTCGGTGTGATACTCGTTGATAAATGCCGAGGAGTCAAGAACGTACATCTAGCGTTTGACAATCATGTGGTCTTTCACCGCCTTGACCCGTCCGACCGGAACAAGCAGGCGGCCCTGGTCACTGTACTCGAAGTCCGTGTTGCGGAGCGAGTCCGCGGGGTCGATAACGAGGTTGTGCAGCGCGCCCGAGGAGAAGTCCATCGTGATGTTGTAGAGACTGCCGATCTCCGCGCCATCAGTCCCCATCACGTCTTTCCCCGACAGGTTTTCTGCGAGTATTGCAGCCATACCCCCTTGTTCCGAACGAGGTTACATAAACGCCACGGGGACGTCTGACGGGTGAGCGGTGGTTCCGAGCGATGACGGGGACGGATGGATACCACCCCTCCAGTGGCCGATGATGGCGTCCGTGGCCCCTCCGACGCGCCCGGAACGTCCATAACGAGCCACAACCCTATGCGAGAGGCGGCCCACGGATACGTATGGACAGGAACAGGCGTCGGTTTCTCGGGGGCCTCACGGCCGCCGTCGTCGGAGCCGTCGCTGGATGCAGTGGCGACGGCGACGGAACACCGTCACCGACAGCCACCGCCACAGAAGCGCCGGCTCGAACCGAAACGGCAACTGAGACAGCGACGCCGACTCCGACTGAGTCGCCGACACCGACTGCCACGGCCACCCCGACCGAGACGCCGACGACCACGCCCACTGAAACGCCGACGCCGACCGGAACGCCGGTCGACGCTGATCAGGAAATCGCCGTCGCGCCGGGTAGCTTCAGATTCGACCCGGAGACCTTCGAGGTCCCGGCTGGAAGCACCGTGCTGTGGGTCTGGGAAGCCGGCGGCCACAACGTCAAGCCGGCCGCGACGCCGGCCGACAGCGACTGGTCGGGGACGCCCGGAGACGATGGGACGACGTACAGTTCGGGGTACGAGTACGCCTACACGTTCACGGTTCCCGGCGAGTACGAGTACCACTGTGTTCCCCACCAGAGCATCGGCATGACTGGGTCGTTCACTGTGACCGAGTGACGCCCGCTTAGCCCCACGCTCGGTCGCGCGCGACTGATGACGACGAACTTAACTGCCACCGACGACTCGGTTCTGACAACTTCTGGAGCCATTTATGTCTGACACGGACCCCACCACAGCCACCGACGACACCCTGCGGACGCCCATCGTCGCCGTTCTGGGCCACGTCGACCACGGGAAGACGAGCCTGCTCGACAAGATCCGCGGTTCGGCCGTCACCGCCGGCGAATCGGGCGCGATTACCCAGCACATCGGCGCGACAGCCGTCCCGCTGGACGTGATTTCCGAAATCGCCGGTGACCTGGTCGACCCGACGGACTTCGACCTGCCGGGTCTCCTGTTCATCGACACACCGGGACACCACTCCTTCTCGACGCTTCGCTCCCGGGGTGGCGCGCTCGCCGACATCGCCATCCTCGTCGTCGACGTCAACGACGGTTTCCAGCCACAAACGCTGGAGGCCATCGACATCCTCAAGCGAACGCAGACGCCGTTTATCGTCGCCGCGAACAAGATCGACACGGTTCCGGGCTGGAACCCCAACGAGGGGCAGCCGGTCCAGCAGACGATGGACGCCCAGTCCGACCGCGTCCAATCCGACCTCAACGAGAAGCTGTACGAGATCATCGGCGAACTCTCCGATAACGGCTTCTCGGCGGACATGTACTGGCGCGTCCAGAACTTCCAGGCCAACATCGGCGTCGTGCCGGTCTCAGCCGAAACCAGCGAGGGCATCCCCGACCTGCTGACGGTGATGATGGGGCTGTCCCAGCGATACATGAAAGAGGAGATGGAGATCGACACCACCGGTCCTGGTGTCGGGACAGTTCTCGAAGTGAAGGACACCCAGGGCTTTGGAACGACGCTAGATGCCATCATCTACGACGGGACCATCCGCAACGACGACACCATCGTCGTCGGCGGCCTGCAGGGGTCAATCGTCACTGACGTGCGCGCACTGCTCCGTCCGCGCCCGCTCGAAGAGATTCGGACCGAACAGGAGTTCGAACAGGTCGAGCAGGTCGCCGCCGCCGACGGCGTCAAAATCGCCGCGCCGGACCTCGGCGACGCGATGGCTGGCGCGCCGATTCGCGTCGTCCGCGACCGCAACCGCAGCGAGGTCATCGCCGAGGTCGAGGAGGAACTCGCCGAAATCGAGGTCACGACACAGGAGGAGGGTGTCGTCATCAAGGCCGACACGCTGGGCTCGCTCGAGGCCCTTTCCAGCACGCTCGAAGAGGAAGAGATCCCGGTCATGCGGGCCGAGGTCGGTGCGGTCGCACCACGGGACGTGCGAGTCGCCGAAACGGCCGGCGAGCCGACCAACCAGGCGATTCTGGCGTTCAGCGTCGAGGTGCTCGACGACGCTCGGGACCTCGCCGAACAGGAGGACGTGGAGCTGTTCGAGGACGACGTCATCTACCAGCTCGTCGAGTCCTACGACGACCACGTCACCGCCATCGAGGAGGCCCAGCAGGAGCAGATTCTGGAGAACATCACCCGGCCCGCGAAGTTCCGGATTCTGCAGGACCACACGTTCCGCCAGTCCGACCCCGCCGTCGTGGGCGTCGAAATCCTCTCCGGTGAACTCCGCCGGAACGTCAACGTCGTCAAATGGGAAAATGGCGAGGCAAAGCGCGTCGGGACCCTCAAAACAATCCAGGACGAGGGCGAGGACGTCGACTCGGCCCGCGCCGGCGAGCGCATGGCCGTCTCGATCCAGGGGCCGACCGTCGGCCGCCAGATCGAGGAAGGCGACGACCTCTGGGTCGAAATTCCCGAAAAACACGCGAAGATTCTGGAACAGGAACTCAAGGAGGACATCTCCGTCGACGAGCGCGAGGCGCTGTCGATGTATCTGGAGAAACACCGGAACCGGGACCCCTTCTGGGGGAAGTAACAGTTATTTTCCCGATATGATTTTGTGCTGACCGAGTGTAACGGAGCGTATGGTCTCCCTCGAGAACAAGATCGTCGGCGGTTTCGTCATCGCAGCCCTCGTCCTCGGATACGCGAGCACGGTGCTGGCGGATGTCACGTCGACGGTAACACTCGCAATACTCCTTGGTGTCGGCGTCATCGCGCCGATGCTCGTGACCAACTACCTCGATAGAACGGGGGCCATTTGACGAGTGGTACAGCACAGAGTAATAATATTTAATTAGGATGCGTGTCTCTGTAGAGACACGAATGTCCGGCCCGCCGTCGATGCCCGATCTCGTGCTGGCCAGCATCGCCCTCTCGATGCTGCTGGCGTCGCTTGGCGCAGTCGTCACCTCCATCAGCCTCGTGACTGCGCTGAGTGCCGGCAGTCTCCCCGCCGGCGGCTCCATCGGCTACGCGCTGTTCTATAATCCGCCAGTCGCCAGCGGTGGCCGCGCCTGATGTCGGCGTCTACGCTCCGCGACTGTACCGACGAAAACTGAAAACGACGGCCTTACTGCGCTGTCGGCGACGTGTCGTCGCCCATCACCTGCTTGACCTGCAACGCGGCGGAAGCGGCGATGCCCTGCGCGAGGTCGTCGCGTTCGGCATCGGAGATGCTCGCGCTTTCCGGGTCCTCGGGTGTGTAATCCGCGCTCACGACCGAGCCGACCGGGGGCTGGACTGCGATTGTGGCCCGCGGTCCAGTCGTGCTGTTGCTGATTTCCGAACCGACGACGAACTCGCCGGGCAGGAGTTCGCGGGTCCGGGCGGCGACGCTCGAGAGGTCCCGTCGGAGCTCCTCACGCTGTTCCGCGGTCAGGGTCACTTCTTCCGTCTCCCCACCAAACGACGTATTACCGTACATGAACGTTCTCTGTCTCTATGGGGGGGAGGACTAAAAACCCAGGGTCGAACACAGTTCTGGCCGGAACCGTCGGAGCACGCGACTCACACGACGGGATGGCTCTCGCCGTAAGTGGCGAGGACGACGGCGCTGGCGTACTCGGCGTCGTCGGACGCCGACTCGACGTACACGTTCTCCTCGACGAACTCCCAGTCCCGGAGGTCCCGGCCGGCGGCCAGTCCCTCGCGGATCTCCATCCGGACCGCGTCCTCGCTGGTTCCGTCGACCTCGTAGAAGATGCCCGGACCGCCCTCGCTGCGGGCCCAGCCGACGCCCGCCGCGCCGCGCTCGCCCGGCGGGACGGTCGCCGAGGACTGGACGACCTCTAGCGCTTCGCCGGGCGGCCCCAGGTCCGGTGCCGTCTCCGTTACCTCGATAGCCGGCTCGGACGGAATGACCGACGAGAGCGAGATGAGGTTGTAGTTGTGGACGCCCGCCTCGGCGAGTGCCGCGTCGTAGGCGGCCAGCGCGGTCGGGCCGGTCGCAGTCCCCCACACGACCCGGATGGTACTCATAGGCGATTGTCGACGGTCCGCGGGGTAAGGGGTTTCGCTTCGTTATGCCGGAACGAGCCTGTAACACATCCCTGGTCGGTTCGGGTCGCCCTCGGCCGCACGCTCCGCGTAGTAGATGCCGTCGGCGGTCACCAGCGGGGCACTCGTCACGTGGCCGCGGTTATCGGTGGTCCAGACCACCGCACCGGAGTCCCGCTCCAGCGCGTACAGTCGCCCGTCGTAGGACCCGACGAGCACGTGGTCCCGGGTGGCGACGACGCTCCCGATGATCCACCCGCCGGTGTCGTACCGCCACTGCTCCTCGCCGCTTTCGAGGTCGAGTGCGTACACCCGGTCGTCGTGGCTGCCGACGTAGACGGAACCGTCGTGGACCGCTGGCGCACACATCACGTCGGCGTCTGCCTCGAAGGTCCACTGTTCCGTGCCGTCGGTCACGTCGACGGCGGTGACCGTCTCGGCCCACGACGGGACGATAGCCGTGCCGTCAGCGACGGCGATAGGGGCTTTCACGTCGCCGCCGGTGTCGTATCGCCAGACTCGCTCTAAGCCCGGGAACGACCACGCGTAGCAGTAGCCGTCATTGGAGCCAAACAGCAGGCGGCCGTGCTCGCGGTCCAGCGCCACCGTCGAGTGGGGATGGTCGGTCGGCCGGCTGTCGCGCCACTGCACGTCGCCGGTCGCGGCGTTGACGGCGGCGACGCTCCCGCTCGGGGCGGCGTGTTCGACAGCGACGTACAGCGACCCGTTGTAGTAGGTCGGACTCGCACCGATGGCGTCGCCCAGTTCCGTCCGCCATCGCCGCTGGCCGGTTTCGAGATCCAGTGCCGACAGCGCGCCGTCGTAGGCCCCGATGTAGACGGTGTCGTTGGCGATGGCCGGCGTGCCGTGGCTCCCGCGCGTCGCCTGCGTGATTGTCGTCGCCCACTGGACCTCGCCGCCCGGTGCGATGGCCCGCACGCGGCCGGTGTCATCGGCCAGAATCAGGTCACCAGTCGGTGCCAGCGCAGGGCTGCCTTTCGCCGCGGTGTGGTCCCCGCGATTGGTCGGCAGTTCCCAGGCCCGCTCGACGGCGTCCGGAACCGAGGCGTCCTGGTACCCCGTGTTCAGGAGCCCCTGCCGGAACTGCGTGGCGGCGTGTTCGTCAAGCGCCGTCGATGCGAGCGGATTGAACTGTGATTGACACCCCGCGACCGACCCGACCGTCGTCGCCGCGAGCGTTCCCAGAAACGCCCGCCGCGTCCGTCCGCGCTCTGTCACGGGCACCGATACTGGGCGGTGTGGCATAAATCGCGCGGGGTCCTGCGGGCCACAGGCGGCTTTCGGGCGTCTCGATACCGAACCGAATGACGGGAGTCCGATTCAGTCGGTTGCCGGGTCTGCACGCTTCGGTGAGCGGAGCGTTCAAAACGTGCTCGAATTCAGATTTGTGAGTGAAATCAATCACGCAAAGATATACGATTTAATATATAACCCAGAATATACTATAGCGATTGTGCCTTCAAAGACGTTTTCAGGCTTCAAAATTCACTTTCATACCGTTATTTAATTATTTATGAGATTAGTGTTCATATCTAATTACCCCCATGATTTATAATCCATGGCTGTCTCGTGAGCGATTGCATGCAGAAGAATTCAAAACGCACTCGTCGAACGTTCATCAAAAGCGCCGGTGTCATCGGGACAGCGGCACTCGCTGGCTGCAGCGGCGGCTCCGACTCGAGCACGGAGGACGGCTCCGGCGGCGAAAGCTCCGACGGTGAGAGTTCAGACGGTGCCACGACCGGCACCGGTTCGGAGACGATGGCAGACGAAATCGTGTTCTACAACGCCGGGTCACTGGAGTTCGATCCCGGGACGGAAGACAACATCAATCGGTTCGAGGAGGAGACCGGCATCTCCGTGGAAGTCAACGAGGTCCCGTGGAGCAACCTCAAGACCAGCCTGACGACGATCTGGCGGAACCAGGACAGCACCGTCGACGCGTTCAACGGGCCGACCTGGTGGTTGGCCGATTTCGTCAGCTCCGACTGGCTCGAGCCGCTCGGTCTCGGGAGCGACCACATGAGCAAGTTCCCCGATTCGCTGAACGACCTCGTCCAGTTCGACGGGCAGACGTACATGGCTCCTGAGTTCGGCAAGTGGGGCAGCTACCTCTACGACCAGCAGTACCTGAACGACCAGGGCTTCGACGCGCCGCCGGACACGTGGGACGAAGTGCTGAACCAGGGCGAGCAGCTCTCACAGGGCGACAAGTCCGGGTTCGCGTTCACGTGGGCCGGCAAGTCCGTGTTCAGCTTCAAGCAGTTCCTCTACCAGGCCGGCGGCCAGCTGTTCAACGACAGCTACGAGCCGGTGTTCGTCGAGGAGGGGATGGAAGTCCTCGAATTCTTCAACGAGCTCCGCGAGCGTGGCATCACCCCCGACGGAATGTCCAGCCTCGGCGAAGGTGGCATCGGTGACAACTTCATCGCCGGCCAGTACGCGACCGTCGAGTCCTGGACGCCGCTCGGGTCCCGCGCAATCGACGAGTGGGAGGAAGGCCGAATCGGCAGCGCCAGACCGCCGAAAGGGCCGGAGAGCCGCGCTACCTTCCAGGACACGAACGGCATCAGCGTCTCGGCGTTCTCCGAGCGGAAGGGCGCGGCCAAGGAGTTCGCCCGCTTCATGACGACCCGGGCGTCGTCCAAGAACAACATGCTCGTCGAGGGGAACCCGGCCGTCGTCCCAGAGGTGTACGAGGACGACGAGGTTCAGAGCGAGTACCCGTCCTGGCTGCTCGAAGACATGCGGTTCAACCTCGAAAACGCACAGAGCGAGACGTACATGGCACAGCCACAGGTCGACGACTACCTGAACGAACAGCTCACGCCGGCGCTGCTCGGTAACAAAGACCCCGAAGCGGCACTCAACGACGCCTACAGTAACATCGAGCGTCTCTACCAGGACATCGGCCTTCTCTGATCGGCACGGTCCAAGGTTTATATATTATGTCAATCGAAAAGAGCCCACTGCGTCGCAAACTCGACAAGCTGTTCGTCCCGTTAACCGTTGGGCCGACGCTGCTGTGGATCGCCGCAATAATCGTTTATCCGACTGCGAAACTGTTTCTCAGCAGCTTCCAGTTCCGGAACCCGATAACGAACGAGATGGAGTTCGTCGGCCTCCGGAACTTCCGGCGGCTGATTTTCGCGCGGGAAGGGGGCGAAGCCGCCCTCGGCGTGTTCAGTCCCAGTTTCGTTTCGATTACCACCAATACAGTCATCTACGTCGGTTTCAGCGTCTCCATCTCGTTCCTGCTGGGACTGGGTATCGCGCTGTTGCTCGATAAGGACCTGAAAGGGCGGGGCTGGTTCCGGACGGCGGTCATCGTCCCGTGGATTCTCCCGTACGTGATGAGCGGGCTGATGTGGCGCTGGATGTTCCAGTCCGATTTCGGCGCGATCAACGGCGCGCTCCAGCGACTCGGCATCATCTCCGGGAACATCCCGTTCCTGTCGGACGGCGCGCTCGCCATGATGGCACTCATCATCGCCGACGTCTGGGTGTTCACGCCGTTCATCATCATCATCCTGCTCGCGGGCCTGCAGAACGTCCCCGAGCAGCTGTACGACGCCGCCGAAGTCGACGGCGCGAGTCGGTGGTCGCGGTTCTGGAACGTCACGTACCCGTTCCTGAAACCGTCCATACTGGTCGCGCTGACCATCCGTATCATCTTCGACATCCGGGCGCTGGACCTGGTCTGGGTGATGACCCAGGGCGGCCCCGGGAAGTCGACTGAGGTGTGGGCCTCCTGGCTGTACCGGACCGCACAGGTGTTCAACGAACCCGGGACCGGCGCTGCACTCGGAGTCGTCCTGCTGGCCGTGACCTTCGCCATCGTGGCCAGTCTGTACAAGATATTCGGCGAGTCACCCTACGAAGCATGAGCACGAAGAAATCACCACTCAACCGACTGCGTCGGTCGCTGGGACTGGATACACAGAACGAGTGGCCGTCCGTCGCCCGCGAGCGACTGCTGGCCTACGGACTGCTCGCCGTGTACGTCCTTATCATCTGGTTCCCGATCTACTACATCTTCATCACGAGCATCAAACCGTCGAGCGAAGTGCTGTCGCTGCCGATCACGTTCCTCCCACAGAACCCGACGGCACAGAACTACGTGGATATCTTCACGAACCGACCGTTCGACAACTACACGTTCAACAGCATGATCGTCGCGACGACGACGACGCTCATCTGTATTACCCTGGGGACCGTCACCGGCTACAGTTTCTCCCGGTATGACTTCCTGGGGAACAAGTCGCTGCTGCTGTCGATCGTCGGCGCGCGGATGATCCCCCCCATCGCGCTCATCGTCCCGTTCTTCCAGATCATGTCGAACCCGCCGCTCATCGGCGGACTCACCGGGAGCCTGTACGACACGCGACTCGCGCTCATCCTCACGTACACGTTCTTCAACCTCCCGTTCGCCGTCTGGATCATGAAGAATTACTTCGACGGGATCCCCGAATCGTTGGACGAACAGGCCCAGATCGACGGCTGTTCCCGCTGGGAGGCGTTCGTCAAAATCATTCTGCCGATGGCGAAGCCGGGCATCGCGGCCACCGCCATCCTCGCGTTCATCTTCTCGTGGAACGAGTTCGTCTTCGCGCTCGTTCTCACGTCCTCGGAACAGGCCCAGACGCTGCCGATTGCAGTCTCGCTGTTCGTGGCCGACGACTTCGTGGACTGGGCGCACCTCGCAGCCGGCGGGATGATCGCCGCGTTACCCGGCATCCTGTTCGGCCTGTTCTTCCAGCAGTACATCGTGAGCGGACTCACACAAGGAGCAGTCAAGGAGTAACTAACTATGGCACACGTAGAACTCACCGACCTCGTAAAGGAATTCGACGACGTTACCGCAGTCGACGGCATCTCGCTAGACATCCCCGACGAAAGTTTCACCGTCCTCGTCGGCCCGTCAGGGTGTGGCAAGACCACGACCCTGCGCCTCATCGCGGGGCTCGAGCGGGCGACCGACGGTGAAATCCGGATCGGAGAGAACATCGTCAACGACGCTCGCGCGTACGAGCGCGACATCGCGATGGTGTTCCAGAACTACGCGCTGTACCCGCACAAGACGGTGCGTGACAACATGCGGTTCGGGCTGGAGCAACACGACACGGCCGAGGAAATCATCACCGAGCGGGTCAACGAGACCGCGGAACTGCTACAGATCGAAGAGCTACTGGACCGCCGACCGTCGGAACTGTCCGGCGGCCAGCAACAGCGGGTGGCCCTGGGCCGCGCAATCGTTCGCGACCCCGCGGTGTTCCTGATGGACGAGCCGCTGTCGAACTTAGACGCGAAGCTCCGCGTCCAGATGCGTGCCGAACTGAACAAACTCCACGAGGAGCTGTCGACGACGACCGTCTACGTCACCCACGACCAGGTGGAGGCGATGACGCTGGCCGACCAGATCGCGGTCATGGACAACGGCCAGATTCAGCAGGTCGGCGAACCGACCCACGTCTACTCGAACCCGCGAAACATGTTCGTCGCCGGCTTCCTCGGCTCGCCGAGCATGAACTTCCTCGAAGGGACGCTCGAAGAGTCCTCCGCCGGCAAGTTCGAACTGGACCTCGGCGGCGCGATCCACAACGTCCCGGACGAGTTCACCGACGCGCTTGAGCCGTATCTCGGCGACCGGGTGACGCTTGGTATCCGCCCGGAGAACATCGCGCTCAACCAGGACGGCGTCCCGGCGAACGTCCACCCGGCGACGGTAGAGGTCGTCGAACCGCAGGGCGAGAAGACCGTACTCGAACTCGAACTCGACACCGGCCAGAGCATCAAAGCCGCGGTCGACCCGGACACGACGGTCGAGATGGGAGATGCGGTGAACCTCCGGTTCGACAGGGACTCGCTCCAGTATTTCGACCCGGCCACGGGCGAGTCGCTGACGTACGATTCGAAGATCGAGCAGCAGGCAACGATCTGACGATGGTCACGGAGCTCACCGACAGAATGACACCCGCCACGCTGCTCACGTTCGGGACTGCATTCGGGCTGGCAGGCCTCGCGGTCTTCAATTACGCGACCGGCGTCTACGGCGGCGCAATCGTCAGCAGTATCGGGACAGTCATCGCTACACTGTTCGGTGTCCTCAGCGATTAGTACCGGGAGAGAGTTTTTCATGAACGTCTACATACTGCATGATATACCACCGAGCGCCATCGAGCAATCTCGCAAATCACTAGACTGCGTCGCCGGCCCTGAGAGCGGGGCCGATTCTATCGAGAGAGATGATACAAACTAACACATACATCAGTCGGAGGGCACACACACCCGCAGGGTTCGGGCCCGCTGTAACAGAACATGATACCTGATGAACGACGGAAGGAAATCGTTCGACAAGTAAACAAATCGGATCGGGTCACGGTCGAAGAACTCACCGAAGAGTTCGGTGTCTCCGAGGCGACGATCCGACGAGACCTCTCGTCACTCGCAGAGGACGGGCTCATCGAACGGTTTCACGGCGGTGCGCTCCCAGCGTCGAAGGAAGAGACTAACGGGTCCAGCCCGGCAGATAGCATCGACAACCCGAGCGGCAAGCGGGCGATTGCCGAGCGGGCCGTCGATGAGCTGAGCGACGGCGACGCCGTCTTCTTCGACACGGGGCCGACGGCCCGCGAAGTGGCGAAAGCCATTCCGGAGCAGTTGTCACTGCTCGCCGCGACAAACTCACCGGAAAGCGCGTTCGAACTCCGTGAGACCTGTGGCGAAGTCAAGGTCGTCGGCGACTCGCTGCGCCAGACCTCGGACGCGCTCGTGGGACCCAGCGCCGAGTCGTACCTCCGGAAGACGAACTTCGATATCGTGTTTCTCGAAACCGACGCGGTCCAGAGCGATGGTGGCCTCTCCGTCTCGAACGAAGACGAAGCGCGCATCAAGACACTGCTCTGTGAAGGCGGCCGGCACGTCATCCTGGTCGCCGACGGGAGCAAACTGGACAGCAGGAGCTTCCGCGAGTTCGCGACTATCGACGACATTGACATGTTCATCACGGACGTCTCGCTGAGCGACGAGATGCGGACGGTGTTCGAACAGGCGAACGTCACCGTGGTCGATAATCTGCTGGCAGTTCCGTAAGCCCGCAAGACACTGAAAACCTGCTTTCTACGCCGGTATTACGCGAACGCGACCGGGACGCTGCTGGCGTCGTCGTCGGCTTCGATCTTCTCCAGGGCGTCGTGGAGGTCGGACTGCTGGACCGTCGTCCGGCCGTCACGGATGGCGAACATCCCGGCCTCGGTCGCCAGCGATGCCAGTTCCGCGCCGGAGAGGCCGTCGGTCTCGGTGGCAAACGCGCCCAGGTCCACGCCGTCGTCGAGGTTCATCTCCTGCGTGTGGATTTCGAGGATGCGCTCGCGGCCCTCAACATCGGGGTTGGGGACTTCGATGAGGCGGTCGAAGCGGCCGGGGCGGAGGATGGCGCGGTCGAGCATGTCGAAGCGGTTCGTCGCGGCGATGATACGGATTTCCCCGCGCTCGTCGAACCCGTCCATCTCCGAGAGCAGTTGCATCATCGTCCGCTGGACCTCGGCGTCGCCGGAGGTCTTCGACTCCGTTCGCTTGGCCGCGATAGCGTCGATCTCGTCGATGAAGATAATAGCCGGTTCGCGCTCGGCAGCGAGCTCGAACAGATCCCGGACCAGTCGCGCCCCCTCGCCGATGAACTTCCGAACCAGTTCGGAGCCGGCCATCTTGATGAACGTCGCGTCGGTCTCGTTGGCGACGGCCTTGGCGAGCATCGTCTTGCCGGTGCCGGGCGGGCCGTGCAGCAGGACGCCGCTCGGCGGTTCGATACCGACCTCGCGGAACTGGTCGGCGTTGACGAGCGGCTCCTCGACGGCTTCCCGGACCTCGCGGATCTGCTCTTCGAGACCACCGATATCGTCGTAGGAGACGTCCGGCGAACCGTCGACCTGCATCGCCTGCGCACGGGCGTCGGTCTCGGGGTCGAGAATCTGCTTGACACCGAAGGAGTCGTTGATTGCGACGCGGTCGCCGGCCTCCAGGCCATCACGGATGGACGGCGAGACTTCCGTCAGCACTTCCTGGTTGTTGCCGTGCTGTTTGACGACGACGCCGTCGTCAGTCAGCTCCTCGGCTGTGGCGATGTACAGCGAAGACGTCTTGAGCGTCTCGTTTTCCCGTTCAAGCTGGTCGACCTCGTCCGTGAGATCGTTCTGCCGGTCACGGGCGGCGTCCAGTTGCTCAGTCAGCTGTTCGTTGACCTGTACTATCTCCTTGAAATGTTCCCGGAGTGCCTCCAGACGCTCGTCAGGCGTCATATCGGGATCAAGTTCCAACCGTGGTCGTTCCGGAAGCGAGGGACTGCGCGACATTTGGATGGTCGGTACTATACGGTTGAGACACAAAGTGCCTTCGGGTCACAGGGGTGAAACAGTTATCCGTGTCGAGTCGGGGCTGTAGCGTTCGGTTAGACCGGTGGCTCGAACAGCCAGACAGGCTCCGGATAGCTACTGGCCGCCCTACAGCAGCTCGGCGAACTCGTCGAGGTACTCGCCGTACGTCGAGAGGGCGGACTCGACGGGGTCAGGACTGGCCATGTCGACGCCGGCGTCGCGAAGCAGTTCTAGCGGGTACTGCCGCGACCCGCTCCGGAGGAAGTCGATGTACCGCTGGGCGGCGGGTTCGCCCTCATCGAGGATGCCGTCGACGAGTGCGACGGCCGCCGAAATCCCGGTCGCGTACTGGTAGACGTAGAACGCCCGGTAGAAGTGCGGGATGCGCATCCACTCGCGGGCGATGCGGTCGTCGAGTACCGCCGGCTCGTAGTAGTCGCCTTTCAGGTCCCGATAGAGGTCGTCCAGTCGGTCGGGGGTCAGCGGCTCGCCGGCCTCGGACATCTCGTGAGTCCGGTGCTCGAACTCGGCGAACATCGTCTGCCGGTACAGCGTCGACCGGAACCGCTCGAGGTACTCGTTGAGGATGTGCCGGCGCAGGCGTTCGTCCTCGACGGTGTCCAGCAGGTGGTGGGTCAGCAGCGTCTCGTTGACGGTGCTCGCGACCTCGGCGACGAATATCTCGTAGCCGGAGTAGACGAAGGGCTGCTCCTCGCTGGTGTACTCCGAGTGCATCGAGTGGCCGAGTTCGTGGGCCAGCGTGTACATCGACTCCACGTCGTCCTGGTAGTTCATCAGGATGAACGGCTGGGAGTCGTAGGTGCCGCCGGAGTAGGCGCCGGACTGCTTGTGCTCGGTCTCGTACACGTCGACCCACCGCGAGTCCAGGCCCTCGGCGAGCCGGGACTGGTAGTCATCGCCCAGCGGCGCGACGGCCTCGGTGACGTACTCGCAGGCCTGTTCGTACTCGATTTCGGGGGATTCCTCCTGCACGAGCGGGACGTAGAGGTCCCACATCCGGAGTTCGTCGGCCCCGATTGACTGGCGTTTGAGGTCGGCGTGGCGGTGAAGCGTATCGAGGTTGTCGTGGACGGTGTCGACGAGCGTGTCGTACACCTCGACGGGGACGTTCGGGCCGTCCAGCGCTGCCTCGCGGGCGGTGTCGTAGTCGCGGGCGTTCGCCATCTTCACGTCGGTTTTGACGGCGTTCTTGTAGGCCGTGCCGACGGCATTTCGGACGGTCTCCCACTCGTCGTAGAACGCCTCGTAGACGCGCTGGCGGAAGTCGCGGTCGGGGTGTTTCTGCAGCGTCGTGAAGTTGTTGAGCGTGATCGGCTGTTGCTCCCCGTCGGGGTCCTCGACGGTCGGGAACTCCATGTCGGCGTTGGCCAGCATGTTGTACACCTCGCCGGGCGCGCCGGTCACCTCGCCGAGTTCGGCGAGCAGGTTCTCGACTTCGGCCGAGCGGGTGTGGTCTTTCATCCGGAGCACGTCGTCGAAGTAGTGCTCGTACGGTTCCAGCCCCGGCTCCTCGTCGATCATCGCTTCGATGTCGTCGTAGTCCAGATCCTGCAGTTCCGGGTCGAGGAACGAGGCGGCCGAACTGGCCTCAGACGAGAGGGACTGCGAGCGAGCAGTCAGCGCCTGGTACGTGTCGTCGGTGGTGTCCTCGTCCTTTCGCATCCGGGCGTAGGCGGCGACGTTCGACACCGTCCGCATCAGTTCCTCGTAGGTCTCTAGCGTCTCTAGCAGGGTGGCGGCGTCCTCGGTTGCCCGCCCCTCGTAGGCGGCCAGGTCCTCGATCAGTTCCTCCGCCTCCTCGTAGGCGGCTTCCCACTCCTCGTCGCTGGCGTAGAGGGAGTCGAGATCCCACTTGTACGCCTCGTCGATGTCGCTCCGTGCGGGTACCGAACTCATAGCCCGCTCTTGGGACGGGGGCGAAGTAAGCCTTCGTTTCACCGGCGTTCGAGTATCGTTGCCACGGTAGCGTTCCCGAACCCGCCGACGTTGCAGGCCAGGCCCACGTCGGCGTCAATCTGGCGCGGGCCGGCGGAATCAGTCAGTTGCTCGTACAGTTCAACGGCCTGAGCGACACCGGAGGCCCCGATTGGATGGCCCTTCGACTTCAGCCCGCCCGAGGTGTTGACCGGCAAGCAGCCGTCGCGGGCGGTCGCTCCGTCCCTGGTGAGTTGCCAGGCCGTTCCCTGCTCGGCAATCCCCAGCGCCTCCAGTTGCAGGAACTCCAGAATGGTGAACATGTCGTGGAGTTCGACCACGTCGAGGTCTGCCGGACCGCAGTCGGCGGCGTCGTAGGCTCGCTCGGCTGCCGTTTCGACAGCGGCCATCGCTGTTAGGTCCGACCGCTCGTGGATCACCTGGCTCCCGGTTGCGCCCGCGACACCGGCGACGAGAGCGTAGTCGTCGGTCAGTGCCCGGGCGCGCTCCTCAGTCGCGAACAGCAGCGCCGCGCTCCCGTCGGAGATGGGACAGAAATCATACAACCGGAGCGGGTCGGCAATGACCGGCGACGAGAGGGCCTGGTCGACGGTTATCTCCGACTGGAAATGCGCGTTAGGGTTGTCAAGGCCGTTCCGGTGGTTCTTCACGGCGACGCGCGCCAGCGACTCGCGGGGCGCGTCGAACCGCTCAATGTAGTGCCTGGCGGTCAGACCCGCGAAAGAAGGGATTGTCACGCCGTGTTTGTACTCCGCTGGATGGGTAATCGCGGATACTACGTCGGACGCAACCGGCGTCGAGAGGTGGGTCATCTTCTCGCCGCCGACCAGTAGCGACAGGTCGCTCTCGCCCGACGCGACCGAGCGCCAGGCGGCGGCGATGCCTGCCCCGCCGGCCGCCGAAGTCTGCTCGATACCCGTCGCGTAAGCCCGTCCGAGTCCGAGGTCGTCTTTCAGCGCGTTCACCAGCCCGCATTTGGACTCGTAGGCCCCGCCGGACTCAGAGAGGTAGAGGTGGTCGACGGCCCGCGGCGCGACACCCGCATCGTCGAGGCAGTGCGCGCCCGCTGTGGCGAGCAATTCTCGGAGACGCGGCTTTCGGACGCCGAACTCCGTCATCGACGCGCCCACGACGGCGACAGTCATACCCGGGTGGTACCACCCCGTCAACCTATCTTTTTCTATCGGTTGACGGCCCGCGCTCGATAGCCCACTGTGTTACGGTTCCAGCAGGACCTTCCCCCGCGTCCGGCGGTTCTCGACGTGTTCGTGGGCGGCGGCCGCGTCGTCCAGATCGAACACCCGGTCGACCTGAACAGACGCGTCGCCGGCCGATAGCGCCGACAGGACCGGGTCGAACGCGCCGAACACCCGCTGGCGGTCGTGGTCGGCGGCATGGCCGAGGTGATAGCCGACGACGCTGTGGTTCCCGAATATGAGTCTTGGCGTCGAGACACACGGGACCTCGCCGCTGGCGAGGCCGTACGTGACGACGCGGCCACCGGGTGCGAGGGCGTCAAGACTCGCCTCGAAAGCGTCGCCGCCAACGCCATCCAGTACCAGATCGACGCCCGCGCCGTCCGTGGCGGCGTCCACGGCGGCCGTCAGGTCCCGGTCGACGTAATCGATCGTCTCGTCAGCGCCCAGTTCGCTGACGAACGCCCGTTTCTCGGCGGTGCTCGCCGCCCCGAGAACGCTCGCGTCCGTTTGTGTCGCGGCCAACTGGACCGCGGCGGAGCCGACGCCGCCGGCCGCCGCAAGCACGAGGACGGTCTCGCTGCCGCCGAGCCCGCCCCACCCGAACAGCGTGTTGTGCGCGGTCAGCCACTGTATCGGGACGCCGGCGGCCGCACGAAGCGAGAGTCCATCGGGGACGCGCCGAACGCGGTCTTCGCCGGCGACGACCGACTCCGAGTACCCGCCCCGCAGGACGTACGCCATTACCCGGTCCCCCTGTTCGAGAGCGACCCCGTCGCCGGTGGCGTTGACGCGGCCAGCGACCTCGATACCAGGGATGTACGGCGGTGACGGCCCGCCAGGGTACGTGCCGCGGCGCTTGGCGATGTCGGCAAAGTTGACGCCGGCCACGGCCACGCGGATCCGAATCTCGCCGGATCCCGGGTCGGGCCGCGGCTGTGTCGTGGTGGCGAGGACGGACGAGTCACCGTGCTCCGCGACGTGGACGGCTCGCATAGGGCACCGATACACCGGACCCGGGAAAACCACTGTGGAACGGCGCTGCGCGACAGAGAACTACAGCCCGTCAGTGATGTGACCGGCGACCCGCGCAGTCGTGCGGGCGTTCGCGCGTCGGTGATCGAAGACCGTCCGCGCGTCTGCGGCGGCATCCTCGTCCCGACTGAACGCAACGGCCGGGTAACGAACGTCGCTCAGCACGAGCGGTTCGGGCGGGGCCGGCGGGACGCCGTCGGGGCCGCTGACGGGTTCCGGCGAGAGGATGCGGTCGACCTTCGACAGCGGGGCGGAGCCGTCCGCGACAGCCGCCGCGAGCGCGACGAGCCGCCGGACCAACTGGCGGCAGAACCCGCCGGCCGTGAGCCGAACGACGAGGAACTGGCCGTCCCGCGTCCAGTCGATGTCCACCGTCCGCTCGGTTCCGGTGTCGTCCGACGTGAGGTTGTGGAAGTCGTGGGTCCCAGCGAGCGCGTCGACGGCATCGGCCCACCGCTCGTCGTCGACGGGTCGGTCTGCGTCCGTCGGCGCGTACAGGTAGTAGGCGTACGTGCGTTCGGCGGCGTCGTGGGTCGCGTGGAAGCCGTCGGGGACGTCGGCGCCGGCCCACACGCGAACGTCGTCGGGGAGCTCGCCGTTGAACGCCGTCGGCGAGAGCCACGCCGGCGCGTCGAAGGCGACGGTCTGTGCCCGCGCGGACACGCCGGCATCAGTCCGACCGGCAGCGGCGTAGCGCTCGGGCAAGCCGTCGCCGCGCTCGCAAACGCCGAGGCGGACGAGCGCTGAGCGAAGTCGCCCCTCAACGGTGTCGACATCGGGCTGGCGCTGGAACCCGTGATACGGTCGGCCGTCGTAGGCCACGCGATAGGCGCGCATACCGATGTAACGACTGCGAGCCACTTGTCTCGCCCGAATCTCAGTGGCTGGGAAGGATAGACGAACTTAGGCATGCTGAGAACAAAGGAGTGAGTATGTCCAACGCCGCCGCGGCGGATCACGAGTTCCCCCGCCCGCCCGAAACGTTCACCGACCACGACGGGCGGACGGTGACAATCGAGGCCTATGACGGCGACATCGACCCACTGGTGGAGATGTATGCTGACTTCGGGACCGACTCCCGGTCACAGGGCGTGCCACCACGGACTGAAGCAGACATCCGCGACTGGCTGCCAAATCTTGTCGAAGACGGCCTGAACGTCGTCGTCTGGCACGAGGGGCAAGCCGTCGGCCACGCCGTCCTCGTCCCGTACCAAGACACCTCGGAACTGGCGATTTTCGTCCATCCGGACTACCAGCACGCCGGCATCGGCTCACAACTCATCCGCGTGCTCCTTGGATACGGGCAGGAGAACGGGCTCGACCGCGTCTGGCTCTCCGTCTCGAACACGAACCACGTCGCCCGAGCACTGTACGAATCGGTTGGCTTCGAAACAATCGCCAAAGAGCGCGTGGAGATGGAGATGGAGCGGGCACTCTGACCGGCCACCCTTGCGGACGGCCCACACAGCGATAAATAGCGGCCACGCGAAAGTGGTGTATGGACCTCGCCTCGCACCCGGAGACACTGACTTGCAAGGCGTGTGGCACGGTAATCGAGGACGCTGGCTACCTCCCGGCGACCGAGCGGAACGGGACGTACCACCCGCTGGTCGACGCGGCGGTCTGTGACGCCTGTGGCTTCAACGACATCGGAATGGCTGGCTGTGCGCCCGAACTCGACGACGTGGTTGATCCAGGACCGGACGATACGCTTCTGTACGTTCGCCTCACTGACAGTGGCATCGAGGTCGTCAGCGCGAAGGAGTGAAATGTCGAGTGTCTCGCACTGACCGCCCGCCTGCGGTACGGCCCGAATACGATGGCCGTCACTCGGTTTCGAGACTGACTTGTCTGTCGGTCTCACGGACCTCCTTCTCGGTCCCGCTGTTCGCCGAGAGCGATTCGGTCTCAAGCAGGCGGTCAAGTCGCCGCTCGAACTCGCTGTCGGTCAGTTCGCCGCGGGCGTAGCGCTCGCGGAGGTGGTCGACCGGGTCCACCGGCGACTCCGCTGGGGCAGTTACGGCGGTTTCGTCCGTCTCTGACTCGTTCTCCGGGGACTCAATCATCGGCAGTTCCGAACCCAACAGGGCGACGAGCGGGGCCAGAATGAACCAGCCGAGGATTATCGACACCGGTGCGATGACGTTGCCGAGGCCGGCCGCCCCGCCGAGCATGGCGACGCCCGTCGACAGTATCACGATGGCGGCGACGAGCTTCCACCTCGGGAGGGCGATGGAGGGGAGCTGCATGTCGGACAATCAACACGGCGGTCGCAAAAAGCTACTGTCGTCGGTCGGCCTCTCGGCCGCGCTATTCCGTGAAGTCCTCGAACGTCGGCCGTTCGTGGTCGCCGGGGAACTCCGAGAGCGGGACGCTGACCTGCTCGCCGTCGTCCATCTCCTTGAGCGTCACCTCGTCGTTTTCCAGGTCCTGTTCGCCGATGATGACGACCGTCTCGGCGTTGATGCCGTCGGCGTAGCCCATCTGCGCGCCGAAGGAGCGGTCGGCGACGTCGCTCTCGACGACGTGGCCGCGCTCGCGCAGGTCCCGGGCGATGCGGGCCGCCGTCGGCCGCGTGTCGCCCACCTGCAGGACGTAGTAGTCCGTCGACAGCTCCTCGGCGGGCCAGACGCCGGCCCGCTGGCAGAGCAACTGAAGGGTGGCGTGGCCGGGCGCGAAGCCAACGGCCGGCGTCGACTGGCCGCCGAAGCCCTCGATGAGGTCGTCGTAGCGGCCGCCGCCGAACACCGAGCGAGAGACCTCGCCCGTCGAATCGAAGCACTCGAAGACGACGCCGGTGTAGTAGTCCAGCCCGCGCGCGGTCGTCAACGAGACGGTGAGGTGCTCGCGGACGCCGAAGTCCTCGGCCGCGTCGAGCACTGCCTGAAGATTGTCGGTCGCCGCGCGGACGTCCTCGGAGCCGGTGAGGTCCGCGAGCGCGTCGATTTCCTCGGCGTCAATCTGCAGCATCTCGTCGAACTTGTCGGCCTGCCCGTAGTTGAGCCCCGCTTCGACGAGCGCATCGAGGTAGTCGTCGTGGTCGACCTTCGCCCGCTTGTCGACCGCGCGTATCGCCTCGGGCACGTCCACGTCGGCCCCGAAGGACTCCAGCACGCCAGCGAGGATGTCCCGGTGGGAGACGCGGATCTCGAAGTCCTCGCCCGTTAGCCCGAGGTCGGTGAGCATGTCCACGGCGACGGCCAGAATCTCGGCGTCGGCCGTCGGCTCCGCCGACCCGAAGATGTCGACGTTAGTCTGGTAGAACTCCCGGAACCGGCCCTGCTGGGGCTCCTCGTAGCGCCAGAACGGCCGCGTCGACACCCACTTGATTGGCTTCGAGAGCTCCTGTTGCTTGGCGACGAACATCCGTGCGACGGTCGGCGTCAGCTCCGGCGTGAGCGCGACCTCGCGCCCGCCCTTGTCCTCGAAGCTGTACAGTTCCTCGACGATCTCCTCGCCGCTCTTGTCGACGTACATCTCGGTCGGCTCGAGAGCCGGCGTGCCGATCTCCCGGAAGCCGTAGCGCTGTGCGACGTCTTCCAGCGTGTCCATGGCCCACCGCCGAGCCTGCATCTCCTCGGGGTAGAAATCACGAAAGCCCTTGACGGAGTCGTACATGTCCGCGTCTACAGCGAGGGCGCGCTTGAACCTGTTCGTTCACGCCGGCCGTGACCCTCGAACACGCGCCAATACCTACCGGTAGAGACCCACTAAGACGCCGAAACACTGCTGGTTTCGCCGACAGTCTGTCCATAACAGGGATATCGACTACCACGCGCTGGCGGCGATAGCGATAGAGACCGGCTATACGGAGATGGTACGCGTTAGAGAGCCGACAACAAAGGGAGACTCTGACGGGCGTGTCTGTATGGGATGGGCAGTGAATCGGTGGACGCCGCGCGGGGTGAGACAGTGACGCAGCGATTCGAGACGGGGGTTCGAGCACTCGACCGGAAGCTCAACGGCGGCATTCCGACTGGAAGCCTCGTCACGCTGCTTGCCGAACCGGCGAGCCAGGCGGAGCTGTTTCTCTCCGAGTTCGTCGCCCGGCAGGAGACGGTGTATCTCTCCGGCGAACAGGCACCGACGACGGTCACTTCGGCACTGCGGTCCCAGCGGGGGACCTACGACGATCTCGCAGTCAGCCAACTGGATCGGGAGGCCCCGGTCAGCGATGCGCTCGCCCACGTCGAGGGGCTCACCGAAGAGTCGCTCCTCGTCGCCGACCCGGTCGAACCGCTTGAGCGCGCGGACACGGGAGAGTTTCGGGCCTTCCTCGAAACGCTGCAGGCCAGACTCGCACAGACTGACAGCGTCGCGGTCCTGTACGCGCTCAAACACAGCGCCACGCCGCCACAGCGCCACCGGACAGAGTACACGAGCGACATCGTGTTCGACCTCGAAACGAAGCGAAACGACGACGCTATCGAAAACAGGCTCTTCGTCCCGAAGTTCCGCGGGGGCCGGGCGCTCACCGAACCGATATGCCTCGACCTCACAGATCGCATCAGCGTGGACACCAGCCGGGACATCGCCTAATCTGACGAACGCACGCGCAGGACTCGAACCGCCGACGGCTACCGCAGGCCCTGCACGCGGGACTGCGTGTGCTCGGGGAATACGTCGGCCACGGCACCCTCGCCGTAGCGCTCCCGCAGGAGCGCGCGGAGTTCGACCTCGTAGTCGGCCTTCGGAATCTCGGCGCTGGGACCGCTCTCGACGATGAGTCGGTCGGCGGCCATCGCGTCGATAGCGCCGCGGCCGATGCCAGCAAGCGGCGCGAGGTAGTCCACGCCGAAGCGATCCTCGACGCTTTGTGCGAGCGGGCGGCCCACCGTCGGCACCCGGTCGTCACGCCGGGTGCCGTCAGCGACGGCGTCGAGTGTGTCGATACCGTCGGCGCCTGCGACCCAGTCAGCGCTGGCGACGGTTTCGACGGCGTGCTCGTGGACCTGCTGGATGCCGTTCCGCGGATAGCCGTCGTCGTACATCTGTTCGACGGCATCGTGGGCCACGTTCGGGTCCAGATCGACCGTCGCGTGGTCGAAGCCGACGGCCGACGCGCTCTCCCGAGCGGGGTCGGTGTCACAGACGCGAAAGGAGCCGCTGACGAGCGTCACGTCGTAAAAGGGGTCGAGCAAGAGCGCCGCCAGCGTCGAGTCCTTGCCCCCGCTGTACAACAGGGCACACTCCATCTACCGGCGCTTGATGTCGAAGCTCTTGGAGTCGGGCGTCAGCTCCGAGAGGAGCTCCTTCATCTGGTCCTCGTCGATCCGGCCCTGCACGCGGCCGCTCTGAGCCAGCGCGACGACCTGCTGTTCGATCTGCTCCCCGACCTGCGGTTTCGACATCTTGACCGTGTTGAGCCGCTTGCGTGCGCCGTCGGTGAGGTTCTGCTTGAGGACTGCCTGCTTCTGGGCGTCGGCCTGCTGCTTGGCCGCCTCCTGCGCCTCGCCCTCGTCTCCCTGCTGTTCCTTGAGCTGCTCCATCTTCTTTTTCCGGAGTTCTTCGAGTTCCTCCTCGCTGGGGTCGCCACTCATAGTTGTATGAAAGTACTGGAGTCGGTCGGAAAACGATTTCGGAGCAGGGGCTACGGACCGACTGAAAAACAGCGAGAAAGGCGTCAGTTACGCGTAGCGTTCGAGCTCCGGACGGTCGAGTTCCGTCAGGAGGTCGCCTGCGGTGTCGTCGAGGAGACTGCGGCCCTCGCCGGTGATGCGGCGGCCGTCGTTCTCGCTGGTCTCGACGTAGCCAGCGTCTTCGAGCTGCTGGAGCGCCGTCCGGATGATGTTGCCCGAGCCCTTGGTCTTCTGGTGGGGGCGGACGCGGTAGCGGGTCGTTCCCTGCTTCGAGGTGCCGTACTCGGAGCGGAGGGCGTTGACGCCGACGGGGCCGTCGACGGCGACCTTCCGGAGGAGACTGGCCGCGCGTCGCGCCCAGAAGTCTTCCTGCTCAGGAGGGAGTTCGCGGTCGACGCCGGTCTTGGTGTACTCGGCCCAGTCCGGCGCTTCGATGTCGTCTTCGTCTGCGAGCGTCTCCGTGAGTGCCTCGATGAGTTCCTCAGGGGGAACGTCGTAGAGTGTAGCCATTGCAGATTTCTTTCCGTCGCCGTCATTTAAACGCGTCGTTCGCAGTCGGCGGGCGTGAACCGTTCACTCGCCCGTAGGGCAGCGATGATGCCACCCACCTCCAGTTGTGAACGGTCGTCACTCTTCGGGCGATGCGGCCCGGTCGACGCCGAGCGCGGTAGCGACGCCGCCACCGATGACCGTCGGCAACAGGTAGCTCCCGACGCGGTGGATCAACACCGCCGAGGTGGCGAGGGCGGCCGAAACCGTGGCTGTCGAGACCAGTAGCGTCACGAGAACCGTTTCGATAGCGCCGGACCCACCGGGGAGCGGCACGACGCTGGCGATGCTCGCGACGGGGACGACGAGCAGGACGACCTCGACCGGCACCGGCGTCCCCACGGCGTACAGCGATGTCCACAGCGAGGCCGATAGACAGGCCCAGCCGAACGCCGAAAGCCCAAAGGTCTGGAGGACTGTCCGCCGGTCCGTCGCGATGCGTTCGATGGCTGAGAAGAACCCCTCGATTCGCCCCTCGATGTTGGCCGCGGACGGCGGTGACCACCGGGGCACGATATCCGACAGCGTAGCGAGGGCCGGTGCGACACCGCGAGTGATCGCCGCCTGAACACGGTACCGGTGTCGCCAGCCCAGGACAGCGGCAATGGGGATACCGACCGCGAGTACGGCGACAGCACCGGCGGCAAACGCCAGGTTTCGGGTCAACTGGACCGCACCGGCGGCGACAAACGTGAAGCCGACGATGGCGTAACCGACCGACGGCAGAAAATGGACCGTGTCGACGGTGGCGATAGCCGCCAGCCCGGTCTCGTACTCGGTGTCGGCGGCCGTCGATATCAGCAGCGCGCTCAGTGGCTCGCCACCGGCCTGACCGAAGGGCGTGACGTTGTTCGAGAACACGGCGGCGACGAACACGAGAACGGCAGTGTGTGGCGCCACCGGCGCTCCGAGCGCTTGCAGCACCGTCCACAGCGCCAGCCCCCACGAGACGAGCCAGAGCATGGCGATGCCCGCGACGGCGAGAAGCGCCCCCGGATCTGCCGTCGTGAGCGCGTCCAGCGTCTCGCCGATGCCGACGAGCCACACCAGCCCCGCGAGGACGGCGAGCGCCGCCGCGAACCCGGCGACCGTCGCTAACCGGTTCCCATCCATGTGGATGGGATTGTCAGTCTCCGGTTTCAACCCACCGACCCTGTCCCGCCAACCGATATCCGCGGGGGTTTTGCCCCGGGACACCGACGACCGAGTATGGACGAGCGGGCTGCACTCGCCGACCTCGCCGACCGGCTTCCCGACGCGGGCGACGACTGCGCCGTCGTGGACGGGCAGGTCATCACGACCGACATGCTCCACGAGCGGACGGACTTCCCGACGGGGACGACCCGCTACACGGCCGGCTGGCGGGCCGTCGCCGCCTCGCTATCGGACGTGGCCGCCATGGGAGCCGACGCGAGCGCCGCGGTGGCTGCGTACGGCGCACCGTCGTTCGAAGCGGACGAACTCGCGGCGTTCGTCGACGGCGCACAGGACGTGTGTCACGCGGTCGGCGCGGAGTACGTCGGCGGTGACCTGGACAGCCACGACGAGTTCACCGTCGCGACGACAGCTATCGGGGCCACCGCGGACCCGGTCCGGCGTTCGGGCGCGACACCCGGCGACGCGGTCTGTGTCACCGGAACGCTGGGCCGGTCAGCCGCCGCCCTCGAACTGTTCGACCGGGGCGACACTGGCCGGGCGAACGAGCTGTTTCAGTTCGAACCCCGCGTGCGTGCAGGCGTCGCACTCCGAGCGCACGCGACGGCGATGATGGATTCGAGCGACGGCCTGGCCCGCTCGCTCTACCAGTTGGCCGAGGCCAGCGGTTGTGGGTTCGCTATCGAGGAACCGCTCCCGATAGACGCGCAAGTCGACGCGCTCACCGAGACGCCACAGGAACGACGGGAGCTGGGCGTGTTCTTCGGCGAGGACTTCGAGCTGGTCTGTACGCTGCCCGAGTCCGACGTGTCCGAGGCCAGACAGGCCGTGCCGTGCCCGCTCCACCGGATCGGAACGGTCACCGAGCGCGGCGTCACGCTCGACGGGGAGGCGCTTCCGGACCGCGGGTACTCACACTGAGAACGGCCAGACCGCGACGCGAGCTAACGGTCAAATCGCACTTATCTCGAACGGAACCGGCGTGAAACAGGCCAGTCCCAGTAGGAAGGTAAACAGGCCCAGGAGCATCCGCCGTCGGTCCAGCGTCGCGTCCACGGTCGGTCTGGCGGGACCAGCATACGCGAGCCCAGTAGCGAACAGGCCCCAGAACACCCACAGCCCCCAGACGCCGAAGCCGACCGGCGGCGGGTCACGGGTGAAATACAGGTAGCCGGCGAGTGCGAACAGCGCGCCGGGAACGGCGGCGGCGACGGTTTCCTGGCGCTGTCCGACGATGGACCGCACGATGTGGCCACCGTCGAGTTGCCCGACCGGGAGCAGATTCAGGAACGTGAAGAACATCCCGGCCCAGCCGGCGAACACGATCGGGTGGACCGACTCGCCGGGACCGACCTCGGTCCCGAGTCCCAGCGTGTTCACCAGGGCCTCCAGCGCCTGGAACAGCAGCGGATAATTGAACGTGATGATGACGCCGGTGTCGCTGTTTGCCACGCGTTCCGGAACCGTAATCGGGTCTATCGAGAGGCCGATGACGGTGACGACGGTCGTCGCGACGAGGCCGGCGAGCGGGCCGGCGACGCCAATGTCGAACAGCGCCGTTCGGTTGGGGATGCGCCCGCGGATGTTGATGACCGCCCCCATCGTCCCGAGGTACGAGGGGAACGGGATGAAATAGGGGAGCGTCACGTCGACGCCGTGGTAGCGGGCCGCGGCGTAGTGGCCCAGTTCGTGGATACCGAGTACGCCGAGCATCGCGACCACGAACGGCCAGGCCTCGAAAATCCGAAGCGGTGCCTCAGCGACCGGAATGTAGTACCAGGCGCTCGCCCCGACGTAGAGGGTAGAAGCGATGGTCGCGAGCAGGAGCCCGATGTTGAGCCACGGGATGCCGCCAGCGCCCGTGTCGGCAGGCTCCGCCACCAGCGCGTACTGGTTCGGGCGCGGCTTCAACGCATCACCGGAGGCAGTAATCGAATCATCGACCGCTGGACCACCGACAACAGTAGTTCCACCGTTGCTCGTCGCAGTAGTCGCATCGGTCGATTCGGGGTCGAGTTCTTCGAGTCGAACGTCGTAGCCCCGCTGTCGGAACACCGGCCTGAGTTGCTCAGCGACTGCGTCCGGAGGCACCAGCGGGTCGCCGATGTACTTGACAGTTCCGCCCGTCCGCCGCACTGACGAGACGGAAAACACGCCGGCCAGTCGGTCAGGCGACGGCGGATCGGCGGCGGAACCACTCATCGACTATGCGTAAATGGTGCGTGCACAAATACTCCGCGAACGATCACACGGCTGGCAGGTGAAACCGTCCGAGAAATGTACGCGGGGACCAGTCGCCTACGCCGGCTCGATACGCCAGGTGGTCGCGCTCGTGTACGACCACTTCTCGACATTGATCTCGGATGCGCTGTCCTTGAGCTTGACCATCAGGGCACCGATCTCCTTGGGAGAGAGACCGACTTCGTCAGCGATGAACTTGCTCTTGAAATACATCTCGCCGTCACTTGCCTTCTCTGCGAGGAACGACTTCAGTCGCTCTTCTTTGGAGGGCTCTTCCTCGCCGGAGGGCGTTGCAGTAGCGCTCATCTTTGTCACCTCACTTCTCCGTAACCCCGCCGGGAGTATATAAAGGAAGGAACCTTCAGGTCACTTCGGTCACTTTCAGGACAAATCGAGCTAAAACGCATTTTTTACGACGCTTTTAGATTCTTTTAGACGTTTTACAAAGCTTTCTCATCCCATGGATTGCTTCTCGTGTCGGCGTGCTTTGAACGGTCTGTAAAAGAGGAATATCACCTTCTGGGGCACCAGTAAACGGCATATTTCGCCGATAGAGTGGCAGAACCGTCAGACGCGTGTCAGCGCGTCAGGCACGCGTCACACGGTTGTCTGCTCCGAGCCCAGTCGACAGCAATCGCTGTGGGGACCAGAAAGGACGACCTAGAGAGACGGCGACCAGTGGCCTTGACAACCCTTAAGAGTGCATCGCGGTTACGGCGGGCTAATGAAAGTCGTCGTCTCCATTGGCGGAAGCGTACTGGCCCCGGACCTCGACGCGGACCGGGTCGCCGCCTACGCCGATGCCATCCAGTCGCTCGATGCACAGGGGCACACGCTCGGAACCGTCGTCGGCGGCGGACCGACCGCCCGCGACTACATCGGCAGCGCTCGTGACCTCGGCGCGAACGAGATCGAACTCGACCAGCTCGGCATCGCCGTCACGCGGTTGAACGGCCGGCTGCTCATCGCCGCCCTGGACGACCGCGCGGCACCGACGCCTGCTGAGAGCTACGACGAGGGCCGGGAAGCCATCCGTCGCGGGGACATCCCCGTCCTCGGCGGCATCGTCGCGGCACAGACCACCGACGCCGTGGCGGCCGCCTTCGCGGAGTACGTGGGCGCGGACCTGCTCGTGTACGCGACGTCGGTCCCAGGCGTCTACGACGCCGACCCGAACGAGGACGACGACGCGACGCAGTTCGACGAACTCGGCGCGGACGAACTCGTCGACGTGATCGCCGACATCGAGATGGACGCCGGCAGCAGCGCTCCCGTAGATCTGCTCGCCGCGAAGATCATCCAGCGGTCCGGCATCCGGACAATAGTGCTCGACGGTACCGACCCCGAACGCGTCGTGCGCGCGGTCGAGGACGGCGAGTTCGAAGGGTCCGAGATCCTCCCGGAGGCATAGATGGCGGAAGACCCCTACGAGGTCGGCCGCGGCGGTGGCCGTGCCTTCTGGGCCGACTCCGTCGCCGACGCTATCGAGGCGCGCGACCCCGACGAGCCGATAGTCATCAAGGGCGGCGTCTCCCCCTCGGGTGTCCCCCACATCGGCCACTTCAACGAGATTATGCGGGGCTACTACGTCGCCGAGGCCCTGCGGGACCGCGGCCGCGAGGTCCGGCAGGTGTTCACCGCAGACGACAAGGACCGACTCCGGGCGGTGCCCCGCCAGCTCGCCGACCTCGACTGGAACGTCGTCGGCCTCGGCGAGGTCGACGCCGGCGCGCTCGGGCGGAACCTCGGAAAGCCGTACACGGACATCCCGGACCCCTTCGGCTGCTGTGACTCCTACGGTGCCCACTTCACGACGCTCCTGCGAAAAAGCGCCGAGCTGGTCGGGGTGGACGTGGAGTTCGTCTCGAACACCGAGCTGTACGCCGACGGCGAGTTCGAGCCCGTGACGCGGCGCGTGCTGGAACGCGCCGATCGGGCCCGCGACGTACTCGCAGAGTACCAGAACAAGGTCGACGACGACTACGTCCCGTTCCTGCCCCAGTGTGCCGACTGCGGGAAGATAACCGAGGGCGTCACGGCGGTCGACCTCGACGCCGGAGAAGTCGAATACGTCTGTGAGGACGTCGAGGCCGGCGATCAGACCATCGAGGGCTGTGGCCACGAGGGGACGGCGACGCTCCGGGACGGAAAGCTCCCGTGGCGCTTCGAGTGGCCCGCCCAGTGGGAGATTCTGGGCGTCGACTTCGAGCCCTTCGGCAAGGACCACGCCGAGGGCTCCTGGCCCTCCGGCGAAGACGTCGCCGAGAACGTGCTGGACATCCAGCCCCCGGTCCCGATGGTGTACGAGTGGTTCACGCTCGACGGCGAACCGCTCTCCTCCTCCTCGGGCAACGTCATCACCGTCGACGAGGTGCTCGATATCCTCGAACCGGAGGTGTTCAAGTACTTCTTCGTGAAGGACCCCCGGAAACAGCGGGACTTCTCCGTCGAGAACGTCGACCAGCTCGTCGACGAGTTCGACCGGTTCGAGCGGCGGTACTTCGGAGAGGCCGAGGCCAGCGAGGACGACGCGGAACTCGCCGAGCGAGCCTATCCGATGGTCGTGGACGAACCGCGTGAACAGCGGGTTCGAATCCCCTACACGTTCGCCGCCGTGCTCGGGATGACCGACGACCCGGCGCTTCGGGAACAGATCGCCCGGAAGGAGGGCCACATCCCGGATGACGCACCAGAGTGGGCCGTCGAACAGGCGCTCGCCCGCGTCGAGCGCGCCCAGGAGTGGGCCAGCCGCACTGACAACGAATTCAACTACGAACTCAAGCGAACCGAGATTCCGGACGTGTCCTTCGACGACGAGACGGCGGCCGCGCTGGACGAACTGGCCGATTTCATCGCCGAGGGCCACGACGGCGAGGCGATTCAATCCGAAATCTACGAGACGGCGAAGCGAAACGACATCGATATCGGCGAGTTCTTTTCAGCCGGTTACCAGCTCCTGTTCGACGACACCGAAGGCCCGCAGCTCGGGACGTTCATCGCGAAACTGGATCAGGAGTTCGTCGTGGAGCGGCTCCGCCGGAACGAGTAGTCCCGGGGTAGGCGGGTCCTACCCACCCGTAACAGCCTATTGAAACGGCGACTTCAGGGCGACTGTTCCTGCGTGTCTACCCGTTCGAACATCGGTCCGAGACGCTCGTCGTAGCAGTCCTGACAGACGTACGCGTCGATGACGCCAGTCTCGCTGTGAGTGTGAATCATCGCGTGGACGGTAGCGTCGAACGGGACCGTCTCGCCACAGATACCGCAAGTTTCTGGCATTGTCCGGCACCTGCTTGGGATACGTTCGCACGATACATAGAACGGGTGGTTCGTACACTCTCTCAAGTCAACGGGGCGTCACCAGTACGGGGACGTCAGCGGTTCGGAGAAGTTGCGACGTGACGCTACCGAGCAGCTGGCGCTTCAGGTTCGAACGGCCGTGAGACGCGATAACGACGAGGTCGATGTCCCGGTCGGAAACGTACTCACGGATACCGGTGGCGACACCGTCGAGCGAGGTCGTCCGTTCGACGGCGGTTTCAACCGATACGTCCGGGGCCGTTCTTTTGAGTTCGTCAGCGGTTGCTGCGACGGCGTCACGCCCGTTCTCTTCCAGTCGTTCGATGAACGTCTCGTTTAGCCCGCCGGCGTTGAACGCCCCGCCGGCGGCCTGGATATCGACGACGTTGAGGACGTGTACTGTCGCGTCGTAACAGTCTGCAACCGCCGAACCGTGTCGTGTCGCCGTTTCGGCGTTCGCGCTGCCGTCAGTCGTGACGAGTATCCGCGAGTAATCGAATCCGGTAGTTCCCGTCTCCTCCGCCCCCGAAACGACGAGCACAGGCAACGCAGTTCGGTGCAGGACCTGTTCAGTAACCCCGCCGAGGAGGCGCTTCCCGAGGCCGGTCATTCCCTGTCGACCGAGGACGATGAGTCCTGCGTCGGTTTCGCGGGCGTACTCGTCGATCTGCACGCTCGGTTTCCCCGCCAGAAGTTCCGTCGTGACAGGGTGGCCGATATCGGCGGCGAGCGATTCGATGTCCGCGAGGACGGACTCACCGTGTTCGCGGAGATGTCCGCTTTCGCGGTCCGTTCGCGTGAGCCTACGTGCTCGCTGGTCGACGACGTGAACCGCCTCGGCCGTTGCATCAAAGTCCCTGGCCAGTGCGAGGCCGCGCCGCGCGGCTGCCGTGGATTCGTCGCTCCCGTCGACGGGAATGAGAATGTGGTCGTACATTGTGTGGTCGTTTGCGGCGCGGTCACTTCACCGTTGGCCGCTGGGCGGCGACGGTGTGTCCCAAACCAAACCCTCTTGCTTGGCTAAACCTAGTTTCGGGTAAATGGTGAGTACGCTGACGTGGGTCCTTGCGGGCCTTGTCGCTTACACCCTCCTCGCGATGGCGCTACGGACCCGCGGCGTTGTCCCCGATTATATCCGTTTTAGCGGCCCGATTACGACGATCCACACGCAGAAGGGCAAGGCCGTGCTCGACTGGCTCGCACGGCCAAAGCGGTTCTGGCGGGCCTGGGGAAACCTCGGCGTCGGGTTCGGACTCGTGGTGATGGTCGGCTCCTTCCTCCTCGTCGCGCTCGGGGCCTACCAGGCACTCGTCAACCCACAGCCCTCCGCACTGAACGAACCGCGGAACGCGCTGGCGATCCCCGGCGTTAACGACTTCCTCCCGCTGTCGGTCGCACCCGAAATCGTGCTCGGGTTGTTGCTCGGCCTCGTCGTCCACGAGGGCGGCCACGGGCTCTTCTGTCGCGTCGAGGACATCGACATCGAGTCGATGGGGCTGGCCTTGCTGGCGATCATCCCCATCGGCGCGTTCGTCGAACCCGACGAAAACGAACTCCTGCGCTCTGATCGCGGCGCCCAGGCCCGAATGTACACGGCCGGCGTGACCAACAACTTCGCGCTCGCGATCATCACGCTCCTGTTGCTGTTCGGGCCGGTCGCCGGCGCTATCGCCGTCGTCGACGGCGTGCCAGTCGGGAGCCCGATCAACGGAACCCCCGCCGCTGATGCGGGTATCGAGTCAGGCGATGTTATTACGGCGGTCAACGGCCAGTCGGTCGAGAACCAGCAGGAACTCGAATCGGTGCTCGCCGAAAGCGACGCACAGACTGTCGAAGTGGCCCGTAAGGATGCCGAAACAGTCACCGTCGAGCGGTCCGTCGTCGTCTCGGCGGCCCTCCAGAGCGCGCCGCTTGGAACCGGTGAGACGATTGTCTCTGTCAACGGGACTGCCGTGGCTACCAGCAGTGAGTTCGAACAGGCGGCTCGAAACCATCCCGTTGCGACAGTCGAAACTGAGTCCGGGGAGACGGTCACGACCCCGCTCGGCGCATACGTCTTGGTCGCCGAGGACGGCCCGCTCGCCGGGGAAGGGGCACCGAGCGGCGAAGGCATGATAATCACCGAGGTCAACGGGGAGCGAACGCACAGCGGAACGGCGCTGATGCAGGCGCTTGAGGGCGGCGAACCCGGTGACCAGGTGTTGATCACCGGCTATGTCGACGGTGCACGCGAAACCTACGAGGTGACGATGGCCGAGAGCGAGCAGGTCGACAACGGAATCATCGGCGTCAGCATCCAGCAGGGTATCAGCGGCATCCAGGTCAGCGACTTCGGCATCGACGCCTACCCCGCGGCTGCGTTCCTCGAATTCATCGGCGGGTCCCCGGACGAACCCACGTCAGTCTCCGAGTTCTCGTTCGCCCAGCGGATTTTTAGCACCCTCTTGCTCCCCTTCATCGGCGTCGCCGGCGGGTTCGGCTACAACTTCGCCGGCTTCACCGGCATCGCGACGAACTTCTACACCGTCCAGGGCCCGCTCGGGGCGCTCGGAACGACGCCGGTGTTCCTGCTCGCGAACGTCCTGTTCTGGGCCGGCTGGATCAACCTCGTCATTGGCCAGTTCAACCTCATCCCGACGTTCCCGCTCGACGGCGGCCACATCCTCCGGGCCGCGACCGAGTCGTTCGTTTCGCGGCTCCCCGTCTCGGACGGGCGGCGGGTGACGACGGCCGTCTCAATCGCGATTACGGTGTCAATGATCAGCGGCCTCCTGTTGATGGTGTTCGGGCCGCGGCTGCTGACCTGATACGGACTGCTGTCCCTGTTTCTCTCGGCGACCGCCCGACTAGCGGCGGTCGATGTGAATCTGACGTACAGGAGTCCGTCTAACATGGTCGGGGTTTCGTTACCCATTTACTCCCCGCCGCGAAAGCCGAGCGTATGTTCCTGCAGCTCCGTGCGGAGGTCGAGGACGCCCTCGCCGACGCACTCACAGCCCTCGACCTGCCGGCCGAGGACCTCGGTATCGAGGAGCCGCCGGAGGACGTCGACGCCGTGTTAGCGTCGAGCGTCGCCTTCCGGCTGGCCGGCGAGGTCGGTACCGCGCCGCCGAACGTCGCCGGTGACATCGCCGGGGCGATCCACGCCGACGACCTCACCTACGTCAGCGACGTGACGACACAGGGGCCGTACGTCAACTTCCTCCCGAGCGAGGCGTACTTCGCCGAGACGCTCGAGTCCGTCACAGACGGCTCGTTCGGGCGGCTCCCCGACCGCGACACCAGCGTCGTTGTCGAGCACACCTCCGCGAACCCGACCGGCCCGGTCCACGTCGGACGAGCGCGCAACCCTATCATCGGCGACGCCGTCGCCCGCGTGCTCGATTACGCCGGCTACGACGTCGACCGCCACTACTACGTCAACGACGCGGGCCGCCAGATCGCCGTGTTCACCTGGGCCTACGAGACCTTCGACGAGGATGACCTGCCCGAACCCGAACGGGAGTCCCCGGAGTACGAGATGGTCCGGTACTACCGCAAGGGCAACACCGTCCTCGAAGAGGGCGACCCGGAGGAGGTCGAGGCGGCGGAGGCCGAGGTCCAGTCGATTCTGCAGGGCCTCGAAGACGGCGACGAGGAGACCTACGAGCGCGTCGCCGAAGTCGTCGACACCGTGCTGGGCGGGATGCAGAGCACGCTCGGCCGCCTCCCGGCCGAGTTCGACGAGTTCGTCAAGGAGACGCGGTTCATGCGCAACGGCGACACGGACGACCTGGTCGACCGGCTGAAGGACCTCGACTGCGCCGTCTACGAGGAGGACGCCTGGCAGCTTGACCTGCCCGACTTCGAAAAGAACCTCGTGTTCCTGCGCTCCGACGGAACCTCGCTGTACACCACACGGGATCTGGCCCACCACGAGTGGAAGTTCGACACCTACGACCGCGCCGTCACGGTGCTGGGCGAAGACCACAAGCTGCAGGCCGACCAGCTCTCGGCGGCGCTGGAACTGCTCGACAACGACACCGACCAGCTCCGGCAGGTGTTTTACTCCTGGGTGAACCTCCCCGAAGGCGGGATGAGCACGCGCGAAGGGACCGGTATCGACCTCGACGACCTGCTGGATGAAGCTATCGACCGCGCGCGCGAAGAGGTCGAGTCCCGACTGGACGACCGGACCCGCGGCGACCTCGACGAGGACGACATCGACCGCATCGCCCGACAGGTCGGTATCGGCGCGGTGCGCTACGACATCGTCTCGAAGCAGCCGACGAAGGGCATCACCTTCGAGTGGGACCGCGCGCTGGACTTCGAGGCCCAGTCCGCCCCCTACGTCCAGTACGTCCACGCGCGCTGCTGTGGTATCCTGGGCGACGTGGAGGCCGACATCCCAGCCGAACCCGACCTCGACCCGCTGTCGGAACCGGAAGAGCGGGACCTGCTCCGCGAACTAGCCCGGTTCCCCGCCGTCATCGAGGCGGCCGCGGACGACCTGACGCCTCACACCGTCGCCACCTACACCCGCGACCTCGCCGAAACGTTCAACGCCTTCTACCGGGAGTGTCCGGTTCTCGACGCCGACGACGAGACCCGCGCCGCACGGCTGGCCCTCGTCGACGGGACCCGGACCACGATTGCGAACGCCCTCGACGCGCTGGGCGTCGAAGCGCCGACCTCGATGTAGGTGCGGTCTGTGTCGGGTATCCGGTGTGACGGACGCGATTGCCGCGGAAAATCCGTCGAGCCGGCCTATTTCTGCAGGAACGCGTCGACTTCCGCTGCGATCAGGTCGGGTGCCTCGGCGGGGCCGCTGTGGCTGACGGCGTCAAACTCGACGAATCGGCTGTGGGGGAGTGCGTCGTGAACGTCCCGGGCACTCTGCCGGAGGAAGTCCGGCCCGCCGGTGCCAGACAGAACGAGAGTCGGTGCGTCGACATCCAGACGGTCGGGGAGCCGGTACTGTTCGACGGATCGGTTCATCCGGACGACCTCCTCGGCGAGGTCCACGCAGTCGGGCCAGACGGGCCACTCCGCCAGCCAGGCGTCGAGGTCGTCGATACCGTCGGGGTGGAGGACCTGTTCGACGTAGCGTTTCACCGCTTCCTCGCGCTCCCCGTCCCGTATGAGCGACGCCATGCGGTCGGCGAGGTCAGCGTCCGCCCGATACTCGGCGGGAAGCACCGCCGGTTCGTACGCGATGACCGCCTCGACCGGTGTATCCGTCGCAGCCTCGATGGCGGTGAGCGCGCCGTACGAGTGCCCGAACAGGATCGGGTCGCCGTCGACAGCGTCGGCAAGCGCCCGGACATATCGGACCTCGCGATCCAGCACCTCGTCGGCATTCGTTTCCGCGGGGGAGTCGAGACAGGTCCCGAACCCCGGGCGCTGCGGGACGACAGCGCCGTATTCCTCGAACTGTGCGATGACTGGGTTCCAGTACTCCCTGGGAGCCATCCCGCCGTGCAGGAGGAGAAGTGGCTGGCCGTCGCCGTAGCGCTCGAACTCGAATTCAATCTCATCTACGGACTGTGTCGGCTGCATACAACAGTGCGGTCGAGCGCAGTCGGGCTAAGCCGTTCTCTCAGTGGTTGGGCCGTTTAAGTGAGGGGCGAAACGAGGACGGCAGCCACGCCGACGCTCTGTTTCGACAGGCGCTTCAGCGTCGGCAGAGAGCGATGCCGTATGGGGCTCGTCGCAGAATTTCAGATCGGCTGTGAAGCGCTGCCGCTCGTGTCGGTCGCGGATGCGGTCCCCGAAGCGTCGATTACCCTCTCCCTGCAGTACAACCATGGCCGCCGCCCGCGGTTCCTCGCTACCGTGACGGGCGGGTCCGAGCAGGCCATCGAGCGGGCATTCACTGATGCCTACGACATACAGGAGTGGACGCGAATCGGGACAGCCGGCGACTCCCGACGGTATCAGGTAGTGCCGGCGCTGAGCTTCGAGGAGCAACTCGGTGGCCAAATCGACGACCTCGACGGGCTCGAAGCACTCGCCGCGGCAGACGCCATCATCGAACGGATAACCGTGACCACAGACGGGTGGGAGCAAATGGGCTGGTTCGCCGACCGAGCGGCGTTCACCGAGTTTTCCTCGTTCTGGCAGCGGAACGCGGAGTTCAGACTGGAGCGGCTGACTCGGGATGCGGAGCCGAAGTCGCCCGGTAACGGACTCACTGACAGGCAACTGGAAGCGCTGCGGACGGCGTACGAGTTGGGGTATTTCGAGATTCCGCGGCGCACATCGCTGGACGCCGTGGCGCAAGAACTGGACATCTCTGCGTCGTCGCTCTCCGAGCGACTGCGCCGGGCACAGACCCAGCTCATTCAGGAAACGGTCGCGACCCTGTGGCCACCGCTCCCGGAATGAGTTGGCACGATGAGACCGAGACAGTGTGACCGAGCGAACCGGCGACGGGAGTGAAAATCAGTTAAACAGACCGAAGACACCGCCGGAGTCCTCGTCGTCGTCGACATCGGAGGTGCCCTCGGTCTCGTCGAGGAACCACTCGTCGTCGAGTATCGTCTCGATATCCGCTTCGGGGCTTTCGCCGTGGAAGAACACGCCTTCCAGCGCCTCGGACAGTCGCTGATAGGCGTCAGCAGCCGTACTCTGGGGGGCGTTGAGCACGAGCGGCTCCTCGGTCGTCGCCTGCGGGTCGTCCGGGATGACCGCAAGCAGCGGAAACTCCATCTGCTCTGCGATGGACGCGACATCCGTGTGGCGGGTCGCACGGTTGATGATCGCGCCGAGAACGGCCCCGTCGATTCGGTCCGCTAGCTGGGCTGTTTTGACTGTATCGCCCACCGCAACGTCATCGGGGGTCGTGACGAGGACGATGCCGTCGGCCAGCCCCAGCGGCACGGCGACCTCGTGGCTCAGTCCAGCCCCGGTGTCGATCAGCACCACGTCGTAGGCGTTTCGGAGCGTCTTGATGACTTTCCTGAGCTTTGCGGGGTCAGCGTCGGCGAACGCCTCCAGCGACTGTTCGCCCGGGATCACCGTGAGGCCGCCCGGCGCGTCAGTCAGGGCCTCACTCACGGCAGCCTCGCCAGCCAGAATCTCGTGGAGGCTCTTTTCCGGCTCCACAGAGAGCATCGAACCGAGGTTCGCCATGCCCAGATCTGCGTCGACGACGGCGACGTCGTAGTCCATCTCCTGAAGGACGGCCCCGAGGTTTACCGCGGTCGTCGTCTTTCCGACGCCGCCTTTGCCGCCCGCAATCGTACACACATACCCCGCCATAGTCTGATTGCTTGGGTACAATGCAGGCAGTCATATAAATGCGACTGTCATTTGTCAGACCGCGAAGGGCCAGGCTACGCCCAAAATAGTCAGTTCCACGGCCAATCAAATCGAGCGCTTGTCACACCAGCCGGATCGATGTCACGCTTTCGCAGTTCCGGCACGAGGACCGCTCACTTCGTTCGCGCCCCTCGCTGTTCGCGGGTCGTCCCTCCCCGCTCGCTCATCCGAAGGTCGCGCTTCGCGCGCCCTTCGCTTCTCGCGGCTTCGCCGCTCGATTGATCCGAAACCCTTCGTTTCACTCAGGCTTTCGCTGCTCGCGGCTCATTTCATTCGCCGCTCACTCCTCCTGCGATTCTCGCTCCGCTCGAATCGCACGGCTGTCAACAGGTTCTTACGCCACCTCGGCCAACATAGAGTAATGAGCGAGCAGCAGGAACAGGAACAATCTGACAAGCAGAAATACGAGTTCCGGAAGGTCATAGAGGAACTCAAGGGGTACCAGGGCTCGGGAACCCAACTCGTCTCTATCTACGTCCCCGAGGACAAGCTGATCAGCGACGTCGTCGCCCACGTCACCCAGGAGCACTCCGAAGCTTCGAACATCAAATCGAAGGACACCCGGACGGCGGTGCAGGACGCGCTCACTTCGATCAAGGACCGACTCCGATACTACGACGTGCGACCGCCCGAAAACGGACTTGTCGTGTTCTCAGGAGCGTTCGACACTGGGGGCGGCCGGACCGATATGGTGACCAAAGTACTCGAATCCCCGCCGGACCCCATCGAGTCGTTCCGCTATCACTGTGACTCGGAGTTCCTCACCGAACCGCTGGAGCACATGCTGGCCGACAAAGGGCTGTTCGGCCTCATCGTGCTCGACCGGCGCGAGGCCAACGTTGGCTGGCTGAAGGGCAAACGGGTCGAACCCGTCAAGTCCGCCTCCTCGCTGGTCCCGGGTAAGCAGCGAAAAGGTGGGCAGTCCGCCCAGCGTTTCGCCCGCCTCCGACTGGAAGCCATCGACAACTTCTATCAGGAGGTCGCCGGGATGGCGAACGACCTGTTCGTCGCCGACAGGCACGAGATAGACGGGATTCTCGTCGGCGGGCCCTCACCGACGAAAGACGAGTTCCTCGACGGCGACTACCTCCACCACGAACTGCAGGACATGGTGCTCGGGAAGTTCGACGTGGCCTACACGGACGAGTCAGGGCTGTACGATCTCGTTGACGCGGCCGACGAGGTGCTGGCCGAACACGAGATGCTCCGGGACAAGGAGCTCATGGAGGACTTCTTCAAACAGCTCCACAACGGGGACAAGGCCACCTACGGGTTCGACCAGACGCGCCAGAACCTCAACATGGGCGCGGTCGAACAGCTGCTCATCTCCGAGGACCTCCGGAAAGACGTGGTCGCCTACACCTGCGAGAACGGCCACGACGAGTACGAACTCATCAACAGCAACGCCGGGACAGACGACCACGAGTGTTCCCGCTGTGGGGCCACCGTCGACGCCGAGGACGGCGAGCGCGAAGACGCCATCGACCACCTGATGGAACTGGCCGACCAGCGCGGCACCGAGACGGTGTTCATTTCGACGGACTTCGAGAAGGGCGAACAGCTGCTGACCGCTTTCGGCGGCGTCGCCGGCCTGCTGCGCTACTCGACAGGCGTCTAACGGCCGCCGGTCGTTTTCTTATCTCTGTTTCGTCTTTGACGGAGGGAGCGTCACGGCCAGTGCCGCCGAAACGAGCTACGGGAGACCCGTCTATCGCGGCTCGGGGAACGGCCGGCCTGCCCACTCACAACAGTTGTTCGAGTTGCCGACGGCGACGACCGAGGTCGACGTGGGCCGCCTCCCCGTAGCTGGCGTCAAGACGGTCCAGTACCAGTAGCGGGTCGACGCCCTCGCGCTCGATTCGCTCCAGCAGCGCGGTGATCTCCGCCCGGTGCATCGCGAGCGAATCGAGTAGCCCGACGAGCAACACCAGCGGGACCGCTGCGTCGTCGTCGTCGGGAATCGCATCGTCGAGATCCGTGAAGTCCGGAACAGCCGAGGGAGGTTCCGCTTCCGGTTGAAGAGCTAAACACGACTGACAGACGCTGGCCCCCGGCTCGTTCCCGGGGAGAAACTGCCGGAGGTCGGCCGGGACTGGGAACGAAACGAGGTCGCCGCCGCAGTCGGGACAGGACATACTCAACCACGAGCGGGAAAGCGCAAAAACGATACCGGTCAGGACGGGTCCCCTGTTCAGTCGTCAGCAGTGACCGCTTCGGGCTCTTCTTCCGCTTCCTCTTCGGCCGCGAGCGCGTCTTCCTCTTCTTCCTTCTTGGCTTTGATCTTCTTCATGCGGAAGATCTCTTCGCGCTCCTGCTCTTCGAGTTTCTGCTCGATGTACTCCTGGTTGTCGTAGAGGTCGGGCAGGAGTTTGAATTCGAGGGCGTTGACACGCCGTTTCGTCGTCTCGATCTCTTCGAGCATCTTCTTCATCGCCGTCTCGACCTCGGCGGCGAGGATGATGTTCTCGAGCAGTTCCTCGTAGGCCTCGGCGGCCTCGTCGATGCGGGCAGAGGTTCCCATGACGCCGTAGCCGCGTTCGTCCAGGGACTTTCGGACCTTGCTGGACTCGATCTGCGGGACGACGACGCCCATGATGTTCTTGGACTGGGTCGTCAGTTCCGGGTGCTCTTTCAGTGCTGCGGCGGCCCCGCGGACGGCCACGTCGCCTTCCATCGCCCGGGCCATGTTGATCGCGCGCTGGGCCCGCTCGTAGGAATCGTCGAGGTCTTCACGGACATCCTGGGCCTGGTCCAGAATGTCCATGAACTCCATGATGAGGCCGTCACGCTTCTTCTCCAGCGTGTCGTGCCCACGCTCGGACAGCTCGATGCGGTCCTCGATCTGCATCAGATTCTTGCGCGTGGGTTTGACGTCCTTAGCCATTACGGGTCCTTTTTCGACGTAGGCAGTTAACGGTTTCCAGTTATTTCGGTCCGCTTCTGGACTGACACCCAAAAAACGAAGTCGGCGAACGGCAGCGGTTAGTCGTCTGCAGGCGTTGCGCCAGTTCCGGTCGTCTCGGCCGCGCCGTCGAGCACGCCGTGGCTCCGGAGCAGGATGATACCGAAGCCGACCTTGGCGGTCAGGTCGATGATCATGAAGCCGGCCGTCTCGATCCCGATACCGACGAGGCCGAGACCCTCAGTCCCGATGAGCCACCACACCGGGTACACCAACCACACGACGGTCACGAGGTTCCGCAACGTCTTGAAGGTGCTACGCGTGTCACTGGGCAGGTCTGCGACCCGACCGGACAGCGAACTGAACAGGAAGTACAGCAGGACCAGCAGGAAGGCGGTACTGATACCCCACCAGACCAGCCGTTCCGCGCCGGCCGACAGCACGCCGCTCCCTGCGCTCAGCGTCGCGACCACACCGGTACCGATCATCAGCACGTCGAGGCTGACGAGCGAGGCGATGGTGTTGCGGTCTGCCCCGGCAAGCAGTCCGAGGTCGTACAACAGCAACGGCGTCGTGAACAGCCAGTCAGTGTATCGCGCCCAGTAGATCGGGTGTTCCGACCCGCCGAACTCGACGATTGTCAACCCGAATCCAAGCGCCATCGCGAGGTAATTCACGAACGCGATTGCCGTGATCAGTATTGTCGCGATGTAGAACTTCTGACGCCGGCTGTCGGTTTCACCCCAGCCGCGCGCGATGAAGTATAGCATGCCGAGGAACATGCCCGCTGTACCTAACCACAACCATATTCCTTCGCTCCCTGGTGCTGGCATAGTGCGTTCTAGTGTAGGTGGTCAACGCTAAACAGTCGCGTACCCAAAATATATGGTATAGACAGCGGGTCGCCGGAGAATGTAAGCCGTGTCGTCAGGCTTCGACGGCTTCGGCGGTCTCGTCCTCGCGGTAGTGCTCCTCGATGAGATCCTCGTCGATGCGGTTCAGCGCATCCTTCGGGAGCATCGAGAGCAGGTCCCAGCCGAGTTCGAGCGTCTCGTCGATACTGCGGGACGTGTCGGTCCCCTGATCGACGAACTCCTCCTCGAAGCGGTCGGCGAAGTCCAGGTACTTGTTGTCCAGTTCCGACAGCGCCTCGCGACCGACGATGTTGACGAGGTCGCGCAGGTCCTCACCTTCCGCGTAGGCAGCGAAGATCTGGTCTTTCACGTCAGCGTGGTCAGCGCGGGTCAGCCCCTCGCCGATACCGTCGTCCATCAGCCGTGACAGGCTGGGCAGGACGTTGATCGGCGGCGTGATGCCCTGGCTGTTGAGGTCGCGGTCGATGTAGATCTGGCCTTCGGTAATGTACCCGGTCAGGTCAGGAATCGGGTGCGTGTCGTCGTCGCCCGGCATCGTCAGGATCGGGATCTGAGTCACGGAGCCGTCGCGGCCCTGAATTCGACCGGCGCGTTCGTACAGTTGCGCCAGGTCGGTGTACATGTATCCGGGGTAGCCACGTCGGCCCGGGACCTCCTCACGCGCGGCACCGATTTCGCGCAGCGCCTCGCAGTAGTTGGTCATGTCCGTCAGGATGACCAGGACGTGGTAGTCCTTCTCGAAGGCGAGGTACTCGGCGGTGGTCAGCGCCAGCCGCGGCGTAATCGTCCGCTCGACGGCCGGGTCGTCCGCGAGGTTCATGAAGACGACGGAGCGCTCCAGCGCGCCGGTGCGCTCGAAGTCGTCCATGAACTCGTTCGCCTCTTCGGCCGTGATACCCATCGCGCCGAAGATGACGGCGAACTCGGACCCCTCGTCGTCCTCGCCTTCCTCCTCTTCCGGAACTGTCGCCTGTCGCGCGATCTGGAGCGCCAGGTCGTTGTGTGGCAGCCCGGAGGCGGAGAAGATCGGCAGCTTCTGGCCGCGGACGAGCGTGTTCATGCCGTCGATGGCCGAGACGCCCGTCTGGATGAACTCCTCGGGGTACTCCCGGGAGTAGGGGTTGATCGCCTCGCCGACGATGTCGCGGCGCTCGTCGGGAACGATCTCGGGCCCGCCGTCGATGGGCTGGCCGGTCCCGTCCATGACCCGCCCGAGGAGGTCCTCGGTAACGGGCATCTTCATCGTCTCGCCGAGGAAGCGAACCGAGGCGTCACGGTCGATACCCTCGGTCCCCTCGAACACCTGGATGGCGACGTAGTCGCTCGCGGATTCGAGCACCTGGCCACGGCGGGTCTCGCCGTCGCTGAGCTCAATTTCGACGATGTCGTCGTAGCCGACCGGTTCGTCGGTCTCGACGAACACCAGCGGTCCGCTGATCTCCGTGATTGTCTGATACTCTTTCATTGTTAGTACAGCTCCCTGAGCTGTGACTCGATGTCGTCTTCGAGTTCGTCGATGTACTCGTCCCAGTCTTCCTGCACGCCGATACGGTTGAGCCGCGGTGCGGCGTCGATGTCGGTGATCTCCTCGACGGGGACACCGGCATCGAGCGCCTCGAAGGCCGCATCGTTGTACGTCTTGGCGGCGTCCATGATGCGGTAGGTCTTCTCGGGCTCACAGAACGTGTCGACGTCGTGGAACGCGTTCTGCTGGAGCCACGCCTCGCGCAGATAGCGGGCGATCTCGAGCGTCAGCTGCTGGTCCTCGGGCAGTGCGTCCTTGCCGACGAGCTGGACAATCTCCTGCAGTTCCGCTTCTTCGTCCAGCGTGTCGATAGCCCACTGGCGCGTCTCCGGCCAGTCGGCCCGGACGTTCTCCTCGAACCACGGGTCGAGCTGGTCGCGATACAGCGAGTACGACTCGTTCCAGTTGATCGACGGGAAGTGCCGGCGTTCGGCCAGGTCCGCGTCCAGCGCCCAGAACGTCTTGACGATACGCAGCGTGTTCTGGGTGACCGGCTCGGAGAAGTCCCCGCCAGGTGGCGAGACGGCCCCGATAACTGAGACGGAGCCCTCGGTGCCGTTGATGTTCTCGAAGTACCCGGCACGCTCGTAGAACTCGCTCAGGCGGGCGGAGAGGTACGCGGGGTACCCCTCCTCGCCCGGCATCTCCTCTAGTCGGGAGGAGATTTCGCGCATGGCCTCGGCCCACCGGGAGGTAGAATCGGCCATCAGCGCCACGTCGTACCCCATGTCGCGGAAGTACTCCGCGATGGTGATCCCCGTGTACACGCAGGATTCGCGTGCCGCGACGGGCATGTTCGACGTGTTGGCGATGAGGCAGGTCCGGTCCATCAGCGCGTTGCCGGTGGTCGGGTCTTCCAGCTCCGGGAAGTCCTCGATGACCTCGGTCATCTCGTTGCCACGCTCGCCACAGCCGACGTAGACGACGATGTCCGCGTCGGCCCACTTGGCGAGCTGGTGCTGTGTGACCGTCTTCCCGGACCCGAACGGACCGGGAATGGCGGCCGTCCCGCCCTTCGCAATCGGGAACAGGCCGTCAAGCACGCGCTGGCCGGAGATGAGCGGTTCCGTCGGGGTCTCCTTGTCGACGGTCGGCCGCTGCTGGCGCACCGGCCACTCCTGGTGCATCTGGATCTCCTCGCCGTTGTCCAGTTCGACGACCGTCTCTTCGACGTTGAAGTTGCCCGATTCGATGGCGACGACCTCGCCGCCCTCGGAGTCGGGCGGGACCATCACCTTGTGGTCGATACTCGGCGTCTCGGGGACGGTGCCGACGATGTCGCCGGCCTCGACCTCGTCGCCTTCCTCGACTTCGGGGGTGAACTCCCAGGTCTTCTCCAGGTCGATACCCGGTGCGTCGACACCGCGGTCGAGGAACGCCGACCCCATCTTCTCTTCGAGCACGTCGAGCGGGCGCTGGACGCCATCGTAGATGGCGTCGAGCATGCCCGGCCCGAGGTCCACGGAGAGGGGCGAGCCCGTCCCTTCGACGGGTTCGCCGGGGGAGACACCGGAGGTCTCCTCGTACACCTGAATCGTGGTGATATTTCCTTCGATCTCGATGACCTCGCCCATCAGCCCTTCCGAACCGACGTAGACGACGTCGTTCATCCGGGCGTCGAGGTCCCGAGCCGTTACGACCGGTCCCGAGACGCTTTCGATAATGCCGTCCTCGCGGACGTCTGTGTCTGTTGCTTGACTCATGGTTAGTCCTCGTCCATCAGGTCGATACCGATGGCTCGCTTGATCTGTTCACGCAGTCCGCCACTCCCAGTGCCGCCGCCGAGCGTGACCATCACCGGTTCGACACTGGTCTCCGCGTCCTGCCTGACACCGCGTGAGAGATGCGACAGGTCGTCGTCGTGCATCACGACGATGCCGACGTCGTCGTCGTTGAGCATCTCCTCGACGGCGTCGTCGAGCTGCTCGTCTTTCTCCTCGGCAGGTACGTCCGCGAACTTGCGGACGCCCGCCAGCCGAAAGCCCGTCGTGAACTCCGGACTCCCGATGACAGCGATTTCCTGGCTCATAGTATCACCAGCTCCTGTTCGATTTCGTCGGGGCCGAGTCCGGCCTCGCGACCGCGGGCGATGGCCCGGATGTTGTCGACCTCGCGCTCCTTGGCGAGGACGTAGGACAACACCGGACAGACCGACAGCGGATAGCGGTTCGAGAGCCGGTCGGCGTATTCGAGCAGCGCCGCGTCCAGCGCCCGCTCGAAGTCGATGAGGTTGTCGGCCTCTTCAAGCGCCGACAGCGCCTGGTCGAGGTCGTCGCCGTACTTGCTCTCGCGGACGGCGCTGACCAGCTGGTCGAGGTTCGTCGACAGCTGTGCGACTTCCTGTGCGTCGAACAGCTTTCCGCCCTCTATGAAGTACTCCGAGGGATCGATGTCCGCGCCACTGTGGGCCAGCCGGAGCGCGTTCCGGAGGTTACGGAAGTCGACTTCCGTCTCCAGGAACTCGACGTACAGCCCGGTCGGGCTGTCGACCTCCGGATTGTCCGGGAGCCCCGACAGCAGCGTATCGTAGAATGCGTGGTCGAGCGCGTTCTCCAGTGGCACGAGGACGCCGCTTTCCTCGTACACGTCGAACGCTTCGGCCATCGTGTCACCGAAGATAGTGTCGTCGAGCTGCTCGACGACCTCCTCGATAGAGCCGGCGTTCAGCAGGTCCTCGATACGTCGGTCGCTGAACTCGCCGGCGCGGATGAGGTCGTCCTCGACCTCGGTCCGCTCTGCATCCGAGTAAAGCCCGCGGATAACGGTCTTGACGTTCCACACGTCGAACTTCCGCAGGTAGCGAGCAATGTAGTCGTACAGCGCCCCCTCGGACCAGCGAAGCAGGTCGTCGAAGTGTTTCGCGAGGTTGCGGTTCAGCGCGTACTCGACGAGGTCGACGCCGTCGTACCGGGAGCCGAGCGCGTTCATTTCGGTCTCGTACTCCGTTTCCTCCATGAAGCGGGCGATTTCGCCCGTCCCCATGCGGACCAGCTTCCGGTAGTCGTCATCGTCGAACAGCGCCGCGCTACGGGCCCGTACTCGTGCGATGACGTACTCGTAGTTGCTTCCCTGGCCGCTCGTTCCCGTTCGCGAACTCATTGGTCTTCGAACAGGCGGTCGCTGATTGCTTTCAGGTTGTCCTCCCAGACGTCCTCCAGGATGGAATCGAACGTGTTGTTCACACGGACTCGTGACTCGCTGCTCTCGACAACGACGCCGCCGAGGCAGTCCCGCTCACCGGCGTACGTCGCGCTGTCGTAGTCATCGAGTACATCCTCGAGAAGCGACTGGTCCGACGCACGGCCGTATACCGACAGCTCGTCGCTGTCTTCGAATTCATCGACAGCGGCATCAAGCAGTGCGCGTGTCAGTTCCTCTCGTCTGTCCCCTTCGAGGGCCGCAAGCGCGTCCTCGACGTCGCCGCGAACGTCTTCGAGGATGTCACGCCGGGCGTTGAGTCGAGCCTGTTTGGCCTCGAGCTTCGCGGAGGAGAGTCGCTGCTCCCGCTCCTGCTCGATGGTCCGCTCGACCTCGGCCTCGCGTTCCTCGTGGATCTGCTCGGCGTCGGCCTCGGCGTCGGCGATAATCTCCTCGGCACGTTCGTCGGCCTCGTCGCTAATCTCCTGAGCACGCGCGCGGGCCTCGTCGCGGATATCCTCTACGACTGTTTGAAGGCTCATTATTGGAAAAGACGGAGTGTTGTTAGACGACGAAGACGACGACAAGCGCGAGAATGACGAGCGTTTCCGGCAGGACTGTCAGGATGAGCCCGCGGCCGAACATGCTCTCGTCCTCTGCGATTGCGCCGACTGCGGCGGCCCCGATCCCACGTTCCGCATACCCCGAGCCGAGCGCGGCGAGTCCGACTGCGAGCGCTGCGCCGGCTGAAGCCGGAATAGCTGGAGCACTGGCGGTACCTTCCTGCAGTACTGCGTTGACAAGGAGTGCGATGGTTTCGATCATGGATGTGTAGTCTCTGGAATTGCTCGTGTCCGAACAGGCGTATGTGAATCCACGTAGTTCATAAAGCTTCCCAAAACGGTTCGTCAGCGTGCTGTTCGGGCGGTTTAGGGGGCTCAGATGATGTCGGATGTGACCGTGTAGCAGTCGCCAGGCTCGTCGAAGTGGTCGGAACCGGCGGAAAAGAACCAGTATCAGTCCGGGGAGAACGGAAGCGCGCGCTCAGTCTTCGGTCGTGTAGTTGCGCTCGTAGCCGAACGGGTTGTACCGCTTCCCGCCGCCCTCGAAGAACTTCCCGAAGAACTCCACGTACTCGAGACGAACGGCCTGGAGGCCGGCGCTGGTGATACCCAGCACCAGCACGAGCAGGTGGCCGATAACCAGGATGAGGACGCCGACCAGCGCAGCGGCGATGCCGGAGTGGACGAGGCCGGGGAACGTTACGCTAGTGACCTCGTAGCCGTGGTACATCACCGAGTCCGTGCCTTCGGGTATCGTCGGCATGCCACCGATACCGAAGTGCCAACCGCCCTTGCTGTCGACGTAGGCCCCGAAGAACAGCAGGTTAACCACGAAGGCCATTCCTGCCTTGGCCAGCAGCACGGCGGCCAGTCGCGTGTACGACAGGACGTTCACCAGCACGTTGAGGAACTCGACGACTTCGATTGGGTCGGCGAGTGCCAACAACACGAGACCGGCGAAGAACAGGACGAGCCACGCCGAGAACGGCGCACCCAGTCCCGGAATCGTGAAGAGGTTGATGGCTGGCAGTCCCGCGAAACCCCACGCGTACGGGTTCCCGGCGAAGACGCCTGCCTCAGCGGTGTAGAGGAAGTCAGGTGCCGCGCCGTTCGCACCGGAGAACACCCACGCCCACAGACCGAACATCATCAGCAGCCAGGACCCGCTCTCGGTGATTGCGTCCCAGAGGCTGTGGCTCAGGTTCTCGACGAAGTCGAATATCCAGCCCGCGGCGAGGTGAGCTGTTCCGGCGAGCAGGCTTATCGTCAGCCAGGCCAGCGCGTAGTCGGAGTAGGCCGGCTGGAGCCCCTTGTGCATCGGCGGATGGCCGCCCCAGACGATTTCCCCGAGTTGGTGCAGTCCAAAGACTTCGCCGTACAGCACACCGAACAGCGCGGTGAACCCACCGGCCCACATGGCGACGCCGCCGAGGCTTTTGATCACGTCGCTGTCGACTTTTGAGTACAGTCCATAGCCCAGCGCCAGGTACAGCAGCCCGTAGCCGAGGTCACCGATCATGAACCCGAAGAAGGCCGGGAACGTCAGGAAAAAGGCGACCGTCGGGTCGAACTCGCCGTATTTCGGGCGATTGACGACTTCGACGAGATCCTCGAAGGGCTTGACGCCTTTCGGGTTGTCCTGAATGACGGGCGGCGCGTCGTCGCCCATCGTGATGACGCCGCCGTCAGCGACGGTCTCCTGCGGTTGGCGCTCGCTCTCCGGTTCGGGCGCGTCGACGGAACTGCCGACCGATTCGCCGCCGTTGCCGCCTTCGCGCTCGACTTCTTCGTGAGACTCCGCGTGCCCATCGCTGTCGTACTCGGCGATTTCGATCCTGTCGATGTCGACAGCATCGCCGACAGCACTCGAGAGGGCCCGCTCGAACTCCTCGTACCGCTCGTTCGGAATCCAGCCCTCGGCGATGAAGGCGTTCTCCGTCGTTGCGAAGGTGAGCGGCGCTTCGCCCTTCTGGGCCTCGATAGCCAGTTTCTCCTCTGCCGCGAGCAGGAACCCCGCGTGGTCGAGGCGAAGCTCGTTGAGTTCGTCCTCAACGGTCGAGAGCTTCGATTCGAGCTGTTGTTTCTCGTGTTCCAGCTCTTCGAGATACGCCGTCGGGTCGCCGTCGCCCTCCGGGACTTCGAGCCGGGAGAACGTCGCCCCGACGAGCGCGTCCTGCAGGGCGTCTTCCTCGGCCTGTGCGAACACGGCGACGACGCCGTCCTCGGTGAACAGCTCGAACGTCCCGATGTCACTGTCTTCGAGGACGGATTCGATCTCGTCGCTGTCACCCTCGCCGACGACGACGGACAGCGAGTCGTAGCCACGGAGCAGGTCGAGATCGATGCCCAGCGTGACGAACGGCGCCATCGTGTTGATCCGGTCCTCGACGGCCCGGAGGTCATCGCGTACATCGTCGCGCCGGTCGTCGAGTTCGTTGACCGCCCTGCGAACTTCGTCGAGTTGCTCTTCGATTGCCTCGTCAGTAACGACGCGAGTCGGACCGGCGTCCTCCTCGCTGACGTCCAGAATGGACTGCAGCGAACGAACCGTGACGAGCTTGTCCGATACCTCGTTGGTTCCGTCGAGTGAGTTCCCGGGTTCGAAGCCGTCCCAGGAGCCGTCATACTCGGTGACGTGGAGCATATCGAGGTCGTGGACGCCCTCGATAGTCTGCTCCATCGCGCGTTTCGACCCCGTCACCGAGACGCGGCACATCTTCTCAGGTCTGAGCATGCACCGCCTCCTCAAACAGGTCTGTGACGTATTCGACTACCCCGTCGATCTGTTCACTGGCCTGCTGTTCGAGGTCGTCGCGAGCGCTCTCACCCTCTTCGATGATCTGCTCGCGCTCGGCCTCGATCTCTTCGCGAGCCGTCTCAAGACGGTCCTCGGCGGCCGCCTCGGCCTCTTCCCGCGCAGATTCGCGGATTTCCTCGGCCTCCTCGCGAGCCTCCGCGATGCGGTCCTCGCGGTCTTGTTCGGCCTCTGCGACGATCTCGTCGGCCTCCTGCTCGGCCTCCTGTATCCTGTCGAGAACTTCTGGCCGTGGCATTCTCTAATCACGTGAGCGTTGCCAGAGCGGCTATTTGGTAGTTGCGAAGTTTCCCCGTGTGACAGACAGGGCAAAATCCGGGGAATTATGACCGCCAAGTCCTAAGCTGGCAGTAATGGGAGTCCTCGAGAACAAAGCCCGCGCGCGGACGTTCTACAAGTATCTCTCGAAGGTGTACGACCAGATCAACCCCTTCATCTGGGACGAACGGATGCGCGACGAGGCGATCGCGATGCTCGACCTCTCGCCCGACGACATGGTCCTCGATGTCGGCTGTGGCACCGGCTTCGCCACCGAAGGACTACTCGAACACGTCGATACGGTGTACGGGCTCGACCAGAGCCCCCACCAGCTCTCGAAAGCCTTCGAGAAGTTCGGCAAGTTCGGCGACGTGCACTACCATCTCGGCGACGCCGAGCGACTCCCGTTCAAAGACGACACCTTCGACGCAGTGTGGTCCTCCGGGTCCATCGAGTACTGGCCAAACCCCGTCGACGCCCTTGCTGAATGCCGACGACTGACCAAACCCGGCGGCAAGGTCCTTATCGTCGGTCCCGACTACCCGAACTCGACTGTCTTCCAGAAGATGGCCGACGCCATCATGCTGTTTTACGACGAGGAAGAGGCCGACCGGATGTTCACTGAGGCCGGGTTCGAGGAGTTCGAGCACCACATTCAGCAGTCCCGACCAGGTAGTCCGCGCGCGATTACGACGGTTGCGACCGTCCCCGAGTGATCATCGGCCACTCGCTTCGCTCGTGGCCGCTTTTTCGCCCACGTTTTTGCGGTGAGCGGTGACCGGTGGTCACCCGAACCCGAAAAAGGTGGTTTAGCAGTCTCGACCAGGTAGTCCGCGCGCGATTACGACGGTTGCGACCGTCCCCGAGTAACGGGGACTATAGAGCCGCCCCTTTTTGCGTTGCTACGCCGATCCACTGACGGGAATCCGTACTCGGTCGCCGTCCTGTGTGGTGGCGGTAACCGTGTACTCGCCGCGGGGTTCGACCGTCCAGAGGGCGCCGTCCCCGCCGGTCGTCCCGATCCGCTTACCGTTTATCCTGACGGTCGCATCCGCCGTGGAGCCCGTGCTGTTGTCAGTGGCCGTGACGAGCAGCGGTCCGGACTCGAAGGACTGCTGGACGCGAACGCGAACTGACTGGTTCACCCCCGTCGCCACTTCGGACCGGTCGACCGTCGTCAGTTCGAGGTGCTGGGTTTCGTAGAAGACGTTTGTCGTGCCGCCGTCGAGATAGGCAGTCAGCTGTCCGTTCGGGTGGTCAGCCTGGATCTGGTAGATGGCGCTCCGGCCGTACGCCTGGACAGACGGGTACTGCTCGCTGTAGAGCCACGGGTAGAGGTTCTCCGCCCGCGTGTTGACCGCACCGAGGGGGTCATCGGTCTGGCCGAACTGGTCCGTCGCCGTCGGGTCGCGGTCCTGGCCGAGGTATGTCTCACGCGAGTACCGGCCATCGGAGACCGTCGACAGCATGTATCCCTCCGATGACGCCTCAACGTACACCGCGTTCGGCTCGGTTCCACCGGCGGTTTCAGCACTGATTCGCTGGCTTATCGGACCGCGGTACGTCTTGAGCACGCCCCGGTTGTTTTCCAGCCGGAAGCGCTGGTCCGGTGACAGCGAGTAGCCCGGTGCGGTGCCGGCAGCCGTCCGAACCCGTTCGAGCCGGTCGGCCAACTGGCGGGACTCGGCGTCGATCAGCGCCCGCTGTCGCAGGAACTCCGTGGCTGGTATCGCATCGCTGGCGTACCGCTGGATTGCGATCTGGTTCCGTTGTTCCAGGCTCGTTCGCTGGCTTTCGATATCGGTCAACGTCTCGTCGACGAGACGGTCGCGGGCGGTCTCGCTGTCCTGCTGGAAGAACTGCCGTTCGAAGTTCGTCGTCGCGTAGTCGCTCCGAAGGTCGCGGGACCCGACCGCAACCGCGACACCGACATCGAGCGAGGATCGGTTGTACGTCGTCGATCTGACATCGCTGGCCGGGATCGCGAGATGGTTCGTCGTGTTGTCAACGGCCGTGATCTGTGGCAACTGACCGCTACCGTCAGCGGTCTGGGCCGGTGGGGCGAATCCGGCCACCGGAGCAGCCACCGAGACGACTAGGAGGAGGATCACACCGACTGCGGGGAGGGGACGCATCAGCGTCGAATACTCGCCCACCGTACAAAAATCCCCCCATTCTCCATATCTCTGCTATCACCTGAGAAGGCACGAGACCTTTCAAAGCGTGCGCTGACGTTTTATTCTTGGATGGAAAGGGTTTTGCCCCCAGGCTGTTCATCGATGAACGAGAATGACCCCGCGGGTATCAGGTGCCCTCCTCCTCCTTGTCCTGTTTGCCCTGTTGGCGACCCCGCCGCTTGCGACAGCGGCGGCGACGGACGCCGTCTCCGCCCAGCAGACGACCGGGACGCCGACACCGGTCGTGGAGAACACGACGTTTGCCCTGCAGATACAATCGAACGGCGACGCCAAGTGGACGATAACGGACACCTACGCGCTTGACGAGACCGAAACTGAAGCGTTCAGAGACACTGGCGAACAGTTCGCGAGCGAGGACGGCGAGGCGGTGTGGCTGCCAGCGTTCCGACAGGCGAACGACGAGGCCAGTACCGTCACCGGCCGCGAGATGGACATCACCGATGTTGACCGTCGGTACGAGGTGTCTGACCGCAAAGGACAGCTCATCCTCGAGTTCACGTGGACGAATTTCGCAACCGTCAATGGCGAGAACATCGTCGTCGGCGACGCGTTCAACTCCACGGACGGCACGTGGTTCGGGACGCTGACCGCGGACCAGCGACTCGTTATCTCGCCACCGCCTGGATACGGTGTGGAAAGCGCACCCAGCGCCGTCGACGACGGGAAGCTAATTTTTGAGGGGCGACGAACGTTCGAACCGGGGTATCTGTCCGTCGTGTACACCGGCGAGCAGCCGAGCACACAGACACCGGCGGAGACCCCCGAGTCGATGTTCAGCGGGATCAGTTCGGTCTGGCTCGGCGGAATCGTGCTGATGTTGCTGCTCGTCGGGGCCGTCGGTTACATGTTCAAAACCGGATACACCGACACGCTATCGTCGGTCGCAACCGGGGACGATGGCGATGGAGACAGCAATGCCGGGGCAGCAGCGTCGACGAGCGACACGGGGGCCTCGGACGATGTCGACGTCGAACTCCTGAGCGACGAGGAACGCGTCGAGCGGCTCCTCGAAGAGAACGGCGGACGGATGAAGCAGGCCCGTATCGTCTCCGAGACCGGCTGGTCGAACGCGAAGGTGTCCCAGTTGCTCTCGTCGATGGACGAGGAAGGCCGCATCGACAAGCTCCGGATCGGTCGGGAGAACCTCATCTCGTTCCCGGACGAAGACATTACTGACTTCGACGAGTGACGGTCCGGCCACTCGTATATAAACGACCCGGGCGTGGTTTCTGGTTCGAAAACGTTTATTCGCTGTCCGGTCGGACTGCTCGGTATGAAAATCCTTGTCACGGTAAAGGAGGTGGCTGCCGTCGACGACGAGTTCGAGATCGACGGACTCGCTATCGACGACCGATACGTCACAGCCGACCTCAACGAATGGGACGAGTACGCTGTCGAAGAGGCCGTCCAGATAAAGGAGGCCCACGACGACGTCGAGGTCGTCACCGTCACCATCGGCCCGTCCGAGACGGACGAGACGATCCGGCAAGCACTGGCGAAAGGGGCCGACCGCGCGATCCGTGTCTGGGACGACGCACTCGATGCCGCCGGCCTGCTGGACCCCGAAACGAAGGCCGAGGTGCTGGCCGCCGTCGCTGCCGAGGAAGACCCCGACCTGGTGCTGACCGGCGTCCAGTCCGCCGACGACGGGTTCGGTGCGACCGGCGTCACGCTGGCCGATAAGCTCGACATGGAGTGGGGCGCTGTCGTCAACGACCTCGATCTCGACCTGGAAGCAGGTGTCGCCGCCGTCCACCGGGAACTGGAAGGCGGCGTCGAGGAACTCACCGACATCGAAATCCCGGCCGTACTGACGATACAGACCGGGATCAACGACCCCCGCTACGCGAGCCTTCGGGGCATCCGACAGGCCCAGAGCAAGGAGCTCGCTGAGTACAGCCTGGCGGATATCGGCCTCGACGCAGCCGAGATCGAGAGCCCGCTGGAGCAGACCTCGCTGTACGAACCCGACACCGAGGGCGAGGCGACGGTGTTCGAGGGGAGCCCGGAGGAGACAGCGAGCGAGTTGGCTGCACTGCTCGAAGAGAAGGGGGTGACCAGCTAATGTCGGTCCTCGCTATCGCCGAACACCGTCGCGGAGAGCTCCGACCAGTGAGCTTAGAACAGTTAGCAGCCGGTCGCGACCTCGCCAAGGAACTCGGCGGCGAGCTACACACCGCTGTCATCGGCGGTGATGTCGAGGCGTTCGGGGCGGACCTGAACCGCGAGGGAGTCGACACCGTCCACACTGTGGACATCGGCGAGGAGTTCAATCACGACGTGTACACGCAGGTCGTCACGCAGTTGGCCGCGGAGCTGGACCCGACCGTCCTCCTGATGCCCAACAGCGTCAACGGCCTCGATTACGCGCCGGCAGTCGCCAACCGGCTTGACCGACCGCTCGTGACCGACGTAGTCGACATCGACGCCGAGGACGGCCTCACCGCCACCAGAGAGCTGTACGGCTCGAAAGCCGAGACGACAATCGACGTCCACGCCGACCAGGCGGCCGTGACCGTCCGCCCGGCCGAGTGGCCGACCATCGAGACGGAGGGCGACGCCGCCGTCGAAGCGTTCGACGCAACCATCGACGAGAGCGCAGTCAAGTCCACCGTGAAGGGGTTCGAGGAGGTCGGCAGTGGCGACATCGACATCACAGACGCCGACGTGCTGGTGTCCGTCGGCCGCGGGATCGAGGAAGAGGAGAACCTAGATATCATCCACGACCTCGCTGAGGCACTGGACGCGACGGTGTCGGGGTCGCGTCCGCTCATCGATAACGGCTGGCTGGCAAAGGACCGTCAGGTCGGCCAGAGCGGGAAAGTCGTCACGCCGGACGTGTACATCGCCATCGGTATCTCCGGGGCCGTCCAGCACGTCGCCGGGATGAAAGGCTCCGACACGATTGTCGCCATCAACACCGACCCGAACGCGCCGATCTTCGATATCGCCGACTACGGCATTCAGGACGACCTGTTCGAGGTCGTCCCGGCGCTCATCGAACAGTTCCAGTAGCCGGCACGCACCGAATCGCGGGTGACAAGGTACTTTTTATGGTAGTCCTAAGGGAGCGGTAATGGAGTATCTCGAGCGCCGCCGGGACCAGGTCGAGGAGCGGTTGGAGGCCGTCCTCGACAGTGTCGAACCGGACGAGCTCGCCGACGAAGTCCGCCACGTCGCACTCTCCGGTGGGAAGCGGGTACGGCCGACCGTGACCGTACTGGTGTGTGAGGCGCTGGGCGGGGAGCCGGCCGATGCCGTCGATTTCGCGGTCGGCATCGAACTCGTCCACAACGCCTCGCTGGTCATCGACGACATCATCGACGAGTCCGAACTCCGGCGGGGGTCCCCAGCCGCCTGGGAAGCCTTCGGCCACGGCCCGGCCATCATCGCCTCCGACGGGCTCCTGGGCGAGGCGTTCGACCTCTTCTCGACGGACGAGCGCGCCATGCAGACCGTCTCCGAGTCGATGGTCGAACTGGGTGAGGGCGAAGCGATGGAACTGGTCGCGGAGCCGTCCAACGAGGAGGAGTACATGGAACTGGCCCGTCGGAAGACCGGCGCGCTGTTCCGCGCTGCGGCGGAGCTGGGCGCGATTGCTGCTGATTCGGACCCCTACACAGTCGAGGCGGTCGGGCGGTACGCCGAACGGGTCGGCGTCGCCTTCCAGATGCGCGACGACGTGCTCGACGCGACGGCCGACGCCGAGACCCTCGGCAAGCCGGCCGGGACTGACGCGGAGATGGAACGGCCGTCCCTGGTGGAGGTGACGGAGCTGACGACCGAGGAGGCAAACGAGCGGGCGCGGGCCGAGTCCGACGCCGCGCTGGAGTCGCTGTCGACCATCGACGCGCCGGACTCCCAGTCGATGGAGTACCTGCGGGACCTCGCTGAATTCGTCGTCGTCCGCGAGCGGTGAGGATCGTTCCGAACGGGAGGGCTTTTGCCCGCTGCTCGATTATGCCCGGCAATGACAGTTATCGGTATCGTCGGGCTGCCGGGCAGCGGAAAAAGCGAGGCAGCGAACGTCGCCGCCGAGATGGGCGTGCCGGTCGTGACGATGGGCGACGTCATCCGCGAGGAGTGCCGAGACCGCGGGCTGGACCCCGCATCGGACCACGGGACGGTCGCGAAGGCGCTCCGGGAGGAGAACGGCCCAGCCGCCATCGCCGAGCGCTCGCTACCGATGATCGAGGCGGAACTCGAATCGAACGACACCGTTCTCGTCGACGGTATCCGGTCGGATGTAGAAGTCGAGGCGTTCGAGTCGGCGTTCGGCGACGCGTTCCTGCTCGTCGAGATAGATGCCCCGTTCGAACTGCGGGCCGACCGTCTCGACCTCCGTGGGCGGGACACCTCGGCGGAGGACGGCGGCGAATCCCTTGAGGACCGAGACGCCCGCGAACTCGGCTTCGGGATGGGCGAGGCCATGGGGATGGCCGACCTGACCATCGAGAACACGGAGACGCTGGCCGCGTTCCAGCGGACCGTCCGCACACTGATTCGGGACGGCCCGGAGGCACTCGACCAATGAGCGCCGTCTACTCCGTTGACATCCGAATCGAAGCCCCCGTCAACGACACTGAAGTGACCGACCGGGTCGCCGACGCGGTCCGGAACCTCTTCCCAGAGGCTGACCCGACCCACCAGCACGGCGAACTCGTCGCCGAGGTCCACACGATGGACGGGTTCTCCGAACTCCTCCACCGACGGGAAATCCTGGATACAGCCCGGTCAGTCTTCTTCGACAACCTGGAGGGCGACACCTTCGCGTTCGACGTGAAGAAGCAAGCGGCGTTCGAGGGGCGGATCAACTTCGCGGTCGGTGACCCCTCGGAACTGGGCGACATCCACGTGAACGTGACCGTCCACGAACCGACGGCCGAGGAGTACATCGACTACGTCGCACCGCCGACAGAAGACGGCCAGCCGGTCTACGACGACGACACATGACGACGACCATCTGTTTCGACCTCGACGATACGGTCGTCCACTACCCGGAGCCGTACGAGAACATCATCCGCCGGACGGTCGAGGCCCACGGTATCGAGTACACGGACGAGCTCCGGGCGGTTAGCAAGGACGTGTTTTATACGGCCTTCGAGGCACTGGAGCCGGACCCGTACCGCCAGTCGATGGCCGCCATCGTCGAGACAGCCGGGGCGGACGTCGACCTCGATGCGCTGGTCGAGACGCTCAGAGAGACCGAGTACGCATCGACGACCGTGCCCGACGCAGCCCGGGATAGCCTGACCGCACTCGCTGCCGACAACCAACTCGCGATTGTCACCAACGGCGTCCGGGACCGGCAGATCGGCAAGCTCGAACACCACGGGCTGGCCGACCTGTTCGACCGCTTCGTCGCCTCCTACGAGGTCGGTGCGCACAAACCGGACAGTGCGCCGTTCGACCGGGTCCGCGAGGAGCTGCCGGCCGACGAGTATGTCATGGTCGGCAACGAGTACGAAACCGACGTGGAGGGCGCACGCAACGCCGGCTTCGTGCCGATTCATTACGAGTCAGGCGACGACGGCGGGCCGGACCTCTGGGATTCTATCGACGCACTGGTGTAGCACACGCAACTGCCGGCACAGAACACAGGTGCCGGGAGCGGCCGACCGCCGGGCTCAGGCCAGAAGGGCGGTGAGGATGATGCCGGTGTTCCACGCCGTCACTGCGACACCCAGTAGCGCCAACCCGAGTGGGATACCGATTGAGTACGGCCAGGAGACGTACTTCCAGATGGCGAAAAAGCCCACGAACACGGCAGCCTTCAGGCCAGTCAGCACCAGCAGGGCGTGCCGTTCCAGCAGTAGTTTGACGACCGGACTGAGTTCCGTCACGCCAGTAATGCTGTAGCCGACGAGCGTCGTGACGAGGTCGCCGACGCCGAAAAAGGCGACGGCAACCGCCCACAGGGCGACGGCGGTGTTCGACGGACCGGTGAGTCGGGCGGGCTGCCGCCAGTTCATACCCCCCGCTACCGCTACACAGTACTTCGTTAGTGATAGCTTCAATGACAGCTATAGCGGTAAGCTGCTCTTTCGAACGCTGAAAACACAGTATTGCACTGAGCCTTGCGTCAGCGAGGACCAACAGTGGGGCGGAGTGTACCCGTCCAGAGCAGATATATACTGAGGTATCCACCGCGTTCCGAACGGGACTCCCCGGAGAGAACGACGACCACACGGCGTCGGCAAGATACACGTGCGAACTCATACGGATTATTGTAGATTATCCCCGAATGGTGCTCCGGGGTCGAACATACCGGTAAACCGCTCCAACAATCCGTGTCAGAGCCCGCTCACGAATATCGCGAGCCACTCCCCGAGTTCGCGGCGCTTGCTGACCTGGACCGACTCGACCCACTTCACCCACTGGAAGCCCCGGCGGCCGGGCGCGACGAGTCGAAGTGGGTAGCCGTGCCCGTGGGCCAGGCGCTCGCCGTCGACGTGGGTGGCCAGCATGGCATCGCGGGCCTCCGACAGCGGGAGGCTCCACCGGTAGCCGGTCACCGAGCGGAACTGGACCCACGCCGCCGCGTCGTCGGGGTCTGCGGCGTCGAGCAGGTCCCCGACGCGAACGCCCCGCCACTCGTGGCCGGAGTACCAGCCGCTCGTACAGTCAAGTATCGCCGACTCGGTCGCGTCCGGCGAGAGTTCATCGGCGGCGTAGCTGGTTCCGCTGGCAACCCGGCCGGCGACTGACAGCGACCAGTCGGACGCGTCGACCGGGTCCGGGTCGTCGGCGACCCAACTGGTGACGGGGAACCGGTTGCCGTCGTCGGACCCCTCCTCCCGCGACCCGGTGTACCGGCGGTCCGCGCCGGCCGAGTCGAGCGCGTCGTTGACTGGCCCCTGGACTCGCCAGAGAAGCGCACCAGCGGTCACCAGGCCGGCGTACCGGAGAACATCCCGGCGACCGCCGCGGGTGGCCGCTGCTGGGGAGTAGAACCGGGCACGGAGATGCACCAGCAACAGCGGCGGGACCAGCAGGCCGAGCGCGACGTGGAGGTGAAACAGCCCCCAGGGTCCGAGGTCGAGCGTGCCGCCGAAGATCCACCAGACGCCGGTGCCGAGCGCGCCCAATGCGACGGTGACCAGGCCGACCGAGAGGATACGGGTGCCAGTCAGCCGTGACGGGGCGACGCGGTGGGAGACACGGCGGAGTTTCACCGGCAACAGGAGCGTCAGCACCACGCCGGAGAGCGCGTGAATGTCGATTATCCACGCGCTGCTGGGGATGCCTGCGAAGATGGTGGCGACACCGGTGGCAAGCAGCGTCGCCACTGCCGCGAACAGCCCCCAGTCGACCGCCCGTGGCGTCGGCGTCAGCCGGCGGATGTCCATGCTATCGGTTAGCACTGGAATGGTTTATACTGCCATCCCTGCGTAGCGGCGTCAGTACGACTGCCGCAGGACCGTCTCGCCGCTGGCGTTCCGGACGATGACAGTGTCGCCGTCGTTGTTCCAGACCGCCCCGTTCCGGCCCCAGTACCGTTCCGTGTCAGTGTCGGTTCCGCTCCCGGTGTAGAGGGTCACCGACGCGTTCGGATCGAGGGTCGAGTTCGCGAACGTGTACTGGTGGCCCGCGGCGTCGCTGACAGTCCACCCGGAGAGGGCGAGCGTCGCGTTTCCGGTGTTAGTGAGCGTAACGTACTCGTCGTTCAGGTTCTCGTTGTCGTTGCCCGCTGCATCGGCGTGGATTGTCGCAATTTCGACGCCGCTGGGACTCTCAGTAATGGTTCCGCCGTCGGCGATAGCCGTGTGGGTCACCGCGTCCGGGTTCGTACATCGCCAGAGCCCGCGCCGGTCGGAGCGGGCGGCATCCTCGGCCGCGTAGAAACGCTCGGCTCGCGTGAATCCACTGTCGTACACGCGCGCATGGCCGGTCTCGACGAGCCGGTAATTGAACAGCGTCTCGTCAACGACGACGTAGGCCAATAGCCGGTCGTAGTAGCCGCGCCGGTTCAGGTCCGGGTCGAAGGCGAGCCCGACCGTCTCGCCCAGCAGTTGTTGCTTAGCAAGCGACGATGCGTTCGTGCCGGCCCCGCGGAGACAGGACGCACCGGCGTCGGTCTCGGGGACGCCCTCAAACTCCGCCGGGTCGTTCTCGGTGTGGACTTCGGGCGTGTCGACGCCGACGAGCCGGACCGTGTCACCAGTCCCGTTCTCGTAGGCGACCTGTATCGTGTCGCCGTCGACGACAGCCGTGACGGACACGGTGACAGCGGATTCCGGGATGCCGACTGCCGACTGGTCATCGACAGCGGTCCCCGCCGACCCGGACGGCGACCCGGTGAAGCCACTGCAACCGGCGGCAACCACGAGGACGACGACGAGACCGAACGCGAGCCGACGCATTGTCGGGATGTCGGCGGCCGGTGACACAAGGATGCCGGTGTCGTCGGGCGGACTGTTATACGTCTGCCATGTCTGGCTTCCGGTACAATGCTCGTCCCGCTACCAGTCAGAGATATCATGCGGACGCCGGTCAAAACGATCAGCCCCGATGCTCCGGTCATCGAGGCGGCTCAACGCCTCCGCGACGAGGATATCGGCTCGCTCGTCGTCGAGGACGACGGCGGCTGCGTCGGCATCATCACGGAGAGCGACATCGTCGCCGTCACCGCAGCCGAGGGAGATACCAGAGCGCTGTCGGTCAGCGACGTAATGACCGAGACGCTGTTGACGGTCACGCCCGACGCGGACATCGAAACGGCCGTGGATCGGCTGCGGACGAACAACATCAAGAAACTGCCCGTCGTCGAGGACGGGTCTCTCGTCGGCATCGTCACGACGACCGACCTCTCGGACTATATCCCGCACCTCTCGCGGGCAAGGGGAGCGTTCGACGACCAGACCCAGCGAAAGCGGTTCACCCGGCCGGACACGCTGTACGAGAACGAGGACTGGACGTTCGAGAGCTACGGGACCGCCAACGGTATCGACGTGGGTGACCACGTCCAGTTCAGCAAGACGATATCCAAGGCCGATGTGGAGGCCTTCGCCGAGGCGAGCGGCGACACGAACAGACTCCACCTCGACGCGGCGTTCGCCGAGGGGACGCGCTTCGGCCGCCGGATCGCCCACGGAACGCTCGTTTCCGGAATTATCAGTGCAGCCCTGGCGCGACTCCCCGGGCTGACAATCTACCTCTCCCAGGAACTGAGCTATCAGGGGCCCGTCGACATCGACGAGGAAGTCACGGCCCACTGCGAAGTCGTCGAGCGCATCAAGGACAACCGGTTCCGCCTGGCCACGGCCGTTGACGATTCAGAGGGGAACTGCGTCATCGAGGGCGACGCCGTCGTCATCTCCGACCCGATTCCGGACACAGCCTGAGCCGACAGTCGGGCGTATCCCGTCACGTTCGAACGGGGCTGCTGAGACAGAACTCCCACCGCGTTTCATGTTTTGTGTTACCAAATAACAATTGTTAATAATCTGCTAGCAAATGTGTCTGTTATGGACGCTGTCGAACGGCCGACATTCGAGACGAGCGCGGCAATGGAGGTGTATCAGCACGTCGAGCGACACGGGACGGCGGCACGGCACAGAGTCCGTGAGATGGTTGACCTCTCGCCGGAGGCGTTCGAGGAGGCACTGACACACCTCCTGTCGAAGGGGTACATCGAGGACGACGGCGGAACCCTGACGCTGGCGCTCGATGTCGGCTCGGTCAAGCAACACACCACGAACGGGCTGACGTACACGATTCGGCCGGCCCACAACGACGATTTCGAGGGACTCGTCCAGACCATTCGGAACGTGTCCAGCGACGGCACGTACGTCGTCGCCGAGAGCGTCGCCGAACAGTTGCTGTACGAGGACGCCGTCACGCGACACAATACGGTCGAATCGAGAGTGTTCTTCGTCGCCACGGTCGACGGGGAGGTCATCGGCTGGTGCCACCTCGACATCCCCCAACTGGACAAGCTCCGCGAGACGGCCCAGCTCACTGTCGGCGTCAGGGAGGAGCGGCGTGGTCAGGGCATCGGCAGCCAGCTCATGCAACGCGGGCTGGACTGGGCGAAAGCCAACGGCTACCGGAAGCTGTACAACAGCGTGCCGGCGATCACGGAGAACGCGATGGTGTTCCTCGAAGACCACGGCTGGCACACCGAGGGCATCCGCAGGAACCACTACACCGTCGACGGCGAGCAGGTCGACGAGGTGATGATGGCTTACACGTTCGACTGACGGCTGACCACCGGTTTCGCACTACAACAGGACGACCAGCGCCAGCGCGATCCAGACGATTTTCAGCCCCGTGTTGACGACGATGACTTTCGAGCCGAACTCCCGGCCCCAGATGCCGAACTGGAAGGGGATCGAGCGCTTGAACGTCGAGACGGCAAAGGAGATGATGCCGCCGACGAGCATCGTCGCCACGGCGGTCCGGGCAGTGAAGGTTCCGTTTCTGATGAGCGGCGCGATGACCGTCGCCCCCGAGGTCGTATCGAGGGCGTAGGCGGCGATGACGGGGATGGCCGCGCCGGGCAAGCCGAGCAGCCCAGCGAAGCCGTCGGCAGCGGCGGTCACGGAGGCCCCGTCGCTGCCAGCCAGCGCCAGTAGTTCGTCACCGTAGGCAACGAGCAGCGAGACGATAGCGTAGATGGCCGCCAACCGAGGCAGGATATCGCGGACCTTCTCGGCCGTCGCGTCGAGTGCCGTCCGGACGGCCGCCCGGCGGCTATCCGGACGGTCGTCGAACACGTCGCCTGCGCCGTCGGCCATCCCACCGTCAGGGGCCGGGCCGGCACCGGCGGTCGACCGACCGACGTTGGACGCGTCCAGCAGGACCGCGCCGGCGGCGATGCCGGTCAGCGTAATCGCCAGCGCGATGAGCCCCCGCGTGGCGACGTACAGCACCCCGACCCGAAAGCCAAGAATCGGGATGAGTATCGGGGCGTAGAACGTGATGATGTGCTGGGCGAAGCCGAAGAACGTGTTGATGGTGACGGCGATTATCGTCGCACGGTCGGACAGCACGCCGGACTCCCGGAAGTCGGCGAGCATCCCGTAGCCAGCGGTCGTCGACGCCGTCGTCGTCAGGATGGCGGTACCGACTTCGTCCGGGAGGTTCGCCGGCGACGTGAGGTAGCGCGAGACGACGGCGATTTTCTCGACCAGCCCGAACGCGACCGCCAGTTCGGCGAGGAACACGCCAAAGGAGAGGAAAAACGTGATGCGGAGGACCCGGACAGCAACCTCTCCGAGGACAGCGACTGCCGGGTGGCCAAGCACGGCGGCGACGAGCGACTGCACACTGAAACGTACGACCCTGGCCCGCAAATGCCCATCGGTAGCGTCAGTCGCTTCGAGTACAGCGGCTGCCGTCGGGGCTGCGCACCCCGACTCACACGAGCACGCGGACAGCACCGAACAGCACCACCACGCCCAGCACGTCACAGACATTCGTGACGACGGGAATGACCACGTCGTCGGGGTCCAGTTCGAACCGGTAGGCGGCGTAGGTCGTCACCGTCGTCACGACGATAGCCAGCACCGCCAGCAGACTCCCGCTGACGAGCGCGACCAGAACGACCGTCCGGAGCGGGAGCGCAGTGCCGCCGATGACGGTCTGGAGGAGCCACGCACCGGCACCCACAAGCGGGAACAGCGTCACCGCGAGGGCGACGGTGGCGATCGCGTTACCGGCGAGCCGGTCGTCGGTCGCCGCGAACGACAGGAGGCCGAGGTGAAACGCCGTCGAAAACCGCGCCGCGAGGATGCTGCCGAGGTTGCCCGCCATCCCGATGGTCACCGGGACGAGCACGAGCAACGACGGGTACTGCAGCAGCGTTCCCTCGAAGGTATCGAGCACGAGGCCGCTCCCGAGTTCGATAGCAGTGAGCACGACCAGAATGGGGAACATCGTCCGGACGATCCCCGAAACCGACCACTGGGAGGCGAACTCCGCCACTCAGCCACCCCCCAGTGCGAGGACGAGCCGGGTCGCGCCCAGCAGCGTCGCGATACCGACCACGTCGCCCGTCGTCGTCACGACCGGACCGGCGAGCGTATCGGGATTGAGTCCGCGGCGGTAACCGACGAACACGACCGAGACGACGGCGATGGTCAACAGCAGTCCGGAGACGAAGCCCGCGATGAGCGCGATGGCGACGAGGGTCGCGAGCGGGGCCGACGGTCGCCCGACCAGCGCGAGCAGGGCGACAGCCATCACCGCGGCGACGCCGCTGATGAGTACCCCGTTCGCCAGTGCCGCCGCGACGGCGGCGTTGATGCGGTCGTCGTCGAAGGAAAACCGAGGGTCGATAAGCCCCTGATGGAGTGCCGACCCCAGGCGTGCGCCGAGTGAGCCGTAGACGTTCCCCCGGGTGGCAAGCAGCGCCGGGACGAGCACGAGCAGCCCGGCGACGTCCTGTAGCTCCGCGTCCATGCCGCCGAGGACGACGCCCGCGAAGAGGCCACCGACCGCACTGAGCGCCAGCACCGGGAGCGATTCCCGGTAGGCTTCGAGTGCCACCTCGCGGACAGTCATTGCAGGGCGAAGGATGGCGAGCGAAAAAAAGCCCCCTGATAGCGCTGTCGACCCCTCAGCCGGGAGTGGACTGGGCTCTGTCGCGCCACGGCGGCGGCCCGACCGTCGTGTTCCCGACCGCGGTGAACCTGACAGTTCTTGTTACGGTGACCGGTTCGCCGCCGTCCGTGAGCGTCGTGTACTCGGTCCGGTAGTCGCGGACGAGTCCCGACCGAGTGACGTGGGCGACGAGCGTCGCGTTCTCCCGGGACGCCCACGCTGTCGACGAGGTGTTTTCCCGTAGCCGGTCGCCCCTGATGACGTAGACGGTGCCGTCTGACTGCTGGGGCTGCAAGGTCCGGGTGTGGAACGGGGCAACGGTCCGAGTAACGTCGGCGGCCGGGCGGCCGTTCAACGCGGCGGCGTGGACCCAGTATCGCCACGTTCCGGCGTAGCTGTCCGGCGGATCGTACTCGTTGTAGATCGTCTGGTTGTCGCGCACGAGTCGGCGGAGATACGTGTCGCCGTCGGACCAGAACGACGCGGTCGCCGGCGGCCGACCGAGGAGCACCGGAGCCGCATGCCCGCGGACGGAGATGTTTGTGAGATACGTCCGGTTCGCGTCCAGTGCGACGCGGACTCGAAGGTGGGATCGCAACGACCCGTTCGCATACCGGACAGTCCGGTTCATCGTCAGCGTGTATCCGGTTCCGTTGAGACGGTCCCCGTGAGCGGACCCGAGGAGCGATGGACTGGTGACGCCCGTCGACCCGACGCCGGGCGGGTACGTGGTCGCGGAACTGGTCGGCACCGGAGCGGGCGTCACCGATGCCGACGGGTCGTCGCCGTCGCTGAACCCGAACCCCCCACAGCCTGCGGTAACGACGACGGCAATGACGAGTAGCTGCCACCCCGTAATCCTCGTCATGTTATAACAAACCATTCAGGTCGAAATAAGTCTACGGATCGCCGTTCAGCCAGAACTTGTCTGCACCTAGATATGAAATCGCTGATTAACTTACCGAAACTATTATGATGGATTCAGACACCGTATGGAACATGCCAACTAATGGCAGTTCGGTCAACCGACGACAGTTGCTGAAGAGTACGGGCATCGCAGGTGTGGCAGGTCTGACGGGACTGGCCGGTTGTTCCGGCGGTGACGGTGGCGATGGTGGCGGAGACGGTGGCGACGGTGGCGGAGACGGTGGTGACGGTGGCGATGGTGGCGGAGACGGTGGTGACGATTACCCAGCGCTCGGGAACTTCCCCGTTGAGGGCGATACGGTCACGTTCGGGTTCAACGTGCCACAGTCGGGACCCTACTCCTCGGAGGGGCAGGACGAACTCCGGGCGTACGAGCTCGCCCAAAAGCACCTCAACAACGGGGGTGGCTGGGTGGACAGCTTCGAGGACCTCAGCGGCGACGGCGTCCTCGGCTACACGGTCGATTCGGTGAACGGTGACACGGCGACCGACGCCGACACCGCCCGACAGTCCGCTTCGCGGATGATAAACCGGGACGACGTGGTGATGATCTCGGGCGGCTCCTCCAGCGCGGTGGCCATCGCCGTGCAGGGCCTCTGTCAGTCAGAGAACGTCATGTTCATGGCCTGTCTGACCCACTCCAACGACACGACCGGGAAAGACTGCGCCCGGTACGGGTTCCGGGAGATGTTCAACGCGTACATGACCGGGCAGGCACTCGCGCCGGTGCTTGAAAGCGAGTACGGCTCGGACAACGAGTTCTACCAGCTGTACGCCGACTACTCCTGGGGCCAGACCCAGCAGGACTCGATGAACCAGTTCCTCTCGGAGATCGGCTGGGAAGAGGTCGACAGCGTTCCGACGCCGCTCGGGACCAGCGACTTCTCCTCGTATCTCTCGGAGGCCGCAAACAGCGGCGCGGACGTGCTCGTCCTGAACCACTACGGGCTGGACGGCGCGAACTCCGTCTCGCAGGCCGTCGATGCCGGTATCGACGAGGACATGGAACTCGTCGTCCCGCTGTACAACCGCCCGATGGCGCAGGCCGCCGGTGGCTCTATCGAGGGCATCTACGGGACGATCGCCTGGGACTCCCAGATCGACAACGAGGCGTCGAACGCGTTCACGCAGGCGTTCCAGGACGAGTACGACCGCGTGCCCTCCGGACCGGCCCAGCTCGCCTACGCCCAGACGCTCCAGTACGCGGCCGCCGCCGAACGAGCGGGCACGTTCTACCCGCCGGAGGTCATCCGCCAACTGGAGGACTACGAGTACAGCAACATCGGTATGGGCCAGGAGACGATGCGCGCCTGCGACCACCAGGCCCAGCGTGACATTCCGGTCGCTCAGGGGCTCCCGGAGAGCGAGCAGGGCGACGGGAACTTCATCGATATTGTCGAGATCACGTCTCGGGACGACGTCGGATACGGGTGCGATTCCGGGCCGGCCGCGGAGTGCGAACTCGGCGAGTACGGGGACGAGTAGACCACAATCCGGACAGGGGACCGGTCCCCTCATGATTTATAGTGCATGAGTTCGCCTTACTTGATACACAAAAACTAGCATGATTAGGAATAAGCAAATACTACGAGAAGAGTGTGGTGGAGGGAGTCCGGCGTGACGCTACTCGCGGATATCCTCACCATCCTATTGAATGGGCTGCAACAGGGCGCTATCTACGTCCTGCTAGCGGTCGGACTGTCGATTATCCTCGGGACGCTAAAGTTCGTCAACTTCGCCCACGGGGCGCTGTACCTCGTCGGTGCGTATCTGGGACTGTTCATAACGGGACAGGTGCCGCTGAATAACGGGCAGTTAGCAGAATGGGGGATCCAGTCATACGGCATCGGACTGGGATTCATCGCTGCACTGGTCATCGTGCCGATTGCCGTGTTCATTATCGGCCTTCTGATGGAGCGGTTCATCGCACAGGCGTTCTACGACCGCCCCGACACCGACCAGATTCTCGTCACGTTCGGACTCGCAATCATCGTCCAGGAACTGCTCCGGGCGCTACTGGGCGGGAGCAGTCAGCCGTTCCCGCAGCCCTCGTGGGCATCCGGACCCATAGCGCTGCCTGTGGTCGGAAACTTCCCGCGCTGGCGACTCGGCGTCATCGCGATTACGGCAGTCCTCGTGCTGGGCGTGTACGCCCTCGTCGAGTACACCGACTTCGGGCTCATCGTCCAGGCTGGGACCCTCGACGGCGAGATGGTTCGCCTCCTGGGAATCAAACTGAGCCGGCCGTACCTCGTCGTCTTCGGTATCGGTGCCGCGCTCGCCGGTGTGGCCGGCGTCGTCGGCGGCCCGCTCGCCAACGTCAACCCTAACATCGGTACTGAACAGTTGGTTCCGGCGTTCCTCACTGTCGTCATCGGCGGCGTCGGGAAGATAGAAGGGGCCGTCGTGGCCGGGCTGATGCTCGGGACGCTGCAGGTACTCTTAATCCAGACCGGCTACGCCGCCTGGAGCCAGGTCGGTATCTACGCGCTCGCGGCGATAATCCTGCTGGTGCGTCCGCAGGGGCTGCTGGGCTCGGAGGTTGATGTCTCATGAGCGACGAACCGCGCGACGCGACCGCCACGGCGGCGGCCGATGCCGACGCGGAGGTCACCGGCGGTCTCGGCGACCGCTGGGCCAGCTTCCGCGACCGGGAGATATCGACGGTGCTGCTCACGGTCGTGGGCGTGGCCGTCTTCCCGTTCCTCTTCAACAACTTCCTCGACGGCTACACACAACTGGCGACGCTGATGCTCATCTACGGCATCTTCGCCGTCGGGTTCGACATCCTGCTGGGGTACACCGGCCTGCTGTCGTTCGGTCACGCCGTCTTCTTCGGCGGCGCGGCCTACGCCGCCGGTATCTTCAGCGCGAGCGTCAGTAGCTCGCCGCTGCTAGTGTTGCTCGCCGGCACGGTGTTTGCAGTGTTGCTGGCGTGGATCGTCGGGTTCCTGTCGCTTCGCCGCGGCGGAATCTACTTCGCCATCCTGACGCTGACGTTCGGCCAGATGTCGTTCTACCTGGCGGCGTCGCCGTTGGCCTTCCTCACGAACGGTGAGAACGGCTTCACCTCCGTGGACATCGGCAGCCTGCTGGGCGTCATCGACATCCACGGCGGGGTGCCGTTCCCGCTGTCGATGCTGGTCGACAACATGCTGTACGTGTTCGTGGCCGTCATGACGGTGCTGTCGGTCGCGATGGCGAACCGCATCCTCCACTCGCCGTACGGGACCGTGTTCCGCGCGATTCGCGAGAACGAGCGGCGGGCGGAGTTCGTCGGCCTGGACGTCTGGCGGTACAAGCTGATGGCGTTCATCATCTCGGCGGCCTTCGCCGGCATCGCCGGGAGCCTGTTCGCCATCGAGGGGAACTACGTCCCCCTGCAGTCGCTGTACTGGACCGAGTCCGGGCGCATCGTCATCATGACTGTGCTCGGCGGCGTCGGGTCACTGTTCGGACCGCTGTTCGGCGCCGGCCTGTACCTGTACATCGAGAATATCGTCAGCGGGTTCCCGACGCTGGGACCCTTCTGGCACCTCATTCTCGGCATCGTGTTCGTCGTCGCTGTCGTCCTCTTCCCGAACGGTATCTGGGGCGGTATCGACTACGTCCGCAACATGGTTGTCGGAGGTGACGAAGAATGACGGTCCTCGAAACCGATCAACTCACCAAGCAGTTCGGTGGCCTCACGGCCGTCGACGAGGTGGATCTGGAAATAGAACAGGGCGAAGGCGTGAGTCTCATCGGGCCCAACGGCGCGGGGAAGTCGACGTTCATCAACCTCGTCACCAGGCGGCTCGAACCGAGCTACGGCGAGATCACGTTCCAGGGGAACTCCATCATCGGGATGGACCCCCACGAGGTCGTCCAGATGGGGATGAGCAAGTCCTTCCAGACGGCCTCGATTTTCCCCGAGTTGACCGTCATGGAGAACGCGACCATCGCGGCGCTGGCAGCCGAGCACGGCTCGTTCCGGTTCAACTTCTTCCGCCACCAGAACAGCTATCCGGCAGTCGAGGAGGTGGCGAACAACGTCCTCGAATCGGTCGGCCTGTACGACGAGCGGGAGAACCAGGCTGACAGCCTCGACTACGGGAACAAGCGTCGGCTCGAACTCGGCATCGCGCTGGCCGCCGAGCCGGACATGCTGCTGATGGACGAGCCGACCGCCGGGATGTCACCCGATGAGACCCAGTCGACCGTCAAACTCATCAAGCGAGTCAAGCAGGAACTCGACCTGACCTTCCTGCTGGTCGAACACGACATGGAGATCGTCTTCGACATCTCCGACCGCATTGTCGTCCTCAATCGCGGGTCGGTCATCGCGAAGGGGACGCCCGACGAAGTGCAGGACGACCCCGCTGTGCAGGAAGCGTACCTCGGAGGTGTCGAAGAATGACGCTGCTCGATATCGAAGATATCAACGGCTACTACGGCGAGAGCCACATCATCCAGGACGTGTCGATGAACGTCGACGACGGCGAAATCACGGCCCTGCTGGGCCGCAACGGGGCGGGGAAAACCTCGACGCTCCGGTGTATCTCCGGGGCAACGCCGCCGGACGTCCGGAGCGGCACGATCCGGTTCGACGGAACGGACATCACCAACGACCCGCCGGAGGATATCGCCGTCCGTGGCATCTCGCTGGTGCCCGAGGAACGGCGCGTGTTCACCGATCTCACTGTCGCGGAGAACCTGCACCTCGCGGACACCGTCCGCAACAAGACGAACACCTGGCGGCGGAAGCTCGATTTCCGCGACGAAGGGATGTCGACGGAGGAAATCTACGAGTACTTCCCGCGGCTCGACGAGCGGCGCTCCCAGAAGGCCGGAACGCTCTCGGGCGGCGAGCAACAGATGCTCGCAATCGCCCGTGCGCTCCACCAGAGCACCGACCTGCTGATGCTCGACGAGCCATACGAGGGGCTGGCACCGCAGATCATCCAGTCCGTCGAGAACGCTATCGAACGCATCAGCGAAGACGGCACGACGATACTGCTGGTCGAGCAAAACGCCGTGGCGGCGATGAAGATCGCCGACCGGTGTTACGTGCTGGACCGCGGGCAAGTGGTGTTCAAGGGGCCCGCCGAGGAACTGCAGAACGATCAAGAGACCCGCGACAAGTACCTAGGTGTCTGAATGTCGAAAACACAATCCGCCGAAGCGTTACTCGACGCACTGCAGTCGGAAGGTGTCGTCGTCATCGACGAGGAAACGGACGAAGTCAGTACGACTGAGGCGTTCGAGGCCGACCGCGAGGTGTACTACGACACCTACGTCACGATGGGCGACACGGAGTTCCACGAGTCCGTCGCCGACGTGTTCGACCTCGATTCGGCCGCCGAAGCGGCCGAGCGGGTCGACGAACTCGACGTGTCGCGCGAGGAGTTCGCCACGTTCCTGACCCTGCGGTCGAACGTCGACGACTCGTACACCACGGTGGAACTGACGACGATGGCACAGATGGCGACCGAGTTGGGTCCGGAAACGCCGGTCCCCGACGCGGTCGAACACCTCGACGATGATAGCTACGAGGCCTTCGTCGACGCCCACGACCGGTGTGTCGTTACAGTGTGGAAACTGTTCTGTGACCCCTGTGAAGCCATGAAAGAACAGTTAGACGACGTTCTGGCCGCGTTCCCGGACGGCGTCCCGGTCGGCGGCGTCGCCGGCGAGCGGTCGCCGGAGTTCTGTCGGTCCGTCGGTGTCAACGCCGCGCCTGCCGTCGTGCTGTTCGAGGACGGCGAGCCCGTCGAGCGGATCACCGGCCGGACGGACCCGGCGCCGCTCGCGGAACGGATCGAAGAAGTGTACGGCGTCTGACTGCGGCGTTAGTCTTCTTCGCCGCTACAGACCAGCACGGAGCGGTCCGTGCCCAGAATCACGCTCTGTGTGACGCTCCCGAACAGCACCTTGCCTGTCGGCGTCCGCTTGCGGCCGGCGACGACAACCATGTCGGCGTCCTGCTCGTCAGCCAGCCGGAGGATCGCATCGGCCGGTTCGCCACTTGACTCTTCCAGAGCCACCTCGACGCCAGCATCCTCGAGGACTTCCCGTGCCCGGCGCACGGAGGCCACCTGATCGACGGACGCCCCTTCGGGATTCTCCTCGAAGTCGTGCAGTAGCGTGACGCGAACCTGGCTTGCGTCCATCGGTATCTCGGTTATCGCTTCCGCGATGGCGGTCCCACGAGCCTCACTCTTGTCTATCCCAGCGACAATTTCGTACATGCTCGCTTCAGTCGTAGAACGGGCCAACCCTTAGTTCTGGCCCGTATTTCGGCCGGAGATACGCGAAAATCACACCGGTTCCGGTAGTTCTGTCGCCCACGGACCGACTCAACGGCGTCAGTCGCCGAACGGCCCCATACCGCCGCCGCCCATGCCGCCCATACCGCCGCCACCGCCTCCGCCGCCCTGTTGCATCTGTTTCATCATCCGCTCCATATCGCCGTCGCCCATGCCCTGGAACTGCTTGAGCATCTGCTCCATCTGCTTGTGCTGCTGCAGGAGTTCACGTACCCGCTCCTCAGGCTTGCCGGAGCCACGGCAGATGCGCTCGGTCCGGGACTGGCCGACGACGCGGGGGTTCTCCAGTTCCTCCTCGGTCATCGAGTCCATGATGACGTCGAAGTCCCGCATCCGCTCCTGGGTCACGTCCATCGCGTCGTCGGGGAGCTGGTCCATCAGCCCGCCGCCCAGGCCCGGGATCATGTCCATCACCTGGTCCAGCGGCCCCATGTTGTTCATCGTCTGCATCTGCTTGCGCATGTCCTTGAGAGTGAACTGCCCCTCAAGCATGTCCTCGGGGTCCCAGTCCTCCTCGTCGCCTTCCTGGGTTTCCTCCATCGCGCGCTCGACGCGCTCGGTGAGCTGTTTGAGGTCTCCCATCCCGAGCAGGCGGGAGATGAACCCCGAAGGCTCGAACCGCTCGATGTCCTTGACCGTCTCACCCGCGCCGAGGAAAGCGATGGTGGAGTCGGTCTCGTTGACGGCGGCGAGCGCGCCCCCACCTTTCGCCGTCCCGTCGAGTTTCGTGATGATGACGCCATCGATGCCGATGGCTTCCTCGAAGTCGGCGGCCTGGCTCTTGGCGCTCTGGCCCATCGCCGCGTCCAGCACGAGCAGGTCCCGGTCGGGCTGGACCTCCTGCTCGATGCGCTCGATCTGCTCGATGAGCTCCTCGTTCAGGCCGTCACGGCCCGCCGTGTCCACGATGCGAACGTCCGCGTTCTCCGTCGCTTCCAGCCCCTCGCGGGCGATCTTCACGGGGTCGTTCTCGTCGGGGTCGCCGTAGAAATCCACCTCGGCGCGCTCGGCCATCTCCTTGGCCTGATCGTACGCGCCGGGCCGGTCCGTGTCGGTCTGGATGATGGCCGGCCGGAGCCCCTTCGTCGAGAACCACCAGGCCATCTTCGCGGCCGTCGTCGTCTTCCCCGACCCGTAGAGGCCGGCGAGCATGATCGTCTGTTCCTCCAGCGGGAGCTCCGTAGACTCGCCGACGAGGTCGACCAGTTCCTCGTAGACGATGCGCAGAACCCAGTCCCGCGGCGTCGTGCCCGCCGGCGGTTCCTCCTCCAGCGCACGCGTCTCGATGCTGTCAGAGAGGTCCTGAACGAGCCCGACGTCCACGTCGGCCTGCAACAGCGACCGCTGGATCTCCTTGACGATGTCCGCGATGTCCTCCTCGGAGAGCCGGGACTTCCCCCGGAGGTCATCAAGCGTCCCCCGGAGCGAACTCCCAAGATCGTCGAGTACCATTGTTGGACCGAGATACGCGACGGCGCGGGTAAAGGCTTGTTGTCGGGCCGTCAGCCACGAACCGCGAGGAGAGTCGCGGGAGCCGACCGGCTTGAAACTGCGCTCGGAGCGGCTGTCACGGCGTGCCAGAACGGCCACCCGGGCCAGATGCCCCCGGCCAGTTTCGGGAGGCGGTCTGACCGTGCGAGGCGGTAACTACATGATTAAACGGATTCTCGCCCGTGACGAAAGGGTCAAAAGGTCGAACCGACTGGTCGACAATATGGCCGTTCTCGGGCAGCTCGGATTCATGGTCGCCTTTCTTTCGGCCGGCGTCGCCGCCGGCCACTTCGGGCTGCTGACCGAACGGCGGACGGATACCCTCACCTCCCTCGTCTTTACCGTCGCGCTGCCGGCGCTCATATTTCGGTCCACGTACGACCGACCGCTGCGGGAGATTATTTCACCGGCGTTACTCGGGGGGTTCTGGGCCGTCATCGCGTTGACGATAACGCTGGGCTGGCTCGTCCACCGGCGGCTGGAGTCTCCCGACCGCCGCAGCGTCTCCGTCGTCCAGTCCTATCACAGCAACATGGGGTTTCTCGGGCTGCCGCTCGTGGCAGCGACGATGGGCAGTGAAGCGACGGCCGTCGCCAGCGTCATCCTCGGCATCGGCGCGGTGACCCACGTCCCGGTGACGGTGTTCCTGTTAGTCCGCATCAACGGCAGCGACGCCTCGCTGCTGGGCGAGTGCAGGAAACTCCTCACGAACCCGGTGCTCATCGCGCTGGCGGCCGGCATCACAGCCTCGGTTCTATCGCTAGCCGTTCCGGAGCTACTCATCGGTGCGCTCGGCCCGCCGGCTGAGCTGGCGCTCCCGGTCGCCCTGCTGTGTATCGGTGCGACGCTTGACACGGACCTCCCGGTGTCGGACCTGCAGAAGACCGTCAGCGTCGTCGGGCTGAAGGTGCTGTGGATGCCGGCGCTGGCGTGGCTGGTATACTCCTCGCTCGCCGTCGATACGACAGCGCTGGGCGCGGCAGTCGTGATGCTCGGCACCCCGACAGCGGTGTCGACGTACGTCTACACGACGGAGTTGGGGGGCGACGCGGCGTTCGCCTCGCTGAACGTCTTCACTTCGACAGTGGTCTCCATCGGGACGCTCTCCATGCTGGTCTGGCTGTTCGCCTGAGTCGCCGTGACCACGCTTTTGCCCACCGACGCCCCCACGGACGATATGGGCTATCACCAGATCGATCCCGAGGACCTGTCGGAGACTGAGGACTATCCCTGTGACCGGCGCGGGGTCTCCGACGCCACCGAACTCCACGCGCTCCACGCGGCCACTTACGAAATGGTGCCCGGCGAGGACCTCTCGCGAAGCTATCACTACCACGAGACGCGCGAGGAGCTGTTCTACGTGCTCGACGGCACGCTCCACGTCGAAACGCCCGACGGGGAGTACGTCGTTTCGGCCGACGAGGTGTTCGTCGCCGAACCGGAGAGCCCACACCGTGCGCACAACCCCGCCGACGCCGACGAACCAGTCACGGTCCTCGGCGTTGGCGCGCCGCCGACCGACATCGCGCGCCCGTACGATCCCGACACGTAGCGAGGGCTCGGCGGTTCAGACACGCTTTTGGGCCACCCCATCACAGTTGCGCCCATGACGAGCAAACAGGCGGTACAACAGCAACTGGTCGACAGCGGCGTCACAGCGGTCCTGCGCGGGATTCCCGAAGAGAAAATGGTCGACGTGGCGACGGCCGTCCACGAGGGCGGCGTCACGGCGCTGGAACTCACTGCGGACGCCAAGCGCTGCTCGGACATGATCGCCGCCGTCGACAAGGCGCTCGACGACACCGACGCTATCATCGGGGCCGGTACGGTCATGGACGCCGCCGCCGCCCGCAACGTCATCGAGGCCGGCGCGGAGTTCGTCCTCGCGCCGAACCTCAACGAGGACGTGCTCGACGTGTGTAATCGCGAGGGCGTCGTCGCCATCCCCGGCGTTATGACGCCGACGGAGGCCGCCGACGCGATGGAGGCCGGCGCGGACATCTTGAAGATGTTCCCTGCAAAAACGGTCGGCCCGGCCCACATCGGCGCGCTGCAGGGTCCGCTCGGGGACGTGCCGATTATGCCGACCGGCGGCGTCTCGACCGACAACGTCGACGAGTTCTTCGATGCCGGCGCGGTCGCCGTCGGCGCAGGCTCGGCACTGGTCAACTACGAAGCAATCGAGAACGACGACATGGACGGCGTCCGCGAACAGGCCGCAGAGTTCGTCGCCGCCGTCGAGGCCGCCCGAGAGTAGCAACGGTCCGCGGACCCCACCGCTCGGGCAGTTAGAAAACGGCCCGGTACGGCGTCAGCGACTTATTCTCCGGTCGTGTTCGTCGTTTCGTTGCTCTCCGTTTCGTTGCCGGCCGTACCGGTTTCATTGCCCGGCATGTCCGTTTCGTTGCCCGGGATCTCAGTCTCGTTACCTGGCAGGTCCGTTTCGTTGCCTGGTATCTCAGTCCCGTTGTCCGGCAGATCCGTTCCGTTACCCGGCGTCTCGGTCTCGTTCCCGAGAGCATCGGTGTCGTTCTCGCCGAGTTCAGTCTCGGTATCCATTCCGGTTTCTTCCTCGGTTTCGAACGCAGTCTCCGTCTCGGTCTCCATCGCCGGTTCCGTCTCGTCTTCTGTCATCGCGTCAGTCTCTTCCGACGTGGACGTGTCCGGAGCTTCGGCACCGCCGCCGTCGGTTTCTGTTCCGCTGCCGCCGTCGGAGCCGCCACAGCCAGCGAGAGCCACGAGCGCGCCGCCTGTGATTTTGATAACGTTCCGCCGAGATGTGATCGGTCGTTCCATAGCGTTTGCACGAAGACTACCAGGGCAGTTTATGAATGACCTGCTAAGCGTCAGACGGGGGACCGACCGGATGGATTAGCCACATCTGAAGTTGGGCCGGTTCGCGAAACGGCTATGAACGATCTGTTTCAGATCATGATTGATCGAACGGTAGTTCCGGATCGGGTATGTAAGCGGTTCTGCGGTCGGCCCACGCTTCGTCACCCGAGCCTCGATGTGCCCTGGTTTGGTCGTATAAACGGGTAGTAACCATCCGATTCACCCAGTTCACAGACGATTATCGAGCACATAGGTATCTGTATCTTCCAAGCGGACTATCGTGTCGCTATTTGCCCTGTGGCGCCGGTCAGGCGGCCGCTTCATGGCCAAAACCCGGCCGGCTGCTGTTTAGCAACGGTATAAGACAGGCTGTGTTGCCAAACGTCTCGGGACCCTCGTCACTAGTCGCTCTCGTGCGGGTGAAGTTCGGTCCCGTAGTGCTCGGCGTGGTCGGCGTAGTCGATGAACCGCGGTGCGTCGGGGTCAAAGGGCCGCTGCAGCGCGTCGAAGGCCTTCTTCTTGTCCCAGCCCTGGAGCTTGCCGACGGCAGAGCGGTCTTCGAGGTCGTGGTAATCAAGGTCAGGTTCGGTCAGTTCCCACGCCCGCAGGCCGGTTTCGGTTCGGACGATGACCGAGGAGTACTCGTCGCTGGACCCGACGGAACCGACGGTGAGGTCGGCACAGTAGCCAGTGAAGTCGGCACACTCGTCACAGCCCTTGAGGGCGGCGTCGTGGAAGTTCTCCACGTCTTCCTCCAGGAGCATCTCTCCGTCCTCACCGTAGACCATCATCTTCCCGTGGAGCACGTCCATCTTGCCGATGTCGGCGCGGTCGATGCCACGCTCTTCTTCGATGAGTTCGCCGATGAGCGAGTAGTAGTTGAAGTTCTTCGTACACATCAGCGCGATGGTGTAGTCGATGGCTCGGACGCCGTCCTCCTGGGCGGCGTAGTCCCAGTCGAAATCCTTCAGGGCGCGAATTCCCTCGATTTCGCAGGGAGTGCCGACCAGCGCGAGTGAGGCCTCCGACAGCGGGACGTCGAGTTTGTGTTCCCACTGCTCGAGGTCGAGGTTCCCCAGCGCGAGCGTCTGATTGTAGAAGCTCCCGGCGTTGTCGATGCACTCCTCGGGCGTCGTTGCGAGGAACGATTCGGCTTTCCACTCGGCGTCGTCGCTCTCGGTGGCGATGAGCGCACCGTCGATCTCACCGGCCTCCAGCAAGTGACACAGTACCGAGGTCACGAGGCCGCCGTCCTGGGCGTTCTCCCGCCAATCGTCCTCGACCTTTGCTGAGAACTCCGTGATGGGGTCGCCCGCGCCTTTGACGTTGTCGTCGCCGCCAGTGATCTTCCACTGGCGCTCGTAGCGGAGGCCGCCGCGGGGACACATATCCCAGCACAGCGAGCAGCCGGTACACATCTTCACGAGCTTCGGCAGGTCGTCGTCGCCGATGCCGATAGAGTCGCTGGGACAGGCCGCGACGCAGGTCCCACATTGGATACAGCGGTCGGCCTGGATGACGGCCTCGTCGAGTTCCATAAACCACGTTTTGCCCTCGGGCTCCTCGATGTCGTTCATCTCGGCGCGGATGCCGTCGCCGGGCGTCTCGAGGTCAGCGCCGTCGGGAACGCCCACCCGTTCGTCCGGCCGGCCGTCGTCGACGTTCTGGCTGGTCCCCGTCGCCGGCTCCGTGAACCGGATGGGTTTGAGTTTGCCGTCCGGTTCGACGTTCGCCGCGCCGGTCCCGCCGTCCGGGCGGACGCGCCGCTCCCCACTATGGCTGTGGCCGTGACTGTGCCCGCTGTCGCCCCCGCTACACCCGCAATCGCTCCCGCAGCCACAGGCGTCGTCTTGACCGTCACTCGGGACGCCGGGCATCGGTCGGCCACCGTCAGTCACCAGCGGTGGGTCGGCGTCGTCGCGGTCCGTGGGAGCGTCCGGCGTCGACACGACGAACTCGGGCGCAGCGTCGGCCGGCGCGACCTGCCGCCGGTAGCGCCGGTCAGTCATCGTCGGCCACCTCCCCGCGGCCGCCGCCGTCACCGTGTGCGACGCCGCCGTCGACATTGGCGTCGGCCCGCCGCATCACCGAGCGAAGCCGGTCGTTGTCAACGCGGCGGCACCACTCGTAGAACCGCTCGCCGTCCGTTCGCTCGTCGGCATAGGCCTCGAACAGTTCTTCCAGCGCCGGAATGACGGCGTCCGCCGGGACGGCGTGTTCAACCCAATCCAGGAACTCGTTGTCCGCGCCGAGGCTCCCGCCGAGGCCAAAGTCCATCCCCTCGATGATATTGTCGCCCTCTTCGTTGGTGGTTCCCTCGGGGTCGTCGACCTGCACCGTCTCGCCGCGGAAGCCGATGTCAGCGATCTGCGGCTGCGCGCAGGAGGCCGAGCAGCCGGACATGTGCATCCGGACCACGTCTATCTCGTCAGGCACGTCGATCCGGCGGTCCAGGGCCTTCGCCCAGCGGCGGACGCGGTTTTTCGTCTCGATGATGCCGTAGTTGCAGAACTCCGAGCCGGTGCAGCCGACCGCACCCCGCGAGAACGGGCCGGGGTCGGGCTGGTACTTCCGGGCAAAGGGCGTATTCAGCAAATTGCCGATGTTTCGCTCGGGAACGTGCGTGATGAGGAAGTTCTGGTCGGTCGCCAGTCTGACCGATGCGTCCTCCGTGCCGTACTCCCGTGCGGCGTGGGCCGCTCGCCGGAACTCGTCGCCGCCCATCCGGCCGGCGATGACGTTGAAGCCGACGTACTTCAGGCCGTCCACACGCTGGTCGTGGATGCCGACGTGGTCGCCGCGGTACCCTTCCGAGCAGTCGGTCCCCTGGGTCGGCAGATCGACCGTACAGCGGTCCCGGACCGCCTCCTCGAATTTCTCGGCGCCCATCTGCTGGACGAGATAGCGCATCCGGCAGACGCCGCGGTTGGTGCGGTCGCCCAGTTCCTTGAAGGTCTGGGCGACGGCCCGGCAGAACTCGACGGCGTCCGCCGGCGGGACGAACACGTCCAGGTCCGAGGCCATCCGTGGCCCGTCCGAGAGGCCCCCGCCCACTCTGACGTGGAAGCCGTAGTACTGCTCGCCATCGATTTCGCGGCGGGCCGGCGTCAGTCCCACGTCGTTGATCTGGGACTGCGCGCAGTCCTGCCGGCAGCCGGTGATCGTCATCTTGAATTTCCGCGGGAGGTTCGCGTACTCCCGGTTTTTCGTGAAAAACTCCGAGACGGCGTCGACGACGGGCTGGGCGTCGAAGCACTCGTGATCGTCCAGCCCAGCGGCGGGACAGCCAAGCACGTTCCGCGCCGAGTCGCCACAGCCCTGGACCGTCGTCAGACCGACCTCGTCGTAGCGCTGCCAGATCTCGGGCACGTCCTCGATTTCGATCCAGTGCATCTGGACGTCCTGGCGGGTCGTGATATCGAGGAACGCGTCACCCCAGATATCGTTCTGTTCCTCACCGCCGTACTCCTCAGGCGCGGTGGCGTACTCGTCGGCGACCTCGCCGATGACTTCGGCCTGCTCGGGCGAGAGATAGCCGCCGGGGACTTTGGTCCGCATCATGAAGTAGCCGTCCTGGCGACCGTGGGCGTACAGCCCGGCCCACTTCAGTCGCTCCCACTCGCCGTCGTCGGCCCGGTCCTCAATCTCCTCGAAACTCAACTCCTCGGCCGCATACTGCTCAACGTCTTCGATAACGTCCAGCGGATGCTTCTCCTGTTTCCAGCGTTCAACTGTGTTCATTACTATCACACCACAATACTGTGTGGATTGATAATGAATAACGAGCGTCTTCAACGCGCCCCTGCCGGCGAAAACGACCACACCTCCCCTGAGGTGGTAACAATTGCCTCATTATGAACAGGGCTGTCCCGGCGCGACGGCCCGGACTCTATGGGTTCCACACAATCAGGGTCGGCAGTTACCGCTCACAGCTACTAGGTAGCGGCAAAAATGACCGCGAAGTCCGGAGGCCTACTCGCCGATGAGGCTGTCGACGATTTCCTCGGGGTCGAACGGTTCGAGGTCGTCGTAGTCCTGGCCGGTCCCCAGGAAGAGGATCGGCTTGCCGGTGACGTGCGCGACGGAGATTGCCGCGCCGCCCTGCGGGTCGGCGTCGGCTTTCGTCAGGATCGCCCCGTCGATCTCGGCCGCGTCGTTGAACTCGCGTGCCCGGTTGACGGCGTCCTGGCCCGCGACCGCCTCGTCCACGAACAGCGTCATGTCCGGGTCGATGTTGCGGTCGATCTTCTCCAGCTGGGCCATCAGGTCGTCCGAGGTGTGGAGTCGGCCGGCCGTGTCGCCAAGCACCACGTCGATGTCGTTGGCCTTGGCGTACTCGACGGCGTCGTAGATGACCGCCGTCGGGTCCGACCCCTGCTCGTGGGTGATGATCTTCTTGTCGAGGTTCTCGGCGTGTTTCTCCAGTTGTTCGTTCGCGCCGGCGCGGTAGGTGTCGCCGTTGGCGAGCACCGTCGAGAGCCCGCGTTCCTCGAAGTACTGGGCGAGTTTCGCAATCGAGGTCGTCTTTCCGACGCCGTTGACGCCGGTGAACACGATGGTGACGGGCTTGTCGGCCTGCTGGACGCGCTCGTCGAAGTCGAACTGGCCGACGTTGATGACGTCGTACAGCGACTCCCGGAGCGCGTCCCGGACGAGGTTCCCCGTGCTGGAGAGCCGTCGGCGGGTCTGGCCTGTGAGGTTCTCCTTGACGCCGTCGAGGATCTCGTTGGCGACGCTCATCTCCACGTCGCTCGACAGCAGCGCCAGTTCGAGGTCGTCGAGGTGGCTCTGCAAGTCCTCCTCCTCGATGACCGTCTTCCCGGTCGCCATGAGCTTCGCCTTCGCGGCGAGGCCGCGGCCGCCATCGTCGTCTTCAGACTCCGACTCGGCGTCGGACACCGAGTCGTCATCGGTCTCCGCGGTGTCGTCCGACTGTGAATCCTCCGCGGGGCTTGCATCTACGTCTTCGACTGCCGTGGACGACGCCGTGGCTGACTCATCTATCGCCTCGGAGTCCGCGACTGGCGGTTCAGAGTCAGCGCCGGACTGGTCGTCCGTGGCTGCTGGCGTCGCTGCCGCCGCCTGCGTGTCGTCTTCGGACGGCTGCGAGTCCGTTGCAGGCTCAGCGTCGGCTGCCTGTTCGGCAGGCGCTTCCCCGTTTGCCTCGTCGGCGTCCGGTTCGTCCTCCGCTTCGAGTGCCTCTTCGTCGACGTCCTCTTCGACGTCACTCGTGAACCCGCTGAGTTTGTCCTTCAGTCCGTCGAACATGCGGCCTTACTCGTCTTCCTGCTCTTGCTGTTGCATCATCTGCTGCATCTGCTGCTGTTGCATCTGCTGGGCCTGCTGTTCGAGTTCCTCCATCTCGGTCTCGACTTCGGCCTTCTCTTCCTGCAGATCGCTGATGTGGTCGTCCAGCGTTTCCTTCTTCGTTTCCAGTGTGCTGACAGCGCCTTCCTGCTCGCGCTCTGCGGAGTAGCCGCCACCGAGGGAGACGACGACCTCGTCGATATCCTCGATAGTGGCGCGGATGTAGGCGTCGCCGCCGAGCGGGACCTGCACCGTGGAGCCGGAGTCAAGCGTCTCGATGGCCTCGATTGCCTCGTCGATGTCAGTCTGCTTCTCGCGGAGGCGTTCGATCTCCTCGTCGATAGCGTCGACTTCCTGCTCCATCTGCTCGATTTCCTGTGCGACCTGCTGCATCTGACCGCCGCCGCCACCGCCGCCACCGCCCATCATGCTGCCACCTCCTCGATCGTGATCTGCGTGCGCTTGAGGTTGTGCTGGGAGCCGAAGTCGCTGTAAACGCGCTCCTCAGCGACGTTCTCGTTTGGCGCGTCGACCTCCTTCTCGAACTGCTGTGGGCCGTCTCGGGCCGGGAAACTACCGCGAACAGTGTACGTGCTCATACACGCAGGTGCGGGCAGGGCAGGGAAGTATCTTCCCCTTCCGCCCGTCCTGGGTGTGTCTCATTCACGAGATGGACCGTCCTGTCCAACGACGGATACGTCCATACGGGTGGAAAACGAGCGGCGGGCCTACTCCTCGGACGCCGGAGCGTACACCATATCGCCGCCACACTCGGGACAGGACGGCCGGAGCACACCTGTCGAGTAGTCACACTTTCGGCAGACGAGGCGGTTCTGGTCTTCCGTGGGCGAGGTTCGCTGGACCATACGTGCTAGTTGGGAACACACCATATTATTCTTTGACACGGAGTATCATGGTCACCGACCCTGACGGATTTGCCGGAACAATACGTACAGCCGCCTATGAGCGAGACGACCTACCAGTGCCAGTGCGGCGCGACTCTGCGATTCAGGCAGGACCTGACGCTGGAGCGTGGCGGAACCAGTCGGTCCTGGGCGTGTGGGGACTGCGGACTGCCCGTTCCGGGCGTGGTGGCGGAGAAACTCAGCCACCAGCATCCGTCCTGAGCGAGCGGGAAATAAAAACCGCGTCAGTCGATGTAGCCGAGCGCCGCGTCGATACGGCCCAGTTCCGGCCCGGAGGTGTCCGAGCCACAGACGTAGCCGTTGTCGTTGGCGATCAGCCCGGAGCCGACGAGCGGGCCACCGTAGTTGATGGTCCCGATGTCAGCTGGCACGTCGAGGACCTCCTCGAGGGCGTCGAGTTCGCCGTCCGTGGCCTTCGGATGGCAGAGTACGCCATTGTTGGTGGCGACGGCGGCGGTCCCGACGGTCGTGACACCGGCGATGACACCGCGTTCGACAGGCACGTCCAGCCCGTCTTTGACTGCCTGTACGGCGTCTCTGGAGAGGTCGGGGTGGACGTACGCGCCGTAGTCGTTACAGCAGACGACGTTGCCGGCTGCGTTGATCCGGCCGGGCAACCGCGTCACGGGCACGTCGACGACGTCCTGAATCCGTTCGATTTCGGTCTCACGGACGCGTTCGGAGACGACCAGCCCGTTCTCGTTGCCGGTCGCGAGCGCGCCCACGGTCCCGGAGCGGCCGACAGTCGTCGGCACGGCCGGAACGTCGAGTTCGTCGCTCAGGTCATCGAGCAGCGATTCGTCTAAGTCTGGGCGAACCAGCACACAGTCGTCGGTCGCACGGGCGAACACACCCACGTACGACGACCCGGAGAAAGCCGCGCGGAGCAACGTTACTCTGCGGTCTCTGCTTCGACGATGGCTTCGCCCTCTTCCTCGAAGCGGGCGGCGCGAACACGGATCTTGCTCGGCGTGTTGGCGCGACCGCGAGCCCAGGCCGCCTCGTTGATCGAGGGGTCGAGGCGGACGGCGTCCTCGTCGACAGAGAAGTGCTTGGCGAGGTGCTCACGGATGAGGATCATCGCCTTATCTGCGCGCCTGTGGTTCGGTTCGGCTCGCGCGTCTCGGAGCGGGACGGTGACGACACGCTCCTCGAAGTCACTGGCGCTCATTATTCGTCAGTGTCGTTGCGCCGCCAGTGGCGTCGTTTGTGGTTGCGCTGGACCTCGCGGTCCGTCTTGAGCATGACCCAGGCCGGGACTCGACTGTTCTGGTTGTCGAGCTTGGCCAGTCGCTTCTTCGTAGCCTTCGATTTCTTACCCATGGTATGGTGCTTGTTCCGCGCCGTGGTTTAAATTCCTTCCTTTTCGAGCCGGTCACGGCCCGTTATCAGCGGCTATAACTGCGGACGTAGAACTAAGTAGCGAATAACCCTGATTATCAAAGGATGAAGCGCCGGAAATTGCTCCAGACAATGGGTGTCAGTGCGACAGCCGTCGGCTCTGGTTGCATGGGCGGTGGCGGTGAGGTCGTCGTCAGCGTGAAACAGGATGTCAGGGTCAATCCACACGAAGCGTGGATAAAGGAGGAGATCCCGGACGTCTCCGACCCCGGCGGCGAGCTACAGTACATCGTCAAGGCGGACATCCCGTTTAACGTGTACTTTTTCACTGACCGCGAGCAGTTCGAACAGTACGACACGTACATCAAGGGTCGAAAGCCCGACGAGACACCGCCGGGGAACCCCAAGTTCAGCCAGACAGCGGTCCAGCCCGAGGGGTCAGATATCTACGAAGCGTCAACGGACGACGGCGGCGCACGGGAGTCACTCGACGAACCCGGGCCGTACTTCTTCGCCGTCGACCACTCGAACTACCGGATGGAAACCCGCGTCGACGACTACGATGACCCGCTGAAGGCCTTCGTCGATCTCACGGTCATCCGGAACAAACTCCCCTTCTAGACGAACGCCAGCGGCACCATCGCCAGCACTCCGACAACGACGCCGGCGGTTAGTTCGCGTTTGCCCCCACCCGGCAAGCCGTCCCCGTACTCCAGCGCTTCGGGGACGAACTCCGTGAGCACGAGATACACCATCGCTCCGGCGGCGAAGCCGAAGCCGAACGGAAGGAACGCCTTCGCCAGCGTGACGAAGTAGTACGCGATAACGGCCCCGACCGGCTGTGGCAGCGAGGAGAACACCGCCCACCAGACCATCTTCCACTCGCTGACACCCAGCGAACGGAGCGGGATAGCGATGGCAGTCCCCTCCGGGATATTGTGGATGGAAATAGCGACCGTCATGAACACCGCCAGCAGCGGGACGGAGACGCCGACGATACCCACGGCGGATTCGGGCGTGGCCGATTCCAGCCCGAGTTCCGCGAAGGAGACACCGACAGCGACACCTTCGGGGAAGCTATGCACAGTCAGAATGCCCAGAATCAACAGGAGCTTGGTGAAATCAGCCTGCTCGAACTGCTCCGGGGAGTGGTCGAAATCGTCCAACAGTTCGTGTGCTACGGCGACGAGCCCGACCCCGGCCAAAATACCGGGAACCATCAGCACCGGCGATCCGTAGGCCAGCCCCTCACGGACGAGTCCGAACAGGGAGGCGGCGACCATGATTCCCGAGGCCAGCCCCCACAGCAGGACGTTCCATCGGTCGGAGAACTCATCGACGAGAAAGAACGGGATCGCACCGAGGCCGGTGGCGAGCGCCGTGAGCAACCCCGCGACGAACACGAAAGCAACGTTCTCGACGGCGACCATATCGGTACTACGCTGCTCAGCCCGATAAAAATTGTCACTAACCTGATTTGTTTTGGCCGGCCTAAACAGCCCGGCAGTACAATCCAAATAGTCAGCAGTGCTTCAAATTGACAGCTACAGTGCGGATAACGACTATTTCTACGACAGTACCGACTACGTCGCGCCTCTCTTCATACAAAATATGTCATAGTACTTACCCTCCAACACTGTTCGTGTGAATCTCACACCGACGGCAACCGCTGGCTGTGGCAGGGCACCCTCCCAGCACGTCGCCGCGCCCTGGTTAGGACCGTTAGGACCCGGATACGCTCACAACGACACCGATTCCACGGTCCGGTACGTCGGGCCGTCAGGTCCCAGTTCACTCTCCTTTAGCCGGATTTCCTCGACCCGCAGGCGTCCCACGTCAGGGTCGTCGTTCTCGACGGCGTTCTGTACCGTCTCTTTGCCGCCGGCGTGGTCCATCCTGGCGATGGTCGCGTGCGGCGTGAACTCGTGGTCTTCCGGGTCGAATCCCATCGCAACGGTCCTGTCTTCGACGGCTTCGTGCAACGCAGTCAGTTCCGCACCGCCCTTGCCGTCGCGGACGCCAATCCAGACGACGCTGATGTAGGACAGCGATGGGAACACGCCGAGACCGCCGAACTCGGCTTCGAACGGCTCGACGCCGCTGTCCTCGACCGCTGCTTCGAGAGCGGTGACGATGTCATCAACCCGGTTGGGCTCGGTGTCGCCGAGGAACTTCAGCGTGACGTGGGCCTGTTCGGGGTCGGTCAGCCGAAGCCCCGAGACGCCGTCGAAGCGCTTCTGTAGGCTCTCGATAGCGTCTTCGAGCCCGTCCAGGTCGACGCTGACGAACAGGCGTTTGGTCATAGCTAGCGATTCCAGTCAGATCCGCAAGAAAGCTACGACGGCGGTCAGTGGCTGCCGTGGTCCGGGGATGCATACCACCGCCAGAGACTATGTCCGAGTCCCAGAGCGACCATTGCGACCGCGGCACCGAAGAGAGCGGGGATGGCGGTGTCAGGAAGTAGACCGAGGGATAGCCGGGCGAGGAGGGCCGCCACAATCAGGAGACCCACCTGTGCTCGTTCCCGGGGCGTCTCCGCCGGACTGGGCACCCAGCGCCAGAGCGCCGATAGCTGCGCGAAGTAGCGTCCGACGAGAACCGCCAGAACAACCGTTCCTGCAACGCCCGCTCCAGCGGCGGGCAGTGACAGCGGGGCCTCGTTCGAGATGATAGCGGCCCAGCCAACGACCGCAAATACACCCCCGAAGAAGACGAGCAATACGTCCACTGCCAGTGGGTCCCGCATATCCGAGAATCCGGTCGCTTGCCACCTAAATCCTGGCGAGCCGTGGACGTAGGCCTTAACCGGATTGGCCGTCAATCAGGAGGTATGACAGACCACGACGACGATCACTCCTTCTCCGAAGGGCAAGGGTTCGACGAGCCGTACGAGGGGTTCGACCTCGAACCGCCGGAGTTCGAGGTAGACCCGGACAAGGTCGATCCCGTCGACTCGCGTGTCGTCACCGACCTGCTGGACCAGCGGAACATCTCCTCTGACTCCGTCGAACCGGAGGAGCTACTCGATGTCGGCCTGGAGTATATGCACATCAACCGCCACGAACAGGCCGCCGAAACCTTCGAGCGCGTTGCCCAGCACACGGAGGAGGAGCGTCTTCTCCAAGAGGCCTGGACGAACAAGGGCGCGGCCCACGCGGAACTCGAGGAGTGGGACGCCGCCATCGGCGCATACAAGGAAGCCCTCAATTTCGACGAGGAGTCCGATCACGCCGCCACGGCGGAGACGAACCTCGCGTACGCGCTGTGGAAGTCCGGCCGCTCCGAGCAGGCACTGGAACACGCCGAGCGCGCCGTCGAGATCGACCCCCGATTCGGTGAAGGCTGGTACAACCGCGGCTTCTTCCTGCTCGAACGCGGACTGGCTGATGAGGCCATCGACGCGTTCGACAACGCGGTCCGGCTGGGCTTCCGGAACGCCGACGTGCTCGAAGAGAAGGCCCGCGCTCTCGAAGAGGTCGGCGAGTTCGACCGCGCCGAGGAACTGGCTGAGGAAGTCGACGAGATGCGCGAGGAGGCCGAACAGCAACTGCTGGAATGATACTCAACGAACGCGACACCGACGAGGGGTTGCTCGTCTCGGTCTGTGATCCCGACATCATGGGCGAAACGTTCGAGAACGGCCCCGTGTCACTCACCGTCAACGAGGAGTTCTACGGCGGCGAATCGGCCACCGAAGACGAAATCGTCGACAGCCTCGCCCGCTGTTCCGTCGCCAACATCGTCGGCGACGACGCCGTCAGCGTCGCCGTCGAGCACGGCTTCGTCGACGAGGAGAACGTCCTCGACATCGGCGAGACGCGCCACGCGCAACTGCTCTGGATGTAACTGCGGTCGCTGCCGAAAGCCGACCCCGACAGTCTTTGCGTGCGCCCATCGAGAGGGACGCGTATGTACTCCCGAGAGCACGCGCTCGCCTCCGTAGCCGTCGGGGCCGCTGGCCTGACCGTCCTGCCGGTCCCGCTCCCCTGGTGGGCCGCCGTCGGTTACGCGGTCGCCGTCGGCGTCGGCATCGACGTCGATCACTTCGCCGTGGCCCGACTGGAGACCGGCGACTGGGCCGCGTTCCGGCGCGTTCTCCGAAACCCGCGACTCGTCGTCGGCGGCCAGGACGAGATATTCGCCCCGCAGGACCTCTGGCCGCTCCAGCGGCTCCTCAGCCACCACCTCATCGGTGGCGCGGCCGTGTTCGGCCTCTGGCTCGTCTCCGAGCCGCTGGCGCTGTTTACCGCTCTCGTCCTGTATGCCCACGTCCTCTGTGACCTCGTCTGGGACAACTACCGGCTGGAGACCTACCGGGAACAGCACGCGGTGGCCGCCGAGTCCGAATCGGGATAGGCTGGGCACCCGGCGGAGTTCTAGGTGAACCGAAGGAATGTTGCCTGTCGAGTCCCTGTATAGAGGTAATGGGACATTCTGAATCCGAGCTCTTGGACGTAGAGCGTATCCGCGAGGACTTCCCCATCCTCCAGCGCGAATTCGACGGCGAGCAGGTGGTGTACCTCGACAACGCGGCCACAACGCAGACGCCCGAGCCGGTCGTCGAGACCATCGCCGACTACTACCGGACGACCAACGCCAACGTCCACCGCGGCCTCCACCAGCTGAGCCAGGAGGCCAGCGTCGCCTACGAGGACGCCCACGACCGCGTCGCCGAGTTCATCGGCGCGTCGGGCGAGCGCGAGGAGATCATCTTCACCAAGAACACCACGGAGAGCGAGAACCTCGTGGCCTACGCCTGGGGCCTGAACGAACTCGGCCCCGAAGACGAGGTCGTGCTCACCGAGATGGAACACCACGCCTCGCTGGTCACTTGGCAGCAGATCGCCAAGAAGACCGGCGCGACCTGTCGCTACATCAGCGTCCAGGAGGACGGCACGCTCGATATGGACCACGCCCGCGAGGTCATCACCGACGACACCGCGATGGTCAGCGTCGTCCACGTCTCGAACACGCTCGGGACGGTCAACCCCGTCTCGGACCTGGCGGACATCGCCCACGACCACGACGCCTATATCTTCGTCGACGCCGCGCAGTCGGTCCCGAACCGCCCGGTCGACGTGGAGGCCATCGACGCCGACTTCCTGGCCTTTTCGGGCCACAAGATGGCCGGCCCCACGGGTATCGGCGTCCTCTACGGCAAGAAACACATCCTCGAGGAGATGGAGCCGTACCTCTACGGCGGCGAGATGATAAAGAAAGTCACCTTCGAGGACGCCACCTGGAACGACCTCCCCTGGAAGTTCGAGGCCGGCACACCCGTCATCTGCCAGGGCATCGCGCTGGCGGAGGCCTGTGACTACCTCGACGACATCGGCATGGAACGCATCCAGCGCCACGAGGAACAGCTCGCCCAGTACGCGCTGGAACAACTGCGGGACGAGGGCGACGTGGAGACGTACGGCCCGGCCGCGGGAACGGAACGGGGCGGTCTGGTCGCGTTCAACCTCGATTCGGTCCACGCCCACGACCTCTCCTCGATCCTCAACGACTCTGCCGTCGCCATCCGCGCCGGCGACCACTGCACCCAGCCCCTACACGACAAGATGGGCGTCCCGGCGTCTGCGCGTGCTTCCTTCTACGTCTACAACACGCGGGAAGAGGTGGACAAGCTCGTTTCGGCTATCGACGACGCCCGGCAGTTGTTCGCGTAGTCAACCTCTACCGCGCGCCATCGGCGCGCGGTTTCCCCGGACGCGAACAAAGTGAGCGTCCGGCCTTTTTCGCCCACGTTTTTCGAGTCGAGCGGGACCGACGGTCCCGCTGACCATGCGAACGGCGACGAAATCGCCGTGAGCAGAGAGTGGTCGCCTTCGGCGACCCGACGATGAAAAAGGTGGCTCGGAAGCCTTTTCCGATTGACAGCCGTATCGTAGTTTAATTATGGGTATCGGTGGCTCGGACATGTACCGGCAGCAGATCCTCGATCACTACAAGAACCCCCGGAACTACGGGGAGATCGAGGAGCCGACGTTTACCCACATCGGCGAGAACCCGATGTGCGGCGACGAGATACGGATGGACGTCGTCCTCGACGAGAGCGAGGAGACAATCGAGCAGGTCGCTTTCCAGGGCGACGGCTGCGCCATCTCCCAGGCCTCCGCGTCGATGCTCTCGCAGGAGTTGGCGGGGATGGCGGTCGAGGACCTGGAAGCGATGGACCGCGACGACATCACAGAGATGCTCGGCGTCGATATCTCGCCGATGCGGGTGAAATGCGCCGTCCTCGCCGAGAAGGTGGCACAGGACGGGGCGGAGATCTACTTCGGCGAGAAGGACATCGACCGGACGACGACTGAAGACGACGACTGAAACGGGCACACACACCGTCAGTATTCTTTTTATACTACGTCACACGTCACTCGGCCTATGCCAGGCAACGACTGGGATCCTGACGACTACGACGACCGGCATGGGTTCGTCCACGAACACGGCCAGTCGGTCGTCGACCTGCTGGACCCCCAACCGGGCGAGCGGGTGCTGGATGTCGGCTGTGGCACGGGCCACCTGACGGCGGAGATCGCTGACAGCGGAGCCGAAGTGGTCGGCATCGACGCGTCGGCGGAGATGGTCGCCCAGGCCCGGGACGCCTATCCGGACCTCACGTTCGAGCAGGCGGACGTTCGGTCATACACCGCCGACAGGCCGTTCGACGCGGTGTTCTCGAACGCGGCGTTGCACTGGATACCCGGTGACGACCACGACGCGGTGCTGTCGACGGTCGCCGACGCACTGAGCGAGACCGGGCGGTTCGTCGCGGAGTTCGGTGGAGCTGGCAACGTGGCGGCGATAACCGACGCGCTCGTCGCCGAACTCGACGCTCGCGGCTACGAGGTCGACCATCCCTGGTACTTCCCGAGTATCGGCGAGTACGCGCCGCGGGTCGAATCACACGGGCTCGAACTGCGGTTCTCGCGGCTGTTCGACCGGCCGACGCCGCTCGACGGCGGCGAGGACGGGCTCCGGAACTGGATCGGAATGTTCGGCGACAAGTTCTTCGCCGATGTCGAGGACGACGAGCGAAACGCCGTTCTGTCCGCCGTCGAGGACCGGCTCCGGCCGACGCTGTTCGACGGGGACACCTGGGTGGCCGACTACCGGCGGCTCCGGTTCGTCGCCGGTCGCTAGCGGAGAAGTGGGCTGACTGATGGCCTGTGATTCAGGCCAGGAACACGTGCCGCGGTCGGTCGGCCAGCACGTCGCGACCCCAGTCGACCGTCTCTGAGAAGTCGTCCGAACGGAAGAACGCCATCGCGTCCTCCTGTGAGTCCCACTGGCTCGCGATGAACATGTCGTTCTCGTCGTCGTGGTTGAATAGCAGCGAGGTCTCGCGGTGGCCGTCCATCTCTTCGAGCAGGCCGCCGACGGTGTCGAACTTCTCGACGAAGTCCTCGTGGTACTCGGGCTTGACCGTGTAGAACATCCCCATCGTCCCGAACCCGTCGCCCTCGCCGTGGCGGCCGACGACGCCGGGCAGGTCGGTGAGGTAGTCGCTGGCGGTCTGGGCGGCGTCCTCGGTGTCCCACAGCGACGCGACAGCCGAGACATCGCCGTCGGTGTCGCCGTACACCGTCGTCTGGACGTGGGTGTCGTAGCGGTCGAACGCGCTCCGGAGGTCCGCGACCTCCTCGTCGAGCGTCTCCGCGTCGGCTTCGGAGTACACGACCAGCGCGTACACGTCCTCGCCGTGCGGTTGCCCGGCGTAGACGCCCGCCGATTCGAGCGTCTCGCGGATCGACTGCGACGACTCGGCGGTCTGGGCCTCACTGCCGTCCTCGGTTTCGCTACTCTCGGCACCCTCGCCGAGCGGGCCGCCGAGTTGCTCCTCGACGCCGTCGATATCCGACAGGAACCCGGCCGCCGTCTCGGCGGCGTCTTTCGCCGTCCAGATGCTGACGACGTAGGTCTGGCCGCTGTCGGCGCGCACGGCCGTCTGGACGTGGCGGTCGTAGTGGTCGAAACTGCTCTCGAGGTCGGACACGTCGTCGACGATGTCCTCCGCATCCGCCGAGGAGTGGAACACCAGCGCGTAGTCCCCGGCGTCGTACGCCTCACCTTCGTGCAGTCCCAGCCGACCGAGCCGCTGTGCGGCGTCGTCGACCTCCTCGAAATCGGCCGAGACGTCCGGCCGGCCGCCCGAACTGCTCGACGATCCCGAGTCATCCCCGTCGGAGGACTCCTCCGAATGCGGATGGTCACCCTCGCTGGCGCTGCCGGGGTGGGCACTGCCGTGACTATCGGTGTCCCCGCCGGCATGTGCCCCGGCCTGTGCGTCGCTCGCTGTCGGCTCTTCTGCGTGGCTGTGGCTCGCGCCGGCATCAGTCGGAGCGTGCTCGTGTTCCGCAACGTCCGCCGGCGTCTCCGGAACCGACTCGTCGTCGGTCGGCACCCGCTGGCCGGCCAGGACGGCCGGCAACTCGGAGGGGTCGAAGCGCCGGCCGACGTAGAACGGGCCGAACTCGGCGAACTGCGAGGTCGAGGGGTCAAAGCGCATCTCGGTCAGCAGCTCCTTGATGTGGCGCATGTCGTCGCTCCAGAGCGTGATGCCCCACTCCCAGTCGTCGAAGCCGATGGAGCCGGCGATCATCTGGTTCACGTCGCCGCCGTAGGTGCGGCCGATATCGCCGTGGCGTTTGATGTGGGCCGCCCGCTCCTCGAAGGACGTGTCGTACCAGTTCTGGTCGGGCTGGCGGCGCTTGCTCATCGGGTAGAAGCAGACGAACTCGTCGTCGGGCACATCGGGGTGGAGCCGGGCCTGGATGTACTGGGCCAGCCCGGAGTCGTCGTCGACCTCGCCCTCGAAGTACTCGCGGGACTTCTCGGTGTAGCCCGAGGCCTCCGTCACGGAGACGTAGGAGAACTCCCGCTCGGTGAAGGCGGCGAACTCCGTCTGCTCGAAGTGCCGTTCGGCGGCGTCAAGGTCGCCCATCGTCGGCCGCAGGTGGAGGATCATGATGTCAGCCTTGTGACCCATGACGGTGTACACTGCCGTCTGGCCCTCCTCGGCGTCTTCGACGGCTTCGTACGCATCGAGGAAGCCGATACCCTCCGAGAGCGCACGGTCGCGGACTCGCTGGGGGGCCTCGCGCCAGGCGTCCCAGTCGATGCTCCGGCAGTCGTGCAGCGCGTACCAGCCCTCTTCGGTGGCTGGAGGCTTGCGTTGGTCCATAGATGCCGGTTACAGGTCGATAGTAAGGAAACTTCTCATGTGGTTCCGTCACGGCGACTTCTGAGCCAGCAGTTCGGACTGTGTCTTTATTAGTACGACGTGTCAGCGAATCGGTGTTGTCGCATGAACAACCCAATCGATAGACGGGTCGCAACAGCCCTCCAGTCGTACACGGTACTTGCGGTGATCGCGGTTCTCATCGGTGCCGCCGTTGTACCGTACGCGGCGTCGGTCGCCGAGGGCGACGAACAGTACGTCGCTGTGGTGAACATCGACGAAACGATTTCCGGCTCTAGCTCACAGGAGACGATACAGAAGCTCCGCGAACTTCGCAGCAACGAATCGGTGGAGGCGGTCGTTCTCCGGGTGTCAAGCCCCGGCGGCAGCGCCGCCTCCAGCGAGTCGATGTATCTGGCCGTCAAGCGGCTCTCAGCGGAGAAGCCGGTATACACGAGCGTCGGCCAGTACGCTGCCTCCGGCGCGTACTACACCGCGGTCCCGAGCGACCGCATCTACGTGACGCCGGCCAGTATCGTCGGCCACGTCGGCGTCATCGGAACCGCGCCGACCGACGGCCTGAGTTCCTCCGCCACAACCGGGCCCGACAAGGCCCATCGGGGCATGACGCGCGACGAGTACTTCGCAAGCCTCGAATCGATGAAACGGTCCTTCGTCGGTGCGGTCATGACCGAGCGCGGTGACAGGCTTGAGGTATCTCGCGAGACTGTCGCGGAAGCATCGGCCTATCAGGGCGGCCGCGCGGTCCAGACCGGCTACGCCGATGAAGTCGGCGGACTCGAAGCCGCGATAGCCGGCGCGGCTGAAGCCGCCGATCTCTCGGAGTACCAGGTCGTGTACCACAACCCCGCGGACCCGCAGGGACTGCTCCTCCTCAGTGGCGGGAGTGGCGCCGGCGGGAACACCACCGTCGCCGCCGAAAGCGCGCCGTACACGTTCCGCGGTGTCGATTCAGTCCACTTCCTCATGATATACGGCGCGCCGGAGAACCAGCAGGTCATCTACAACAGCAGCGCACAGGGAGGTGCCTGAAATGGCGGATACAGGTACGGTCGCCCGTGTCGGCTTTTTCATCGCTGTAGTCGTCCTCGCAGTCGTCGTCGGAACTGCGGCGATGGGAGGCGGTAGTCAGTCAGCCCCCGACGTAGCCCAGCTGAACGCCGCATCGTTCAACAGCGACGAGGCCGTCGCAACCCCAGCAGACGAGAGTGGCGACCTCTCGATGTCGGCCGACGCCTCCGGGAAGGTCGTCGTGGTCGACGTCGCCCACGCCGGAGATATCGACCGCGAAGCGCTCACGCCGCTCGTGTCGACCCTGACCGAAAACGGTGCGACGGTGCGCTACCACGTCGGTGAGCGGCAGAACGGTCGCCCGCTCAACGAATCACTCCGTTCGGCTGACGCCCTCGTCGTCCTCGGCGCGGAGCAACGCTACACCGAGAGCGAACTGAACGGCCTGGCCGCGTTCAGCGACGCCGGCGGTCGCGTGCTCCTGCTGAACGAGCCGTCGCAGGCGAGCCCCGCTGGACTGGGACTTCTCAGGCCAGTCGCCTCGGACAGCGTGACCAAGCCGATGGCCCCACTGGCGAGCCAGTACGGCCTCGCGTACGGTAACGGCTACCTGTACAACATGCACGAGTACGACACCAACTACCGGAACGTCTACGCGACGCCGACGAGCGACACGGCACTCACGGAGGGTGTCGACCGGGCGGTCTTCTACGCCGCCGTCCCCGTCGAAGGCGGCGACGCCGTCGTCACTGCGACGGAACAGACAACGCTCTCACAGACCCGGCGACAGGACACGTACGGCGTCGTCGCCCGCTCGGGGAACGTCGTCGCTGTCGGGGACACGAACGTCCTCACCCAGGAATTCCTCTACCGGGCCGATAACGAGCGACTGGTCGGTAACCTGCTCGATTTCCTCGTTACAGGCGAGAAATCGCCTGCAGACGCACCACAGACCGCCGATTCCGGCGGCTCCAGACCCGGCGGCGCGCTTCCCGGTGCCGGCACAGGCGGTGGCGACGTACCAGCACCCGCACCGGAACCGGCACCTGAACCGGATTCAACCCCGACACCTGAACCAACCGAGACTTCGACGCCGGACGAATAGGGCATCACTACGCGCTTTCGGCAAGTAGACTGGCAGAGCAGGGTCGTGAAATAACGGCTGCCGGACTGCGGCGGGCGCAGTCAGTCGTCGAGATCGAACACACGGCGCAGTTCACGCTCGATCTCGTCGATGTATTCGGAGAGCACAGCGTCGAGTTTCTCGTCGTCGACGATGACCGCCGAGAGCCGCTCGGTCGGGTTCTCTGGCAGTTCGACACTGAACTCGCCGTCCTCGTAGAACGGCTCGGACTCGTTGAGGATCTGCTGGTCGATGGCGTGGACCAGTTCGGAGTCGTAGGTGTCGTTCATCCGCTCGAACGCGTTCTTGTACGCCTTCTGCAGTTCCGGGAAGTAGTTCGCGTACTTGTCTTCGAACTTCTCGGGATCGAACTCTGTCATTGCCAGAATGCTACGGGGCTGGGGATAAAGATGACCCGATGTTCACCGTTGTATCGTGCGTGCGTCCTTCTGCGGGAGGTACATGGTGAGGTACGCGACGAAGCAGATACCGAAGATGCCACCCAGGACGAGAAAGACGCGGATGTCCAAGCCGGCAATCGCCGCGATGATCTCTTCCAGCGTCGTCCGCGGGTTCGCGAAGCCGAACGTCTCAGTGTAGGCCAACAGGCCGGCGACGACGACGAGTGCGATATCGAACAGGCCCCGAGAGTCCATCGTGGGGTGTTCGGAGAAGCGGACGTATAGCTTTTATTGCTGATACTGGCCGTCAGTGTCGTCGGTCGGCCTGCCGCTCCGTTTGCTACGTTTCGGCTACGATAGTTGCTCGCTGATAATCTCGTCGGCCGCCTCGATGAACGCCGATTCCTCGCCGGTCGGGATAGTCGCGCCCGCCGCGATATCGTGGCCGCCGCCGTCGCCGCCGACGGACTGGGCGGCCTCGCGCATCACGACCGAGAGGTCCACGCCCCGGCCGACCAGCGGCCCGGTCGCCCGCGAGGACACCTTCGTCTCGTCCTCGTCGGTGCTGGCGAACGCGATGATGGGCTTATCCGAGTCGACGCCGTCGGTCCCCAGCGCCATCCCGGCGACGATGCCGACGATGGTCTCGCGGATGGCGTCGCCGGCGTCGAACCACTGGACGGTCCCGGCCTGGGTGACGCCGCGTTCCTTGACGAGCGTGAGTCCCTCCGAGAGGTTCCGGCGGTGGTTCGACAACAGCGTTCGCGCGCGCTCCAGCGGTGCGTCACGCTCGCCGAGACACACTGCCAGTCCCACGTCCGCCCGCTCGTAACGGGCTGTGGCGTTCAACAGCGTCGAAAACTCGCTTGCGTCCCGGAGTTCCGTCCCACGCGGTTCCGCAGTCAGGGTGTAGGTCGTCCCGATGAGCGTCTCTATCTTGTCCGCCGGGACACCGCGCTCGACGGCACGCTGGACCAGCCCGCTGGCGACGGTCTGGCGCTCGTCGTCGGAGAGGTCCGCCCACGTCCGCCAGTCTCCATCGGCTTTCAGGTCAAGCCCGAGACCTTCGAGGAACCGGGTCGCGCCGGCCTGATCGTTTGAGATTCCTGGAATCGGAACTTCCGTGGCGTACTCGAGCAGTTTCGGCAGCGGCCGGGTCTGTTTGCCGTACAGCGAAAGGTCGGTACCCTCCTCCAACACATCGGCGGCGATGCCCTCCTCGACGAGGCCGGCGTTGGCCCCGACGAGTTCGCCGCCGACGGCCTGCATGTCCCCGACCGCGCCGACGACCGCCAGCGCGGCGAGGTCTCGGTTGTCCGTCTCTCCGGTCGAGAGCGCGCGGGCGAGGACGTACGCCGCGCCCGCACCCGAGAGCTCCGACGCCCCGTTGATGCCTTCAAGCAGCGGATTGAGATGCGTCTCGAAGTCGGCGTAGCCGTCGGTGCCGACGACCGCGTCGGGGTGGCAGTCATCCGGGTCTGATGGCTGGTGATGGTCGGCGATGATTGCCTCGAAATCGCCCGCAGCGACGTGTTCGGAGATGACATCGAGCTGGCCGGACCCGAAGTCAGTGAACAGGACGGTATCGTACTCGCGGGCCGCGATGCTCCCGATTTCGGCGGCGTCGAGTTGCTTCTTGAACACGGTTTCGACGGGGATGCCGGCCCGCGACAGCGCCGCGGTGGCGATGGCGGCGCTGGTCAGCCCGTCGGCGTCGATGTGAGAGGCCAGCAACACGCGGTCGGCCGCCCGGAGTCGGTCGGCGCAGGCGGCCGCGCGGTCGGCGAGCGCTGGAACGGGGCCGGTCGTAGTCATCGTACCGGGGATAGGTGCGCTCCGGCATAAAAACGTTCAGACGCGCAGTCGTTCGTAGCAGGCCGGCGTGTCCCGTCAGGCGACCTTCCGCTGGTCGCTGAGCGTGACGGACCGGTCGGCAGTCTCGACGGTCGTCCGGACAGTTATCCAGCCGTCCGCCCGTTCGATGGCGTAGGCGTCACCGAACGACAGGTCGACGCGCCGGGTCGTAGTGTAGGACTCCTCCGCTTCGAGTGTTCCGACACCTTCGGACCCCTCCCAGACTACGTCACCGCCGTCGGTGGCGTTCCCGGCGTAAATCCGCGTGTAGACGGTGATATCCTCCGCCGTGCTGTTTTGCTGATTCGTCAGGGTGGAGGTCACGTCGCGGCAGGTCCGGCCGCACTGCTCGATGGCGTCGACAGTGAACGCGAACGGCGGCGTGCTGGCTGCGCCGCCGTCAGCGTCGCTCCCGTCGTCCGCGGTGGCGGTATCGTCGGGGGCGGTCTCCGTCGGGAACCCGGAGATATCCTCGCCGCTGCTTTCCGCCTGGAACGGACCGAGGCCAGCGACGAACGCCCCGCCGACACCGGCGAGCAGGAGCACCGCGACGCCGCCGACGGCGAGTAGCTTCCTGTTCATCTTAGCCACCGGCCTCGCCCGCCGCGTCACTCACGTCCGGTCCCAGACTGCCGTCGCTCCCGCCGGTCAGGAACTCCTGAATAAGTTCGAGGATTGTCGTGACGAAATCCGGGACCTGGTCCGGGAGGCCGCCGGGCGGGCCGACGGCGTTCGTCGCGTCGTCGGTATCCACCGCGGGTGCGGCCGCGGCCGCACCGGTGAGGAGTGTCAGCGCGAGCACCAGCGTGCCGACCGTGCGCAGTAGGGTTCGTGTCATCGTCACTTGTTCGTTGCTCCCGGCACCCCATCAAGTAGCCAGACGGTAAGCTCGAATAGCCGCGCGTTTCCGTCGTTTTAGTCGATTAAATCCGGATTAAATCGAGTAACACCCTGTTATTATAACCGTGTCAGCCATACGAGAGGACATGCTTTCTAGTATGACCGAGCCGCAGTCGGAATCGCTTCGAGTTACCCAGCGGCCAGAACAGGGCCGATGAGCCTCCTCCGACGGTTCGCGTTTGCGATCCGCGCCAAACTCAACGCCCTGCTAAACCGAACCTCGGACCCGGTTGCGGAACTGGACTACTCCTACGAACAGATGCGGGACGAACTGCAGGACGTAACCCGCGGTATCGCCGACGTGACGACCCAGAAGAAACGCCTAGAGATACACCGAAACCGGTTGCGCTCGAACGTCGAGAAACACGACACGCAGGCCCGGGCCGCCCTACAGGAGGGTCGTGACGACCTCGCTCGCCGGGCGCTGGAGAAAAAGCAGGTGAACGTCAGCCAGATCACGGAGCTGACGGGCCAGATTGACGACCTGCAGGAGACCCAGGACCGGCTAGTCGGCAAGCGGGCCGAGCTCAGCAGCCAGATAGAGCAGTTCCGGACGAAGAAAGAGACCATGAAAGCCCGCTATCAGGCCGCCGAGGCGTCGGCGCGGGTCTCGGAAGCCTTTACGGGCGCTGGCGATACGATGGCCGACGTGCACCGCTCCATCGAGCGCGCGACGGAGCGCACGGAGCAGATGGAGGCGCGCGCGGCCGCGCTGGAGGAACTCGAAGCGAGCGGCCAACTCGAATCGGTGCTCGACGAGGGCGATTCGATCGACCAGGAACTCGACCGCCTCTCCAGCGAACGGGCCGTCGAGAACGAACTGGCGACGCTGCGGGCCGAGATGGACGAGCGCGAGGCAGTCGAGGAAGCCGCGTAAGGGACTAGTCACCCGGCGGTCGGGTCGCCCGTGCGGCGGATAGTGACCGCCAGTAACGCGACGCCGACCGTCGCGACGCCGGCGAGCAGCGCCCAACTGGCCCGAAACGAGATGGCGTCCGCCAGGAACCCGAACGCCGGTGGCGCTAGGAGTGCCCCGCCGTTCAGCGCCGTCTGGCCGCCGGCAGTGGCCGCGCCCACTTCGTCAGTCGGGACCAGCGCGGTCATGCAGGCGTAGTACAGCCCCGTAAAGCCCAGCACTGTCGCGCCGACACCGACCAGCGCCGCCATCGCGACCGGTTTCGGAAGCCCGGGAATCGCCAGCGCAGCCAGCAGGAGGACGCCGAGAGTCGCCTGCCCGAGCAGTACGAGGGCGTTGGCCCGCGCCTCCGGCTCCGTTCGGCGGTCGGCCACCCACCCGGCGACGACGCGGCCCCCGCTCCCGGACACCTGCATCGCGGCGAAGCCCGCGCCGGCGACGGCGACGGACACCTCCACGGCGTCGGTCAGGTACAGCGTCGCGTAGCCGACCGTGGTGAACAGCGCCGCGCCCAGAAAGAACCCGGCCCCAGCGAGTGAGACGTAGGCGGTGTTCCGTCCGAGCGCCCGGACGTCGGGCAGTCGCCACTCCCCGCCCGGCGTCCCGCTGTATCCCAGCGCGAACAGGAGCGCGACCGCGACCGCAAGGCCGCCGACGAGGAGAAAGCCCAGATTCCAGGCACCGACCGACGGAGCGAAACTGACGACGAGCACAGCCGCGACGCCGCTTCCCCCGGTGACGCCCACCTGTTTGATGCCCATCGCACGCCCGCGGATGGCCGCGGGGATGGTCGTCACGATTGCGCGGTTCGTCGCTGGCATCGCCGTTGCGTAGGCAGCCCCGAGAACGCAGGCCGCCGCGAGCAGGGGGTAGTACGAGCCGGCGAGACCGACGGCAACGACGCCGAGCGCCAGCGCCAGTAGCCCACCCACCAGCACCGGTTTTTCACCGGCTCCGTCGACGACGGCACCCACCGGGAACAGGGCGACCGTGTACCCGAGCGTTCCGGCCGTCACGACGAGGCCGACCTGGAACCGGGAGAGCCCGATGGCGTCGCTCAGCAGCGCTGTGCCCGCGAACAGCGCGTAGAAACAGGTGCTCGCGATCGTTTGCCAGCCGGTCAGGAGTCCGAGCTGACGTGCCGAGGACGTCATTATCGGGCCGCTGCGCCCGTCATTCGTGGTGTGATGGGGCCGCCGCTTCGACGGCCTCGCAGGCCAGCGCCTCGAAGTCGGCCTGGTCGGGGACGACGTCGACCGAGATGCCGGCGTTTTCGGCCGTCTCCCGCGTCGGCTCGCCAATAGCGCCGACAGTCGCCCCGTTCAGCCCGTCGATGGCGGCCTCACGGACGCCTCGGTCCGCGGCCGCATCGAGGAAGTGCTGGACGGTGAGCGAAGAGGTGAACAGCGCCGCGTCGAGGTCGCCGTCGGCCACCAAGTCCGCTGACTCGCCCGATTCCGGCGGTCGAACCAGCCGGTACAGCACGGTTTCGTGGACGTACGCCCCGGCGTTCTCCAACCCGTCGGTCAGCACCGCGGAGCCGTGGTCCGACCGGGCGACTTCGACTCTTGCGCCGGCCACCGCTCCGGACAGCGTTTCGACGAGTCCCGTCGAAGAGTACTCCGCGGGGATGATGTCGACGCCGTAGCCGGCCTCGTGAAGCGCCTCGGCGGTCGACTCGCCGATGGCACATACCGTCATCTCGCCGGGGTCCCAGCCGGCTTCGGCGGCGAGTTCGACGCCGGTCTTGCTGGTCAGGACGACGTAGTCGGCGTCGGTGCGCGGCGTGACCGGGCCGTCGTCGCCGTCACCGTCGATGTCGCCGGCCGCCGCTGGTTCGACCGCCAGCATCGGGTCCGGGACCGGGTCGGCGCCGAGCGATTCCAGCAGTTCGACCGCGTCATCGAGGCGGTCGTCGGCCGGGCGGAAGGCGGCCACGCGAAGGCGGGGTTCCTCGCGCATCAGTACCCCTCCAGGAACTCCACCACCCGCTCGCGCTCGCCGGCCACCTCGCCGATGACGGTGATCGCGGGGGGTTCGATATCGGCCTCATCGCGGACCGAGACGATACTGTCGAGCGTCCCGGTAGCGACTTGCTGGTCCGGCCAGGTGGCACGTTCGACGAGCGCGACCGGCGTATCGGGGTCCATCCCCGCCTCGCGCAGGGCCTCGGTGTACTGCGGCAGTTTGCCGACGCCCATCAGGACGACGAGCGTGCCGCCGGTCGCGGCCAGGGCCTCCCAGTCGACGGCCGACTCGTCTTTCGTTGGGTCCTCGTGGCCCGTGACGAAGGAGACCGAGGAGGTGTAGTCGCGGTGCGTGACCGGAATCCCGGCGGCTTCGGGACCGGCGATGGCGCTCGTGATACCCGGGACGACCTCGACCGGAACCCCGTTTTCCGCGAGATGGGCCAGTTCCTCACCGCCGCGGCCGAACACCGTGGGGTCGCCGCCTTTCAGCCGGACGACGGTGTTGCCTTCTTCAGCCAGTTCCACCAGCCGGGCGTTGGTGTACTCCTGCGGCGTCCACTCGCCGCCGGCGCGTTTGCCCACGTCCTCGCGTTTCTCCTCGGGAATCATCCCGATGATTTCGGGTCCGGGGAGCTTGTCGTGTAACACCACGTCAGCTTCCTCCAGCAGGCGCTTGGCCTTGACCGTCAGCAGGTCCGGGTCGCCGGGGCCGGAGCCGACCAGATACACCTTGCCGGGCGCGGCGTCCGTCATTCCTCGTCTTCCTCCCGTGCCGTCGCGGCGTCGTCGTCGGCGCCCGTCGAGTCCCGCTTGGCCTCGGCGATGAGATCGTCAGCACCCTGCTCGGCGAGTTCCGCCGCGAGGTCCTGTGCCGCGTCGATGTGGTACTCGGCCGGAATGTCACGGCCGACCGACACCTCCTCGGTGCCGTCCTGTGAGAGTACGCGCACTCGCGTGTGGACGACACCGCCTTCCAGGTGGGCGTGGACGCCGATGGGCGCGACACAGCCGCCGCCGAGCTCTTCGAGAATCGTCCGTTCGACGGTCGTCTCGACGCGCGTCTGGGGGTCGTCCAGCCGGTCTTTGATGTCCAGCGCGAGGTCGCCGTCGACGGCGGTCACGGCCAGCGCGCCCTGACCCGGGGCCGGCACGAACCGGTCTGGGTCGAGGTCGGACATGCCGACGTAACGCGTGAGGCCGGCCCGGTGGAGGCCCGCCTTCGCCAGCACGATGGCGTCGTACTCGACGTCCGGGTCCCGCTCCATCGCCCGCCGTTCGAACTCGGTGAGGTCGTCGAACCACTCCTCGACCGTGCGGTCGTAGGGGTGTTCCTCCTCCTCGTCGGCGTCGGGGTCAGCGTCGTCCCCGTCGCCGGCGTCGCCCTCGTGCTCCTGTTCGGCCTCGTGGCGCTCCTGGTGTTCCTGCTGGAGCGACGGGGCCAGCAGCTTCGCGATGCGCGTGTCGACGTTGCCCCGGAGCGGCTCCACGGTGAGGTCGTCGCGCTCGGCGAGCAACTGCGCCTTGCGTCGCAGGCTCGACGTGCCGACGGTCGCGCCTTCCGGTAGCTCATCGAGCGAGCGGCCGTCCGGCGTCACCAGCACGTCCTCGGCGGCGGCCCGCTCGGGGACCGCCGCGACGACGAGGCGCTCGGGCCGTTCGGTCGGCATGTCCTTCATCGAGTGGACCGCCGCGTCGAGTTCGCCCTCCAGCACCTTCTCGTCGAGGCTGCGAACGAACGCGCCGGTTTTGCCCAGCCGGTGAATCAGTTCGTCCCGGATCTGGTCGCCCGTCGTCTCCACCTCGACGAGTTCGACCGACAGCCGGCGACTGCTCAGCGAATCCCGGACCGTCGCCGCCTGGCGCAACGCGAGGTCCGATCCCCGCGTCGCCAGTCGCAGTGTCTCCCCGCGTGTTGTCATACCCGACACTCCACGGTCAGCGCGTAAAAACGCACTTCTTCGTCGATTCGATGTCGTTACGCAGTCGTCTCGGGGAGCACAGTTCCGAGCACGCACTGCGAAACGAATCCCGCGGCGAACGTCGTCGCGCCGCCGGCGACGAGGGCGAAGTCGATCAGTCTGTTGAGCGTGTCGACGGGACCGACGCTTACCGTGAGGACTACGTACGCGTGCAGGAGCACGTACATGATCGGCAGAAAGACCGCCGTACAGAGCACGCCAGCAGCCGTCGCACGTCTAATGATCGGCGGGGCACGTCTACCGACCGGGAGGGAGGTGGCCAGGGCCATCGAGTGTGCGTTGTGGGCGATAGAAGTAGTTCTATTGGAAAACGCCACGGGCCGCTACAACTGTTACCACGGCTCGTTTTTCAGCCCGAGCAGGTAGGCGAGACCGTTGGTGACGACGTGTAACACCGGTGTCGCGACGACAACGACGACCAGCACCGGGAGCGTGAACGTCTCGGTGAACCACGACGGCGCGGCCACAAGCGCACAGAGCAACGCCCCGACGACGAAATCCAGTTGATCCAGTCCGGGGAACGCGGCGCCGCGCTCGCGGCCCGTCCGGCGTTTGAGGAATGACGCGCCGATGTCCCCGAGCATCGCGCCGAAGGCGAGTCCAAGCCCCGCACGGAGCGGAAACGGCGGGAGGTCGGTTCCCAGGGCAGCGCTCACGCTGGGCGCGGCCTGTGTCAGTCCGAGCGCGAGCAGCGTCCCGGCGGCGGTTCCGATCAGCGTCCCGCGCCAGGTCTTGCCGTCGCCGAGCACCCGCCGCCCGCCCCAGGTCCGACCGCCGTCTATCGGTCTGCCACCGCCAGCGAGTACCGCGGCGTTGTTCGGGATGTACGCCGGCAACATCGCCCACAGCGCCCAGACGACCGTGTCGACCGTCTCCATATCCCCGCCGTCTGGCCCCGTCGTCTTAACCTGTGTGGCTTCCTGGTGCAGTTACGGTAGCCCGGAGACGGCGACTGCGAACACAGAGCTATAGTAGCCATTGAAAATCAATGCACACCTGATCGCACTGCTGTCGTGCGATCAGTGTGTAAATCGTTTCAATTGTTACTATAGGGAGCACACGGACACGTCCACACCTGCGGCTAGCCACGAATCTAAAAATAGCGAGAGCTGGCCTCAGAACGGCGCTTCGGGGCCTTCGTCTTCGTCGCCGCCAACGTCGCCGCCGCGGGACTCGCCGGGGAACGAGGGGCTCATGCCGCCGCTGCCGCCGGACATCCCTTCCTGCTGTTCCATCCCGGTGCGTGCGGTGACCTCGTTGATCTCCGGGATTTCCTTGGTCATGCGCGTCTTGATGGCCTGGATGGTCATCGGCGAGATACCACAGCCGGAACAGGCGCCACCGAGGCGGATCGTGACGCTGCCTTCCTCGCGGTCGATCTCCTCGATGGCCGCGCTCCCGCCGTGCATCTGAATCTGGGGGAAGTTGCGGCGCAGGAAGTTCGTGATTCGCTCGCGCAGGTCGTTGGCGTCCTCAGTCTCAGTGCTCATAGTGAATTGTATTCCGTCCCGGGAGGGCTTAGACCTTTGGACTAACATCTATATCACGGGGGATAAACCGCGACCCGCGGGCACCCGTGCCAGTTACCCCGAACACACCTGAAGCTTCTACCGGCGGGGTGAGTAGGCCGTCGTATGACACCCCCCGCTGACGAAACGCGGCTGTTCGAGTGTGAGACCTGCGGCGGCGTCGGCATCGGCGACAACCGACCGAAGTGCTGTGGCGAGCCGATGGCGGCGGCCGAGGCGACGGACGCGGCGGTCAGCGAGCCGTCGCTCGAAACCTTGCTGCAGACCGTCTTCGATATGTCCGGCACCGAGCTGGACGTCTGTCTCTGCGTCATGGAGGGCGGCGAGCTGACCGTGGCGGCGCTGGCCGAGCAGATCGGCTACGACCGGAGCGTCGTCGCGCGGCATCTCAACCACCTCGCCGACCTCGGTGTCGTCGAGAAACGTCGGCGCATCAGGCCAGAAGGCGGCCACGTGTACGTCTACACGCCACAGCCGCCCGAAGTAGTGCGTGAGCGGCTCCGCGGAGAGTTCCTGTCGTGGGTCCGGCTGGCGACCGCGCAGTTGGACGACCTGCAGCGCGAGAAGGTCGAGGCGATAGCCGACGCCGGAACCGACGAGCGACAGTGGACCGTGTTTCAGGAGCAGTAGCGGCGACCGCGACGGCTCAGGTTGGGTCTCAGATGCGGTCCACGGTCGCGGCGTAAACGACCGCGAGGACGCCCCCGTAGACGACGTGCCACAGCAGCGACGGCGGCGCGAAGTTCGGGAACGGCGGCGAGGCCGGCGAGCCGACCGCACCGAGCCAGACTGGCATCAGAAGCGCGGCAAAGAGCGCCCAGGTGGCGACGCCCCAGCCGACGCCGAGTCCGAGCAGTTTGCCGGACGATTCCAGACCGAGGACCCTCGCTAGCCCGGCGAACATCACGCCCATCACAGCCCCGTGCGAGAGGTGGACGACGAGACCAGCGGCCGGGCTCGGCGGCGGCGCGAGGCCGTACAGGGACGGGATCGCGACAGCGAGCGTCGCGGTGTTCATCACGAGAATCAAGGCACCCATCACGGCGCTCCCGACGATACCGCCGAGCACGCCGGCTTTCCAGTTGCCGGTACTGACATCGTACGTCTGTGTCGTTTCTGTCGTCGTTGACATGCATACGATTGGTTGCGCCGTCTGTCAAAAGAGCCGGCGTGGCTGTTCGGCCCCGTACCACGTCCCCGGAAGAACTATACACCACCTCTCGTCGGCCATGGCCAGACAGGCAGCCAACTTTCAAGCCGGGGCCGGACGGACATGTGGGGTATGGCAGACTCCGACACAGTGATGGCTCGGTTCGAGACGCCCAAGCTCGACGACCTCCCCGAAGACCTGCAGGACCGCATCGCGGAGGAGACCGACCGCGCCGGCTTCACGCCGAACATCTTCCCGGCGATGGCGTATCGTCCCTCGCATTTCCGGGCGTTCTTCGCGTACCACGACGCGCTGGTCGAGGAGACGGCGCTGGAACGCGAGGAAGTCGAGATGATAATCGTCGCCGTCAGCGGCGTCAACGACTGCCTCTACTGCATCGTCGCCCACGGCGCGCTGCTGCGTATTTACGCCGACGCGCCCAAGCTCGCCGAGCAGGTCGCCGCGAACCACCGGACGGCGGACATCAACGAGACGCACAAGGCGATGCTAGATTTCGCCGTCAAACTGACCGAGTCGCCCGCCCGTATCGAGGAAGCGGACCTCGAACGGCTAGAGGAACACGGCTACAGCCGCCGCGCTATCTGGGACATCGGCAGCGTCGCCGCCTTCTTCAATCTCTCGAACCGCCTCGCACAGCTCGCCGACATCCGCCCGAACGACGAGTTCTACGACCTGGGACGCTGACGCGGCCTCACGCCGCCTCGGCCGGCCGCACTGCCCCAGCGCCACACTCCGGACAGGTCAGGTCCTCGACCGTCGCCGCGCGCTGTGCGAACTCGGTCCCGCAGTCGTCACAGCGGAACCTGTAGTGCTGGTCCCCGGAGCCGAACAGCTCGGAGACCGTGTCAAGCACACCCATACTATGTACTCACTATCCGGAGCCCCCAAAATCTTCCGGCTGAGATACATCTCCGCCGGGATTTGATACATATAGCATACATCACAGCGCGTATCTATACACCTAGTAGTTCTGGTCTTGCCTATCAGGGGCATCCACAGGTGTATGAACAAAACACTCTATCTGATGCAGAAGGACAGCGAAACCCGAATCGAAGTTGACGACGACGGCTACGACCGAATCATGGAGAACGGCAACGTCGTCGGCCACCACATGAGCAACCCCATCGTCAAGCTGACGTAAGGTGCCCGACGGAGCGAACTGGCTGACGCGCAACATCCGGGAGTTTTTGCCGCTGGCTCTTGAAGCCGACAGCAATGAGTGACGCCGACGGCGGTCCGAAGCAGGTCGCGGACCCGGCCTACCACAGCGAGAACCACACGGCCGCCCAGACCTGCGGCTGGACGAAAAACGCCCTTCGCGGCGAAGGGAAGTGTTACAAGTACATTTTCTACGGTATCGAGTCCCACCGATGCATCCAGATGACGCCGGTCGTGAAATGCAACGAGCGGTGCGTGTTCTGCTGGCGGGACCACGCCGGCCACGCCTACGAACTCGGCGACGTGGAGTGGGACGACCCCGCGGCGGTCGCCGATGCCTCCGTGGAACTCCAGCGGAAACTCCTCTCTGGCTTCGGCGGCAACGACGAGGTCCCGCGCGAGGTGTTCGACCAGGCGATGGAGCCGCGCCACGTCGCCATCTCGCTGGACGGCGAACCGACCCTTTACCCCCACCTGCCGGAACTCATCGAGGAGTTCCACGACCGCGACATCACCACCTTCCTCGTCTCCAATGGGACCAACACGGAGATGCTGGAGCGGTGTGACCCCACGCAACTGTACATCTCCGTCGACGCCGCCGACCGCCAGACGTTCGACTCGACGGTGCAGGCGATGGAGGACGACGCCTGGGACTCGCTCATCGACACGCTGGACGTGCTGGCCGAGAAAGACGACACCCGCACCGTCATCCGGACGACGCTGGTCAAGGGCCACAACATGCACCACCCCGAGTGGTACGCGGCGATGTGTGACCGGGCCGATGCGGACTTCGTCGAGATGAAGGCGTACATGCACGTCGGCCACTCGCGGGGCCGTCTCGACCGCGACTCGATGCCCGACCACAGCGAGGTCCGCGAGTTCACGCAGAAGATGGGCGAGTACCTCCCCGACCACGACGTGCTGAAGGAGGTCGAGGACTCCCGCGTGGCGATGCTGGCCGAGGACGAGAACACGTGGGTCCCGAAACTGGAGAAGTCGAGCGAGTTCTGGGAACAGGACTCGCTCGTGGAGTACTGAATGCTGCCTGTAGCTCGCTCGTGAGTCACTGAGACGACGAGCCGGCACCATCACAGTACTGTGATGGGGTTGAACGTGTTAGGCAGCGGTTTAAATTAGATCCGGATCAAACAGCAGGACGCGCTTCTGCTACCAACCCCGTACCAGTTTTTCTCCGTTCCAAAAGTGGAATGCATTCCACCTTCGGTATGCTTATCCGGCGGGAATCCCTACTGCGGTGCATGGCTGAATCAACGGGACAGGGCGTCGGTCGGGACGAGCTGGCGACGCTGAAACTGCTCGCCCTCGACGGTGCGCTCGACGAGTCGGCAAAGGTATCCTGTGCCGATCTCGCGGAACGGCTGGACGCCTCGAACCAGACCGCCTCGCGGCGGCTCCAGCGGCTCGAAGACGCCGGGCTGCTGGCCCGGGACATCGTCAGCGACGGGCAAGAGGTCGAACTGACCGGGGACGGTGAACGCCGCCTCCAGTCGGAGTACGCCGACTACCGGCGGATCTTCGAGTCCGACGCCAGCGTCGACCTGACCGGCGTCGTCACCTCGGGGATGGGAGAGGGACGACACTACATCACGCTGCCGGGCTACATGGAGCAGTTCATCGAGCGACTGGGGTACGAGCCGTTCGCGGGCACGCTCAACCTCGAACTCACGGCCGAGAGCGTCCGCAAGCGGGCGCGGATGAGCGCTATCGAGCCGGTCACCATCGAGGGCTGGGAGGACGACGAGCGGACGTACGGCCCCGCGTACTGCTACCCCGCCTCCATAGAGGGCAGCGACGGCGAGTACGAGCCGGCCCACGTCATCGCCCCCGAGCGGACCCACCACGGGGAGGAGCAACTCGAAGTGATCGCGCCGGAGAAGCTCCGCGATGTGCTGGAACTGGCCGACGGCGACGAGGTGATCGTGCATGTCTCGGAGTGAGGAAACCGCCGTCGACGCCGACAGCGTGGCCGACGCCGTCGCCGCCTTCGCCCGCGGCGAGCCGGTGCTGATCCACGACGCCGCCGACCGGGAAGGCGAGACCGACCTCGTCTATCCGGCCGGAGCCGTCAGTCCCGAGGCCGTCGCCCGGATGCGAAACGACGCCGGCGGGCTCGTCTGCGTCGCGCTCTCGGACCGCGTCGCCGAGGCGCTGGAACTGCCGTTCATGCAGGAGGTCCTCGACCACCCGACGGCGGCCGACCACGACCTCGCCTACGACGAGCGCTCCTCGTTCTCACTGACGGTGAACCATCGCGACACGTTCACCGGCATCACCGACGACGACCGCTCGCTGACGATCCGAGAGTTGGCCGCCGCCGCGACGGACCCCGACCCAGAGCCGTTCAGCGAGGCGTTCCGGTCGCCGGGCCACGTCCACCTCCTCCGGGCAGCCCCGGACGGCCTGGCCGACCGCGAGGGCCACACCGAACTCGCGCTCGAACTCGCCGACGCGGCCGACCTGCCAGCGGCCGCCGTCGTCTGTGAGATGCTGGACGACGAGACCGGCGCGGCGCTGCCCCCGGCGGCGGCGCGGGCCTACGCCGAGCGCGAGGGCCTCGTGTACGTCGAAGGGGCAAGCCTGCTAGAGCGGTTCGACTGACATCATCGAAGACTCCCAGGTCGGCGAGAGCTGACCGTTAGGGCGTTCACTGGTCATTTTATCGACCTTCGTGAGTATGCATCAGTGGCGTCTGGCTTGGATTTATATCAGTGGCGTGTCAGTCAGCGAGTATGGCCTGGTTCGAACGCCCACAGCCCGAGATGGGCACTGAAGGAGACGTCATCTGGCGACGTGTCGTCGCAATAATAATCGACATCGTGCTTATCGGAGTTATCTCGTCAGTTATCAGCGGTATCCTTAGCCAGGTACGGCTCGCAGTACTCGGGAGTCTACTCGGACTCCTCATCGGGTTCGGCTACTACATCTACCTCGAAGGGACGTACGGCCAGACGATTGGCAAAATGGCTCTCGATATCGTCGTCGTGACAGAGGACGGCGACCCAATCGACTTTGGGCCGGCGGCGATCAGGACCCTCTTGCGAATCGTCGACGTGCTGCCGGCGTTCTATCTGATCGGCTTCGTTGCAGTTCTCGTCACGGACCGCAAACAGCGCCTCGGTGATATCGTCGCGGATACCGTCGTCGTCCGTGCCGGCGAGACTGGGAGCGCGATGTGAGGCAGGGGTCGGACTCTCGGAACGAAGTCACGGCTGTAGATGGAAGTCGACGGCGGGACGGACCGCCGCGCCGCAGTGCTTGAGCGGAAGACGGGGCAGCCGACGACTGGTTTCGGGACCGCGGTCCGTGACGCGTTAGAAGGGCGTATCAGCCGCCCTGTACACCTGTCGCGCGACGCTCGCGAGGAGATACAGACCTGCACCGACGACGACAACAGTCCCGACTGTCCGAGAAATGCCGGGAAGCGGCGATTCGACGACGCCGGACAGGTTTCGCGTGACGACCGCTATCTGGATAAGGAGCAGTCCCAGCGGGACCAGCAGCATCGCGACGCCCCGATGGAGAGACCGTTGCAGAGCGGACTCTGACATACCGGAGCCACACGATTGTGGTCGGTATAGTGTTTACTCACTTGCGGGCACCCGACGCTGCCCGGTCCCCCGAAAGCAAACGCCCGCGAGTCGACCGTCAACACTCTTAAACACGGACATCAATGGAGTAGATATGACACACGACGAGACAGCAGGGGGCATCACCCGCGGGCACCGTGACTGCCGACGCACCGGGGAGGGCGCGCGATGAGCGACCGTCCGGAGATGTTCGAGGGGGCCGACCGTATCTGGATGGACGGCGAGTTCGTCGACTTCGAGGACGCACAGACCCACGTTCTCACGCACGCGCTGCACTACGGGACCGGCGTCTTCGAGGGCGTCCGCTGTTACGACACCGAGCAGGGACCGGCCATCTTCCGCTGGGAGGAACACCTGGACCGCCTGTACAAATCGGCAAAACCCTACGACCTCGACATCGAGTTCAGCAAGGACGAACTCACCGAGGCGACGACGGAACTCATCGAGACGGAAGGGTTCGAGTCGTGTTACATCCGCCCCATCGTTTACTACGGCTTCGATTCGCTCGGCGTGAGCCCGAAGAGTTGCCCCACGAAAACCACCATCGCGGCGTGGCCGTGGGGCGCGTATCTGGGCGAGGAAGCGCTGGAAGACGGCGTCGACGTGATGGTGTCGTCCTGGCGCAAACACGCCTCCAGCCAGATTCCGACCAACATCAAGACCACGGGGCTGTACGTCAACAGCATGCTCGCCGGCGAGGAGGCCCGCCGCAACGGCTACACCGAGGCAATCGTCCTGAACAAGGAGGGCAACGTCGCCGAAGGCCCGGGCGAGAACATCTTCATGGTCCGCGACGGGGAGATTTACACCCCCGGACTGGCCGAGAGTATCCTCGAAGGCATCACCCGCAACACCGCAATCACGCTCGCCGAGGAGATGGGCTACACCGTCCACGAGGAAGCGACCATCTCTCGCGGTGAGCTGTACACCGCCGACGAACTGTTCTTTACCGGCACCGCGGCGGAGGTCACGCCCATCCGGAGCGTCGACGACAACGAGATCGGTAAAGGGACCAAAGGGCCGGTTACCGACGAACTCCAGTCCGCGTTCTTCGACGTCATCGAGAGCGGCGACCGCGAAGAGTGGTTCCACTACATCTGATCGCGCACTAAGCGGCGCTTTCATACGGACTGCTGTACGTCAGTTCCGCATCGACCGCCTACAGTCGGTTGTCGCGGGAAACAGGGACAGGAGTCCGTATCAATCGTCCGAGAGTTCTTCCTCATCGGCGACCGGAATCGGCGTGGCGTTGCTGCGGTCCGTGTCGCCGAACCCGGCGCTGAGGATTCGCGTCAGCGCTTCTTCGACGCGCTCGTCGATTTCCTCGTAGCGGTGCGGTTCGACCTCGACGACGTAGCCGGTCGTGATGTTCGGCGCCGTCGGCAGGAAGAGCACCTCGCGGCCGTCGTCGGTCGTCTGTCCCGTTTTGAACGCCGTCATTCGCATCCCGTCCCACACTTCGAGTTTCACCGGCGACTGGAGTTCTTCAGTCCCCGAGACGGCCGTTTCGACCGCCATCTTCGAGGCGTTGTACACCACCCGGAGCCCAGGGACGTGGTTCATCGCGTCGTCGATGGCCCGTTCGACGATGTCGCCGAAGGCCGTCCGCATCAGGTACCCGATGGAGAACACGATGAGGATGAAGATAATCAGCGTCGTGAACACCCGAGCGAGTTCAACAGAAGAGGTTCCCGAGGGGAGTCCAAGCGCCGCTAACAGTTCGGCGTCAATAGCCGGGATGACCGCCGCGGACGCGAGGATAGAGTAGAGATAGAGGATAACGTAAATCGTCACCAGCAGGGGCAACAGGACGATGAGCCCGCTCGCGAAATCGCGCTTCCACGACGTGGAGGAGGCCATACAGGTACCTATCGGGCGCGGGATATGAGCCCTTTCCTTTGGTACGTGTGTGCCGCCGGTCGCGGGGCCGAGCCCGCGAGAACCGCGCGGGCGGCGAGGCAGTGGCCGACCTACCACTCGGCGACGCTGCCGTCGTCGTGTCGCCAGACGGGGTTGTGCCAGTCGACGTCCTGCTGGGACTGCTCCCGGAGGAACGCCTCGTCGACGTCGATGCCCAGGCCGGGGTCGGTCGGGACGGTGACGAACCCGTCCTCGTAGTCGAACACCGACGGGTCTGCGAGGTAGTCCAGCACGTCCGAGGTCTCGTTGTAGTGGATGTCGATGCTCTGCTCCTGGATGAGGGCGTTCGGCGAGCAGGCGTCGACCTGCACGCAGGAGGCCAGCGCAACGGGGCCGAGGGGGCAGTGGGGCGCCATCGCCACGTCGTAGGCCTCGGCCATCGACGCGATCTTGTACACTTCGGTGATGCCGCCGGCGTGGGAGAGGTCCGGCTGGATCACGTCGACGGTACCGTCCTCGAACACCTCCTTGTAGTCCCAGCGCGAATACATCCGCTCGCCGGTCGCAATCGGGATGTCGGTGTGGGCCGCAAGCGCCGGCAGCGCGTCGTTGTGTTCGGGCAACACCGGTTCCTCGATGAACATCGGTTCGTAGGGCTCCATCGCGGACGCCAGGCGCTTGACCATTGGCTTCGTGACGCGGCCGTGGAAGTCGACGCCGATGTCGACCTCCGGGCCGACGGCCTCCCTGACCTCCCGGAGGCGGGTCGCGGCGGCCTCGACAGTGGCCGGGTTGTCGACGCGCTCGATCTCGGGCGTCGCGTTCATCTTCAGCGCCGTGAACCCGGCGTCGACCTGCTCCTGAGCGGCGCTGGCTACGTCGGAGGGCTCGTCGCCGCCGATCCACTGGTACACCCGAATCCGGTCCCGTGCCTGGCCGCCCAGCAGCTGGTGGACGGGTGCGCCGAGTTGCTTCCCTTTGATGTCCCACAGCGCCTGGTCGATACCGGCGATGGCGGACATCAGGACCGGGCCGCCGCGGTAGAAGCCGCCGCGGTACATCGCCTGCCAGTGGTCCTGGATGTTCTCGGGGTTCTCCCCGACGAGATAGCCGTCCAGTAGTTCTTCAACAGCAGCGCGCACGGTGTGGGCCCGCCCCTCGACGACGGGTTCGCCCCAGCCGACGGTGCCGTCGGCGGTCTCCAGCCGAAGGAAGAGCCACCGCGGCGGCACCTCGAACAGTTCGTAGTCGACGATGCGGCTCCCGCCCGCGTCGTCCGCTGTCATACCAGTGCCCTCCCCGTTGTGACACGCGAGCCAGCCCTACTGGCATCACTACGCGGTGGTTCAGGACGCCATCCGGCGATATGTGTGGTCATGAGAGGGACATCGGTGACACGATATTTAGATTGTGTCATCCCCATCGCTTCCGGTAGCCGCTACTATACCACCGACGTACACGGGTGTGTGAACGACACGCCGTCACGTCGCCGGCGTGCCAACCGATCTATCCGCGGTACTGCTCCCACGTGCGGACGAGACCGGCAAGCGTCTCGTTCACAGGCACCGACTTGGTCGCGGTGTCGGCGACGTACCCGTTGATCGCGTCGATCTCCGTTTGCTGGCCGGCCGAGATGTCCTGATACATTGACGAATGGTTGGCGGCAGTGTCACCGATAACAGTTTCGGCGAGCGATACCGCACGCTCGTCCGAGAGGTCGATCCCCTGTTCGCGGGCGACGGCGGCCGTCTCCCGGGCGGCGCTCCCGGCGATGGCGTCGGCCGGCGAGTCGGCCAGTGCCCCGTTCTCCACGCGGGCGAGCGCCGTCACGGCGTTGATGCCGGCGTTGACCGCGAGTTTCTCCCAGAGGCGGGTCGGCATGTCCGCTGCGACGGTCGTCTCGATGCCGGCCGCCCGGAACGCCGTCCCGACGTCGTCGGCGACTGCGGACCGGCCGCCGTTGCGGTCCCCGAGCACGATGTCGCCGCGGCCGGTGAACGCCACGGTTCCCGGTTCCCGGAGCCGCGCGCCGTAGGAGCACGTCCCCGCGAGCACCGGACAGTCGAGTTCGGCGGCCAACTGAGCCTCGTTGCCCATTCCATTCTGTAGCGAGAGACAGGCATCGAGTGTGCAATCCGCGAGGTCCGCTGCAACGGCAGCGGTGTCGTAGGCTTTGACCGTCACCAGCGCGAGGTCGGCACTCTGCGGGATCGTCGTCTGTGCGCTCGGCCGGACCCGGAACTGCTCGGTCCCCACCACCGAAAGACCGTTCTCGCTGACGCTGCCCACGTGTGGTTCGCGGCCCACCAGCGTCACGTCGTGTTCTCGGGCGAGCAGGCCACCGACGAGACTGCCGAGGCTTCCGGCCCCGACAACGACGACATCCATATCGACGAGCAGGGACGGCCCGAACAAAAACCTACCACCGGCGTGCCGGAATCAGCACGCACTTGGCCGCGAGCGCCGAACGAGCGAGCATGGGCGACTCCGACGACGCCGAGGCGGTAGTTCGGGCCATCGACGAGATCGGTATCGACCGGCTGACCGAGACAATCGTCACGGCGTGGGAGGGACTCGGCAGCGGTGTCGAACCGGGCCCGACCTGGCCGGAGGACGAAATCAGGCACCGGTTCGAGCTGTCCGAACCCGGCGAAGCGGTCGGGCTGGACGTGCTCGCGGCGGTGCTGGACGCGTCACCGCGGGGCCCCACAGAAGCGTTTGTCCACCTCGGGCTGGGGCGACGGGACAACCCCGGCGGCGAGCGGTTCGCCGTCGAGACGATTGCGGGCCACACCGATGTCTCGGCTACCGACACCCACACGACCGGGACGGTACCGATGACGGCAGAGACATTCGACGCGCTGGCGCGAGTCTACGGGAGGTCGCTGGTGTACGCGGTCGTCTGTGACGAGGACGGGCGGGCGATCCTCGAACGGGACTGGACGACGCTACAGTTCTCGCTCCCGCCGTCGGCCGTCGAGACCGTGCGGGACGCGGTCGGGTCGGCCGCCGGCGAGCGGTTCGAGCAGGTGTAATCGCGTACGAGCTGTCGTCGTCTCCTGGCGAAGACGCACTCCCAGCAGGGGTTCACCGAAACACAGCGACAGCGGTCCGAATCAGTCCTCCTGCCAGTAGTAGATGTCCTCTTTCTGTGCGCCACAGGACGGACATTCGTCGGGGATATCCTCGATCTTGCCCATCTCACCGCATTCCCAGCAGCGCCACATCAGTTCGGCCTCGCCCGCGGCCCCGGCGCTGAGATGCTCGCTCGACATGGACTCAATGCCGTCCTCGACCGTGACGTAGAAGCCGTGTTCGTCGAACCCGCGGATGGTCCCGAGCTCGTTGCCATCCTCGTCGTACACCGTCTGTCCGAACGAATACTCCTCGCTTTCGATGTTCGTGGTCATGTCAGCCATACATAGAACTAGTCGGATCGAGATGTGTTAAATGCTACCGTGGAACAAGACATGCATGATTGACGAGCCGAATCGTGGGTCAGCAAACCCGCGGGCTAACGGACTGCACGCCCGCACCGCTACCGCGAGAAGAGGCTATTGTGGACCGGTGCGAAATCGCTCTCCTGGCTGTCCTCGACGACAGAATCGGTGACGGCCTTGCCGTCGACGCCGGCGTCAAGGAAGTCCGCGAGCGGCGGCCCGACGTTGTCCGGTTCGACGAGGAACGCGTCGTGGCCGTGGTCGGAGTCGATGACGTGGTGGGCGACGTTCGCGTCGGCCTCCCGGAGCGAGTCGGCCAGGGCCTCCGCCTGCTGGGTGGTGAAGTGCCAGTCGGCGGTAAAGGACATCACTAGCGCGTCGCCGTCGAACGCCGCCAGCGCGTCCGCGTCGGACTCGAACCCGGCGGCGAGGTCGTAGTTGTCCATCGCCCGGGTCAGGTAGAGGTAGCTGTTGGCGTCGAAGCGCTCGGTGAATTTCTCGGCGTTGTAGTCGAGATAGGACTCCACGTCGCGGTACGGGAAGAACGCGCCCGCGGCGTCGGTGGGGAACGTGCGGACGGCGTCCCGACCGGCGGCACGGCGGCCGAAGCGACGCTCCATCGATGCCTTCGAGAGGTACATCACGTGGCCCAGTTGGCGGGCCAGCGCCAGGCCGTCGCTCGGTGGGTCCTGATCCTCGCCGTAGTAGTGGCCCTGGTTCCAGTTCGGGTCGGTCGTGATGGCCCGGCGGGCGATGGCGTCCAGCGCGAGACACTGCGTGTCCAGTCGCGCGGCGGCGGCGATGGGGACGATGCGGTCGACGTGGTCCGGGTGGCGCTTGGCCCACTCCAGAACGTTCATGCCGCCGACGCTGCCGCCGACGACGGCGTGGAGGTGGGGAATCCCGAGTTCGTCCAGCAGGGCGCGCTGGGCCTCGGTCCAGTCCGTGACGGTGACCGGCGGGAAGTCGGTGCCGTAGGGCTCGCCCGTCTCCGGGTTCTCGCTTTTCGGCCCCGTCGACCCGTAGCACGAGCCGGGCACGTTCGCACAGATGACGTAGTACTCCGTGGTATCGATAGCCTTGCCCGGTCCGACGATGTCGTCCCACCAGGCGCGGGCCTGGTCGGCGCTGTCGACCCGGTCGCGGCCGGCGACGTGGGCGCTGCCGGTCAGCGCGTGACAGACCAGCACCGCGTTGTCGCCGTCGAACTCCCCGTAGGCCTCGTAGGTGATTTCGAGGTCCGGAATCGTCTCCCCGGCATCGAACTCGAACTCGCCGACTGAGACAGTGTTGTGTTCGACGTTCATGTCACACGGTCGATTGTGGCGTCGATATCTGCGATGATGTCTTCGGGGTCTTCGATGCCGACGCTGAACCGGAGGAGGTCCGGCGTCACGCCGCTGGCTCGCTGTTCCTCCTCGCTGAGTTGGGCGTGGGTGGTCGAGGCCGGGTGGATGACCAGCGTCTTCGCGTCGCCGATGTTGGCGAGGAACTGCGCGAGTTCAGTCTCCTCGCAGAACCGCCGCCCGGCGTCGTAGCCGGCTTCCAGCCCGAAGGTGACGATGCCACCGAACCCGCCGGAGAGGTACTCCTGTGCCAGGTCGTGGGTCTCGTGACTCTCCAGCCCGGGATAGGTGACCCAGGCGACCTCGGGGTGGTCCTGAAGATGCTGTGCGACCGTCATCGCGTTCTCGCAGTGGCGTTCCATCCGGAGGGAGAGGGTCTCGGCCCCCTGGAGGGTCGCCCAGGCGTCGAAGGGCTTCTGGCCGTCACCCAGCGAGCGGAGGGCGCGCTGGCGGGCAGCGACGGAGAAGGCGCGGTCGCCGAAGGCCTCGGTGAAGTTCTTGCCGAAGGCCTCGTTCTCGCCGCCCAGTTCCGGGAACTTCTCGGGGTACTCGTCCCAGGGGAACGAGCCGCCGTCGACGAGGACGCCGCCGACGGTCGTCCCGGAGCCGTGGATCCACTTCGTCGTCGACTCCCAGAGGAGGTCGACGCCGTGGTCGAGCGGATTACACAGCGCTGGCGTGCCGAACGTGTTGTCGACGAAGACGGGGACGCCGTGGTCGTGGGCGACGTCGGCGATCTCCTCCATCGGGGGGGTCACGAGCGAGGGATTGCCGATGGTCTCGAAGTGGACGTAGGCCGTGTCCTCGTCGATTGCCTCGGCGTAGGCGTCCGGGTCGAGCGTGTCGACGAACCGCGTCTCGATTCCCCGGCGGCTGGCGGTCTTCGAGAAGTACGAATGCGTGCCGCCGTAGATAGAGGAGGCCGTCACGACGTTGTCGCCGTTGGCCGCGAGGACGAACGTGCCGGCGTCGAGCGCAGCCATCCCGGACCCTGTCGCGACGGCGTCGACAGCGTTTTCGAGCGACGCGATGCGGTTTTCGAGCATCCGGACAGTCGGATTGTCGAACCGCGAGTAGACGTTACCGTCGTCCTCCAGCGCGTACCGGTCGGCCGCGGTGTCGGCGTCCTCGAAGACATACGACGAAGTCTGATAGATGGGCGGCGCGCGCGCCCCTGTCGCCGGGTCCGGCTCCTCCTGGCCGGCGTGGACACAGCGCGTCCCGAATCCGTAGTCGTTAGTCATGTGCAGTATGCATATATCTCTAGCTATCTATAACTCAGAGTTACGGCAATACTCTCTGATTGTGAGAAGATGGCACGGGATCGGGCCGCCAGCCGGCGAAACCGAGGGAGAGGGTATTTGTCGGTGGCTGTCTACACGCCGGTATGGACCACGACACTGCCGGACGAACCAGCCGACAGATCCTCGACGCGGTCGGCAGTGCCGTCATCGCCGACGACCACTTCCTCGAAACGGTCATGACCGGCATCCTCGCCAGGGGCCACGTCCTGCTGGAGGACGTGCCCGGCACGGGGAAGACGCTCACCGCCCAGTCGTTCGCGACGGCACTCGACCTCTCGTTCAAACGGGTGCAGTTCACGCCGGACCTGCTGCCGTCCGACATCACCGGCTCGAACGTGTTCAACGAGGCCACCGGCGAGTTCGACTTCCAGCCCGGCCCCGTCTTCGCCAACGTCGTGCTGGCCGACGAGATCAACCGCGCGCCACCCAAGACCCAGGCCGCGTTGCTCGAGGCGATGGGCGAGAAGCAGGTGACCGTCGACGGCGTGACCCACGACCTGCCCGACCCGTTTTTCGTCATCGCCACGCAGAACCCCGTCGAACAGGAGGGGACCTTCGGCCTGCCCGAGGCACAGCGGGACCGCTTCATCGTCAAGACTTCGATGGGCTACCCCGACTTCGGCGGCGAGCGCGAACTCATCGACCGCCGCGCCGACCGGACGGCCCAGGCCCCGAGCGTCACCAGCGTCATCGACGGCGAGCGCCTCCCGGCGCTCCAGCGGACTGTCGAATCGGTCACCGTCGACGGCACGCTCCGAGACTACGTCGTCGAACTCGGCCGCGCCACCCGCGAAGACGACCGCGTCGATGTCGGCGTCTCCCCGCGGGGCATCCAGCGGCTGTTCGAGGCGACCCGCGCCGCCGCGGTCCTCGACGGCCGCGACTACGCCGTGCCCGATGACGTAAAAAACGTCGTCGAGGAGGCGTTCGCCCACCGACTCGTCCTGACCGCGGACGCGGGCGTCCGCGGCGTCGACCCGGCGACTGTCGTCGACGACGTGCTGGACCGCGTCGAAGTGCCGGCCGTCAGCCCCTGAGCGTTTCAGGGCCGCTCGGTTTCGCGCTCCCGCACCGCTGCACCGTCTTCGACATCTTCCAGCGTCTCCGTTTCCAGCAGTCGCTCGAGTTTCCGTTCGAACTGTTCGTCGGTCAGCTTCCCCTCGGCGTACCTGCGGCGCAGGCGCTCCAGCGGTGTTTCGTCGGTATCGGCAGACGACGCCTGTACCGCTTCTGTCTCGTCGACACTCTCTTCCGCCGCCTCCTCGTCCGCATCGCCGTACAGCAGTTCAGTCAACGGGACGACCACGACGTAGCCGACGAGCAGCGCCGCGAGCCACCACTCCTGACCGGTGACGAGGGCAACGAGCCAGAACCCGGTGACCGCCAAAGCGGCGAGTTCCGTCGCGTTGTCTCTGGCCCGTTCTCGCGGGGATTGATCGGTCATACTGTCGGCTTGACAGCACTGCACAAAGGGTTGTTCGGTGCGGCCCTATCGTATCGCAGCCACCAGCGCCAGCACGGCGACGAGACAGACCACGAGGCCCGCCACGGCGACCGATGGCGCGACAGCAACAGCGCCCTGGGCGACCTCAGACAGACCCAGCGTCGCCGCCGCACCGACGCCGCCGACCGCGACGGTCCCGCCGGTGTGGACGAGTTCCGCGCGGCGCGTCGCGGCCCCGGTGCCGACCTCGCGCCCGAGCGTCGTCCCGAAGGAGCCGGCGTCCCAGACGACGACCGCACCGACCAGACCCGCGAGCACTAACCACGTCGGCGTCGAAAGCGTCGCGGCGAACGCGCTCGCACCGAACAGGCCGGCCGCAGCGAGCGTAACGCCGGCCGTCCGCTCGCGCAGATAGCTCGTCGCCAGCGCCACCCATAGCTGTCCGGTCGCGCTGATGACCGAAAACAGCGCCACGACGGTCAGCGCCAGCGTGACGGTCTCGGGGCCGTACACGTCCAGTATCGGAGCCAAAAGCTGATCGACGGCGGTCGCGGCCGGCGTTGCCCTGAGCGCCATCTCGATGGCACCGACCGCCGGCCCCGCGACCGCCACCGCGGCGAGCGTGATGACGCCCCCACCGACGTATGGCGCGAGGACGGACCCGACGCGGTCGGCCGAACTCTGGACCGCGCGCCGGAGGAACCAGACGGCCACCGAGACGGCCGTCCCGGTGAGGAACAGCCACCAGAGGAGGCCGCGGAGGCCCGGCGCGGCTGTGACTGCGACGATGAGGTCGTACAGCCCGCCAGGGAGTAACTCGGCCATGGATTCCTGGCCGAGACCCAGTTCGAACAGGCCGGCGACCGGCGCGGCCAGCAGGGCGAGCCGGCCCGTCCAGCGGAGCGTCCGCTCGACGGCGCCGACGGTCCCGTCGATGTCGGGCGCGTCGCTCGTTTCCGGGACAAGTTCGGAAAGCGGCAAGGCGTCGAGTCCGCGGGCCAGCGCCGCGGCGGCGAGGGCGAGCAGCAGACTGAAGATAGCGATATGCGTTCGGCCGGGAACCGGGTCGAACACCGGCCCCAGCACCCGAGTGAGGACCTCGCCGGTCAGTTGCTGGACGCCTGGAGTGTCGGCGTTGGACTGCAAGAAGTCGACGGCACCTCGCGTGAACAGCGCGAGGGCGACGACGAACGGAACGACGGTTGTCCGCACGACGACGCCGCCGTAGGTCCCCACCCGTTCGATATCGACAACGCCGCGGGTGGCCGCGGTCGCACCGAAGACGGCGGTCAGGCAGCCGAGGACGACGAACACCTGCGACACCAGCGTGACGACTGCCGGTCGGACGCCGGCCTGCGAGGAGACTGGAAACAGTTCCGCACCGAGCGTGACGACCGAGCCGCCGGTGGCGACCGAGAGCCCGACGGCGACCGGCAGCGCGAGGACGCTGGCCAGTACCGTCCCGACCGCCTGCCAGCGGTCCCAGCCACTCAGCCACAGCGAGAGCGCTAACAGAACGCCAGTGGCCGCACCGACAATAGCGGCCCGGTCGGCGGAGACGGTTCCCAGCAGTCCCGCGACCAGCACCGCCGTCACGCCGACGACGGTAGCGAGGCTGGTCCAGGGCATCCGGGTCGAGAGTGTGGTGTGGTCGTCCATAGTTACACGCTGAACAGGTCCGCGAGCGAGGCGCGGAGCGCCACGTCGATGGGGCTGTCGAGGTCCCAGTCGATGACGGTCGCGCCGGACAGTTCGGCCCGCTGGAGCCGGGCGATGCGTTCGGTACCGGCGACGGCCGCACCAAGCGAGTCCCCACGGGTCAGCGACGGACTCACGAGCGTCGTCGGGTAGTCACGGACCGCAAGCGACGACACCAGCGAGACGGGCCAGTCGTCGGCGGCCGGCGAGAACACGACCACCTGCGCGGTCGGCGGGAGTCGAGCGAGCACGGCGAGCAGGTCCGGGTCCTCGATTGTGCCGCCATCAGCCGTCGTCACCCGCGCATCTCCGCCCTGTGGCTGTGGGGACGACCCGTCGCCGGACACGTCAGCGTCACCGGCCGGGGTGGCAGCCGACTGCCGGGCCGCGGCGCGGCCCACGCTATCGAACACCTGTCTCGCGTGGGCGGCCGCGTGACCGCCCGAGGCGTCGACCCACGCCAGGCCGTCGGGACCGAGCCCGCCGGGGACATCCTCCGCGGCCAGTCCGACGGCACAGACGCTCGCGACGACGCTGGTCCGGGAGAGGGCGTCGAACAGGCGCTCGGCGGCGTAGGCCGACAGTTCGGCACCGGTCGGGAATCCCGGCTCCGGCGTCACGCGGGCCGGCGGCCGCGCGTCCACGACCAACACCGTCCTGACGGCCTGTTCCTCCCGGTAGTCGATGGTCGTCAGCTCGTCGGTCTTGGCGTAGCGCCGCCAGTCGATGCGGTTGACCGGGTCACCGGGCTGGTAGCTCCGCGTCGAGTGGAACTCGAGGCCGCTCCCGCCGGTGTCGGTCGGAAGCGTCCCCGCCCGCGGGAGCGTCGCGTCGGCCATCGGCACCTCGGAGACGGTGTTCGAGCACGTCAGCGCTCCGTCGCCGGCCACGGGCAGGTCGACGGTCACCTCGTCACTGGCCGACAGCGTCCGCACCCGCACCGCGGCGGCGTCGAACGTGTATGTCCCGCGCTTCGCCATCACGGCGTAGGACAGCGTGACGCTCTCGTTGGGCCGTAGCGAGGTACAGAGCCGCGGCGATCCCTCGACGACGGCCAATTCCTCTGGCACGCCGTCGATGACCCGCACGTCGGTCAGCGAACTGCTGCCGGTGTTCGTGAGCGTGAGTTCGACCTCGACCGGCTCACCCGGTGTGGGCTGGGCGTCAGAAACGGACCGTGCCGCTTGCAGATCGGTTCCCGGCGGCACCCGCGACAGCGCGCCGTAGGCGACGTAGATGAGCGGGATTGCGGTCGCCGCGAGCAACAGCGGTTCGGCGGTCAGCAGCGAGACGCTGACGAGAAACAGCGCTGCCGCGAGGCCGCCGCTCCAGCGTCGGACGCGGCGATGCATCGTCAGCGCGCACCCCCCGACACCTGCTCGATAGCGTCGACCGTCCGGCGGATGCGGCGGCGGCGCTCGCTCTCCGGGTCGAGCCAGAGGCGCAGTCGGGCCAGCAGCGACTGGGGCTCCGTCGGCGAGAGCAGCGCCGCCGCGACGGCGTCGTCGGTCCAGGTGCCCGCCCGCACCGCCCGCCGGGCGTCCGCCTGCGAGACGCCAGCGCCGATGGCGTAGGCCGTCGTCGCCGCGGCGGCGAGTCGCTCGGTGACCGTGTCCATCGCCGCGTCGTCGCCCGCAACCGCGTCGTCGATGGCCGCGTCGATGTCGGCGGCGAACAGCCGCCCCTCCGTCGCCGTCACGTCTTCCGGCGGGCTGTCGACGGCCACGTCGAAGGCGGTCGGCGAGCCACCGCCGAGGAGCCCACCCAGCCAGCCGGCGAAGACCGAACAGAGTCCGACGACTAGACTCCCAGCGAGGAGGGCAGTCGTCGGGGCAACACTACCGAACACGGCGACCAGCGACTCGCCGGCGGCCGTCGGAGCAAAGATCAGGGAGGCCGCGACGGCGGTCGCCAGCAGCCCCATAGTCCCGAAGACGACCGTTCGCAGGCGCATCAGGGCCGTCCCCCCGTCGCGTCGTCAGTGTCGTCGGTCACGCCGGACTGCTGCCCGGCGGCCGCTTCGATGGTCCGAATCGCCTCCTCGGCGGCCGCCACGTGCTCCTGTGGGTCCCGCTGGCCGTACTCGACCGCCCGGAACGCGTCCCGGACCGTCCGAACCGCGGCCGGCGGGAGATCGTCCCGTTCGATGGCGTGAGTCGCGATTTCCCCGGGTGTCCGCGTCCAGTACCGCCGGAGCGAAACGTGGGTCAGGAAGCGCGTCCACGCCTCGCGGATGGTGACCCGGGCCGCGGGCGTCCCGTCTCCCCCATTAGATGCGGTCGCGGAGACGGCCGCCACCGCATCGCCGGCTGCGTCTTCGGCCGCCGAAAGGCGTGCGTCAACCCACGCTCGTAGCGCGTCGAGCAGCGCACCGGGGGACCGGCGGCCGACGAGCAGGTCTCGGATCGCCGTGACAGTGAGTTCGAGTCGCGTGCGAAAGCGGCCCAGCAGATCATCGAGAACCACCGCGACGCCGACCAGCGCCCCGACGGCGAACTCGCGGGCCGCCCGCACCCACTCCAGCAGCGTCCCGGGCGTGACGTTCCGCCGACGAGCGCCGAGTACTGTGCCGCCGAGGAGGACGCCGAGAGCGAGCACGACACCCGCGGCGTTGACGAACAGCCCCCCGACGGTCGTCGTGGCCGTCTGCCCGTACTTCGAGGCCGAGATCTCGGCGCTGGCGGCGAGCGGGAGGCCGACCGTCGCCCGGCCGGTCGTACCGGTCCGGGCCGTCGGCTCCCCACCAACCGCGACCGTCGCGTTCGTCACCGGCTCACCGCCCATCGTCGCGTTCACCGTCTGGCCGGCCGCGGGCAGGGCCAACGGGAGCGTCGGCGACGTTGCCACAGAGAGCCGTTCGAGTACGACGGTCGTGTTGCCGCTGACGGCGTCACGCTCGACGGCGACCGAGACGTTCCCGGGCTCGGTCGGGAGCGTGACCGCCGCGCGTCCCTGCCGGTCCGTCGTCGCCACCTGCTCGCCATCCAGCAGTACGTCGCCGTCCCGCACCGGCACGCCGTCGACGGTCGCGGTGACGGTCACCTCGCCGCCGGTGACCTGCTCGCCGGTGACGCTCACGGACGCGCTGGTGTTCAGTTCGTAGCTCGCGTTCGTCGACTGCTGGGCCCGCGGGCCGGCGACAGCAAACGCGCGAGTGCTGTCACGCGGGACCGACGGCGCGGCGAGCGATGCCTCCTCGTCGGGCGCATCGACGGTAATCGTCAGCTCCGCCTCGTAGGGGACCGTCCCGGAAACGGTGCCGTCCGGCCCCGTCGTTCCGACCGGCTCGCCGTTGAAGTACACGGCCGCTCCCTCGACCGGCGCGCCGTCGCGGGTCACCGTCGCCGCCACTGCCGCGCCCGGCGTCGCCGTCCGGTTGAGTTCGACGACGAACTCGCCGGACTGGGAGACCGACTGGCCGTCGCCCGAGCCGCTGGTTCCGTCGCCGTCACCTGTTTCGCTATCGCTTGTCTCGCTTCCCTCGCTTTCGTCACTGCCAGACTCCTGCCCCGCCCCGTCAGTCGGGGCTTCGGTCTGTGTCTCGTCCGTCGGCGTCCCGACGGCGAACTCCTCGTCGGGGCTCCCGGACTCCGCGGCGCTGTACTCCTGACTGCTGTTTTGCATCGCCTGCTGTTCGGATTCCAGGCGCTCCTGGCCCGGCGTCGGGTCGAACTGCACCCAGCCGACGCCCTCGAAGTACACCTCGACCCACGCGTGGGCGTTCATGCCGCGGACGGTGTACTCGTTCTGGCCAGTTCGCTCGCCGGTCGAGTAGCCGACGACGTAGCGGGCCGGGATGTCCTGGCTGCGCAGCATTACGACCATCGAGGTGGCGAAGTACTCGCAGTACCCCTTGTCCATCTGGAAGATGAACTCGGAGGCCACGTCGTCCTCGGGCGACTGGCTGACGTTCAGCGAGTAGTTCTTGTTCGCCTCCAGCCACTGCTCGATGGTCGCCGCCGTCTCGTATGGCGAGTCGCTGTCCTCGGTCAGCCGGTCGGTGAACGGCCCCACCTGGGCCGAGGTTGAGGCCGGCACGCCCGTGTAGCGCGATTCGATTTCGTCGGGGTAGTCCCGCCCGCTCGTCTGCAGCACCTCGGGGTCGTCGGGCGGCGTGACGCTGGTCGCGCTGTAGGTCGTTCCGGCGGGCAGCGGCCGTTCGGACGTGACCGCGCCGTACTCTGTGACCATCACGTCCTCGCGGGAGACCGATTTCGGCCGCCAGACGGTCGGCAGCGACGTGGCGGACTTGGCCAGTCGAACCTCGTAGTCGACCGTCGTGTCGGTCATTCCGTCGACCGCCATCGCCCCCTCGTAGGCCTCGGGGTCCGCGCGCCCGTCCCAGCCCGTGCCGGTGTACGTTTCGTACGCGCCGGTCCGCCAGTACGCCGGTTCCGAGCTCGTGACGGTGAAATGCGGCTCCGTGTCCTGTGACCGGTACGGGCTGTCGCCGCTGTCGAGCGATCCGCCAACATCGGTCTGGCTTCCCGGGTTCAGCGCGCCGAGTTGCCCCCCGCTGCCGCCGGTCGAGGTCCCCCCTCCAGACCCGAGCGGGTTCTCCTGGGGGAGCGGCACGAGGGACTCCATCGGACTCTGTGTCCCACCGGGGGACAGAATCGGGAGCATCGCCGTCGCGAGTACCACGGCGACGACACACACGGCAGTGAGTAGTACCCGGAGGTAGTCCCGGTCTGCCGATACGTCATCGAAGGGCGAGTCGTCGGAGACCACGTCGGATTACCGTACCGTCCCGGCGCTGTCGCCATAAATCTGCTGTCAGTGGCGGGGACGGCGCGCCTGTCATCGTCGCAGTAGTTGCTGTACCGAGGACCACCGGATGGTTGTAAGATATAAACCGCAAGCGAAGCAACCCAACAGCAATGACCGACGACGAGGAGACGGTCCAGTGCTGGCTGGTCGAACGCTCCAGTTTCGGCGACGAACGGATGGTGACGCTCATCTACGCGCCCCCGGAAGGTGACCGCCACCTGACCAAACAGCTCTCACCGAATCTGCTGAGACGCAAACGGATTACGGCGGCCATCGACATCGAACCCGAGCGGCTCGAACCCGTGAACGAAGCAGAGACCCGAGACCGCTACGCTACGGAGGCCCAGCGGATGGCCGAGCGCCACGACCCCGACGCAGAGGTGTAAGCGGCCGCTGGAACAGTTGAAGCTCTGTACTTCCATTTCGGCTGATATTTCGAACACGAAAGACTATACAGGCGGCCGTCACAAACCGGCCGTATGGCAGCGATAGAACTGGATGGCGTCACCAAGCAGTTCGGGAGCCTCACCGCGCTGCAAGGGGTCGACCTCACCGTCGAGGAGGGCGAGATCTTCGGCTTCCTCGGCCCGAACGGGGCCGGGAAGTCGACGACGATCAACATCCTCCTGGATTTCGTCCGCGCGACCGACGGGTCGGCGACGGTGCTCGGTCACGACATCCACGAAGAACCAAAACAGATTCGTGCCCGCACTGGAGTCCTCCCCGAAGGCTACGACGTGTACGACCGGCTCACCGGTCGCCAGCACCTCTCCTTTGTTATCGAGTCGAAAGACGCAGACGACGTACCTGACGAACTGGCCGAGCGAGTCGGCATCGCCGACGCCATCGACCGCAAGGCCGGCGGCTACTCGAAGGGGATGCAACAGCGCCTCGTGCTGGCGATGGCGCTCGTCGGCGAGCCAGACCTCCTCATTCTCGACGAGCCGACGACCGGGCTCGACCCGAACGGGGCCCGGTTGATGCGGGAACTCATCCGCGAGGAGAACGAGCGCGGCGCGACCGTCTTCTTCTCCAGTCACATTCTCGGCCAGGTCGAGGCCGTCTGTGACACGGTCGGTATCCTCCAGAACGGCCGTCTCATCGCGAAAGACAGCGTCGCCGGGCTGCGTGAGGCCGCCGCCGGGGACACCGTCCTCCGCGTGACGCTGGCCGACGGCGACGGCACCGACGACGCGGTCGCGGCTATCGAGGAGCTCGACGAGGTCTCGACGGTGACCGCGGACGGCACCACACTCACTGTCAGCTGTGATAGCGACGCGAAGATGGCCGTCCTCAATGCCGTCGAGGAAAGCGGGGGCGAGGTCGCCAACTTCGAGACTGAGGAAGCGTCGCTCGATGAAGTGTTCGCCGCCTACACCGAGCAACAGGAGCAAGAACAGGCGGAGGTCGACGCATGAGCACCGAACAGAACCCCGTCAAGCGCTTCCTCGGGGACGTCGATACGAGCATCAAGAACTCCGAGTTCGCCGACTGGTACCCCATCTCGAAAAAGGAGTTCCGCGACACGGTCCGCTCGCCGTGGATCTGGGTGCTCTCGTTCATCTTCATCGTCCTCTTCGCGCTGCCGGCGCTGCTCGGCCTGTATTTCAACATCGGCCAACAGTTCGCCGAAGCGGGGGCGTCGCTGACGACAGATGCGTACGTCCGGTTCGCACTGCCGATCGCAGCGCCGCTGCTCCCCGCAGTCGCGATCGTCATCGGCTACGCCGCAATCGCCCGGGAGAGCGAGCGAGGCTCCCTGAAGATACTGCTCTCGCTCCCGTACACGCGCGGCGAACTGCTCGCGGGCAAGTTCGTCGGCCGAAGCGCGATCACGCTCATTCCGGTCACGGTCGGGTTCCTGACGACGCTATTAGTGATACTCCCGTCACAGATCGAGATCGCGTGGGAGTCGTTCCTGCTGTTCGCGCTCGTCACGATGGCCTACGGCGTCGTGTTCACGGCGTTCGCGATCGGCCTCTCGGCGGCGATGAAGACCGCACGACGGACGATGGCCGCGTCGCTCGGGATTTACGTCTACCTGCAGGTGTTCTGGTCGAACCTCGGCGCGGGGCTCGGGAACCTGCTGTCGGACCACGCGAACATCGGCGAGGTGACCCAGCTCCACGTCGAACTGTTCGTCTCGCTGCTGAGCCCCATCGCCGCGTACCGCACGCTCGTCCGGGAGATCCTGCAGGGCTCGCCGATTCGCTCGCGGCTCCTGCTGACGTCGAGTCCGCAGGTGACGTGTGAGGAGATGCTGGGTGGAACACTCGAGATGACACAGACCGGTGTCGAGTGTACCAACGCCGCCTTGCCGCCCCAGTACGGGACGGTTGCGGTCATCGGCTACCTCCTGCTGTGGCTGGTCGTCCCGCTGGTCGCCGGCTACTACGTCTTCGAAAACAAGGACCTGTAGCGCGCCGCCGCTGTTCACGCGGTCGCAGTTTTTCTGTGTGTGCTGACTACCGCAGTGAACACATCACCCGGGGGTGTGACACCGCCGTTCCCGAACCGAACGCTGCTTGGCGACCTATCTTTCGTGCTCCCACTGTTCCGTCACTTCGCGGGTGACGGCGACCACGCCCGTGACCTGCCCATCGACTTCCAGCGGCGTGAGGCGGTACTCCAGCACTTCGTACCCGTGGCCGGAAAACTCGCCGCTCACCACCCCACGGAGTTCGTCGCGGTCGCCGTCGATCAGCTCTTGGTATGGGTCCCCCTCGTGCTCGCTCCTGATCTTGGGCAGGAGCTGGCTCGATTCACCTTCCAGTTCGTCCCTCGATGTCCCGTAGAACGAGGCTAAGTACTCGTTGACAACCTCGAACCGACCCTCCGTGTCGTAGATGCAGGCCGCCTCCTGCATCGTGTTTACCATCCGCTCGTACCGTCGCAGCTCCCGTTCTCGCTCCCTGCGGTCGGTGATGTCGGTGACGAACCCCTCCAGCACGGCCGAGTCAGCATCCGCACCGGGGACGCGGTGGCCGCGTTCCCACATCCACTTCGTGGCGCCGTCTGCAGTGATAATCCGATAGGTCATCTCGAACTCGCCGTCGGCCGCGAGCCCCTCCTGGACCGTCTCCGTGATCCGGTCGCGGTCCGCCGGATGGAGTACGTCCTCACCCCAGGTTACCGCCCCGGTCTCGAAGTCCGTGGCTGTGTAGCCGGTGAGCGGTTCGATTTCGCCCTCGACGGTTTCCATTGGCCATCCCGGCGCGTTTAGACGGCGATAAACCATGCCCGGGAGGCTACTGATGAGCGATTCCAGCCGACGGGTTCGCTCGTCGAGTTTTCGCTGGGACCGATGTGCGTCGACAGCGTTTCTGATCCGGTTTGCGAGCAGTGTGTACTGCTCGGCGCCCGAACCCTTCTGGAGGTAGTCGGTCACGCCCGCAGAGATCGCATCGCTCGCGATTTCCTCGGATCCTTTCCCGGTGTAGAGAATGAACGGGAGCTCCGGGTAGTGCTGGCGGACGGCTTCAAGGAACTCGATCCCGTTCTGGTCCGGCATGTCGTAGTCCGAGACGACGCAGTCGTACTGGCCCGTAGAGAGTGTCTCTAGCGCTTGTTCGGCACTCGCCGCCGTCTCGACGCACAACCGGTCGTCCTCGTGTTCGAGCAACGCCGCGGTCGTGTCGGCGAAGTTGGAGTTGTCATCAACGTGGAGAATACGGACCGAATCACCAGAGTGGTCCATTATTTTGTGTAGTTGGCGGTGCACGAACAAATAAATATGGCCGAGACCGAGGGTCACCGCCAGACAGGGAGCGGCGCGATCAGTCGTATTGAGTTCGGTTCCGGGAGGTCTCACCACGGCCGACGGCTGCGTCCGGGACCCGCGATTACAGCACGCCCGCGTCTTCCAGTAGCGCCTCGAACTCGGCTTCGCTGAGCGTCTCCACGTCGTGTTCTTCCGCGTCGTCCTGTTTCCGCTGGCCGGGGTTGTCGCCGAGCACCAGATAGTCCGTGTTGCCGGAGACGCTGCTCGTCGCTGACCCGCCGTTGCGCTCGACCAGTTCCTGCGCGTCGCTGCGAGTGTACCCGTCGAGCGACCCGGTGAAAACGAACGTCAGACCCGCAAGGGCGTCACCACCCGTCTCCTCGGCAGCCTGTGGGGTGACGTGGTCGAGCAGGCGGTCGATGACGGCACGATTGCCCTCGCCCTCGAAGAACTCGACGATTGAGCGCGCGACGGTCGAACCCACGTCGGGCACGGCCTCGAACGCGTCGGTGTTGCCGTCGTCAGCGGCGTCGAGTATCGCCTCGAACGTGCCGAACTCCTGAGCGAGGTTTCGTGCGGTGACGGTGCCCACTTCGGGGATACCCAGCGCGACGAGGAAGTTCGCAAGCGGCGGCTCGCGGGCGTCGCCCATCTCAGTAACGAGGTTCCGGGCGCTGGTCTCACCCCACCCCTCCAGGTCAGTGAGGTCCTCGACGGTGAGTTCGTACAGGTCTGAGGGGTCCGAGACGAGGCCAGCGTCGAGGAGTTGCTGGACGGCCTTCTCGCCGAGGCCCTCGATGTCCAGCGCGTCGCGGCTTGCGTAGTGCTCGACGCTGCGCTCGCGCTGGGCGGGGCAGGTGAGGCCGCCGGTGCAGAACGCCATCGGGCCATCGCGCTCGACCGGGCTGTCACAGGCTGGGCAGGTGTCCGGGAACTCGAAGTGGCCGTCGCCGTTGTCATCGAGCACTTCGACGACGTCCGGGATGACGTCCCCGGCCCGCTTGATGCGGACGCGGTCGCCCACGTCGACGCCGAGGTCTGCGATGAGCGAAGGGTTATGCAGCGAGGCGCGGGAGACGGTGACGCCGCCGACCTCGACGGGGTCCATCAGCGCGACGGGGGTGAGCCGGCCGGTCCGGCCGACCTGCACGACGATGTCCCGCACCGTCGTCTCCTCCTTGCGAGCCGGGAACTTGTAGGCGAAGGCCCATCGCGGGGCGCGAGCGGTCGAGCCGAGTTCGTCGCAGGCGTCCAAATCGTCGACCTTGATAACGACACCGTCGATTTCGTAATCGAGGTCGTCGCGGGCCCGGTGCTGGTCGTTCCGGTAGTCGATGGCGGCGTCGATATCGTCGACGACGGCAGTCCGGTCACACACACGGAGACCCCAATCGGGGAACCGTTCGTGTATCCCGCTGTGGCTCTCGAAATCGACCGAGGCGTCGAGGACACCGAAGAAGAACACCGACAGCGGACGCTCTGCGGTCACCGACGGGTCGAGCTGGCGGAGCGTCCCGGCAGCGGCGTTACGGGGGTTCGCAAAGGGGTCCTCGCCCCGCTCCACACGCTCGCGGTTGAACGCCGTGAAGGCGTCCCGCGGGATGTACGCCTCACCGCGGACGACCAGAACGTCGGGGTAGTCACCGCGGAGCCGCTGGGGAACGCTGGAGATGGTACGGACGTTCTCTGTCACGTCCTCGCCGACCTCGCCGTCGCCGCGGGTCGCGGCCCGCTGGTAGACGCCGTCCTCGTAGACGACCTCGATAGAGAGGCCGTCGAACTTCGGTTCGCAGAAGTACTGCACGTCGCCATCGAGGCTGTTTCGGACCCGCTTGTCGAACTCTCGAACGTCAGCTTCCTCGCCACCCTGGTCGATAGAGCCCATCTGTGCGACGTGCTCGACCTCGGGGAGCTCGTCCAGCGGTTCGCCGCCGACGCGCTGGGTCGGACTGCCGTCGGTGTCGAGGTCGAACGCCGATTCGAGTCTCTGGAGCCTGTCGAACAGCGCGTCGTAGGCCCGGTCGCTGATGACTGGATCGTTCTCGACGTAGTAGCGGTAGTCGTGATAGCGAATCGCCTCGCGCAACTGGTCGGCTTGCTCGCGGGCGGTCTCGGCGTCGATGTCCTCCACGGGTGCAAATTCGGTCCGCGGATCGGAGATATAGGGGTTGCCGGCGACGTCCTCGGCAGTGGTCATGGTGGAGAAGTGTTGCGTCTCGCGTACAAAAACGGCTCTGCTCCCGGCCGCAGAACTGACGAAACAACAGACAGAAACAGAGATGTAGTTTTCCCACAGCGCTACCACCCGTTAGAACGGTAAAGAGAGGATAACGACTGCAGAAGGTGGCGGCTATCGGCCGATTTTGGCGCTCGGCGCTTCGACGACGAGTTCCCCGTCGCTCCGGACGGTGACGGAGTGGCCGGCGTACTCGAACGAGATGCTGACCGGCGACGAACGGTCCGAGGAGTCGATGAGCGAGTCGAGTGCTTCTGGGTCGACAGTCTCGTACAGCGGTGCGAAGTCAGTCTGCTCCCGGCCGGTCATGGCGGAGATGTACTCAGTCACTGCCGCGCTCGGTCGCGTCTCGCTCCAGTCGAACTGTTTTCGGGTCACATTCATTGGTGTCGAAGAATCGCTGTCCCCACTTCGCCTGTTACTTTTACTCATATGGTTCGTCTGTCTACACCAAGACAGTTAGTAGTAATATACTCTTCCCAGCATTATCAGACTGTGAAAACGCCAAGCTATGGAAGCAGACCGCCCCAAATCGGGCCATAATCCCCGTTTTTCGTCGGTTCTCGTCTGAGTTACAGGTCGGCTACGTCTTCGATTGCGTCGGTTAGTTCCTTGATACTCTCGACGGTGTGTTCGCCCATGTGCCCGATTCGGAAACTCTCCTCGCTGATGTCTCCGTAGCCGCTGGAGAACACCATGTCGTACTCCTCGGAGACGGCCTCGACCGTCTCTGCGACGTCGATGCCCTGCGTGTTCTCGATGCACGTCACTGTCTGGGACTCGTAGCCCTCCTCGGGATAGAGGTCGAAATGCTCGCGGGCCCACTCGCGCGTGTACTCGGCCATTTCCCGATGGCGCTGGTCGCGGGCGTCGTGGCTCTCATCGAGCATGTGCTTCATCTGTTTGCGGTAGGCGAGCATGAGCGGAATCGCCGGCGTGGAGTGTGTCTGGCCCTTCCGGTCGTAGTAGTCCAGACAGCGCTGGAAGCCGCCGTACCACGACGCCGAGTCTTTCTCCAGCTCCCGCTCGTAGGCCGCATCGCTGACGGCACAGACCGCGAGTCCGGGCGGCATGGCGAAGGCCTTCTGCGTGGACGTGAAGATGGCGTCGATGCCGTGGGCCTCGATGTCGATCTGGTCGCCGCCGAGACAGGAAATAGCGTCGACGATGAAGTAGGTGTCCGGGTACTCCGCGACCACGTCGCCGATCTCCTCGATGGGGTTGCGGACGCCGGTCGAGGTCTCGTTCATCACGGCCCCGACGGCGTCGTAGTCGCCGGACTCGAGCGCGTCGCGGATGTCGCCGGGTTTGGCCGCCGTGCCCCAGTCGTACTCGATGCGGTCGACGTCCTTGCCGAGGCGCTCTGCGACGTTGGCCTGGCGCTCGCTGAACGCGCCGGAGGTCGGCACGAGCATGCTGTCCTCGACCAGGTTGAGCGTCGTCGACTCCCAGAACTCCGTCCCCGACGCCGTGAGCACGATGACGTCGTTGTCGGTGCCGAGGAACTCCTTCGTGTCCTCGACGATGGTGGTGTAGAGGTCCGTCATCCGGTCCATCCGGTGGCCGAACATCGGCTCGGCCATCGCCTCGATAACGTCCTCGCGCACCTCTGTCGGCCCCGGGAGATACAGCGTCTTGTCCTGGTAGTCGTCTTTGTATTCGCGTTTTTCGGTCACAGAACCACCTGTAGTAGGTGGACTCTCGAATCCGGGGGGCATGGTAGTTTTGATACCGGGCGAGGGACATCACCTCACCCCAGCAGCGGCCGGGGCCGGCGGGAAGTTGTCGCCGTCCCCGTCAGGGTTGTCCGCGCCCGCGGGAATAACTCAGACAGCGATTGTACTCTACAGGAGGTATTTGCTAATGGGAGTGATAAACATGCACATGGGTCGCCACGCCCCGCTCACGGACGCCCAACGAGCGGCCATCGCCCATAGGGCAGTCGAGCAGGTCGCTGACACGCTGGCTGAGATGCACGATGACTCAATTCAGTCGGGCCAACGTAGACCACTCAGCGCCGACGATACCGGCGGACGCCGTACATGACCAGACCAGCGTAAATTGCCGGGCCGACCAGAACTGTGGCACTGGTCGCTACCGTTCCGCCGAACAGGTATCCGAGGAAGACGTCGATAAACACCAGCAGGAAGGGTGCGAGCGCGAGTGCCTTCCCGCCGGTTCTGATCGCCGCGTCGAACGTCGACTGCGTCGCAGCAATTGCTCCAACGCCGGCGACGACAAGGAGATACGACAGCGTAACGCCCGGTGGCGACACGATCGGGAGCGTAAACAGCGCGATACCGGCGAGCACGACGCCGACCAGCCGTGGTCCGTTGTCGCTCTGCGCGAGCGCGTTCTGGATACCGTCGAGGTCGCCGGCGTTGAGCGCCGCTTCGAAGTCCGACGTGGTCTGACTGCCGCCGGCATCGAGAACCGTCGTCCCGGTTCCGGCGTCGACCGGGCTATCGAAGTCCCGGCCACAGTGCATACACCACGTCGCGGTCGCACTGACTTTCTCTGAGCAGTGAGGGCAGCGGGGATCGGCGGTCATACCGTCATGTTCGAGGGCGCACAGTTAGCGGTTACGGGGGGAGAATATACGGGTGTCCGCGGGAAAGGGGCTGTATGGATTGGGTCGCACGGGCCGAGAGCCTCCTGTACGACGGCGAGGTGATCGAAGCGGACGTTCGGCTGGACCGCGGCGGGGTCGTCGTGACGAGTCACCGCGTCCTCGTGTTCACACCGGACCGCGAGGGATCAAACTACCGACAGGTCGACCGCCCCAACGTCGAGGGCGTCGACGTCACCACGAGCGGCGACTGGTCGTTCCTCGAGCTCGGCGTGAAGGCGCTGGTCGTCGGCGTCGTGCTGGTGGCCGCCGGGACGACCGTGAGCCTCGACGGTCTCGTGGGCAACGTCTCACTGGACAGCGGCGGTGCCGCCAGTGCCGTTGGCATCGGGGGGATGCTGGGGATGCTCCAGACGATGCTGACGTTGATGGCGCAACTGGACGACCTGATGCGCCTCTTCGGCGGCCTCGCGCTTGCCTTTGCCGCTGTCGTCCTCGGGGTCTACCTCTGGAGCCGCGACCGACTGCTCGTCGTGCGCGTCGCCGGCGACGACGACATCGAACTGACAGCGCCAGACGACGAGAGCGTCGTCGACCGGATCGAGGCCGCTATCGTTCCGGGCACGGCACCCGCCGAGGCCGGGAACGCGGACCAGTCGCCGCCCGACGACCCGCTCCCGTGACGTTCAACTCTGCCGAGCACCAACCCGAATCTAATGGACGCCGACGGGGTTCGGGAGCGCGCGGGGTCGCTGCCACGGGAGCCCGGTGTGTACCTGTTCGAACAGGGCCGGGACGACAAGCGCCGGGTCCTCTACGTCGGGAAGGCCGTCGATCTGCGGGACCGCGTGCGCTCCTATGCCGATCCGCGCAGCGAGCGCATCGCCAAGATGGTCGAGCGTGCCGAGACCATCGACTTCGCCGTCACCGACACCGAGACGCAGGCGCTGCTGCTCGAAGCCAACCTCATCAAGCGCCACCGGCCGCCGTACAACGTCCGGCTGAAAGACGACAAGTCCTACCCGCTGGTCCAGTTGACCGACCATGCCGTCCCCCGAATCGAGGTGACACGCGACCCGGAAGACGGCGCAACCGTCTACGGGCCGTTCACCGACAAGGGGCGGGTCGAGACGGTGGTGAAGGCACTGCGGGAGACGTACGGGCTCCGGGGGTGTTCCGACCACAAGTACGGCAACCGGGACCGACCCTGTCTGGACTACGAGATGGGCATCTGTACCGCGCCCTGCACCGGCGAGATCAGCGAGACCGAGTACGCCGAGGACGTCGAAGCCGTCACCCGATATTTCGAAGGTGAGACCGGCGTTCTCGCGGACCCGCTGCGCCGCGAGATGGAAGCTGCCGCACAGGCCCAGGAGTTCGAGCGCGCCGCGAACCTCCGGGACAAGCTCGGGGCCGTCGAGGCGCTCCACGGCGAGGGCGACACCGCCGTCAGCGACTCCGGGGGATACCAGACGACGGACGTGCTCGGGGCCGCCGTCGAGGGTGAGCGCGCTATCGTCGCCCGGCTCCACGCCGAGGGCGGCAAGCTCGTCGAACGGGACCGGCACACGCTGGAGGCCCCGGACGGCGAAGGCACTGCCGGCGTGTATCGGGCGTTCATCCCGCAGTACTACGCCGAACGGGAGCTACCCGACCGGATTCTCTGTGCCGAGGACCCCGCCGATCCGGATATCGAGGCGTGGCTGGAGAGCGAGGGCGTCACGCTCGGCGTGCCCGGGGCCGGGCGGGAGGCGACACTTGTGGACCTCGCGCTGAAAAACGCCCGCCAGCGCGGCGGGACCGACGACGAGACCGGCCGCCTGGCCGATGCCCTGGGCATCGACCGCCCGAGCCGCATCGAGGGCTTCGACGTGAGCCACGCACAGGGCCGGTCGGCCGTCGGCTCGAACGTCACCTTCGTCGACGAGACGCCGGAAAAGGGCGACTACCGTCGCAAGAAGCTCACCGAGCAAAACGACGATTACGCGAACATGCGCGAACTCCTCCGCTGGCGGGCCGCGCGCGCCGTCGAGGGCCGGGACGACCGGCCGGACCCAGACCTGCTGCTCATCGACGGCGGCGACGGCCAACTCGGGGCGGCCCGCGACGCCCTCGCCGAGACCGGCTGGGACGTGCCGGCCATCGCACTGGCGAAAGACGAGGAACTAGTTATCACGCCCGACCGCGTGCACGACTGGGATGACGACGACCCGCAGCTCCACCTGCTCCAGCGGATTCGCGACGAGGCCCACCGATTCGCCGTGCAGTACCACCAGACGCTCCGGGATGAGGTGTCGACGACGCTCGACGACGTGCCCGGCATCGGCCCCGAGACGCGGAAGCGGTTGCTCCGGCGCTTTGGCAGTGTGGACAACGTCAGGACGGCCTCTGATGAAGAACTGACGGCTGTCGACGGCATCGGCGAGCAGACCGCGGAGACGATTCGGTCTCGGCTGCAGTGATTTCGTATATCGGATAGCAGTTTATCACTGTTGAGCGGTCAGATACACTGCTCTGGTGGAAAGGGCCGAAGAAAGTTGCTAAGCGGTGATTCCAGCGTTTCGGATGCCGCTACGGCTCGACAACCGTGTTGCGGAGCGTCCCGACGCCATCGTAGGTTATCTCAATCGTATCACCGGGCGCAACTGTGCCTGGGTTCGCCGGACTCCCGAAGGCGACGACGTCGCCAGGGCGGAACGTGAACCGCTCCGAGAGGTACGCGACCACTTCGTGGGGACCGAACAGCATTTCGCTGGTGTTGGCAGACTGGCGGCGCTCGTCGTTGATGTCGGTGTACATGCTGATGGCCGTGGGGTCGACATCGGTCTCGACCCACGGCCCCAGGGGCCCGGACCCGTCGAAGGCCTTTCGCGCGGTTCGGCCCTGCTGGTCCAACGCGTCGACGTCGTTCAGTATCGTGTAGCCTCTGACGGCATCGGGAACGTCTGCCGGGTCGAGGTCGTGACACCGTTCACCGATGACTGCGGCCAGTTCACCAGCATAGGTGAGTTCGTCGGAGAACGGCGGGTAGGGGATATCCTGCTCGTGTGCGAGCAGTGCCGTCGGGGGTTTGATGAAGAAGTCCGGCTCCTCGGGCCGGTCGTAGTCCATCTGGTCGTTGGTGGCGGCGTAGTTCCGGCCGACGCAGTACAGCGCGGTCGGTTCACACGGCGGGAGCAGTCGTCCATCGCGGCCGACTGTGTACTGGCCGTCGTCGGCGTGAACGACGCCGTCGACGTATTCGCCGGTGACTGGACCGTCATCCGTCAGCAGGCGTGCGATTCGCATACGCTGTCGTCCGAGGGCCGGTCAAAAAGGCGTGTCGGCCCCACGCCAGCACCGCTCAACAGCCTCGTTTGAGTGGAATATGAGCCGTTCTGGAGCGGTTCGTGGACGAGTACGGACACCGAAGCGATAGAGAATAAATCCTGTACCGCTATATGAAATGGCCAATAACGGCACCCCCGATCCGAGACCCCCAATCAAACACCGTGTCCACCGAAGCGACTTTTTCCAGCAGCACGTATCCCCGAATATGGCTGTGACCCGACGGCTCCTCATGGCCGTCGTTGGACTGTTGTCGCTGCTGGTCTATCTCGTGGCGGCGTACGTCGGGTACATGCTGCTTCTGCCGTTGTGGGACAGTCGCCCGTCGCCGATGGTAGCCGCCGTGGTCGTCATCGGAACGGCAATCGTTCTCGGCGTCGTGAACTACTGGGCTGCGACGGCACGACTCAAGCGATCGCTCAATGCGGTCGAGCTCTCGCGAGCGCGTGCGCCCGAATCCTACCGCCACCTTGACGCGCTCGTTGACCGGATGGACGTCGAGACACCGACACTGCTACTGGCGGAGCTGCCGGTCCCGAACGCGTTCGCCATCGGCGGCGGGGCTGGGGCTATCGTCGTCGACCGGCGGCTGTTCCGGCTGTTGTCCGCGGCGGAGTTCGAGGCGCTACTGGCGCACGAACTCGCACACCTGGAGACCCGCGACGCACTCGTTCAGACTGTCGCCTACAGTCTCGTCCAGACGCTTGTCGGGCTCGTCGGCCTCGTGCTGTTTCCCGCCGTGGTGCTGATCGGTGGCATCGCCCGCTCGCTCGCGTTGCTGCGCGGCGACCCCTCGTCGTGGTCGCGCTCCTGGCTCGGCCGAACGCAACGGTACGCGCTGCAGGTCGTCGCCGGACTCGGGTTTGCCGTGACGCTGCTGCTACTCGGGTACTCCAGACGTCGTGAGCTGGCAGCCGACGACCGCGCAGTCGAGATAACGGAGAATCCCGTTGCGCTTGCCCGCGCCCTCACGAAGATCAAGCGGGCTTCGACGCCGGACCTCGGCCCCCTGCGACAGTTGTACGTTCACAGCGAGGCGGACAGCGAGCTATCGCGGCTCCTGTCGACTCATCCCCCGATGGACGAGCGAATACAGCGGTTACAGGAACGAGCCCGGCACGGCAGTTCCGCGACAGTGAACCGGCCGTCGGGACCCCGTCGGTGATACCGTCCTGGCGACGGCCAGTAGCGCCAATATGTCTGTCGAAGCCACTGTTTTAGACGTACACTACCGTAATCCACTATCAGATAGTGGGATATTAGTCGACGGAGAGGAGGCCCCGACGCGTCAGAGACGCTCGGCGACGAAGCCGGATGCTATCGTGTAGCCGCTCTGACAGCCGACGGCCGCTGGGACCGTGAGATAGCCCGCCCGCCGCGGTAAGCGACAGGACGGTCGGCTACGCGCTCCCGGACTCCGCGACGCCGACCTCGTCAGCCGCGGGGAAGACGGTCGCGGCGGTTCTACGAGCCGACAGACCGGGCTGTGGCATGTATTGCGGCCCTGAACCGGACCGGCACTGCTCCGGAAACCGTCACCACCAAGAGTCGAGCGCGGTCACGCGGGCGGTCTCTATATACGGATGGAGAGCGACATAGCGGTCCTAGAAACCGCTATGTTCTGGTCGACCCTGCACCCGCGTATGCAAGCCAGCATCCCGCGGCGAGCGACCGAGGCGGCAACCAGCCACACGTACGGGTGTCCGCTGTGTAACTGCGGTGCGGACAGCGAAGACGATATTTATTGCCATTTACTGGTCTCACATCGAAAGAGCGCGCTTGCCGACGCCCTCCTAGAAAAGACCGACTGCGGTCAGTAGTCCGGTGTTTTATTTTGATAAGATACGGTGTCCCCTGCTGTTACGATAGCACACTTTGGATATATCGAAATGGGGTTTGGTTATATATTAGACAACCTAGAGTCAGATATCCAGAGTTGATCGGTGAAACGTCGTAGCCGACGACCCAGACTCGTCCTGTTTCGAGAGAAGCGTGCGGCAGTGCATCGATCGAGTTTCTCGGTCAGCATGTTTTATTTAGCAAACCATATATCGCTATATCAAATTTCGGTGAGGCCACTAACAACCGGCAACCGATCCAGCAGTAACGATCGCCAACAGCGGATTACCGATAACATACATACACGTGTTAGTGCTGGAGAAAGGTATATATACCAGAAAGGCCGTCGCCAGGGTGTACGTCGCAGCGACACAGCTACGGGGTACGAGTGACAGCAGAGAGACCGTACGATAGTACTGAACAGTCGCGTTTCAACCACGGACCCAGTACTGCACCACAGTCGTTCCCGACGGGACTACAGATCTGGCAAGCGCACAGATTTCGTGTTGCGCTCGTGGGGCATTTTAATGAGACTGTGGTCACCGCACCCCTCGAGACAGCACACGATGGGACAGAGTCACCACCATCCTCTCGTGGTTGGCCTTGGGAGAACAGAGAACAGCGTGCAAAGCCTAGGAGTAGGTAACGTTGAGTTCGATAACGTTAGCGACTTCGAGGACCTTCTGTGGCAGTTCCTCTGTAAATCTATCGTCGCGGAATCGGTTGGTCGGACCGGAGACGCTGATAGCACCGAGTACGGTACCGTTGTTGTTCAACACTGGTGCCGCGACACACCGGAGTCCGTCGAGCCGTTCCTCATCGTCGAACGCAACGCCGGTCTCCCTGACGGTTTCCAAAGTATCCTCCAGTTCCGCCAGCGTGCTGGCTGCGTTGTCGGTTTCAGTCCCCAGCCCGTGTCGTTCGCTGATCATTTCGACACGCTCCCGGGGTAGATGGGCGAGGATAGCTTTCCCGAGGGCTGTCGAGTGGAGCGGAACGCGGGTGCCGACGTGGGCTTTCACCTGTACGGCCTGTTCACCCCGGGCGCGGTACAGATAGGACCCCCGCCCGTGCTCCTCAACCAGAACGTTCGCCAGCTCACCGGTCTCCGAGGCGAGCCGGTCGACTTCGGGTTTGGCAATGCGGAACAGTTTCTGTCGGTGTCTGGAGTACGCGCCCAGTTCCAGAAACCGGAGACCGACCCTGTAGCGACCGTCGTCGTTGACGATGTACTCCTCCTGCTCGAGTGTGCTGAGATAGTTGTGGATCGTGCTCTTCGGAAGGTCGAGGTGTCGCGAAAGTTCAGTGACGCCAGCGCCACCGAGGTCTTTGAGCCCGTTGAGTATCTCGAACGTCGTTTCGACCGACTTGACCGGGTTTTGTGCCGTTCGTGCCATGGATTGAGTTGTCAGCGTTAGGTCGCAACTGCGTTGTACACCGAACGAGTCGGCTGCAGGCAACCGTGTGTTCGGAACGCAGCCACCAGTGGTGTATGTTCGTTGTGCAACGATTGTGATAATATCTTATTTATATTTATCGTTTACATCGGGCAAGGAGAGCCCGTGAGAAGCGACTGGCGGTTGCAGGTATTGTCGCCGAACGAAACAGCACAGCGAGGGATGGGAAACGCGTAAGTATCGGGAACGAGATGAATCGAACGTATGACGCAGACGTACGAGAACTATATCGGTGGCGAGTGGACCGGAAGCGGGGAGACACAGGACGTCACGAACCCGGCGGACGAGACCGACGTCGTCAGCACGGTTCCGGTGTCCTCGACGGCGGAAACCGACGAAGCGGTCGCGGCCGCAGTGGACGCGACGGACGAATGGGGCGGAATGCCCGGCCCGGAGCGCGGTGCGATATTGCGCGAGACCGGTGAAATCCTGAAGTCCCGGAAAGACGAACTGGCGGAGACACTGACCCGCGAAGAGGGGAAACCGCTCGGAGAGGCCGAAGGTGAGGTACAGCGGGCGATTGACATCTTCTATTACTACGCGGAGAAGGCCCGCGACTTCGGCGGGACCGTCAAACAGCCAAGCGGTGGCCGTGCCGGCCTGCAGACGAAGAAGGAGCCGATGGGCGTCGCGGCGCTCATCACGCCGTGGAACTACCCCATCGCGATTCCGGCCTGGAAGATCGCCCCGGCGCTCGCGGTCGGGAACGCCGTCGTCATCAAGCCCGCGATGCAGGCCCCGACCGTCGGGGCGATGATCGTCGAGGCACTTGACGAGGCCGGGATTCCGGACGGCGCTATCAACCTCGTCTGTGGCCCCGGTAGCGAGGTCGGCGAGCGACTGACCACCCACGAGGATGTCGACGTAGTGTCGTTCACCGGCAGCGCCTCAGTCGGCGAACACGTCTACGACCAGGCGACGAACAACGGGAAGCGCGCGCAGGCGGAGATGGGCGGGAAAAACCCGACCATCGTCATGCCGAGCGCCGACGTGGACAAAGCGGCCGACATCGTCGGTGCCGGGGCCTTCGGCGGCACGGGCCAGGCCTGTACGGCGACCTCCCGAGCCATCATCCACGAGGACGTGTACGACGAGTTCCTCGACGCCATCGTCGACTACGCCGAGGCGCTGGATATCGGAAACGGCCTCGACCGGGCCGACATGGGTCCCCACGTCAGTGAGGACGAACTCGCGGGGAGCCTGGAGTACATCGACATCGCACAGTCGGAGGGTGCGACCCTCGAAACGGGCGGCGAAGAACTCACCGGCGGAGAGTACGACGCCGGGAACTTCATCTCGCCGGCCGTCTTCTCCGACGTCGAGCCCGACATGCGCATCGCACAGGAAGAGGTGTTCGGGCCGGTACTCGCCGTGATTCCCGTCTCCGACTTCGACGAGGGTGTCGAGGTCGCCAACGACATCGACTACGGACTCTCGGCCAGCGTCGTGACCGAGAAAATCGAGGAAGAAAACGAGTTCATCGAGCGCTCCGAGTCCGGCGTGGTCAAGGTCAACGAGAAGACCACCGGGCTGGAACTGCACGTGCCCTTCGGCGGCCTCAAACGCTCCTCGACGAACACCTACCGCGAGCAGGGCGACGCCGGGCTGGAGTTCTTCAGCTACATCAAGACGGTGTACCGCAACAGCTAATCGAGGCGGCTACTGGCGCTGACTGCGAAGTAGTGTTTCTGTAACACAATATTTATATAGTATTAATTTTTATATTCTCTTGCTCTTGTCCACCGCAAGAGCGAGCGTGCAAAGTCATGGTCGTAGCCTAACCGGCCAACGATGGTGGAACGGCCCCAGCATCGGCACTGTCTGTCCCGTACAGACGTTCCACTCTCGTTATTAGCGCCCCAGCATCCGGAGCATGTTTCGCCGTCGCCAACTACAATAGCCGGACCGGTCTGAGCACGGCGAGAAACAGTGACTGATATCGGTACCCCGTTGGGCGCAGGTTTCGTTGTCGGCAGTCGTTGCATACGTCCACCTCACCGTAGTGAACACAGCGAGTGGGACGGAGTTTTGAAGCGACCCCCTATCAGACAAGGCGTGGTAGGCCCCACAGTGCCGCTCGTTCATTATCGTGGAACGCCTGCCGTAACGGTTGTACTGTCGTTATTCTCTAGAGAGGGAAACGGAGATCGCGGGCGGATACCGCCCATAGACAGCCCGTAAAACAGCATTATCCGCTCGGATTATCGGCCGGTCGCTGTAGAACAGCGGCGGGTGAGACTGACGATTTGTTCCACTATATCAAACATACATGTCACCAGCCGGGATTAATTTACTCGATACATGAACTATCATTCGCTACTCTGGAACGGCTCGGGCCAGCCCGGGTGTGCCAACACAAAACATAATATCCAGCCAGCCGATAACAACGTCATGGATATCGACGCGCTCACAGCCGGGTTCGACCATCGAGACTGGCAGGAACTGACAGAAACCGACAGTCCAGTCCGGTTTGCGATGGTCGGTGTGGGCTGGTGGACCACCGAGCAGGCGATGCCCGCCGTCGACGCGGGGGACCTCTGTGAGACGACCGTCCTGGTCAGCGGCGACCGCGAGAAGGCGGCCGACGTGGCCGCCGATTCGGAGACGGTCGAGCACGCCATCACCTACGAAGAGTTCCACGACGGGGCCGCGAGCGACGCCTACGACGCTGTCTACATCGTTACCCCGAACGCTCGCCACCTCCCCTTCGTCGAGACGGCGGCGGAACTGGACAAGGCGATACTCTGTGAGAAGCCGATGGAGGCCACCATCGAGCGCGCCGAGCGGATGGTCGAGGTGTGTGACGAGTACGACGCGACGCTGATGGTCGCCTACCGGATGCACACCGAGCCGGCCGTCCGGCGGGCGAAGGACCTCATCGACGAGGGGTACGTCGGCGAGCCGCTGTTCGTCCACGGCAACATGACCGAGCCCATCCTCGAACTGGTCCCCGACCCCGACCAGTGGCGGCTGGACTGGGAGCTCTCGGGGGGATGTGCCGTGATGGACATCGGCCTGTATCCGCTGAACACGAGCCGGTTCCTGCTGGACGCCGACCCAGTCGCCGTCCGGGGGACCGTCGCATCGGTTCAAGAGGAGTTCGCGGACGTGCCCGACGAACACGGTGCGTTCCAGCTTGATTTCCCTGGGCACGTGTACGCGGTGTGTACCGCCAGCCAGAACGCCCACCTCGACAGCCACATCTCCGTGCTCGGGACCGAGGGCAAGGTCCGCGTCGAACCGGCGTTTTACCCCTGGGACGACCGCTCGCTCCAGCTTTCCCACGAGGGCACGACGGTCGACATCGACTTCGAGCAGATCGACCAGATGGAAGAGGAGTTCGAGTACTTCGCCCACTGTCTGCTGACCGACAGCGACCCCTACGCCGACGGCGAGCACGGCCTCGTCGACATCAAGACGATCAAGGCCGTCTACGAGGCCTCCGAAACGGAGTCGACGGTCACGCTGGATTAAGTGTCGCCACGGGACTTTTTGCCCGGGCCGGCCGTAGCTCGGAGCATGGTTCAGTCAACGTGGGACGACTGGTTCGTCCGCGAGGAAGTCGAATCGACGGACCCCGGCGACGGCGTCACTATCTGGTATCTCGGCTGTAACGGCTTCGTGCTCCGGTCGCAGTCGACGACGCTGTACATCGACCCGTACTTCGGGACGGGCGATCCACCGAACCTCATCAGAATGATTCCGGTACCGATGGACCCCGCCGATGCGACCCGATGCGACGCCACACTGGTCACACACGAGCACATCGACCACATGCATCCGCCGTCGTACGGCCCGCTGGTCGAGGACTGTGGGGCTGATCTGTATGCCCCCACGGCGTCGTACGAGTCGCCAGACTACGACGGTGAACTTCGGGTGCCCGATGAGCAGCGCAACGAAATCGCCGTCGGTGACGAGTTCGCTGTCGGCGATTTCACCGTCCACGTCACCAGCGCGAACGACCCCGATGCCATCGAGCCCGTGAGCTACGTCATCGAGCACGACGCCGGGACGTTCTTCCACGCCGGCGATAGCCGGCCTGCCGACGCGTTTGTCGATATCGGTGAGCGGTTCGACATCGACGCGGGCGCACTGGCGTTCGGGACCGTCGGCTCCATCTACGAGCCCGAACCCGATTGCGGCGTCCGAACGAAGTGGTACATGGACGAAAACGAGATTATTGAGGCCGCGAACCAGCTCCGGCTCGACCGCCTGCTCCCCTCCCACCACGACATGTGGCAGGGTGAAGCCGGCGACCCGAAAGTACTCCACGAGCACGCGGCGTCCTTCGAATATCCCCGCCTGATCGAACCACTGTACATCGGCTGTTCGGTGCGGCTGGGCGAGCCCGGTATTCGACGTATCGGTGCGCTGGGCGACAGCTGATGTAGCCGGTGTTTCAGCCCCCAATCTCGTTTGATGAAGCGGAATCGGGTTCAAACAGCCACCCGGCGTTCGCTGTCTTTCGTTTGCCGCGGGGTAGCTTTAATATCCCAACCTCGGAACGTCAGACAAATGTCGCCAACGATAACGAAAATCGAAAGCCGGGAGTTCGAGTACCCGCTCGAAGATGTAGGGACCGACAAGCACGGCTTCAACCTAGTGTATGCCCCGGGAGAGACGACGACCCGGAAGCTGTTCGGCGTGCAGATTCATACCGACGAGGGAATCACGGGCGAATACGTCGGCGGCAACTCCCCGGCGGCCGCCCAGTACAACATCGTCGCGGAGTACCTCATCGGCAAGGACCCGTTGAAACGCGAGAAACACTGGTCGGAGTGCAAGCGAGCGCTCCGGAAGTACGACCGGATGGGCATCGGGCCCATCGACATCGCGCTGTGGGACTTCGCCGGCAAGTACTACGACGCACCGATCCACGAACTGCTGGGGACCTACCGCGAGCGCATCCCGGCGTACGCCTCGACCTACCACGGCGACGACGCCGGCGGGCTCGACTCGCCGGAAGCGTTCGCCGACTTCGCCGAGGACTGTCGAGACGAGGGCTTCGGCGGCTTCAAGATCCACGGCTGGGGCGGCGGCGACGACGCCCGGAGCCTCGACCGCGAGGTCGAAGCCGTCCACGCCGTCGGCGAGGCCGTCGGCGACGAGATGGACCTGATGCACGACCCGGCCTGCGAACTGGAGACGTTCGCCGACGCGCTGGAACTGGGCCGCGCGCTCGACGAGCAGGACTTCTTCTGGTACGAGGACCCGTTCCGCGACGGCGGCATCTCACAGCACGCCCACAAGAAGCTGGCCCAGAAACTCGACACGCCGATTCTCCAGACCGAGCACATCCGCGGACTGGAGATCAAGTCCGACTTCGCGGCCAGCGAGGCGACCGACTTCCTGCGGGCCGATCCCGAATACGACGCGGGCATCACTGGCGCGATCAAGGTCGCCCGCATGGCCGAGGCGTTCGGGCTGGACGTGGAGTTCCACGCGCCCGGCCCCGCACAGCGGCACTGCATCGCCGCCTGCCGGAACTCGAACTACTACGAGATGGCGCTGGTCCACCCGGACTGCCAGAACACCCAGCCGCCGGTGTACGAGGGCGGCTACTCCGACCTGATGGACGCCGTCGACGACGACGGGACGGTCGGTGTCCCGGACGGTCCCGGTCTGGGCGTGGAGTACGACTGGGACTACATCGAGGACAACACCACCGGGAGCGTTCACGTCTACGAATAGCGCCGGTCGTTGTTTTTCTACTACCCGGCTTGGCTACCGGCTCACGCCGATGCGTAGGCCCTGACGCCGGTTTCGAGAACCTCGCGGTAACGGCGCACGTCGATATCGACGGCCACCCTGCTGTTGGGTTCGTTGTCGGTCGTGCCGTGTTCGTCACAGATCACGGCCCCGTGGCAGGGGCCGCCGGTCGTATCCACGTCGAGGTAGTACTCCTCGAAGGTGAGCACCGACTCGTCGATGATGTCCGCGACGACGGCGGCGTCGTGGATGGCCGGTGCGTCGGCCAGCGGATAGGTCCCGGAATCGGGCCGGTAGTCGAGCCACTCGGCGATTGTCCCGCGGACGCCGCCGGCCTCGCGGAACTCCTCGATGAACTCGGGGGCCACGGTAGCACGGTTGGTCACGTCCAGGCCGACCATCCGCGTAGTAGCGTCCTGGATGACGCGGCTGGCCGCGGCAGGGTCGTTGTGGAAGTTGGCCTCGGCCATCGGCGTCACGTTCCCGGACGTCATCGCCGCCCCGCCCATGAGATAGATGTCCTCGACCAGGTCGGGCAGGCGGGGCTCTTTGGCCAGCGCGATTGCCAGGTTCGGGAGCGGCCCGACGGCCGCAATCGTCAGTTCGTCGCCGTATTCGCGGGCGGCTTCGGTGATCGCGTCGGCTCCGTGGATGTCTCGTATATCAACGTCTACGTCGGGAAGATCGCCGTGGAGCCCGTTCTCGCCATGGATCCACTCGGCGGTGTCGAGGTCGTCGACCAGCGGGCGGCCACAGCCCCGGGCGACCGGCACGTCGTAGCCACCCAGTTCCAGTATCGCGTGGGTGTTTTGCGTCGTGTTCTCGATAGTCGTGTTCCCACAGACGGTCGAGAGGCCGACGACATCGATCTCATCGTGGCCAAGCGCCATCGCCAGCATGACCGCGTCGTCGCAGCCGGGGTCAGTATCGAAGAACACTTTGCGTGACATACCTCCGAATTTCCCCCTATCGGGTATTAAAAGCTGGTACGGACTGACAAGGACACGGGAACGTCGCCGTAGACAGACCGGCAGCGTTCTGTGGGCCGTCTGTCCGGCCGGCGCCGCACCACACAGCAGTGTGTCAGTATGTGTGACCGACAAATCCGGTGTGTCCGCCACAACCGTCTTGTACTGGCCAGGTGGTGCGATACCAAGGGACAGTCGCGGGGACGCCCATCCCTGGAAGCGAAGTCCGGGCCACGGTACTCAGACACCATGCGTAGCCGACAGTTTGTTACAGAATCCAGTCATTATTTCGAAATAGTCATTTCAGGGTAAATTTTAACTATACAGTCTCAATAGCGTACAGGAAGTGATGGACAGAAATCACATACGGCCAGTGCTACTCAGCGTACTGCTCGTTTTCTCGGTTATCAGTGCCGGCTTTCTCGGAAGCGCCGCTGCTGCACCGAGCGAGAAAAACGAGTTGACAACGGCGAACAGCCAGACGGCGACACAAACAGCATCAGCTGGTGGAGCTACCTGTCAGCTTGACGGGAGCTGTCCGGTTCCTGATGATTCTGTCGACCTCAACAACAGTGGTGCCGGGGTCGACGTCCTGATCGACGGGAGTCATCAGGGCTCGACGTTCACGGAGTTCGCGAACCGGCTCAGCGAGCGCGGGTACGACGTCGACACGAAGCGGTCGACGACCGGGGGGTTGACCTCGTGGAACAGTTCGTCCGCGAACGGGCTGTCGGACTACGACGTGGTCATCATCCCCGTCCCCCAGACGGATTATAGCGAGTCCGAACAGGCCGCAATCGACGAGTACGTCAGAAACGGCGGCAGCCTGTTCGTCGTCGGGGACTGGACCTCGCCGCTGCAGGGCCACGCCGGCAAGCTGAACGACATCACCGACCCGTACGGGCTCCACTTCAACGGCGAGAGCGATAAGTGGCTCCGGAACATCCAGGACCCGACCAACAAGACGGTCGAGGACTACGAGTGGCGGGTCATCCTCCACAACACGGGCCAGCACCCGATCATGAAGGGCGTCGACACCGTGGAGTACGACGGGGTCAGTCTCAACGTAACCGACACCGAAAACGGGACGCAGGCCCCGTTGCTGTACGGTGACAGCGACACCTACGAGTACACCTACTCCACCACCGAGGAGGAGTTCCCCCGCGGCGAGCGCATCGTCGGTGCGGCCGCGACGTGGGACATCGGTGACAACGGCCGCGTCGTCGCCTTCGGCAGCCAGAAGTCGCTCACGACGTATCTCACCGACGAGTGGCAGGCCGACCACCAGCAGACGGACACGCGACCGTTCCTCTTCCGAACGGTGAAGTGGCTGGCTTCGTCGGGCCACGTCGAGCGACCGGAGCGGTCGGTCGCCGTCACCGGCGAGCGGATCAAAGGTGGCGAGACGCCCGCCAACGAGACGATTGTGCTCAAGAACAGCGAAATCGCCGCCGCCATCGGCACCGAAACCAACGGCCCCTTCGGCACGCTGCCGGGCGGTATCTACGACGCCAACGCGTACGGTCTGACGACCGACCAGATCGGCGTCGCCGAGTTCGCGTTCAACAACTTCGGTACGTGGCCCGTCTACGAGTCCTTCGAGCACCGGAACGCATCCGGACCGAACGGCGCGGCGGTCGTCACCGCGACCGGCCACGTCAGTACGAATCCGAACGTCTCGGTTACGACGACGTACACGCTTCCGGCTAACGCCAGCCACGTCTGTATAAACACGACGATGGAGAACGGCGGCGACCAGCGCCTCCCGGTCAACGGTTCCGAACGGCTCCAGAGCGGGGCGGCGCTCAGCTCCGAGGGCCAGTCCACCTGGCTCCCCGGTTCGGGGACCGTCGAGGAGACGCGCGCGCCACCGGTGAGCGCCGACTCGCTCACCCAGCCGTGGGCCGCGCTCACCGGCGACCGCGTCAGCTACGGCGTCTGGGGCGGCAACGGCTCGTTCACCTCGTACACCGCCTCCTCGACGTGGGTCGACCCGTGGCTCGAACACCGACTCGACCCCGGTGAGACGCAGTCGGCGGAGTTCGCCTTCTTCGTCGGCGAGGACGGCTCAAGTAGCGCGACCAGCGAGTACTACAACCAGCAGCAAGGGACCGAGACGGGAACGGTGACCGGCACCATCGCAAGCACGAACAACGAGTCCGTCTCACAGGCCACGGTCACTGCCTCGAAGGGCGACCGCGCGTTCACCTACACCGTCGGGTCGGAGACGGGGACGTACGACCTCGAACTCCCCGCCGGTGAGTACACGCTGACGGCCGATGCCAGCGGATTCGCGGCGTCAGAGCCCAAGTCAGTTACCGTCAGCGGCGGCGAAACGGCCACCGCCGACTTCGACTCGCTGGAGGGGCCGGCCCCCGTCAACGTCACCGCCATGATCGACGACGAGGGCGAGGTCAGTCCCGCCGACGCACGGATTACGGTGCTCGACGACGGCACCGCGGTCCAGACCGTCTACACCCGGACGACGCCGGCCGGCACGGCCTCGCTCCAGCTCCCGCCCGGGAACTACACGCTGGTGTTCAACCACGGGACCGGCTACATCGCCGACCCGGTCGAGAAGAACGTCTCGGTGACGCCCGGCGAGTCAGTCAGCGTCAACGCGACGTTCACCGAGGAACTCGATCCCAGCGAGCGCGACTGGGTCGGCATCGACCCCCACGCCCACAGCAGCGTCAGCTTCGACGGCAAGACGCCCATCGACAACTTCGTCGCCATCCAGCAGTCGGCGGGCGTCGACGCGGTGTTCATCTCCGATCACAACGCCATCGGCGGCTGGGGGTCGATGGAGTCACAGGCCGAGGAGCGCGACGTCATGTTCATCCGGAGCGAGGAGATCACGACCGGCGACCTCGGACACTTCAACCCGTACCCGATGCACGGCGAAGAGATGGTCGACTCCGACGGGACCATCGTCGAGTTCATCGAGGAGTCCCGCAGCCGCCACAACGCGACGGTGTTCCAGATCAACCATCCGGGTGACCGCTTCGTCAGCCTCGACAGCGCGCCCGGCCAGCACGAGGAGTACCTCCCGATGGTCGACGCCATCGAGGCGTACAACGGCCCGTACGGCGAGTCCGACGCAGCCAGTGTCCAGGGGCTGTTCACCCTCTGGAACGCGGGCTACGAGATCACGGCGACCGGCGTCAGCGACGACCACTGTTCGCAGTGCTTCCCGGCGAAATACGGCAGCGCCCGCACGCGGGCGTACGTGGAGGGGACCGTCACGCCCGAGAAGTGGGCCCAGTCGGTGAAGGACGGACACACGTACGCGACGTACGGTCCCGCCGTCGAGTTCACCGTCGACGACAGGATGCCCGGTGAGACCGTGAACACGACCGCCGGGTCCGCCGTGGAGGCGTCCGCGACGGTCCGGAACCTCGACGAACTCGCCTACGCCGAAGTTATCCGGAACGGCACGACAGTCGCGAACGTCACGCTCGACGGCACGAACGACACCATGAGCACCGACGTGGACGTGGAGGGGGACGCCTGGGTCGCCTTCCGCGTCGTCGACGAGGACGGCGACCGAGCGCTGACCAGTCCGGTCTGGATTTCGGCCGGCCAGGAAGCCGAATCCGGGACTGATGGCGACGGCGAATCCGGGGGTGCTACAGGGACCGCGACGCCAGTAGACACCGAGAGCGAGTCAGCGACCACGGCGGCAGCCGACACTGCGACCGCGGAACCGGAGACGACCGCCGCGTCCGGGCCCGGGTTCACCGCCGTCCTCACGCTGCTCGCGCTCGTCGGGGCGTCGCTGCTCGCAACGCGGCGGGGGACGTAAGCCATGCCGGACACCAGCCAGCGGCCGACGCGACGGGGGTTCCTCGGAACCCTCGCGCTGGCCGCGGTGACAACCGCTGGCTGTAGCAGCCTCGGCGGAACCCAGAACAGTCAGCCGGGCGTCGGAGCCAGCGGATCGACGGCGAGTCCCGGCGGGAGTGAGACGCCCGCACAGACAGACGACGAGGGACATCGCGACGAGAGCGGACACGGACACACGCACACCGACGGCGGACACGAGCACGGCGAGGAACACACCCAGGACAGCGAACACGCTGGCAACGACGCCGAGAGTGCTGCCGAGACCCAGCTAGCAGCGTTCGAGTCCAACCTGCGGAAGTGGTTCGTCGACATCGACTCGCTGACCGTCGAAGACAGCCGCGTCAGGCTGACCTACGTCACGAAGAGCACGCGCAGCCACGAACTCGCCGCCGGCATCGAGACGGTGGTCGTCTCGTTCATCCAGGCCTACACGGACGACTGGGGGGTCGATGGTCTCGACGTGGAGGTAATCGAGCCCTCCGGCGACGTGATGGGCTACTGGCGGACCGAATCGCGGTGGGTCGAACCGGTCGTCGAGGGCCACGAGACGCGGACCGCACTCCTCGAACGGACGCTCGACACGTACCACGGCCGTCTCACTCGCGAGCACGATCACGGGGAGACCGGAACCGACCACAGCGAGAACGAGAGCAGTCACCAGCGCCACAACGGGACCGAGCACGCGGACCACTGACGGCGGCAGCGTCGTCACTGCCGTCATCGTCTGCGAGTAGTGAGGGGAAGTGGTACAGTTAGTCCGGAAAAGGGGCGTGTAGCTGCTCAGACCTTCAGCAACGACAGCAGGCTGACGCCGACATCGAAATACTCGATGAGGCGATAACCGACGAGGATCCCGAGGATACCCATGACGCCGGCGAGGTTCGGCGGGGCCGGAATGGGGACGTCCAGCAGTCCGAACACGACGCCGGTGGCGACGCCGGTCATCGTTGCGACGATAACAAGCGAGAGATTCATCGGTCGGTCACCACTGTCCCACAGCGAGGACCCGCGGAGTCACGTGTCGGAACGCCCCGAGAGCGGCCGGCGGGTGTGTTTGAAGTGTGTGTCATTGGTGGCGTATAAAACGGGTTCGAGCGGTAAGTATGCTCCTCCTCGGGTCGACAGTGGTGAAGAGTAGCACACAACAACCACAGATAGTTCTCGAAAATCGGAAGTATATCCATATATCCGATTTAGGCGGATTTTTAGGTCCAACTGACGGGAGTGCGCATTATATTTAATGAATGTAGAGTCATAAAATCCAGACGTTGATCAGAATATCCAGAGTTGAATCATATGGCATATTGTACAGACAAATAGGCATCACACGGCTGTAGCATAGGATTTGTACACGCAAATCGAGTGGTGTCAGCGGAGCGACCACTGACCGCCGCAATCCGGAGACTCTCCGGGAGGCTGGCGTTTATAAGCAAGCCACGGGAAGTGATGACGATGCAAGCCGTTCAGTTCGACAGTCACGGCGACCGTGATGTGCTCGAGTATGGCGAGTTTCCCGACCCCGAACCGGGCCGCGACGAGGTAGTCATCGACGTGAAGGCGGCCGCGCTGAACCACCTCGACATCTGGACCCGGCGCGGGCTCCCCGGCGTCGACCTCGATATGCCACACATCCCGGGGAGTGACGCCGCCGGGGTCGTCGACGAGGTGGGCGACGGCGTTTCGCGGTTCGAGCCGGGTGACCGCGTCGCCGTCCTCGCCGGCAAGAGCGGCGGCGGCGACGAGTTCACACGGAAAGGTGACCCGACACTCGCGCCGGACTTCCACATCATCGGCGAACACGTCCGGGGCGTCCACAGCGAGTACGCCGCCGTGCCGGCGGAGAACCTCACACCGGTCCCGGAAGGCGTCGACTGGGAGACGGCCGCCGCGTCGCCGCTGGTGTTCCAGACCGCCTGGCGGATGCTCCGGGACCGCGGCGACCTGAAGGCCGGCGAGTCGGTACTAGTCCTCGGTGCCTCCGGCGGTGTGGGCCACGCGGCCGTCCAGATCGCCGACCACGCCGGCGCTGAGGTGTTCGCCACCGCCAGCAGCCAGGAAAAGCTCGACTACGCCGAAGAGCTGGGCGCGGACCACACCATCAACTACGAGGAGGCGGACTTCGCGAGCGAGATCCGGGACCTGACCGACGGCCGCGGCGTCGACATGGTCGTCGACCACATCGGCGCACAGACCTGGCAGGACTCGCTCAAGAGCCTCGTCAAGGGCGGTCGGGTCGTCACCTGCGGCGCGACCACCGGCGGCAACCCTGAGACGGACATCAACCGCATCTTCTGGAACCAGTTGCAGGTCATCGGCTCGACAATGGCCACCCCGGGGCAGGCCGACGAAGTGCTGGACCTGGTTTGGCAAGGGGAGATGGAGCCGCGAGTCCGCGAGACGCTGCCAATGAGCGAGATCGCCCGGGCACACGAGATAATCGAGGACCGCGAAGGCTTCGGGAAGGTCGTGGTCGTTCCCGACAGCGAGATGTAGGACCGCCCCCACGTTTTCGTCGTTACTCCGCCCCGAAGCGGGCCGTCGCGAACTGCTCGAAGGGAGCCGAGTACTGCATCAGCATCGTCCCGAGAATACTCATGACGAGCACGTAGGCGACGGTGAAGGAGTAGACGGCGTTGGCTATCTCGGACGACAGCGACGTGCCTGCGCCGGTCAGTGCGACGGCGGCGATAATCAGAGAGAACTCGCCGCGAGTGACCATTCCGAGGCCGACGCGCATCGACCGACGGGGATCGAGGTCGTACGCGCGGCCGCCCAGATAGCCGGACAGGATTTTCGTCGGCGTCGTGACGACGACAGCGGCGACGACGAGCGCCGCGACGCCAGCGAACAGTCGCGGGTCGGTCTCGACGCCGATCCAGAAGAAAAACACCGCCGCGAACGTGTCGCGGACGGGCTCTAACAGGTTCTCCAGTTTATGTGTGTGGGTAGTCGAGGCGAAGGCCATCCCGACGAAAAAGGCAGCGACAGCTTCGCTGACGCCGATAGCGAGGGCGACACCGGAGATGAGGACCGTGATGCCGACGGCCCGCACTACCGTGAACTCATTCGAGTTCGTCTGCAGGGCCCGCTCGAACCACGGCGTCCCGTAGCGGGCCAGGAGCAGGAGCGCGACGATGAACGAGAGCGCGACGCCGACGGCGGTCACGGCGGCCCCCACGTCGGACCCGCCGGCGACGAGAGCGGCGGCTATCGTGAGATACACAGCGATGAACAGGTCCTCGAACACGAGCGTCCCGAGCAACGGGTCGGCCTCGTCGTTGGCGATCCAGCCGAGGTCGATGAGCGACTTCGTGATGATGGCCGACGAGGAGATGTAGACGATGCCGGCGACCAGGAAGGCCGCGAGCGGGTCGCGGAACAGCGCGAACCCGAGCAGGAGACCGGCACCGAAGTTGATGGCGAGGTCGATGGTCCCCGCTCTGGTGATGCGCTCCCAGCGGTCCAGCAGCCGGTCGAGATTGAACTCAAGCCCGAGGAAAAACAGCAGGAAGACGATACCCAGTTCGGCCCCGAGTTCGATGAACTCGGTGGACTCGACGACCGGAAGGCCGTAGCCGGCGACGGAGAGTTGTCCCGCGACCGACGGCGACAGCACCATCCCGAAGACGATGTAGAACGGAATCACCGACTTGTTCAGCCACACGGCGACGAGGGTAGCGACCGCGACGGCGGCGAACAACACGCCGATACCGAGCAGGTCAGCCACGGCAGTGGACCCCCGGCAAACTGGTCGCGGACATCTACAGGTCTCCGGCAAGGAGCTTCTCGAACCGCTCGCAGTTGTCGCGCTCGCCGATGACGACGATAGTGTCGCCGGCCTCGATTTCGGCGGCGGACGTGGGGGCGGCGATAACGTCTTCCCCGCGCTGTATCGCGACGACGGTGACGCCGGTGCGTTGCCCGATGTCAGCGCCGGCCAGTGTCTCGCCGACCAGCGGCGAGTCGTCCTCGACCGCGTACCACTCGAGCAGCGTGCCCTCCGACAGCATCGTCTCGACGTGGTTGGATTCGACCGGCTGGAAGTACGCCCCTTCGAGTATCGTGCCGACCATCCGCGCCATCCGGTCGGAGAGTTCGACGAGTTTCTCGGAATCGGCGTCCGCGCTCTCTTTCAGGTACAGTTCGCGGGTCCCCGTGTTGTGGGTCACGACGACAAGCTGCTGCCCGCCGCCGATATCTACCTCGTGTTTCTTTCCCACACCCGGTAGATCGCTCTCGGTTACGTCCATAGCCGAGATTGCGGTCGATTGCCTATAAGACCCGGTGGCCCGGAGTGTCTCCGCCAATCACCGATGCCCGATACGGCGGGGACCCAAAGGTATTAGTGGGTTCCTGCCAACGTTCAGGCAAGCCAACTTTCGCTAAAACAACTCAGATTGTTTTAGCGTTAGGAGCTACCAATGCCACACGACACACTCCTGCTCATCGGTCGGGACACGTCACGCGCTACGCCCTATGAGACACACGCTCGCCGTCTGCGCGAGCGCGGGGTAGCCACCGACGTGACGGTGCTGACCTACGATCACGAACCCCGTCGGGAGTTACGCGACGAACTGGTAGCCATCGATGCCGACCGCGTGTTCGCGCTGCCGATGACCGTCGCCCACGACCACGCGACAGTCACGGACGTACCAGCGGCACTCGACGAGGTCGACGCCGAGACGCACTACTGTGAACCAGTCGGGCGAAGCCCGCTGCTGACCGAAGCGCTCCGGGACCGCGCCGCTGCTGCAGTGCCGGAGGCCGCCGACTCCTCCGTCGCGCTCGTCGCCTTCGGCTCCAGCGGCAAGCCGTATCAGCGCCAGGTGACGGAGTACCACGCCGAGCGCCTGCGCGAGCGCTCGGCCTTCGGCGAGGTTGAACCGTGCTATCTGCTCCAGAACCCCGCCGTCGAATGTGTCAGGTACAACCTCACCCACGACCACGCCGTCGCCGTACCGCTCTTTCTCGCGCCCACCGACGCGACCGAGACGCAGATTCCCGACAAACTCGACCTCGACAGAGGTGGGCTCTCTTACACCGACACGCTGGACGACCACCCGCTCGTCACCGAGGCCGTCGCAACTGCCGTCGAGACGGCGCGAACGATGGCCGACGCACGCACACCACAGACGTTCGAGGCGACGCTGGCCGCCACAAACCGGCCGATGGCGACCGACGGCGAGGGCGATTAGGGCTGTCGCGGCGTCAGTGCCGAGCACGCGCCGGACGAGAGGAAGCGATTTGTACCCACGGTACATTCTGGCACGTAGATGGTTCGTCGACGAGTGGCGCGGACGCGGGAACAGGTCAAAGAGAAGCTAGTGGCCGCGCTGGTCGAGGAGCACTCTCCGCGGGAGGTCGCTATGAGCTTCAGCGTCGGCGTGTTCCTCACTGCGCTGCCGACCCTCGGCACTGGGTTTATCGCCTTTCTCGTCCTCGCGTACCTGTTCAAACAGCTCAGCAAGGTCGCGCTGTTTGCGTCCGTGCTGATCCTCAATCCACCGGTCAAGTGGGGCGTGTACGCGTCGAGCTTCTGGCTCGGTAACAAAATCTTGGGGCCGGTGCCCGGCATGACATTCGACGGGGTATCGGCCTCGATGGGCACCGGACTCCTGGTCCGGCTCTGGGTCGGGAACATCATTCTGGCCGTCGTGTTCGCCGCTATCGGGTACGTACTCGCGTTCCGTTTGATCAACGAGTACAGGCGACGGCAGAAGGGACCGGTCGCGGTCAGCTAACCGAGACCGTCGCAGGCACCCTTGTCACTCTCGCCGCACGACGAACACCGACAGGTCCGAGAACCGCGTGTCGTCCCTGCTGTCGCCGCCGGCCTCGGCTGCGAGGTCGCCGAGCGTCGTCGCGGTCCGCGCCTCGTCGTCGTGGGTGAGTCGCTCGTAGACCAGCGCCGGGAGTTCGGGGTCACCGCCGGCGTCCAACAGCTCGGCCGCGACGTCTTCGGGCATCAGATCAAAGGGCCGAGGTAACACGAGCAGATGCCGGTCGCCCACGTCGCTCCGGAGGCGGTCGAGATCGGCCGAGAGGTCGCCGCTCTTGTGCAGCGTGACAAACGTCGTGTCCTCCATCGGCGTCCGGGCGCGGCTGGCGGCGATCTGGAGCGAGGAGATGCCCGGCACCACGCGGACCGGCTGGTCGACGGCACGCTGGACCTTCCCGACGAACTGGTAGCCCGAGTGATTCGGGTCGCCCATCAGGACCGCGGTCCCGCGCTCGCCGTCGGCCACGCGCTCGGCGAAGGTCTCCAGCGTGTCGAGTTCGTCCCGGTAGCCACAGGTCAGCAGGTCGGCGTCGGTCCGGTCACCGACGAAGTCGACGACGGTTTCGAAGCCGACGACCACGTCGGCCTCGCGGATCGCCCGCTCGCCCCGCGGCGTCAGGAACTCGAGGTTCCCCGGACCGATGCCGACGGCGTGGACCGGGCGGTCGGCGTCGGGGTCCTCGGGCGCGCTCGCCGCGATGTCTGCCGGGTCCGGGCCGGAGTCGAGGTCGTAGTCGCCGTCAGTCATCCAGCGAAACGTCGCCCTCCCGCACGTCACTGGCAACGTGCACCAGTTCGTTCGTCAGCCCGGCGGCCAGCCCGCTCCCGCCGCGGCGACCGACGTTCGTGATGGTCGGCACGCCGTGCTCGGCGGCGACCTCGCGGAGCCGCTCTCGGCTCTCGGCGGCCTTGACGAAGCCGACGGGCGTGGCGACGACGACCGCCGGGCGCGTGCCGTCCTCGATGCAGTCCGCCAGCGCGAGCGCGGCAGTCGGCGCGTTCCCGACAACGGCAATCGCCCCGTCGTAGACGCCCTGCTTGTCGAGTTCGAGCACTGACGCGGCCGTGCGGGTCATCCCGGTTTCGGCGGCCAGCTCCGCGCCGTTGCCGATGGCCTTCTGTACCGGACAGTCGTGACCGCGACCGGTGATGCCGGCCTTGACCATCGTGATGTCGGTGACGATGGGCTGTTCGTCCAGCACGGCCCGCGCCCCCACGCGAACCGGTTCGTCGTCGTCCGCACCAGTGAACCGCATCAGGTGCTGGAACTCGGGATCGCCGGTCGCGTGGACGGACTTCTGGCGGATGCGGTCGGCCAGCGTCTCGTCCGGAACGAGTTCGCGGACGCGGTCCATTGACGTCTCCGCGATATCCATCGCGTTCGAGGTGGTCGCGCCGAGGTCGGCGTACTCCTCGAAATCGTCCTCGCTGTTCGTGTCGCCGTCTGTCGCATCGTCTGTGTTAGTCGTCATCTGAGGTCACCTCCTCGTCCTGCTCGCGGGTCGCACTGCTCCCCGCTCGCTCGTTCGGAGAGCCTCGCTCCGGACCGCCCGTCGCTCGGCTCTCCAGGTCTCCGTCGACTTCCAGATTCAGGTCTCGCAGGCGGTCGCGGGTCTCGTCGTCGGCGTCCCAGAGCCCGCGGTCGATAGCTTCGAGTAGCGTGTCGGAGATCGAGTCCAGCGCCCAGGGGTTCACGTCCCGGAGCCACTCCTGTCGGTCCGCGTCGAAGGCGTAGCGCTCGGCCACGTCCTCCCACAGCGTGTCGCTGACCACGTCGGTCGTCGCGTCCCAGCCCAGCACCACATCGACTGTCGTCGAGAGGTCGCCAGCGCCCTTGTAGCCGTGCTCCTCCATCGAGTCGAGCCAGGCGGGGTTGAGAACGCGGGCCCGCATCGCCTTCCGGACCTTCTCCTCGTTGGTGTACACGTCGACGTTGTCGGGGTCGGACGAATCGCCCACGTAGGAATTTGGCTCTTCACCGGCGATTTCGGTGACCGCGGAGATGAAGCCGCCGTGGAAGGCGTACCAGTCGGAGGAGTCGAACTCGTCCTGTTCGGCGGTGTCCTCGATTTTGACGGTCGCATCGACCGAGGAAAGACGGCGCTCGAAGGCGTCGTGGGCGTCACTGACCCGACCGCGGGAGCCCATCGCGTAGCCGCCCCACTGGACGTACACGTCGGCGAGGTCCGAGCGGTCGTCCCAGTTGCCCTCGTCGACGGCCTTGTTCGTCCCGGCCCCGTAGCCGCCCGGCCGCGTCGTGAACACGCGGTGTTTCGCCGCGCTCTCGGCGTCGCCCTCGTCCATGCCATCCGCGACGAGGTCGTCGGTCTCCTCCTCGACGTGCTTTTTCACGTAGTTCATCTCGTGCGGTTCGTCGAGGTCGACGACGGCGTCGACGGCGTCGTGGACGACCCCCGCAGCCGCCGGGAACGCGTCCCGGAACAGCCCGGAGACCCGCGTCGTCACGTCGATGCGCGGGCGGCCGAGTTCCTCGAGCGGAATCGGCTCAACGTCCTCGACGCGGCCGGCGTCGGACCAGACCGGTTCGACGCCCATCAGCGCGAGCACCTGCGCGATTGTCTCGCCGCGGGTCCGAACCGTCGGCGTGCCCCAGACGACGACGCCGATCTCCTCGGGATACTCGCCCTCGTCGGTCTCGTGCCGTTCCAGCACGCCGTCGGCGACCTCGCTGCCCACGTCCCAGGCCGTCTTGGCCGGGACCTTCCGCGGGTCCAGCGTGTAGAAGTTCCGGGCCGTGGGGAGCAGGTCGACGCCGCCGCGGGTCGGCGCGCCGGACCCGCCGGGCGGGACGTACTCGCCGGCCAGCGCGTCGGCGGTTCGCGGGATCTCGTCGGCCGCGCCGGCCACCCGCGGAGCGGCCTCCTCGCAGATGTACGCCAGCGCCTCGCGGAGGTCGTCGTGCGCGCCCGACCGAACGCGAGCGTCCCCGAGCGGTTCGATGTCCACGACGAGGAGGTTCATGTTCACCTCCGAACTGCTGTCTTCGAGTTCGCTTTCGGGCACGTCGAAGTCGTGCTCGGCCAGCGTCCGGACGAGGTCCTTGCTGGTCTCGTGGACGCGGTCGGCGGCCTCGGCGTAGGTCATGCCAAGGGCCTCGTCGTACTCGCCTGGGGCGTTGCGCAGTTTGTCGTAGTCGACGCCGAGCACGCCCGCGACGCTCTCGCGGAGCGACGGCGCGCCGGGGTTTTCGAGGCGGGTGAGCGCGACCAGATAGTCGACGAGTCGGTCGTCGGCCGGCGGCTCGCCCATCGTGTGCAGGCCCTTCCGGATCTGGGTCGTCTTCACGTCCGTGAGGTACTCGTGGACGCGTTCGACGAGGGCGTCGATATCAAGTTCGTCGCCCGCAACGTCTCCCTCCGCGAGCGTCGACCCGGCTTCCTCGGGGCCGCGCACGTCGGCTTTCTCGGAGATGTCGCCCGCGATCCCGAGTTCGACGGCGAGGTCCAGTTCGTCCACCGTCTGGCGGATCTGCTCGGCGAGGTGCTCGCCGTCGTCGGTCCGGGCGTCCTCCATGCCGGCCTCGCGGTAGCGGTCGGCCAGTTCCTCCAGGTCGGCGAGGTCGTCGTAGGTCCCGGCGTTGGCCATCACCGGCGTCAGGTAGTCCACGATGGCGGCGTAGGACCGACGCTTGGCCTGGGTCCCCTCGCCGGGGTTGTTGACGATGTAGGGGTAGACGTTCGGGATGTCGTCGATGAGCTGGTCCGGCGCGCTCTCGCCGTCCAGCCCGACAGTTTTGCCCGGTAGCCACTCCAGACTGCCGTGGGTCCCGAGGTGAACGACAGCGTCCGTCTCGTAGCTGTTGCGGAGCCAGCGGTAGAAGGCGACGTAGTCGTGTGGCGGCTGGAGGTCGGAGTCGTGGTACACCTTCGAGGGGTCCATGCCGAAGCCCCGTGGCGGCTGGACCGTCACGAGGACGTTGCCGAACTCCACGCCGGGAATCGCGAACGGGCGCTCGGGCGGGTCGCCCCACTCCTCGACGACGTTCTCGCGGAAGTCCGCGTCCAGCGTCTCGAACCACTCGCCGTACTGGGCCGGCGAGACGGTGTCGACGCTCATCTCGCGCACGTCCTCGGGCGCGACCCAGCGGTCGTCGAGCGTGAGTTGTGCGGTGAGGCGTTCGACAAGCGACTGGCCGCTGTCGGGCATCGTGTCGCCCAGGTCATAGCCCCGACTGTCCAGCTCTTCCAGCAGATTCACCGTGCTCTCGGGCGAGTCCAGCCCGAACGCCGTCCCGATGCCGTCATCGCTGGGCGGGTAGTTGTGGAGGACGACGGCGACCTGCTTCTCGTCGTTGGGCGTGTGCCGCAGTTCGGCCCAGTTGACCGCCAATCGCGCGACGTGGTCGATGCGGTCGTCGATTGGGAAGTGCTGTTTCGGCGCGCTGCCGATGCCGGCGTCGTCGTCAGTACGCTCCTTGCCCGAGATGGGGTGGGTAATGACGTTGCCATCGAACTCCGGCAGCGCGACCGAGAGCGCGAGTTCGAAGCCCATCACGCCCGTGTCGCTGCTGTCGTAGCGCGAGCGCGAGCGCATCGTCGTCACGGTCTGGATGACCGGGACGCCGAGCTTGTCGAGGAACACGTCCTCGGCGCTCTGTCCCTCGTCGTCGGCGCTGCGGCCGCGTTCGTCCATCGACAGCGAGAACATGAACGACGAGCAGACGGCGTCGACGAGCGGGTTGCCGTCGTCGTCCAGCAGCCACTCCTCGGTGACCTGCTCGGCGTTCCACTGGCCCTCGGTGTCGGTCGCCGGCTCGCAGAAGATCGGGAGCGCGTTCGCGCCCTGGGCCTCGATGGCCCGGACCTGCGCGTCGACGTAGCGGGTGTTCTCGTGGGTCCAGTGGGACTCGTAGAACCAGACGGCGACGGTCGGCTTCGCGGGGTCGAACGTCGCCCGAAGTTCGTCGATACTCGCGCCCGGGTGGTCGGGGTGGTAGACGCCCTCGGTCGGGAGTGTCACCGGGTCGTCGTACGCGGGATCGGCGTCGCCGTACTGCGCCACGAGGTAGCGGACGCAGTTGGCGACGTTGCTCGCCCCGCCCTTCTCGAGGTAGTCGTAGACTGTCTCGCGGTGCTCGTCAGGAACCGACGTGTCCTCGAAGGCGAAGGCGTCGCCCGTCGCTTTCACCACGAGCGGGACGCCGGCCTCGCGCAATCGCTCGACGGCCATCTCGTAGCCGGGCATGCTGTCCTCGGCCCCGTGGAGCCAGAGGACGACGGCGTCGGCGTCGGTCAGTTCGTCGACGAACGCCTCGACCGCTGGCTCGTCGTCGAGGGCGCTCTCCGAGCGCACGACGAGGTCCGCGTCGACCTCGCCCGCGGCCCGCTGAACGGCCCCGAGTTCGTTCTCCGTCGCGGTGTAGAGTCCTAGCTGTGGCATAACGTTATTAAATCTCCGTTTGCACTAATACAAGTATGGTTGTACTCGGCGACGGCAAAAAAGCTTCGCAGGGGGGCTCGTTCGCGGCCGTGGTCGGCCAACGGGACCTCAAAGACGGACTGCTGGCCGTCGTGACGGACGACGATCTGGACGGCCTGTTGGTCCGCGGCGAGAAGGGGACGGCGAAATCGACGGCCGTGCGCGCCCTCGCCGACCTGCTGCCGGAGCAGCGCGCGGTCGCGGACTGTCCCTACGGCTGTCCGCCCGACCGCCCCGACGAGCAATGCGAGGACTGCCGGACACGCTCGGACCCGCCGGTCGAAACCCGGTCCGTTCCCCTCGTCACGCTCCCCCTCGGCGCGACTCGGGACCGTGTCGTCGGCACACTGTCGGTGGCCGACGCGCTCGACGGCGACCACGAGTTCGACCCCGGCCTGCTCGCCCGGGCAAACCGCGGCATCCTCTACGTGGACGAGGTGAACCTGCTGGACGACCACCTCGTCGACGTACTGCTCGACGCCGCTGCGAGCGGCCAGAACCGGGTCGAGCGCGACGGCGTCACCGTCACCCACCCCGCCGAGTTCACGCTCGTCGGGACGATGAACCCCGAGGAAGGGGACCTGCGGCCGCAGTTGCGGGACCGCTTCGCCCTGCAGACCGAGGTGTCTGCCTGCGAGGACCTAGAGGAGCGCGTCGCTATCATCGACCAGGCGCTCGGGGAGGGCGGCGACGAGGAGATGCAGAGCGAACCCGACCGCGACCCGGGCGAGCGCCTGCGGACCGCCCGTGATGTTCTTCCGGAGGTCGCCCTCGCCCGCGAGTTCCGCGAGCAGATCGCCGAACTCTGCCGGGACGCCAGCCTCGACGGCCACCGTGGCGACATCGCCACGGCGCGAGCGGCCAGGACCTTCGCCGCACTCGACGGGCGGACGACGGTACTCGAATCGGACATCGAGCGCGCCGCCGAGTTCGCGTTGCCCCACCGGCTCACCGCCCGGCCCTTCGAGGACGCGCCGGACGTGGACGACGTGCTGGATGACCACTTCGAGGACGGCGAGGACGAATCCGAGGAGCAGTCCGCCGACGACGGAGAAAACGGTGACGAGGAAGGTGACGCGGAAGACGACGGAGAGGAAGCGGAGGCGGGCGACGAGTCAGCAAACGACGGAGCCGATTCCGAAGGCGGTGAGGATGGGAGCGAACAGCAAGAAGAGCGGCCGGACGACAGCGGTGACGCCGGCGAGGACGGCGACGACGAGTCGGGCGAACGCGGCGAGCAGCCGACACCAGCATCCGCCGACAGCGACGGCGAGCGGCAAGCAAGAGAGGCCGGCGACGGCGAAGGAGAGGCTGGAGACGACGGCGAGGAGGGTGACCCCGACCAGTCCGACGACCCGGAGAGCGCAACCCCGCTGTTGCCGGGCCAGTCCCGCGCCGCAGTCGGCGACAGCGGCGCGCCCGACGTGGACGCACCCTCGGTCGACACGGACGGCGGAACAGCGAGCGGCCGTGCCAGCGCGACGGGAACGAAACGCGGCGCAATGGTCCGCACCGAGCGCGCCGGTCGCGACGACGAGGTCGACGCCGCAGCGTCGGTCCGGGCGGCAGCCAGCCGCGGGAGCGGCCGCGTCGAGTCGCGGGACCTCCGCAAATCCGTTCGCGCGGGCGATGCGGAGACGCTGGTGGTGTTCGCCGTCGACGCGAGCGCGTCGATGCGGCCGGCAATGAAAGCCGCGAAGGGCACCGTGCTGGAACTGCTGAAAGACGCCTATCAGGCCCGGGATCAGGTCGCCTTCGTCACCTTCGCCGGCGAAGGCGCGGACGTGGTGCTCCCGCCGACCGACAGCGTCTCGCTGGCGGCCCGCCACCTGAAGGACCTGCCGACCGGCGACCGGACGCCGCTGCCGGACGGGCTGACGGCCGCGCGCGAGGTGTTGCATCGCGCAGCGCCGGACGCCGGCGTCGTCGTTGTCGTGACCGACGGCCGGGCGAACACCGCCGACGGGAGCCCGGTCGATTCGACCCGGACCGCGGCGCGGACGCTCGGCGAGGCGGCTGACCGGACCGTTGTCGTGGATGCGGGCGAGGAGAGCCGCGCCGGATTACTCGACCTCGTTGCAGACGAAACGGACGCGTCGGTCGTCCCGCTGGATGCGCTGACCGCCGAGCGCGTCGATGCCGTGGCCAGCGAACGATAATCCCCAGTTGGCCTATGTGAGGCGGAAGTTTTACAATCTTACTTGTTCTTAGGACAAGTGAGCTTACAATGCAGGATGACACTCCCGCCGCACGCGCCACGGACAGCGTGCACGACCGCATCGAACGCGCCAGAGCGTCACTGACCGGCCCGCAGATCGCCATCGCCGTCGCGCTGGTGGCGGCGCTCGGCTTCACGCTGCTGTTCGTGCAGGACCCGATGCTGCACGACTCACTGCACAACTTCCGGCACAGCGCCGGCATCACCTGCCACTGATGGCGACTGACTACCTCGAACGCGGCGCGGTGGCCGGCGTGGCGGGCGGGCTGGTCTACGGCCTGTTCGTCGCGACAGTGGGGAACGCCTTCACCGCCGGGCTGGAGACGTTCGAACACAGCCACGGCGGGGGCGGCCCCGCCGTCTCGGAACTCACGACGGCCGTCGCGAGCATCGGCGGCGGCGTCCTCTGGGGGCTGCTGTTCGGCGTCGCGGCCTTCGGAATGGCGTACTTCTTCCTCGAACCGGCGATTCCCGGATCGGGAGCGACGAAGCGGCTGGCGCTTGCGGGGGCCGGCTTTCTCACCGTCTCCGGCGCGCCGTGGCTCGTCTTGCCGCCACAGCCACCGGGCGTCGAGCAGGCGCTCGGAACGGAGGTGCGCCTCACCTGGTACGCCGGCCTGATGGCGCTTGGCGCGCTGGTCGCGGTGCTCGCCGGGTTCGCGTACCGGCGGACGGAGCGCCGCCACACCGCAGTTCGACTCGGGGCGGCGGCGCTGCCGCTCGCGCTGCTCGTGGTTCCGGTCGCGCTCGCGCCCGCGAACCCGGTCCACGGGGACGTGCCCGCCGCGCTGGTGGCCGCCTACCGCTGGACGGTCGTGTTCGGCCAACTGCTGCTGTGGGCCACAATCGCAGGGGTTCACGCCTGGCTCGGAGACAGTGACACCCCAGCCGCGGACGGCCTGGACTACCCCGCGACGGCCGACTGATCCCGGTTACTGGGTCGCCGCAAGCTGTCGCATCGCATCCGTTTTCTGCTGCCGATACACCGAACAGGTCCGGCCTGTGTCGAGTTCCCACACGAGCGCCTGGCGGAAGTCGTGCGCACAGGACGCCGAGCCGTCATCCCGGAACGGACAGTGAGCGCAACAGCTCGGGAAATCGAGGTCGGCGTCGTGTCCTGCCATGGTAACTCATAGCATACTGACTCGGTATAAGTGTTTTCGTGATGACGTGATTGGTGGGTGGCCGGGAACAGCACTTGTGCGTGCGGACCGCGGTTTGACTCTGCGAACGCCCCCGACGACGGACGCGGTTCAGAGTCTCCCGGCGACCGTTCCGAGATTGAGGGCCAACCCGACAACGGTGACAACAGCGGCAAGCACGAGGTTCGCTGTCTGTCCCCCAGCTGCGACCACCGGCGACCCGGTGACTGCGAGTGCACCCAGTCCGAGTCCGGCGACGGCAAGCGCCAGGCCGCCCAGACCCACGAGCATCGTGCCGGTCGGGCCGAACCGGCCTGTCGCCCGGTCCGCCTCGTACCGGTCCAGTGCGTCGTACATCGTCTCCGTAATCGACTCCTCTACGTCCGCCATCTGCCCCGAGAGGTAGGTGTTCAATGTCTCCTCGTGCTCGTCGAGTTTTGCGGCGCGGTCGGACAGTTGCGCGTCGTACTCCGTCAGTTCGGCCTCGCGCTCGTCGAGATCGGTCTCCCGGTCGTCGAGAGCGGCTTCGCGTTCGTCGAGCTGGTACTCCCGCTCATCAAGTTCCGTCTCTCGCCGGTCAAGCTCCTCCTCGCGGGCGTCGATTTGCTCCTCGCGGCGGTCGAGTTCCGCGCTCCGCTGGTCGAGGCCCATCTCCCGCTCGTTGAGCCGGCGCTGCATCTGCGCGAACTCCCGCTCACGCTCGGTCGGGTGGTCATCGACAGCAGTGCTGTCGACGTCAGCATCGGAGTCCGCGTCCGCCGGTTCTTCCTCGTGGTCCGCGTCTGTGTCATTGGCCATGATCGGCTCCCGTACCGAAACGCTACGGCTAGCGAACGGTTAGTTTGATACCACATAACACAGTAACCGGAGCCAAACCAGGACATCACGTCTGAGAGAAAAAGCGTCCGCACGGACCGCTACCGGTTCAGATCGCCACATCGACGCGTCAGCGGCGCGATCGGCCCGTCTCGCTCTCCACCTCAACCCGATGCAACCGGTACGCACCGCGTTCGCGACCCTCGTCGTGGTAGACGACCGGTTCCTCGACGGCAACAGCGGTCCCGTCCCCGATTGCGGCCGCGGTCACGACGCCGTCGGTGTCCAGCGTATCGATGGGGCCGTCTGCGACAGCGAACAGTCGAAGCGCGTGGTCGTCGGCGTCGCGGTCACGGAAGTTCTGCGCGCCGGGAACGGCCAGCAGCGAACCGTCGGTGCCCAGCCCGCTGGCGAAGCCGCCCACCGGGGCGTCCCAGCGCCGGTGGCCATCCGGCGAGACGCCGACGGCGGTGTGCTCGCTCGGATGCCGCGCGTCGGTCTCGCGGCCCGCCTCGGGGTACGTGTTGCCAGTGACGAACACCGCGCCCCCGGCCGTCGCGTGGACGTGGTTCGGGTACGCGTAGACGGTGTCGCCGTCCACGTCGGTCGGCGTCGCCAGCGGGACGCGCCAGCGTTCCCGGCCGCCGCTGTCGAGCCGGTAGCCGCAGTAGTCGCCGTGGCTGGAGACGACAGCGCCGTCAGCAAGCAGGGCCACGTCGCCGACGCGGCGCTGGCCGTCGGTGCCGGGGTCCCACATCCAGCGCGGCTCGCCGCCCTCGGCGTCAAGGACGACGAGACCGTGCTGGTGATCGCCCGGACAGCGGTTGTAGGCGACGGCGACGCGGCCGTCGCCGGCGTCGAGCGAGATCGGCGAGCCGTCGGTTCGGTACGTCCAGTTGACGGTGCCGTCAGGCGCGAGCGCGTAGACGACGCTCTCGAAGTGGCGGAGGTCGTTCCCGTCATCGTCAGTCCGTCGCTCGTACCGTCTGGCGGCGGCATAGAGCCGGTCGCCGTCGGTTGCGAGGGACGCGACGAAGGGGAGTAGGAAGCGCGTCTCCTGCTGGGCCTCGCCGAGGTCCGTTCTGGTGTCGTAGCGCCAGCGAAGGCCCCCGTCGGCGTCGTGACAGCGGATCTCGCCGCGGGCGCTTCGTTCGCCGACGACGACACCGCCGTCGAAGGGCACCGCCGCGACGACGCTGGGTTCCCCGTCCGTGTCGTACTGCCAGCGCGGACGTGGGGGGCCGGACTCCGCCGAGACGTCGAACGCCCGGAGGTCCCCGTCGGCGGTGCCGACGACCGCGAGCCCGCCGGTCAGCGTGACCGCCGAACGGCGGCCCTGATGGCGCGAGCGGGCCGGGGTCACGTCCCCGAGGTCAACGGTCGGGGCGCGCTGGCTACTCATCGACCGGGAACGCCTCGTGGAGGACGTCGTGGGCCTCACCGAGCCCGTCGAGGACGTCCTCTCCCTGCATGGTGATGCGCGACACCGCCCGCTCGGCGTCGCGGACCGCGACGAGTCGGCCCCGGAGGTAGTCGTACTCGGGGTCGTCCTCGGGGGTCGCGGCGATCTCCTCTTCGAGGTCCACGAGCGCCGCGTCGAGGTGACGCTCGATGCCGGCGAGCGTCTCCGCGCCGGCGAGGGCCTCGATGGGGCCGGTCATGTGACCCTCCAGTTCCTGCTCGGCGTGCTGGCGGGCGTGGTCGTCTTCGGTACCGAGAACGTTCATGAGGCCCAGTCGGAGAGCCTCGATTTCGTAGCAGCTCATGTGTGTCGTAGTGTTGTAAGGGTGTACTCTCAAAGGGTCTGGTCGACCAGTTCGCTCACGATGCGGTCGCGGTCAAGATGCGAGGAGACGATGTCGGCGGCGTCCTCGTCTTCGACGCCGCCGTACCAGACACCGTCCGGGTAGACGGCGACCATCGGCCCCTCGCCGCAGCGGCCGAGACACGACGACCGCGTGATGCGGGCGTCGCACTGGTCGCTGTCGCGGGCGGCCTGGCGCAGTCGTTCGAGGACCGCGGGTGCGCCGTCCTGTGCGCAGGTCTGGTTCGTACAGACGGCGACGTGTTTCTCGGGGGCGTTGTGGACGTGGGGGTCGTCGTCCACGTTCTCGCGGTCGGCGTGTTCGGCCTGGTGGGTCAGCGCCCGGAGCATCGCGCGAGCGCCGCCCTGGTCCTCCTCGTAGCCGTCGAGCTCGACCTTGTACTTGCAGGTGTCACAGGACATCTCGACGCTGCCGGTTCTCGCCTCCTGCCAGCGGTCGCCCAGCACGTCCAGCAGACGGGTATCCGTTCCAAGCGGTTCGCCCGGCGCGGCGTCGACGTAGGGGTACTCCTCGTCGAACTCCCGCGCGCCGTCCTTGATGCGGCCGGTCAGCACGCCGTCGCCGAGCATGTACGGGATGACGACGACGGCATCGGGTCGCGTTTTGGCGATGTCGTGCAGCGTGTCTTCGAGTAGCGGCTCGGTGACGCCGATGAACGAGGCCTCGACCCGCGAGAACTCGCGGCCCTCGTACAGCAGCCGGGCGAGCTTGTGCACGTCGGCGTTGGCGTCCGGGTCGCTGGAGCCGCGGGCGCAGACGACGGCAGCCACCTCGTCTTCTTCGCGGTCGACGCCGAGGTCGGCCTCGACGGCGGCCGCGCGGTCGTCAAGCAGGTCCAGCAGCGCCGGGTGGACGCCCAGGTGGGCGCCGTTGTTGATGGTCAGTTGGGGGTGGGCCTCGCGGGCCTGCTCGACGGCCAGCGGCACGTCGTTTTTGACGTGACTGGCGGCGAACAGCGAGAGGTGGACCACCGACACCTGCGAGACCGCTCCGGCCAGCCCCGCGATGGCGTCGTCGATGGCCGGCTCCGCGAGTTCGAGGAAGGCGGCGTCGACCGGGATGCCGAGCCGCCCCTCCAGTTCGACCGCGAGGTCGCGGACCTGTTCGTTCGACTTCTCGCGACGGGAGCCGTGCCCGACGAGCAGGACCGCCTCGTCGTCCAGCGTGTCGGGGGCGGTGATGGCTTCGCTCATCGGACTCGTTCGACGCTCTTCCGGAGCTTGCGCCGCCGACTGGGCGCGAACAGCCCGGTCTCCTCGCTGCCCTCGTACAGCCAGTCGCCGAGGGCAGGTGCCGCGTCGTCGTCCACGCCGAACCAGTAGCCCGACGATGTCTCCGAGAGGTCGTCGTACGGGGCGTCGACCGGGCAGCGGGCGAGGAGCGTCTGGACCGTCCGGAGGAGTCGCTCGTCTTCGTGAACGAACGAGATGCCGACGGCGTTGTCGTCGGACTTGAAACACACCGTCCCACAGCCTTCGAGCAGGCCTCGGAGGAGCTGGCGGTCGTAGTCGGCCAGCGCGTCGAAGCGGTAGCCGCCCGAGTCCCCGTCGAAGGGCAGGCCGAGCGCGGCGCTGGCGCGGTCCGAGAGCCCGCCGACGACCTGCACCGTGAACTCCTCCTCCTGGCGGGTGATGGAGGTGTCGTGGGCGTAGGCTCGCTCGACGATGCGGCGGTCAGCCCGTTCCGCACCAGCGATGGACGCGAGCCGCCGGGCGGCCGTCTCGTCGTTGGTTCGGACCGTGACACAGCCGTCCTCGCACTCCCCGTCGCCGGCGACCCGGCCCCAGAAGTACGCCGTCTCGGGATGGGCCGCGAGCATGTCCCGCGGCGCGCCGGTCTCGACGCTCATGGCTGGACCTCCTCGGTATCGGTCGCCGGCGCATCGACGGCCTCCACGTCCTCTTCGACGGATTCGACGTGAATCGCGTCCAGCGGACAGGCCGCGGCGGCCTGCTCGGCGTCGTCCCGCCGGTCGTCGTCGAAGGTGGCCTCGATTGCCGTCCGGTCGTCCGTCTCGATGGCCGCCAGACCCTCGCCGTCCTCCACGAAGCGGTCGTCGCGGACGAGACAGGCGAAGATACCGTCGCAGGCCTCGCGGTCGATGGTGATTCGGTACATTAGTAGTCGTACTTCGTCTCGTAGCCCCGCGGGGTCACCATCCGGTCGTCCCAGACGTAGGTGTCCTCGTTGCCCACGAGCAGCGTGGTGGTCATGTCCACGAGGTCCGTCTCGCCCAGTTCGGGGAGTTCGCCGAGTTCGACGATCTCGACCTGTTCGTCCTCTCGGCCGGCGGCGTGGACGACGCCGACCGGCGTCTCGGGGTCGCGGTGCTCCAGCAGAATTTCACAGCACTTCTCGTAGTTGTCCCGGCGCTTGCGGCTCCAGGGGTTGTAGATGGTGATGGTAAAGCCCTCCTTCGCGGCGGCGTGGAGCCGCGACTCGATTGTCGGCATGTCGGTGAGGTGGTCCGACAGCGAGATGGAGACGGTGTCGTTGACCAGCGGCGCGCCGACGCGGGCGGCACAGGACTGGGCCGCCGGAACGCCCGGAACCACGTCGAAGTCGAGCATCGTCGCCGTCGCGCCCTTGGACTCGATTATCTCCAGCGCGAGGCCGGCCAGCGCGTACACGTTCGGGTCGCCGCTGCCGATGATGGCCACGTCGTTGCCCGCCAGCGCGCGGTCGATTGCCTCCTCCGTCCGGGACACCTCGCCGCACATCGGCGTGTTGTAGATGTCCTCCGCGGCGTCGGTCACTTCGTCGGGCAGCAGGTCGACGTAGGTGGTGTAGCCGACGATGTGCTCGGCGTCCATGAGGGCGGACCGCGCGCGGGCGGTCATCCCTTCGGGCTGGCCGGGGCCGAGGCCGACGGCGATGAGCTGGCCCGGCTCGGCGTCGAAGTCGTCGACGGTCGCGCCGACCTCCTCCTCGTCCTCCGAAGAATCAGACGACGATGACGCGCCGCAGGAACTACTGCTGGATGAAGACGAGGAACTGCTGGCACCGCACTTCGAGCTGGTGTCGTCGGCCTCCGTGCTCGTTTCCGTCGACGTACTCGCCTCGCTTGTGGAGGCGCTCGCGGCTTCGCCGCTCGCTTCCGAGACGCTTCGCGCCTCGCTCGCCCCGCATTTCGACCCGTTGCTTGCGTCCGTATCAGTCTCTCCGGCCGATGCCTGTGCCCCGCTCGCGCCGCATTTCGATTCCGTCTCGGTACTTGCGTCGGTGGTGTTGTCAGTGCTCATTGTCAGAAATCGTCGACGTCACGCCCGCCGCGCGGGGTGACGAGGAACTCCTGGTAGTCGTTGCGCCAGACTTCGGTCTCGTGGGTGCCGACGACGATGGACGAGCCCATGCCGCCGACCTTGTCGTCGTGCTCGGACAGTTCGCCGAGCGTCGTGATCGTCTCCGTCTCGTCGTCGAGGTTCCGGCCGGCTTCCCCGCGGCCGGAGTCGTTGACGATAGCGGCGGGCACGTCGTCCGCTCGTTCCTCCCGCAGAACATCGACGGCTCGCTCGTAGTCGCGCCAGCAGTTGTAGAGGACGACGACGAACCCCGAGATAGCGGCCGCCCGGAGCTTCTCTTCGATTTCGTCCCAGCCGCGCCACTTGTCGGACAGCGAAATCGTACAGAAGTCGTTCGACAGCGGCGCTCCGAGGTTCGCTGCGCCCGACAGAGCAGCGGTCACGCCGGGGACGATCTCGATGGGGACGTCGTCGGCGTCGTCGGCGTCGGCCATCGTAAAGAGGAGGTCGGACTTCCCGTAGACGTTCGGGTCGCCGCCGGAGACGTGGGCGATGTCCTCGCCGGCCCGGACCCGCTCGAAGGCCTCGCGGGCGAGTTCGACCTGTTTGCCCATCGACGAGCGAATGAGGGTCTGCTGGCGGCCGTCGGGCCGCTCCAGCACGGTCCCTTCCTCGTCGGCGATTTCGCCGTCGTCGGTTTCGCCGTCGAGTTCGGCGGACTGGGGCGGGAGCGTCCCGTCCTTCCGGAGGAACTCCTGGTAGAGGTTCGAGGCGATGATGCAGTCCGCGGTCTGAATGACGTCTTTGGCCCGCTGGGTCATGTCGTGGGGCAGCCCCGGCCCGATGCCGACCACGTACAGCGTCCCGTAGTCGGCTGGACGCGTCGCCTCGGTCGTAGCCTCTGCCGGCTGGCGTCCGTCGCTGCTCATCCTGGCACTCCGAGAGCCGACGGTCGAATCTCGATACTGTGGCGCATGGTGAGTACAACGCCGCTTTCGCATAAAACAATTGTGCTTGTATTAGTCCAACTGTAGATGCAAACGGCGGTTCCGGTCGACAGAAACGCGGCTACCGGGACCCGGGAGATCCGTCCGAGCTACTGCCCGATAGCAACGGTAACAGCCTCGTCGTAGCGGGTCTTCTCGGCCAGCAGGTCGTGCTCGCTGCCGGCAGCGATGGCCGACGCTTCGGCGATGCCCGGCCAGCCGATGAGTTCCTTCGACCGCGAGGGGGTCGGCCCCTCGAACTCCTCCAGGGTTTCTTTCTCGAAGGCGACGACGCCCAGCCCCCACTCCTCGGCCGCGGCGAGCATTCCTTCCTCGTCGGCTTTCCGCGTGCCCGTCGCGACGAACTCCACGTCGCCGCGGTCGCGGTCGGCCTCATCGAGGGCCCGCTGCCACGCTTCGTGGAACTGCTCAACGTCGGCCCCGGCGACGCTGCCGGTGCCCAGCACGACGCCGTCGTCCTGGTTACGCTTGAGCACCGTCACGTCGTCGTCGACCAGCACGGCCTTCGGCCCGTCGAGGCGCTCGATGGGACCGAGTTCGTCGTCCAGCACGGCGAGGTTCGTTGCTACCGTCGAGTCGCCGTTGACCACGTGGGCATCGAGCGCTTTCGCCTGCTTCTCGACGCCCTGCTTGTCCGCGGCTTCCGAGGCGGTGGTCATCGCCGGCACCGCACCCATCGACGCGAGGTCGTCGGCGACCTGGTTCGCGCCGTGGTGGCCGCCGGTGATGGGGATGGCCCAGGTGAGTTCCTCGTCGACCACGCAGATTGCGGGGTCGTCCCACTTGTCGTCGAGCAGGTGGGCCGTCTTGCGCATCGCGATACCGCTCGCCATCAGGCCGATGAAGCAGTCGTACTCGCCCCAGTGCTCCTCGAACACGTCGCCGTGGTATTCGAGGATGTCGATGGACTCGTAGCGGTCGCCGATGCCGTCGACGATGTCCTCGGCGGTGTCCATCTTCCGCCCAAAGGCGACGATGGCGATGTCCTCGGCTACTTCGCCGTCTGAGTCGGGCGCTTTGCAACTGTTCGAACTCGAATCGTTGTCGGTGTCAGTGCTCATCAGTCGTCAGCCTCCTGTGAATCCGCGTCGCTCCCGCGGTTCGCCCAGTCGCCGTAGAGGAACGACCGCTCGTAGTCCTCGCCGCCGACGGCGTCGCCGATGACGACCATCGCGGAGGCGCGGTAGCCCGCGTCCTCAAGCTTCTCGCCGATGGTCGCAATCGTCCCTTCGATGACATCCTCGTCGGGCCAGGACGCGTGGTAGATAGCCGCCACGGGCGTCTCCGGGTCGTGACCGTCTTCGAGCAGACGGTCCATCGTCTCGGAAACGGCGTGGGTCCCGAGGTAGATGCAGGTCGTCACGTCGCCCATACCGACGAACTCGGAGATGTGGTCCTCGTCTTCGTCCAGCGTTTTGCCCTGCGGGCGGGTGAAGGCGACGTGGTTGGCGACCTCGTTGAGGGTCAACTGCGTTCGCATCGTCGCGCTGGCGGCGAACGCGGAGGTGACGCCGGGGACGATGTAGGTCGGGACGCCCTCGTGTTCGAGTGCGTCCATCTGTTCCAGGGCCGCACCGTAGATGGCGGGGTCGCCGCTGTGAAGCCGGACGACGGTGTCGCCGGCCTCGTAGGCGTCCCGCATCAGCGGAATCAGCTCTTCGAGGTCCTTGCCGATGGAGGACACTGTCTCGGCATCCTCGCAGTACTCCTCCAGCAGTTCGCTGTTGACGAGCGAGCCGGCGTGGACCACGAGGTCGGCGTCGGCCAGCAGTTCGCGGCCGGCGACGGTCAGCAGCCGAGGGTTGCCCGGACCGGCCCCGACGAAGGGGATGCCGTCCTGCTCGTCGCCGGCACTGTACTCGTACACGCGGTCGTCCCGGTTCCCGGCGACGGAGTCGATGGCCGTCTGCGGGTCCGTCTCGGCAGTTTCGTCAGTCATGCTTCACCTCGTCGCCGCACAGGGCGGCTTCGGAGCGCTCCTGTCGAGCCAGTTCACCGATTGACTGCTCGCCGCCGTCGGTCACGACCCCGCTCTCGTCGGCCGCTTCGAGGAAGGCGTCGGTCGCCTGCTCGACGCGCGTCTCGGGCTTCTCGGCGTAGGCCAGCGTGTAGTAGTCTCGCTCGTCGATCTCGCTCGGGTCGTCCGTCACGACTGTCTCGCCCTGTTCCATGAACAGCCGGCGGCCGTACACAACGTCGTAGCCGGCCTCGACCAGGCCCTCGTGGGTAGCTGGCGCGTCGGTCACCTTGAACAGGATCATCCGGTCCGGGCCGGTCGGCGACGCGCCGCGGTCGGCCTCCCGCAGCGCCAGGCTCGATCCTGCGGTGATCTCGACGCCCAGCGCCGTCGCGAACGCCGACATGGCGCTGACGCCGGGCACTACTTCGAGGTCGACCTCGGGGTGGAACGCCGCGAGGGTCCGCCGGAGGTGGCCGAAGGTCGAGTAGACGTTCGGGTCCCCGAGCGTGACGAAAGCGGCGTCGCCGTCGCGGGCCGTCGGCGCGATTTCGGCGGCGGCTTCCTTCCAGGCTGTCCTGAGCTTTTCCTCATCGCGTGTCATCGGGAAGTCGAGGTCGCCGATGCGCTCCTCGGGGACGTGCTCGGTCGCGACCGACCGCGAGAGCCGTCCCGGCGAGTACACCACGTCGGCGGATTCGAGGGCGCGCTTCCCGCGGACGGTCACCAGGTCGGGCTGCCCGGGCCCGAGACCGATGCCGTAGAGCGTCATCGGTCGCCTCCGTTCGTCGTCTCAGTCTCGGCCGGCGACCCGCCGTCGGCAGCAACGTCCTCACTGGCGCTGCCGACGAGCATGTACACCGGGTTCTCCGAGTTGAAGCTCGTCGCGCCGGCGAGTTCGTAGCCGTGGCTCACCTGGAACTGGACGACCTCCTCCAGAATGTCGCGTTCGCGGAAGGCCTCCGTCGCCGCGCCAGCGACTTCGAGCCGCGAGACGTTCATCACGATTCGGTCGACACCGGTCTCGACCGCGTGGTCGAGGATGGCCTCGTAGTTGCGCGACCCGCCGAGGAAGAGGGCGTCGGCGTCGTCCGGCAAGCCCTCCGGGGCCTCGGCCTCGCGCAGTTCGACATCGGCGTCGACGTCGTTAGCGGCGAGGTTCTTGCGAGTCACGTCGAGTCGATTCCCCTTGCGTTCGAGCGCAGTGACCCGCCCGGCCCGGCGCGCCGCCGTGATGGTGACGGCACCGGTACAGGAGCCAACCTCCGCGAAGTGATCGGACCCGGTGAGAGCGAGTTTGCTAGCGAGGACGGCCCTGACCTCCGGCTTGGTGGGACCGGCCTTCGCATCGTGTGGGAGCGAGACGCGGGACATCACGCTATACAACTGCAGTAGCGCGTAAAACAATTTTGGTTGTATTAGTTCAAGTTTGGATGATAGCAGGGTTCGGGGGACGGACCTAATTGGATGAGTAAGTCAGGGAGACCAGACACGGCAGCCGTAGCGGTAGAGCGCGGCAAGGGAGGCCCCCCAGAGGAGGTGAGCCAGCAGCGACATCGCGCTGAGGTTCGGGAGGTTAGCTTCGATCCCGACAAGCGAGAGCCATATCGGCATGATGAGCCCGGCTGCAACGAGCCAGAGCGCGAGCGACCAGCCGAGAGCGACCCCGTAGTACCTGAGGCCGTCGGAGAGCTGGTCCGGCGCAGTCTGGACCAGTGCGGCGTACACCAGTCCGAAGACGACGCTGTGGAAGCCGTGGGTGAGCCACCCGACCAGGGCGTTCTGGACGCCGTACAGCGCCCCGATGACCGGGACGCTTCCGGAGAGGAACTGCATCGGGACGCCCATGACGACGGCAGCGACGAGCGACGTCCCGACGGCGAGACTTAGGCGGCGCGGCGAAAGCCCCAACACGTCGTTCGATTGGGGCGTCGCGACGCCGCCATCGGTCGAGACTCGCGGCAGTGTCAGCGTTATCGTGGTCCCCCCGTCCGTGACGGTGGCTGCCGTCCGACCGCCGTAGCTCCGGACGAGCAGGCGGACGAGATCCAGCCCGAAGCCGGTCGAGCGGTCCTCGTAGGAGCCGATTTCGCCGCGGTCCAGCAGGTCGAGTTGCCGCTCGGGCAAGCCCCGTCCGTTATCGCTGACGCTGATGGTGACGGTGTCCGTGGTGTCGGTGACTGCAACCTCGACGCGGGGACTGTCGCTGTCGTTGTAGACGACCGCGTTCTCGACCAGGTGCGCGACGAGATTGTCGAGCATCGTGTTGGCCCGCACCCGCAGGTCCGCGGGCACGTCGGCCTGTAGGTCGTAGTCGGCCGATGGGTGCGTCTCCCGGACTGCGTCGACGCCGGACTCCACACACGGAACCACGGGTACGGCGTCCAGCGACAGATCGGCGCCGCCGTGGGTGATGTGTTTCATGTTCTCGACGACCTGCTGGACGCCAGCCGAGCGGTCATCGATGACCGACAGAACGTCTGCCGTTCCGACACCGTCCCGCGACTCCGCGAGTTCTACCCGACCCCGGATGACCGTCAGCGCGTTCAGCACCCTGTCACGGAGGATACGGTTGACCAGGTCCAGCCTGGCGGCCTGCTGTTCGAGTTCGTGTTGCTGTCGGTTCGACCGGCCGGCGTAGACGCCGGTGAGCGCCCCGCCGACGCCGCCGCCGATGAGGAAGTTCGACAGGTACGTCCGGCTCCCCCCAGCGGACAGCGGCCCCATGCTGCCGTTGCCGACCAGCGTCACCAGGACGAGGACGAACATCGCGCCGGTGCCGGCGAGACACCACAGCGTGACCGTCCGAACGAACCCGCGCTCGAACTCACCGACGACAAGGGCGACACCGAACGCCGACAGCCCCAACCCGAGGACCAGCGGCAGCACTCCGCCGAAGACGAACGCCACCGGACTGTCCCTAACCGCTAGCGTGACTGTGAACCGGGTCAGAAAGAAGCCGAGGACGGCGACGACGAGTCCGGTCGGCGAGAAGCCACGGCCCAGGGAACGAATGTACTCGAACATGGTCCAACCCCGACAGCGCTACCATCGAGATACGTACCATTTTGCGTCAGGGTACAAATCGGTTACCCAGATACAGCGGGGGCTCTGCGAACCGGGAAATCAGAACTCCGGCCCGGGTGCCGGAACGCCGTCGCTGTCGTCGCCACCGTCCAGATCGAACTCCTCGCGCAGTTCGCGGATGCGGTCCCTGATGTCCGCGGCGAGTTCGAACTCCAGGTTGTCCGCAGCCTCCTGCATCCGCTCTTCCAGTTGCTCGATCTGATGGGCAGCCTCGTCAGCATCGCTCGCACCGTCACTGGAAATGCCGCCGGTGTCGGTCTTGCTCCCCGGCAGGTTCGTCTCGCCGACTGCCTTCTCGATGGTCGTCGGTTCGAAGCCGTGTTCCTCGTTGTACTGCTGCTGGATGCGCCGGCGGCGCTGGGTCTCCTGGATGGCCGACTGCATGGCGTTGCTGCGCTCGTCGGCGTACAGCACGACTTCGCCGTTGACGTTTCTGGCTGCGCGCCCCATCGTCTGGACGAGCGTCGTCTCCGAGCGCAAGAACCCCTCCTGGTCGGCGTCCAGAATCGCCACGAGCGACACCTCAGGGATGTCCAGCCCCTCCCGGAGGAGGTTGATGCCGACCAGCACGTCGATGTCGCCCAGTCGGAGCGACCGGATGAGTTCGTGGCGTTCCAGCGTGTCCGTCTCGTCGTGCATGTAGGCGACGTTCACGCCGGACTCTTCGAGGTACTCCGTGAGGTCCTCGGCCATGCGTTTCGTGAGTGTGGTCACCAGCACCCGCTCGTCGCGTTCGACGCGCTCGTCGATTCGCTCCAGCAGGTCCTCAACCTGCCCCGTCGCCGATGCGATTTCGACGGCCGGGTCCACGAGGTGGGTCGGGCGGACAATCTGCTCAACCACCTGGTCGCTGTGTTCGCGCTCGTAGTCACCGGGCGTGGCGCTCACGTACAGCGTCTGGTCGGTCTTCTCCTCGAACTCCTCGAAGGTGAGCGGGCGGTTATCGAAGGCCGTCGGCAGGCGGAAGCCGTTCTCGACGAGGCTCTCCTTGCGGCTCTTGTCGCCCTCGAACTGGCCGCGGATCTGGGGGAGCGTCTGGTGGGACTCGTCGACGACGGTGAGGAAGTCGTCGGGGAAGTAATCCAGCAGGGTGTATGGGGCCTCGCCCGTCTCGCGGTCCGAGAGGTGGACCGAGTAGTTCTCGATGCCCGAGCAGTAACCCGTCTCCTGCATCATCTCGATATCGAACGTGGTCCGCTCCTCGATGCGCTGGGCGGCGACGTGGTCGCCCTGTCGCTCGAAGTAGCTGATACGCTGGTCCAGCAGTTCCTCGATTTCGTCGATGGCCCGCTGGAGCCGCTGTTCGGGAATCGAGTAGTGCTCCGCCGGGTGGAGCAGGGCGGCCGGTTCCTCGCTTTTGACCTCGCCCTCCAGCGGGTCGACCTTCAGCATCCGGTCGATCTCGTCGCCCCAGAACTCCACTCGGAGGGCGTAGCGGGCGTACATCGGGTAGATCTCCAGTGTGTCCCCGCGCACGCGGAAGGTCCCCTGCGTGAAGTCCACGTCGTTGCGCTCGTAGTTCAGGTCGACCAGCCGACCGAGCAGGTCATCGCGCTCGATCTCCTGGCCCACCTCGAGCGAGAGGGACATGTCGATGTAGTTTCGCGGGTCACCGAGCCCGTAGATGGCCGACACCGACGCGACGACGATGACGTCGTCCCGGGTGAGTAGCGAGCGCGTCGCGGAGTGGCGCAGCCGGTCGATCTCGTCGTTGATGGAGGCGTCCTTGTCGATGAAGGTGTCCGTCTGCTCGACGTAAGCCTCGGGCTGGTAGTAGTCGTAGTAAGAGACGAAATACTCGACGGCGTTGTCCGGGAACAGCTCGCGGAACTCCTCGTAGAGCTGCGCCGCGAGGGTCTTGTTGTGGGCGATGACCAGCGTGGGCTGCTGAATCTCCTCGACGACCCAGGAAACGGTGTTTGTCTTCCCGGAGCCAGTCACACCGAGCAGGGTCTGCCGGTCCATCCCCTGGCGATAGCCCGACGCGAGCTGTTCGATGGCCTCGGGCTGGTCGCCCGCCGGCTCGAACGGGGCGTCGACACGGAACTCGCGGTCGACATCTGGTCGGTCGATAGAGAGTGGTCCGCCGGTGTCGCTCATTACCCACACATCGGGCTGGACAGACTTGAGCCGCGTGGTTCGTGAATCGCTAGCAGACGGGCTTCGGGTTCACGCCGAGGTCTTCCAGCGTCTCGAAGTACTCGTCGTAGGCCGTCGAGATGACGTCGATAGCAGCCGCCTCCGCGGCGGCCCAGTCGTCGTCGCTCTCGCAGACGGCGTCGAGCAGTTCCGCCGCTTCCTCGCGCAGGTCCACCACGTCGCTGCCGGCGCTGCGGAACGTACTCGCCGTCTGTGGGTCTGCCTGGCCGGTGAAGAAACCGGTGTACTGCTCTTTGACCTTCTTGTCGACGAGCGTCCAGCCGACGAAGCCGCCGAGGCGTTCGACGGTCCCGTCGAAGTCGTCGAGTACGTCGTGCATCGCCGGCGTCCGGTCGACCGGGTCGGCATCGATGCTGTCACGACGCTCGGCCGTCTCGGTCGCGGCGTCGGCAAACAACGCCGCCGCGTCGTCGTGGTCGTCGTCGCTCCAGACGTCGAAGGTGTCGTGGGCCGCCCCCTCGCGGGCGGCGGCCGCCGCCAGTACCACGTCCGGTTCCATCTCGCCGCGGGTGTCGGCGTACAGCGTCTTCGAGGAGCCAAGTCGGGAGAGTTCCGTCTGCTGGTCGTCACGAACGGCGTCGATAAGATCGGCTGCGGTCATACACGGGCCTGCGGCCGGCGCGGGCTTGTAACCATCGAACCCGCCGCTACCGAGGTAGTGTGGCTGCGGGGAGTAAGCCCCCTTCTGTTCGGGCCAGCATTCGGCTGAGCGGCCACGTCCAGCGCTCCCGCGCGGCGTCGGACTACCTGTCGACGCGGCCTTGCACCGGTGAGGTTTCGCCGTTCCATCGGTCCGTCGCCGGGGGCGTGGGGCATCGAAGATGGCCCACGCGTGGGGCGTCTGCGGCCCACGTGTGGAGCACGGATGTGGTCCACGGAACGCGCGCCCCGGAGTCACCGGGTCGCGACTGCCCTCGGTGGGTTAACTCTCCCTCGCTTTGGCCGCGTGCCGCACCGTCTGGTGGGGCACGACCAGCCTCGCTCGGGATTCGCACACCTCATCGGTCCGGCGACGACGTGTCGTTGCTGTTCCAGAGCCGACGGTCTCCCGCCCCGGGCTTGCGCCCGGTCACCTGTCCGACAGGTGGGGGGACTTTCCTCATGGCTTGCGCCACGGGAGCCGGCCTCCCGCTGCCACATACTGGTACGCCAGTGCTGCGAATAAGGCTTACCAACGACCTTTTTTCACCGGGGCATCGCGCTCGCCGCTGGCGAGCGCTCAACCCCGGCGAAAAAACGTCGATGAAAAAAGCGCGAATCGCGCCGCGATTCGCGTGAAACCGCTCGCTTCGCTCGCGGTATGCGCGCAAACGGCAACGACTGGTTTTGTGTCGTCAGGCGTGCCTACCCTTCCCCGGGTCGCGCGACAGAGCGCGCTCCCGGCCCAAGCAGAGAAGAGAGGTGATCGAAACGCGGACAACCGCACGATTCGGCGAAAATCGAACCGAGAGTGCCCAGTAGTGCGTCTTAGTCGTCAGAGGGGAGCGGCTCGCCGGCACCATCGGTCGGCGCAGGCGAGGACTGCATGTCGTCGTCCTCTGCGTAGGGGTACCACGTCATCTTCGTGTTGTGCATGTACGGGTCGTGGTAGTCCGTCTCTTCGGGCTCGACCATCTCGGCCAGCGTCTCCTCGTCGCGATCCTCGACGAAGTCACGGAAGGTCTCGCCGCCCTCGCGAGCGTCCTCGAAGTTGTTGACGAGGTTCTTGATCGCGCCGGGGACTTCGTCGGCCGGGACGCGCATCTCCACCCAGTCGGCGAAGCGCGGGTCGTCGCCGAGGCCGCCGCCGAGACCGATGTCGAGCGCCTCGACCGGTTCGCCGTCCTTGCGGGTCTTCATGCCGCGCAGGGACACGTCGGCGATCTGAGGCTGGGCACAGGAGGCCGTACAGCCAGAGAGGTGGATGTGGAAGTCCTTGTGGTCCTCCGGCAGTTCGACGTTGTCCTTGAGCCAGCGGGCGTAGCGGACCTGGCGGTTCTTCGTCTCGACGATAGAGAGCGAGCAGTACTCCGTGCCCGTGCAGGCGATAGAACCGCGCATGAACGGCGACGGGTCCGGGGAGTAGTTCTCAAGGAGGGGTTCGCTGGTGAACTCGTCGAGGTTCTCCTCGGGCACGTCGGTGACGATGATGTTCTGCCGCTGGGTCAAGCGGACCTCGCCGGAACCGTACTCGTCGGCGAGTTCCGCGAGTTCGAGCACGTCGTCGGCGCCCATGCGGCCGACCAGGACGTTCAGGCCGACGTAGTAGTTGCCGTCTTTCTGCTCGTGAATCCCGACGTGGTCGTTGTGCCCGTCCTGGGACCCGGTGTTGTAGCTGTACTGGTCGCGCATGTCCTCGCCGGCGGTCGGCAGTTCGAAGTCGACGAACTCCTCCTGCAGGACCGAGCGCATCTTCTCGGGACCCCATTCGTCCATGAGGAACTTGATGCGGGCGTTGAAGCGGTCCTCGCGGTCGCCGTACTCGCGGAAGAGCGCGGACATGCCGTGGGCCACGTCGGCGGCCTGCTCCGGCGGCACCCACACGTCGATATCGCGGGCGAGGCGCGGTTCCTTGCGGGAGAGGCCGCCGCCGATACGGACGTTGAAGCCGAGTTCGCCGTCCTTCTCGGCGGGTTCGAAGGCGAGGTCGTTGATGTCACCCTGGCCACAGCCTTCGTCACAGCCGGCGATGGCGACTTTCCACTTGCGCGGAAGGTTTGCGTAGTCATCGTTGCCCTTGAACGTCTCGTGGAGGTCCTCGGCGACGGGCCAGGCGTCGACGTGCTCGTGTTTGTCCTTGCCGGCGACGGGACAGCCGACGATGTTCCGCCAGGAGTCACCACAGGCCTGCTGGGTTCCCAGGCCGACAGCTTCGAGCTTCTCGAAGATCTCCGGGATGTCCTCCAGCTTGATCCAGTGGAGCTGGATGCTCTGGCGGGTCGTCCAGTCACAGTAGGCCTCACCGAACTCGGGGTTGTCGACGGGACCGGTCGCGTACTCCTTCGCGACTTCGCCGATGACTTCGAGCTGACCGGGCTTGATGACGCCGTTCGGCGTCCCGATACGCATCATGAAATAGGACTCCTGGCCGGAGCGCTGGTGGTACAGGCCCCACCATTTGAAGCGCTCGAACCAGGCGTCGTGTTCGTCCTCCGGGATGGCGTCCCAGCCCTTCTCTGCGAACTCCATCAGATGCTCCCGGATCTCGTTACCGTAAACCTCGTCCTTCCATTTCTCGACTTTACTGGGCATAGCTAATGTATTCTCCCACAAGTCTCACAGACTTATACACCACACTTTGCCGTCAACCGTCTCCCCCACTCCCCGAAACAAGATATTATTGCCTACTCTTCGGGGCGGGCAAGCCGGGTTCGCTTCTCCGGGAAATGGACGCTCTCGTGGACAACACCGTGGAACTCGCCGGAATCGGGGTCTACGACGCGGCCGACCGTCAGCCAGTCGGTAACGCCGCTTTCACCGCAGGTGATACACTGTCCGGCTATTCGCGCCTGAATATCCGGATAATCGACGCCCACTTTCACGAATCCCTCCGCGAGGAAATCCGTCGTCTCACACCCACAGAAGTCGCTTCGAGCCAACAGCCACAGATCCGAGACGTTCACTTCCCGCGAGTCGTTGACGGAAATCCAGGCCCCGTCGTCGAGCTGGTGAACGTCGGTCGTCATTACATCTCATTAGATTCCCGAGACACCTGAGGGCATCGGCGGTCGCAAGTATCACCGGAGCCGAGGAAAAGCCCACGCCATCGTGCGGTGCCTGTGTCCCGTTATCATAGCACACTACCATTCGAGCGCCGTACAAGATATGCACATATGTTGCCTGTAAGCCGCAGTGCGGGCCAAGCTTACATCAGAGTCCGTCCTTAAGATAGTGGGGCTATTACAGAGGAGTACGACATTCCGTGGCGGCCACCCCTGGTCGTCGCTGTGAGAGAAACGATGACGAACGCACACCAAACCCACGACGACGATGCCGAGCGCGAAGAGCCAACGACAGACCACCTCGACAATGTCGAGGACGGCTGTGGCTGCACAGAGATCTGGGAGCACATGAGCGAAGAGCGCGACAGCGAGAGCGCATCCGACGACTGACACCCCTGTACGGGATACTTTTGTGCGGCGCTCCCCAAGCACGTATCGATGCCTGAGGGGCCCGACAACTACGTTCCATCGACCGACCGTGAGTCACCGGTCGGCAAACCGGTCATCCGCGGGGACCCAGCACTCACTGGACAGCGACCCGAGGAGGCCATCGAGTTCGATCCCGACGACCCCGAGAGCCTCGAACTCGCCGCCAGAACAGTCAAGAAATTCTCCGAGAACACCGCCGGAGCAGACGACAACGTGTTCATTCTGCGTGGCGCGGCCGCGTGTGCAGCCCTGGTTCGCGGTGAAGGGTCCTACAAGGCCGCTACGGAACGGGCCGGTGGCGAAGCCTCGGTCTCGTTCATCCGGAAATGGTCCCGCGTGCACGACCTCCCGCGGTCCGTCCGCATTCACGTCGCCAAGGGAGAAATCGCGCCGACGGCGGCCAAACACATCGCCAGGGTCTCCGGCGAGTCCCGCCTCCTGCTGGCGTGGGCCGCCCTGGACCACGATCTCACCGTCCGCCAGATCCGGTCGGTCGCCAGCAGTGTCAACGACGGCGCGTCCGTGGACGCGGCGCTCGCCAGAAAGGGGTACGCGCTGGGCGAGTTGCGGACACAACTCGGCCGGGACGCCTACTGTCGACTCCGCCGGCAGGCTGCACTCGATGGGGCCTCACCCGGGGAGGTCATCAGTGAGGCTATCGAGTCGTACTTCGACGACGGACCGTAAGGTCTTAATCGCCACTCCCCCGAGCGAATAGCGAGGGCCGGTAGCTCAGTTAGGCAGAGCGTCTGGCTTTTAACCAGATGGTCGGGGGTTCAACTCCCTCCCGGCCCGTTGTCCTGCGAACGATAGTGAGCAGTGACAACGATAGGTGGGTGTTGAACCCTGGAAGGCACGCGCAGCGAAGCGAGCATGTCTTCCTTCGGTTCAACTCCCTCCCGGCCCGTGCAACGAACCGACGAGCACCGCGAGTCGGTGGGTGACCCGGCAGGAAGGAGTTGAACCCTGGGAGTCGCAGCGGCCGACCAACGGGAGGCCGACCGTCTCCCTTCGGTTCAACTCCCTCCCGGCCCGTTCCCGTATGAACGACAGTAAATAGTGGCAACACTACGGAGGAGTTGAATTACGCCACGAGCGAACGCAGTGAGCGAAGTGGAGGTGGGTCGTCTCCCTCCTGTCCCGCTGTTCGTAGGGAGAAGAAGCGGCACGTTGGTGAATCGTCCGAGACCGGTTCATTTACCACCGAGACAGCGGATGTCACCAGTATGGACGGAAATACCGGTACAATTCAGCGCGTGCTCGCGCAACCGCTACGCCCGTTAGGCGTGACTGTCGGCGTACTGCTCGTCGTCGCCACGCTCGCTGCGATTGCCAGCACGCCGTGGCAGACGTACACGTCGATGGGCGCGGTAATTGTACAACTGGTCGCAGCAGTCATAATGGGTGTGATCGGTGTGGGACTGGCGTACATCAGCTGGGCAGCCGACGCGTAAGTCAGTCGCCGAGAACGAAGCCGAAAACAGGCGTTGGTGTTATCCGCGGACGGGCATGTACGCCATCCCCAGCATCAGCACGGCCGCGATGCCCGAGAGTATCGAGACACCCCAGATGCCGTTCTTGCGCTCGTGGAAGTAGTCCTGCTGGTCGAGTGTCTCCTGATACTGGTCGTACTGCTGAATCGGGACGATCTGGACGGTGCTGTGGTCGGGGAAGTGCGTGAAGAACCGCTGCTCGTTCAGCGTGACGTTCCCACCTTCGGACAGTTCGACTGTATTTTCCCGCGGGGCGAACCATTCGAGCGTCGCGCCGTCGTCGGTCACCTCGGAGATAGTGGTTTCCTGGGTGCCGCTATCGGTCGAGTGCGGGTACGTATCGCCGGTGGTGAACGACACCGTCTCCGGCTCGGGCAGCCACTCGCTCAGCGGGACTTGCGTGCTGTTCGACCGGTAGACAACGTACTCGGTCCCGTTCTGGGTCGCCAGCGTGTTCTGGACCGAGGAGTCTTCGACGAGGAGTGCGCTGACGTTGAGCTCTTTTTCTAGCGTGACTGTGCTCTGGTTGCCGTCTGTGTACACGCGGTAGGTGTCGTTCTGGTAGGTCGTCGTGGCGTTGTGCTCTAATGTCGCCGTATACCGTGACGATTCGTTCGTCCACGAGAGGTCAGCTGCCATACTGCCACCGCCACCGCCGCCGTGGCCGCCACCGCCGCCGCCGGACATGTGGATGTTCGTGGCTGTGTATTCCGTTCCGTCGACAGTGAACGTACTCTCGTTCGTCAGTTCGGCGTCAGCGTCGAGCGACACCGCCGGCCGCTGACTCTCCGCGACGCCGATGTAGGCGTACGCAGCAACACTGATAACGAGGAAGAACGCGAAGTACGCCGCCGCGGCTCGTCGTTGCATATCAGGAGGGTCAGTCGCCGCGCCGTTTAATGATTACTTTTCGAGTGTATTGATAGGCGGGTGGCAGGGGCGTCTCGGCGCGGCGACGGAAGTGTCGATGCATCGCACCGGTCAGACTGTGTCGGACTCCCCCGCGAGAACGTCGTAGCTATCGAGCGTCCCTGCCATCGACGGGGCATCCGGATCGTCTTTCCGCTGCGTGCCGTAGTCCATCCACACGCCGCTCGTGTAACTGTACATCTCAAAACCAGTGTCAGTCTCGACGACCATGTCGATGACCGCGTCTTCGGGAGCGTCATCGAGAATGACGGCCGACCGAACGTCGTTGTCGTGGTGCATCACCCAGACCGCGACAGCGTCGTCGATGTCATCCAGCAAGGCACTGGCTTCCGCCGGCGAGAGCGGACGGTGGGGCCAGTCCTCGACCGGTTCTGGTTCGTCCATACCAGTATGACGGACCGGAACGGCATCGGTGTTCCCCCGTGACGCCGAATCGCTCGTCCGTCAGTCAGCGAAATAGCTGGTGAAAAAGCCAGACAGGAACGACGAAACAGCGACGGCCAGGGCCATCTCAGTCAGACTCCACGGCGCGTCCTCATCGTCGGCCAGCCAGACCGTGATAGCAACGCTGACTACCAGTGAGACGATCCCGTTGAGGAGGTGCTTGCTCTTGAGCAAACTCATATGCCTATTCGTTGGTGTGGGATTCGTATAGAGATTTCCCACGAACGGCGTGTAGCTGGCTGAAGCGTGGCCACTGAACTCGCTTGGTACTGTGTTCTCCGCGGCACAGTTAGCCGTCACAGCAAACCGTGTACCGAACGTCGGAGTGGACAAGCGATTCGACCCTCTCGACGACGCCGTCGACCGTCTCGAACCGCCCGAACTTGCTCACGACCGCACCGTCCGCGCGTAACACGACTGTCCACCGGTGCCCGTCCGGACCATCGTCCCGTTCGAACGCGAACTCACGGTCAGGCAGTCGAGCGACGACTGGGCCGTCGGTAGTGACCGCCCACGACACGTTATCGGCAAGCGCGCTGTCCAGTGCCGTTTCGAGTCGCCGGCCGAGTTTGGCCATCGATTCGTCCCGTGCGCCCATACAGAAGCGTCGGGGTCCAGGAGCATAAGCCGTTGTGACACTACACAACGTTCAAACGGCCCAAACCCGTACTAAAGATGTGACTCAGTCGCTTCTCGTCTACGACGGCAGTACCGACCTGTTCCGGCGCGCTGCCGAGACGGTAACCCGTTGTGCCACGGACATCACGCCCGTCCCTTGGGAATCCGATGCGATTCAGGCGTTCCTCCGGGCGCAGTTCGACGACCCGCCGTTCGCGTTCATTCTGATTGAGGGGGAGTCCGTCCACGTCGGCGAAGCGGCCGTGAAGGAAGCGCTGGAGGGGCTCGACGTCGCAGCCCCTGTCGCCCGACTGGCCGAGCAGGTGTATCCCACCGCCGCCGCGCCGTTCGGGCGTGTCGTCCACGGCCAGGTCCCAGCCGACATCCACGGGACCTTTCCACTGGACGAGACGGCGAAAACCCACATCGAATCGCTCCGGCAGGTCCACACGATTCCTGTCGATACAGAGTAATCGAGGCGGTCAGTGGCACGACCGATCAGGGCTAGCACGTCGCGCAGTCGAGTGTTCCGTGAACACAGGTCATCCTTGGCAACGAGTTCAGATGACGTGCCGCCAAGGAAACTATGCGTTGAACAATCACATCGCACTGTCACAGCAGTCTACGTTTTAATCGCAGATACAGCGGGATATCCCGGTCGGTATCACGAACACGTCGCTTGCTTGTCCCGAGCAACCCGATAACGAATGCCAGTACAGCCACGGTGAGCGCCGCATTAATCACACCCAGTGCCACCAGCGGGTGAATGTCATGCATCGCGATAATAACAGTGGGTGGCAGCAAAACGATGTATCGATACTCGGAGACGGTCACCACCTTCTGTTCGCCTCGCGGTGGTGCAGGCGCATACAACGCTGTTGAGTCCGTTTCTCCGCCCGGGACGTCGAGCCATCGGTTCTCGATTGTCGTGCGACCGGACGCGTTAAACACGACGAGCATTGTCACCAGCGCGTCTTCGTTGTTGGCTACAAGCGTGGCTTCGACCGGCTCACCGGGGGCAATATTGTTTCCGGTTGCGATCTCACCGGCCGGGATCTGGTGTGTCGAACTCGGGGCCACCATGGCGATGTTGGCTGGCACGATAATGATTGCGGTCAGAAAGAGCGCGGCGTATCGTGGATCGAAGGTATCCTGCCCGCGCGAGCGCTCTCGTTCGCGCGAGGACCCATTCACGATCCCACTGCCGATGCTTATTGCAAACAGTATCACGCCGGAGACCAGCATCACCGAGCCTGCCTGCCAGGACTCGGCCGCCTGCTCAACCCCGAGGACCGTGGTCACCGCAGTCAGAATGTTCGTGACAACGACGCGGCCGGCGAGGATGGCCGTGCCGAGATTCGGGATCGTCACCACCTGTCCACCGGGTTGCCAGGCGACCGCGACGATTTGGCTTTCAGTCACTGGGGGTTCAGCCCCGTCCTGATCTGTGAACGGGTTCGCATCCCCCCGGGTGATGTATCCGCTCTCAGTTTCGCCGACAACTCGGTGTGTCGTCAGCTCCCCACCGCGAATCTCCTGTGACTGGAACACGATGACATCGCCCTGCTCGATGTCGCCCGCAACCTGCTCCGGAATCGCAACGAAGCCATCGCCTTCCTGAATCGTTGGCGACATACTCCCGGACACGACGAAGCTCAAAAGCACTGGCTGCCCGACCAGTGCACCCACGATGAGTGTCAGAACCAACACGAATCCGGCGATTGTCAGCCCCCTCACCACGTACGTTCGGAGCATACCAGCGTGTCGCTACGCGATGTAGACCAGCAGAATATAAATCGGTGTTGTTCAGTCGAAGAGAGCGACGTGAGCTCTGTCATCACGGAATACTGCGTTCCGGGCCGCTACCTGTGCCAGTCGCAAGCGGTGGCTCCCGCTGTCAATATCTATCCCCTGCCGTGGCCGCGAAACTAGAAACAGCACAAACACTGTCTGGGCGATCAGCAATTACGGGACGTGACCAGGTAGCGTTACCCGTCGTTCGAATCGGGCGTGTCGCCTTCATCAGGATGTGTCGCATCAGCATTCTCGGTCGAGTCGTTGAAAAGCAGGCTAGAAAGCGACGCTGTGTCTTCCGTGACGGGCTCGGTATCCCCTGTCACGGGTGACGCAAGTGGGTCGACAGCCGGTGGTGCCGTGTACGTGTAGATTTCACTGTTGACGAGGACGGCATACCGATCACCGTCTTCGAGGACCCGCCTGTCGCTGTCGATAGCGATGTCGACGAGGTCGACGAGCGAGTCCGTCGGCACGGGCGTCCGGTCGTCGGCATCCGGAATCCGTGCCGTAGAGATCCACTCGTCGAAATCGTCACGCGCGCGCTCGAACTCGTTGCGTGCTCGCTCGCGGTCGCTGACTGCCAGCCAGCCGCGCCAGCGTGCTGTCCCGAGGAAGGCCATACAAAACAGTCCGAGCACACAGAGCACAGGCCCACCGTACAGTTCCAGCCGTGTCGGTTCGATAGTCCGGGTCACCTGCTCGGTCGCGTCGTAAGAACTCGCTCCGGCTGTGGTAGTGCTGACGCGGTAGACACGCTGGCCGGGCACAATCTCGATGCGGTCAGTTCGTGTGTCGGTGAACGCCTCTCCGTCGACCGACGACTCGATGGTCGTGTCGGCGACGAGTAGCACCTCTGTCTGTCCGGGGGCAGCCCCGAGGTCGTTCTGTATTGTTTCGGTACGGTTGAGGATTGTCGGAATATCCACACTGACCGTGGTTGCCGCCGTTTCGCCGTCTTTGACCTTGACAGCATCGAGCGTGTCGAGCGAGTCGCGCGTCTGCCAGTGGACCACCTGGTTCCCGTTTCGCTCCTCGACCGCGCGGATGACGAGCGACAGGTTCGTCGAAGTAACTGCCGCGTTCCCGTCGGTGTTGTCGTGTGAGACCGTGTACGTGCCGTCGAGTTCGGGCGATGCCGTCGTGAAGTACAGCGACCGGTTGCTGAGTTTCTCACCCGCACTGAAAACCTCGGTATCACGCGTAACTGTTGCGCCGTGTTCGAACTCGCTTTCCACCGTCCACGTCCCAGTCGTTTGCTGCTCAACGACCGTTTCCGCTCCGTCGACGTGGCTGTCGTACGTGACGTAGCCGCCAGCGAGCGTTACCGTAAGTGAAAGCAAAATAAGTGGGAGTAGCCATCGATTGAGTAAGGAGCGAACGGAGACCGAAAGTCGGTGTTCTGTCATCTATGTGTGATACAGCGCTTCTATCAGTGTTGTTGTGGTTAGTACATTAGAATTTTCTGTTCCTCTTCTGGTTAGTTTTTATATACACTAATTATGGTCGCTGTGGTATGTTTTGACTTTTATCAAAATTATAATATATTTTGTTGAGCCGGCTGTCTCCAACACAGAGGCTCCCAATAAACCAACTCTACGCCGCGCTTAGCTCAAAGGAGTGGATCTGAGAACTGTTATTTCCGTTGGAGGTATCTTCAAAGATCAGGAACAGATCTGTTCTGTTATCACTTATCGTGTCGTTGTTGATACACGAGTTGCTGTCATCGATATCAAACTCGTTTAGGCCTTTCTTCAAGCTTTTTTTACAACTCATCAGGTTTCCATCTCCATCTACAAGATACGCATACAGGCCTGCAGTACTCTTTTTTACTTTTATTTTAAGAGTGTATTCACCGGCAGACGGAACGGTTGGAAGAGTGAATCCGACTTTTAGCCCGCCGTCGTTATTCCTGCTTTGCAGGGTCGTAGAACCACTAGTACCCTCATTAACGTTTTCGGGATTTATTACTTCGCCTTTGGCATTATTCCCAGGGCGCTTGGCGGTTCCATCCTCATTGTCGCTGTAATTATTTTGATCGCTGTAGTCTATCGGACAGTCAATAGAGATGGCCTGGGTCGTTCGCTGCATTGTAGCAGATACGTCTCCCCCTGCGGCGTCCGCTTTTATATCTAAGGTAATCTCGTATTCTCCGCTAAATCCACTTCCGGTACAACTGATGGCAGCGTCACGTCCATTCTTTTCTACCACCACAGTGTCATTCGTACCAATTTTATCGCCACTTTTGCCACCTACTTCTGAAATCTTAACACTGGTGAACTTCCAGCCCAAGTTATTCGAGTCTATGCTGTAGACAGTGGCTTCCTCATCGGAGTCGGAAATGCTTGCATCTCCAGATTTGTCAATAAGCGGCAGCAGAGCTGCTTCATCATCTTCCGTACCAAGGTCCGTGCCCCGATTCAAGTGAATCTGGGTAGCCGCATCTGTACTAAAAGCTAAGAGTCCACCTCCGCCGGCGATAAGTCCGAGCGCGGCCCGCCGGGTCCACGTCTTATCGTTGCTCATGGACGAAGCTCGGGTGGTTTCCCACTTCCCCCGAGTACCATCTCACGGCTTTGATACACATGATATGTCGCTGACAATGAAAACAGCACACCAATCAGCGCCGCCCACGCGAGTCCCGGAATCCATTCTGGGAAGATACCAAGCCATACAGCAGCAACCAGTGCAAGCGAGAATGCTGCCAACCCGAGATAGTACTGCCCCCACGGGATGGAGTCCTCGGGCACGACATCCATGTACACGTCAAGGTCCGCCGCCTGCTCGGTCAGCGTGACCGTGCCGTTATCGTAGTCGATCACGCCCGCACGGTCCATCGCGGGCAAGTGCGTCTGTTGCATCGACGTGTACACTCGATGGCGTTCGTTGGACGTAATCTCACCCTGTGTTTTCCCGTTTTCCCACGCCGCCACCTGTTCCGCGATATCTGATAGCTCTGAATCACCGTCCGTCTGCTTCGCTACGTGTAGCGCGTATCGGCGACGGTGATTACTGAGTAACTCAAACACCTCGTCCCGTGTAATCGCGTCACCAGCCCCTGTCTGGTTGCTCTGCTTCCCACCCACTGCCATGATACGTAGTTTTGTTCACAATATAAAAAGTCTTCTGGAGTGTTAATGGTAACAAAGTTGTATGTATATTAAGAAGTTAGCGAATAGGTAATAGTGTTGATGAGTTTGAAAATAGCATACTGAGTTACGGTGTAAACCATCCAGAATGGAGAGAAGCTAACCAGATGTAGGCGCTGCACCTGCCGAAAATTTGAGTTCGAGAGTCTCGGCCCGCGAACGGGAAAAGTGAGCTAGCGCACACAGAGCCAGATTATCATACTGAGCCCGATATTGAAACAGATGGTCTATTAGTTGAATGGCCGGAAAGCAAAGCCAGTAATTGCTAGCCTACCAGTCAATCAAATGCGTCTGCTAGCACCGCATGACGCAATCGATATGCGCGCTACGATGGTCTTGGGACGTACTGTAGCTTCGTATCTTTACGGAGTTGGTTCGATCCTGATCGTCAGCGTGTCGCTGTCATCGGGACTGGAACCGCTGCTGTTGGAGATACCAGTGGTATCAACGTTGCTGTTGAGGGTCACCCTTGAGTCATCGGAAATTGTACTCGCCTCGTAGTTACCGGAAGCCTCAGTAGAGGACTGAGTACCGTTGTCTGCGATATTAAGGAAGTTACCGTTTGTTTCGAGCGTCACGTCGTAGTCACTATCTGTATTTCCGTCGATGTCTGTGCTATCGATAACAAACAGATCATCATAATTGATGGTCGAATCCTGCGGGAGGCCACCGTCATCAGCACCGAATCTGAGTGTCACGTCATTTGCGATGAGACTGACCTCGCTACTGGTTGCATCATGAGTGCTCACGACTTCCGCATCCGTCGTCGGATTTAGCGTTGTCGAATTTTGGTCATCGGAACTGCCGTCCGCTGCGTCAATGTAGACACTCGAGAAGGCGTCGGAGCCTGACCCGGGATCCACGCGCACGTCAACATACTCGTCAGTTAGTGCGTCCACGTCTTGGCTTGCATCCGTCACTTCATCGGGACCGATGACGTTCACTTCCACTGTCCGTTCGGCTTCAACGCTCGTAAACGCGCCTGTCCCGAAGAGCGCCCCACCACTGATTGCCAGTCCACCGAGTCCCGTAAGTACGTTTCTGCGATTCATAGGTTAATTAATCAGCACGTTATGTCCGTGCCGTACCAGCATACAACAGTTTCCGGGGACTTACTATTGGGCTGCTTGAGTGGGGTTATAGCCGTGCTTGAGCCGTTAATGGGTGTCATTAACCCCGCTCAGGCACGTCAATAGTAACTGGGAGGATAGCGTTTTGTTGCATAACAGATGAGACTGAATCGACGAAGTGTCCTGCTCGGGCTCGGGACAATCAGTGCGAGTGTTGGCGGCGCGTTCGGTTCCGGTGCGTTCTCCTCAGTTGAAGCGACGCGGACGGTTGACCTCAATACTTCCAACGATTCGAATGCGCTTCTGGGTTTTGAGCCCAACACATCGAACGGAGAGCCGAACAACATAATCGACACGGAGGACACGTCTGATGACACGGCAACTGATGGCGGTGATTCTGTAATCAAGCTCCAACAGAAAGACCTCAATCAGAACGCGACAACCAAATTTAACGACGCCCTGAAGGTGGTCAACAGGGGCGATAAGGACATCGGTGTCTCAGTGGACGATACGGACAATACGAGCCTCATTGGAGATGGAAAGTTGCTGGATATACGGCACGATGGAAGTTCTATCGTCGGTAACGGAGACTCTGCGCGGGGATACGCCGCGGACCTTCCTTCTGGGGAAAACAATCACAGCATCACGCTCACGATCGTCATCAATCTGCAGGATAACGCTGACGAAAACATAGACAACGTTAGCGAGGTCGTTTTCGTGGCCCGGCAGAAGGATTACAACGTATAATCGCTCCGATGGTAGGCCCCGCACTGGGACAGAATATCACCAACTCGACAACGCTCTGACTGAATACCGTTAGGCTACGACATGAAGTGGTACTTCGCCCTCGGGCTCGCGTTCATCGTCTGTGGGACAGTCATGTCTACGGCCGCAGTCCCGCTCTCCGAACCGGTTGATGAACTCTCCCCAGCAGAGGACACCGGGGTCGCACTAGCCCCGGCTGACACGCCCAACGGCGACCGCTACGCGTCGTTCGACAGCAACGGCGAGCTTGTCATCTCTGTTGACGTTATTTCCAGCACCAAGACCGTATTCGGCGACGTATTTGTTGTCGGTTTTGCGGGTGTCACGGGTAGCGACGAGGCGGCAACGATCCAGATCAAACACGATAGTGAGTGGCTGGACATCTACAGGAATGTAGATTCAGACACACGTGAGTCGGTCGATGAAGCGAGTAACACGCTTACGCTTGATCCAGGCGAGCAAGCAACGCTCGGGTTCACTGTGACGACAGCGGCTGATAGCCCGTCGTCCCTCTCTGAGACAGTGACCTACACGATGGAGATCCCGGATGCTAAGTCAAGTGCTGGCGGGGGTGGCGGCGGTGGAGGAGGTGGCGGTAGTGTGGGCGGTGGAAGCGGTGGCGATAGCGGCGACGACACTGATGCAGGCGGCAGCGATGGCGGTGACACTGACGCAGGTAGCGGCGACAGCGGTGATACCAACACGGGCGATGGTAATGAGACAGATGCAGGCAACGGTGACGGCGACGACACCAATGCAAGCGATGGGAATGGCACTGACAACGGGAGCGGAGACAGTCCCGAGACTGTGACGCCGACTGGCGAGCCGACTGAAACACCCGCTGGCGAAGGAAGCAGTGGCAGTGGTACTGGCGACGAGACATCGACCGACGAACCGACTGAGACAGCCACCGACAGCGAAGAGGAAACCGTGGCCGGCGGTGGGGCCGAACCTGCGCCATCGACACCCGAAGGCCAGCAGTCAACCGAGCCGAGCGGATTCGCGCTCGACCTCGATCCGGTGTTTGGCATCGGCTGGGGACCGTGGACGCTCATCGCCGGTTTACTCGCTGTAGCGACGAATTACCTCGTACAGACGCGGTATCACGATGTCCTTCCTGTTCTCCAGACGCAACCAAGCGACCGTCGCCATCGGTTCCGCCGCGTCGTCGTCCGCGAAGCGGCGATCGGCCTCGCCGGAATCGTGCTCACAGTGCTTGTCGTGTCAGCGGCTTCGAGCGCTGGCTTCGGTCCAGTCGCGCAGTTGATCACGGCGCTTGTGTTCTCTGCTGCAGTTGGGACGGGAACCGGGTACCGACTGGTCCCGGAACTCGGCGCAGTTCCCGATCTCCAAGCAACGGACGGCCGCACCGAAGAGCAATAAGAACAACCCGAACAATTCCCGGTCGTAGCGCCACTGTGGACCGCAGTAGTACCGCCCCTGGATCCCGACGGAGGGACATACCAGAACAGTCAACCTCCCTGTGTACACGACGAATTCCACCCCTATATCCGCTGATTCAAGCATTCGAACGTCCCAGTGTCACGCTGCAAAATCAAGTCTGATATCCGTGGCCGAGGGCTTATTTAAGCTAAACGGATATAAGCTCATATTGACGTAGACACCGAGCGACGGCGAGCGAAATCGGCACGGCAGACGTTCTATGAGCAGTTTCGTCTATTCGATGTGATACTTGTTCTCACTTTTCCACTGCTTCTGTGGCTCGGATACGGCCTTCCGCTGGGAGTCCGTGAGTCGCTCGTGTTCAATTATACAAGCCCGACTCTGCTCGCGGCATTTACCTCAGCGTTCATTCATTTCGAGTTCGGTCACCTGATGACGAACGTCGGATTGTATGTCCTTGTAGTCCCGCTACTATATCTCCTGAGTGTGCTGAGCGGCCGTCAACAGCGGTTCCGGGTTTTTGTTTTTACCGCCCTTCTCGCGTTTCCCCCCGTCCTTTCGTATCTGAATCTCGCAATCGCCAGGTCCTCCGTGACGTTCGGTGCGTCCGGAGTTATTATGGTTTTCGTCGGCTACCTCCCACTGGCACTGAGCGATTACCTCGACACAAACTTCGATATCGGTCCGGGCAACGTAGTCGCGCCAGCCCTGTTCTTTGCAAGCCTGGGGCTTATTTCCGTGTTGAGTCTCCAGTCCGTGCTACTAACGAACCCGACAGTGCTGCTTGGCACTGCTGGCCTGGTCCTGGCTACAGTACTCAGTACAGTGTTGTATAGCCTCTCGGTGTACGAACAGACCAACAACGCACGAACGAAGATCAAGTCTGCAATGCGTGCGACCGGGGACACTGACCTGATATTGCTCACGGTTTTGCTGCTTTTCGTTGTTCCAATCATCGCGTTTCCCGCGAATCCGCAAGTCGACAACGGCGTGCTCAACCTCTACGAGCACTTCCTCGGCTATGCGCTGGGATTCATGACATCTTATATTACTAAAACGCAGCTACGCAGCCTGGATTCGCGCCTGTGAGGATAGCTGGGAGCCAGCCTCCGACCGCACGGTTAGTTCGCCCGGCAACATCCGTCGTCTGTCTCGCCGATAATGAACGACGCACACGACGTGCCCGTACTGTATTTTTCGATGAAGCCCATGCACAGTTGGTTTCGAGCAGTTTCTGGGACGTTGCCTCACGCAAAACGACAGGAACCGGTTATCGTCCGGAATCAATCAGGATGTATAAACAAAAAGCCAAGGGCCGGATTTGAACCGGCGATGGGCGGCTCTGCAGGCCGCTGCGTTAGGCCAGACTCTGCCACCTTGGCGCGAATAGAGGTAATCAACTCGGTCGTTTAAGCGTAGCGAATTCGATTAGCCCTCGCCCTCTGACTGGCCCGGTTCACCGACCCCTTCAACTGGGATAGTGCTGTAAATCGATGATTGTGCCTCGTCTGGCGAGTCGAACTGCTCGTCGTTCACTCGAGCCAGTAGCGCAGTCAACGATTCGGACCCGTCCGCGTAGACGAGCTGTACGTCGTCGAACTCCGCTCGGGCGGTTTCGACCGACAGCGGGTACGTCGCCGTTTCGAGGAGTTCCGTGAGTTCGTTCAGTTTGACTTCGCGAGTCATACTGCCGACTCTCGACTCAATCATGTAGTTACGCACTGCTTATAAATACAGAAAGCCCACTCGGAAGAGATGTCTCTCCCGAGTGGGCTGTAAGATATGAATGGTGGCGGCGAACCGCGTTTCCCAGAGGCTCGCGCACTCCAGTACTCCCCGGAACGCTGGTGGGCTTATCTTCCGTGTTCGGGATGGGTACGGGAGGCAACCCCACCGCTGTGGCCGCCT